>Ga0134121_10000500_pt1 | contig 44493 bp, 52 predicted proteins | sample KB301_FD_96463 | JGI IMG/M metagenome (GOLD analysis project Ga0134121, IMG submission 96463) | Terrestrial soil microbial communities without Nitrogen fertilizer from Kellogg Biological Station, Michigan, USA - KB3-0-1 | ecosystem: Environmental > Terrestrial > Soil > Unclassified ...
GCATCTAAAATACTCCCTGGGAGCATCATTGTCAAAAGGCCCGCGCGTATGCGCGGGCCTTTTGAGATAGAACTTATCGATAATACACTGCATTGTTATTCTGCGGCAGAACCACCGAACCGTTTGTCTGCATGTATACGCCCGGAGTGTAATAATTATTATTGTTATTGACCGGAACCGTCTGCGTATAGTAATAACGCATGAACGGCCGGCCATAGTAGCGATACGTGACCGCGTTGGCGATGACCGCGAGTATGACGATGATAACTGCAACCAAAATGACGTCGATGAATGTTTTCATATGATATATAACGGCTGAGACTCGATTATATGACACAATTTCCGCGATGCATAGTGTTTGACAAAATAATTTGTTTATTTTAAAGTAATTTCGAACATTAAAATCGTACATTATGCGACATAAACAGAAATCCCCCGAGGCACAGAAAACGGAATGGAAAGACCAGATCAAAAGCGCCAGAGGCTCAAAAAGCCTCAATACGCTGGCCGTAGAGATCGCGGGTAAGATGTATGCGGACCTTCCTCCTCAAGGCACGGTCTTGGAAGTCATGGCAGCATATGAAAAACATCCTGATTGGGATAAAAAGACAAAACCATTCAGGGATCTGGCGACAAGCCATAATAAGATCGATACAGGCTTCATCGGACCGCCGCCTCCGCGCCGTCACGCTTCGGCAAAATAACATCCGGCACGAACGACACAAAAGTACGCCACCCCAATTCGGGGTGGTTTTTTCTTGCACAGGTCCCGGGGTAGAATGGAAGATATGAAAGTCCGCTTCACCAAAATAGATCCGACCCGTCACCGGTTCGAAATAGTTCGCTCCAATCGCGCGAGCGAGCAAGCTTTGCTTGAGACCAAAAGCCTCATGCCGCACGATCTCATCCATTTCGCTTATGAATCCGCGGCCGGCCGCAGAGAATCGTTTTTCGGCAAGCTCGCAAGCGGCACGACGCTCGAAGAATTCAATGATCGCGCGATCATGTCCGACCCAAAGAACCTTGGGGCGGAAATGATAACGACCGAGCGCATCACCGGGCCCTTGAGCGCATACCTTCTGGAACAGATAGACGAGCGCACCTTCTTTCTCGGGCTCAAAAACGCCTTCGACGCGACCGGAGACGCCGTTCCTGCCGATGTCACCCCCGATCTCCTCCTTGCCATCAAAGCCCGCTATAGAAGCCTTATCGGCGAATGGAATTCCCTTCCGCACCATAAAACAATGGAAATCGAATGGATAGAGGGTTTTTGGGCTTGACTTTTTAATTATGAGGTGGTATACTTCTGGCACAAAGAAGTTGGGTTCGAAAAGAGTCGATTTGAAGAGCAGACTATTTGTATTTATAACTAAGCAACTAAATCAATGACTGGAACAATCAAAAAGCTCACAGACAAAGGTTTTGGTTTCATCTCAGGCGAGGGCCTCGAGAAAGATCTTTTCTTTCACTCGAAGAACCTCGTTGGTGTTACTTTCGACGAACTTCGCGAAGGTGATGCTGTGTCTTTCGACATGGAGGAGTCTCCAAAGGGCATGAACGCTGTAAACGTACAGCGCGCATAAGCTACCTTTAAACAAAACCGCTCGGACGCAAGTCCGGGCGGTTTTGTTTTGCCTACTTCTTGTCTGCTTTCGGCTTCTTTGGCTTCTTGGCCTCTTTCTTATGCGACATTCCTTTTGCCATAAACGAGAAAGTAGTGAGTAGAAAATAGAAAGTAGTAAAAATACAAATGCATTTCATTTACCATTCTCTATTATTCTCTGTACTTGAAAAATAGTTAATAATGCGAACTTTCATAGTATATCGCCTTTAGTGAAATAGTCCCACCAGGGCGTACGGTGGAAAATTCGCAAAGAAGATCACAAGGTAGAGAATGACGAACATGAGCGGGATCTTCTTCTCGATATTCGACAGCGCGTTGTATTTCGTGCGGTCCTTCCCTCTCCCGAGGAGCTCCCATTCCGTCTCGAACATCTTTGCCGGAAGCTTGCGCTCAAGCCGGTGAATGACCTTGAACTTTGCGCGATTAAGCTGCTTGAACGAACAGATGATCTCGAACCAGCAGTAGCAGATGGCCACGCCGACAAGCGGCACGAGGGTGAACACCATCGGCGCATGCGGAATGGCGGCATCCTGCTTCACTTCGATGTATCCGAGAAAGGCCATGATGGCCGTATTGAGCCCGAGGAAAAATTCGTTGGCCTTCTGCCGGCGCTCCGAGGTGCCGTTGAACACATGGAGATATATCCGATACTGCTCCAAAAAATGCTCGATGTAGCGTTCGGCATGATTTTCCTTGTGGACGCCGTATTCGGGAAGCAGCATGTTGTCGATCTGTTCGTCATCAATCATATATGGGGAGAGTGATTATTTTTATAATAGATACAGGGCAAGCGCTATGGCGATGCAGATCCGATACACGCCGAACGGCACGAATGTGTGCTCTTTGATGAAGCGGATCATGAACCGTACCGCAAGGAGGGCGAACACGAAGGCGCTCAGGAATCCAAGGGCAAGCAGCCCGTATTCATGAGCCGTGAAGGAGTGCCCGCTTTTGACGAGATCAAGCCCTGTGGCAGCGGCCATGGTAGGAACTGCAAGCATGAATGAAAACTCGACGATCGTGCTCCGAGCGATGCCCATGAAAAGTCCGCCCACGATCGTGGCGGCAGAGCGGGAGACGCCCGGAATGATGGCAACTGACTGGAAGAGGCCGATGATGAATGCCTGCTTGTAAGTGATCGACTCGAGCTCAAGCACGGCGCTTGGAGCCTGGACCGGCTTTTCCTTGTGCATGCGCTCAAAGATGATGAGAAAAAGGCCGCCAAGCGCGAGCGACCAGAGCACCACAGACGCGCTTCCCAAAAGATACGTCTTTAAGATTTTATAAAAAACAAGTCCGATGACGGCAGTCGGAATGAACGCCACCGCCACGCGCTTGAAGATCTTCGCATTGAGGAGCAGTTTTTTCCAGTAGAGCACGAGCACGGCCAGGATGGCGCCAAGCTGGATGATGATCTGGAAGCTTTTGACGAAGTCGGTCTCGGTGATATGAAAAAGATGCACGGCAAGGATCATGTGCCCCGTCGAGGAGATCGGCAGGAACTCGGTGATTCCTTCCACAAAACCGAGCATGATGGCGTGCAGGGCGGTAAACATATGGTTGTAGCCGGATTATACCATCGATCAGCAAAAACAATAACGGGCCGGAGCGAAGCTCCGGCCCGTTATTGTTTTCTGGCTGCCTGCGCCTATGCAACAGGGTTCCTGCCCTGAATGATGCGAACGAGGAAAAGAATGATCGCGGCCACAAGCAATATGTGGATGAACCATCCGATGGTAAAGACGCCGACGATGCCGAGGATCCAAAGGATGAGCAGCACGAATGCGATTGTAACAAGCATGATATTGTAAATTTGGTTAGATGATAATCGCGATATCTGCACCGACATGTGCGCTATCGCCGTTTCGGCTTTCTCTGCCTGCCTGATAATACGTTCTGAAAAAGACCCTGTGACAGGGTCTTTTTCAGAACGAAACGTATGTGCGCTCGTATTACTGATTGGCGCCGGCTGCATCCAGAGCAGACTGGTCTATGGCGCAGTTCGAATAGGTAGGATTGCCGGCCTCGACAAGCGATGCTGCGGCTCCTAAGACAAGGAGCTTGATGCTGCCGTCAGCGTTCGTGTACGCGATACCGTCTGCGGTCGAAACATTGGCAAGCGAGAGCTTGCGTCCGTCGCTAAGAGCGATGTCAACGGATTTGTCTTCCGGAAGATGCACGGTGAGGCTCATTGATTTTGCCGCATCGCACGAAAGCGTGAACGATTGATCGCTTGGCGGCATCTGTGCCTGGTTTGATTCTCCGGCCGGAGCTGTCACGGTGCGGTGCATAAGATAAAAGCCGATGCCTGCGGCAACGAGGATACAGAGGATTGATACGTAGATATTTTTGTTTTTCATATGATTAAATTGTAGCGCATTCCCGATGAAAATACACTAGAGCGCCCCTTCGGCGGCAAGCTTCCTGATCTTTTCCTCCCGGCCGCCCCGATTGTAGTCGCCGATCTTGCCGTCCGATCGGATCACCCGATGGCACGGGACTTTCGGATCATAGTTTGCCTTCATGACGGAACCTACCGCACGCGCGGCGTTCGGGCTGCCGGCTTTCCGCGCAACCTCCTTGTACGTCATCGTCTTCCCTTTCGGGATCTTTGCCACGATCGCCTTCACCTTCTGTTCGAATGTTTGTTGCTTCGTTTGCATATCGCATCCCATTGTATCGTATTTTTTGCCGATCGGCACGCAGAAGAAACGCCCCTCTTTTTGAGAGGGGCGTTGATCAAAATGCTTTTTCGCCTTAATTGCGATACCAGCCGGAAATAAAAGGCGTGCGGTGAGGACTGTGGTGATGCTCGGCATGATGCACGATCGGATTGTGCCTTCCGTCCTCTTCTGCAAAATCGGCCGGGTGCCCGGTCTCCTCAAGAAGCCATTTCCACCACAAGTCGAACAGGAAAAGATTCGGCGCGTTCATGCACTGCGCTGTATCCGCAAGCTTATGGAGGAGAAGCGCCCATCCGTGAGCCAGTTCAGGATCGGAAGGAAAATGCTCCTTCAGATACGCAACGATTTCGCCAAGCCGGTCATATCCCGCAAAAACGATCTCGGGCGCATACGGCGGATGCTTGAATCCTCTTCTCGCAAGTTCGAGCGCGTGAGGAGAATTGTTTATTTTAACGAGCGGAGAGTGGTCGCTTTCCATGCTCGTAAAGTCTTTTACAAACGATTCGAGCAAAAGCTGCGTCGTCATGTCGGAAATTACAATCGTCGTATCCATATGGTGATTTTTATGTATTGTTCGGGTATATCATAAAATATGCCGTTTGGTATGTCAAATAACCGAGAGCAAAGCAAAAGGCCCCGTGAGGGGCCTTTTGCTTTTGAGTCTGAATTATCGCTTGCTCCACTGTGGAGCCTTGCGGGCTTTCTTGAGGCCGAACTTGCGGCGTTCTTTCGAGCGAGGATCGCGCTTCAAGAATCCTTCTTTTTTGAGCTTTGCTTTTTCGTTCTCTCCGGCTTCCGCGAAGAAGCGTGCGAGACCGTGGCGGATGGCTTCTGCCTGCGAGTGAATGCCTCCTCCCTGCACCATGACGGTGATCTCGTATTTCTCGTCAGGCGTGATGAGCAGCATTGCGTCATGCACCACCTTGGTGAGCGCAGGCGTCTTGAAATATTCCTTGACGTCTTTGCCGTTGACGGTAAACGACATCTTTGCAGACGGCGTCAGGCGCACGCGGGACGTTGAAGTCTTTCGGCGGCCGATCTTTTCTGTGTACTGTTTCTTTTCTGACATATAAAAATTATTCTGTTACGGCGAGCTTTTTCATAATTTCGGAGCGGAGCTTGTTGCCCGGAAGCATGCCGTAGACTGCGCGACGAAGGACCTCCTCAATTCCCTTCTTTGCAAGGACCTGAGCAAGCGTTTCGTAGCGGAGGCCGCCCGGATAGCCGGAATACTGGGCATACTTGACCGTCTCGAGCTTGCGCGGATCGATCTTGATCTTCGCAGCGTTTGCGATCGTGACCGTGCCTCCGGTGATCATGTGGCGCTCATAGGTAGGCTCATCCTTGCCCATAAGGCACTTGGCGGCCTCGCTTGCCACGCGGCCGATAGTCATGCCGGTTGCATCGATGGTGGTGGCTTTGGTTGTCGGTTGTACTGTTGTTTTCATTTGAGTATTGATACCTTAATCTAAAATCCGTTATTTCGCAAGGACGGGACTATTCCTTCTCCACGAACTCGATGACGGCCATGCGGCTCGCATCGCTCTTTCGGACGGGCATGCGCGTGATGCGCGTGTAGCCTCCCTTGCGGCTTGCGTAGTTCGGAGCGATCTCTTCCACAAGCTTCTTCGACTCAGGCTTCCGATTCATGAGGCGCGAGACAACGAGGCGGTGGCTTGCCACGTCCTTCTTCTTTGCGAGCGTCACGAGCGGCTCAACGACCTTCCTGAGCTCCTTTGCGCGAGCCTCGGTGGTCGTGATCTTCCCATGGCGAATAAGGTCAAGGGTGAGGCCTTTGAGGAAGGTGCTGCGCACTTTGCGCTCTCGTCCGAATTTTCTGTTGTTGTTTGAGTGTCTCATACTGAAAAACTGATTAACCGTTAATGCTACTTGAGCGTGATGTTATGGTTGGAAAGGATGCGCTTGATTTCCTGAATGCCCTTCTCGCCCATGCCTTCGATCTCAAGAAGATCTTCTTTCTTCTTGCGGGCAAGGCCGCCGAGCGTGCGAATGCCTGCATCGGTGAGCGCGTGGAGCGTGCGGGTTGAAAAGTCGAGCGTATCGATGCGGGTCTTTAGGATCTCGCTCATGTCGTCTTTTCCTTCGCCGCCCTCGCCTTCCTCTTTGTCGGAAGCGTCTTCATTCTTGGCGCCGAGCGCAGCTGTCTCTTCGGTGAATCCGAGAATGGCGGAGAGCTGGTCGATCATGATGCGGATGGAGCTTTCAAGCGCTTCGCGCGGAGAAAGCGTGCCGTCGGTCTCGATGAGCACGCGGAGGCGGTTGTGGTTGGTCTTGTCGCCGACGCGCATGTTCTCGACTTCGTAGGAAACGCGGCGGATCGGAGTAAAGATCGCGTCAACGGCGATCACGCCGATCTCAACTTTGCCCTTTTCGTGCATTTCGCGGGGCATGAAGCCGAGGCCGCGCTCGACGCGCATTTCGATCGAGAGCGCTGCGCTCTTGTCGGTAAGCTCGGCGATGTAGAGGTCGGGGTTCAACACTTCAAGCTGGCCGCTGACACTGATGTCGGCTGCGGTCACTTTCTTTGATCCCTTGACGGTAAGCGTCGCGGTCTGCGCCTCGTCGGTCGTCATCTTGAATCGGATCTTCTTCAGATGCAGGAGAATAAGCACAACGTCTTCTTTGACGCCTTCGAGCGTTGAGAACTCATGCGCGACTCCGTCGATCTTGATCGACGTGATAGCAGCACCCGGAAGAGAGGAGAGCACGATTCGGCGAAGCGAGTTGCCCAATGTGTGGCCATAACCCGGAGAGAGGCCGTCGATTTCATACACGCCCTTAAAGCCGTCTTCTGAGACAACGCGAGGCTTTGATGGAAGAATGATGTTGTGATCCGACATAGTTTACAAAAAGTTAAATGATAATGCTTTGACGCAATGGGACTATGATTAACGGCTGTAGTATTCAAGCACGGTGTTTAAGTTGAAGGCTCCGCCGGTTTCGAGGGCAGGCACTCCGCTCACCGTCGCGCTGATCTTGTCAGTCTCGAACTTGAGCCATTTTGGGACCGAGTAGTTCTGGAGCTTCTTCTCAAGGGCTGCGAAGAGCACGCTCTTCTTGCTTCCCTCGCGGGCGCTTACCACATCGCCTGCCTTGACCGCATAGGAAGGAACCGTCGTGCGCTTGCCGTTGACGAGGAAGTGTCCGTGCGATGTCATCTGGCGTGCGAGCCGGCGGGTATGGGCGATGCCGAGGCGGTAGACGACATTGTCGAGGCGAGACTCAAGGAGGACAAAGAGCTTCTCCGCCGAATTGCCGCCCTTTGTTTCGGTCGCCTTGGCGACATAGTTTGAAAGCTGGCGCTCCGTGATGCCGTATGAAAAACGGACGCGCTGCTTCTCGATGAGCTGCAGGCCGAAATCAGAAAGAGGCTTCGGGCGCTTGTCGCTCTTCTTGCGCGCATGGCGTGCCTCAGAAAGCTGAAACTTCTGCGTCTGCGTCTTTTCGAAGACGGCAGGACCGAGGCGGCGGGCTATTTTATATTTTGGGCCGATTTGCATATGAAAAAATGATGATTAGTTACAAAGTGCTATACGCGTCGAGGCTTCTTGGCCTTCGGACCGTTGTGCGGCACCGGTGTCGCATCGCGGATTCCCGTGATATCGATCCCGTGCGACATAAATCCGCGGATCGCAGGCTCCCGACCGGAACCTACTCCTTTGACAATGACATCCGCATCTTTGATTCCGAGGGCTGCGGCCTTCTCGCCGATGACTTCACCGACTTTCGATGCTGCAAACGGAGTTCCTTTCTTTGCGCCCTTGAATCCGATGCTGCCTGACGAAGACCAAAAGAGGGTTCCGCCGGTCTTGTCAGAGAAGACAACCTTCGTGTTGTTGAAAGTCGCAACGATGTGGAGCGTGCCGCTTACGATCTTCTTCTTCGGCACGCGAACAACCTTCTCGGCTTCCGCGCCTTCTTTGATCTCCGTACCCTCTTGAGTTGTTATTCGTTTCTTTCCCATGTGTTTAGTAAGTAGATAGTAGTAAGTAGTGGTAGCTATAGCGGGTAGTCATGAGATTTCGATTTCGGATTGTATTCCTACTTTCTATTTTCTACTGACTACTTACTATCTTATGTCTTTTCGAGCTTGCGCTTACCGCTTCCCATTGTCTTTCGGACGTTGCCGCGGATCGTGCGGGAGTTGGTCTTGGTGCGCTGGCCTTTCACCGGAAGCTTTCGCATATGGCGGGTGCCGCGATAGCTCTTGATGTCCTTCAGGCGCTTCACGTTGGCCGAGATCTCGCGCTTGAGCGTACCTTCGGTCTTCATGCCTTCGATGATCTTACGGATAGTGTTCTCTTCTTCAGCCGTGATCTCCGCAGGCTTCTTGGTCTCGGGCACGCCTGCCTCGACGAGGATCTTTACGGCAGTGCCGCGGCCAATGCCATAAATGGCGGTGAGGCCGAATTCGAGGCGCTTGTTATCTGGAATTGTGATGCCTGAGATACGCATGGATGATGTGGATGAAAAAATTTAAGATGAGTAAGGATTAAAAAATCAAGATCGTTCTATTGCTTCTGCTTGTGCTTCGGATTGTCGCAGATAATACGCAGGTGGCGACTTCGTCTGACCATCTTGCATTTGTCGCACATTTTTTTTACTCGGGCTCGTACTTTCATAATGATATTATTTGTTATCTGTGTTTTTGGGCAAACGAAACGCGGGCAACCCAAAGGAGCCGCCGTGCTCATCTAGTATCTATTTTTAGAGGCGTCGCGTAATTCTTCCGCGGTCCCCATCAGGTGAGAGCACAAGTTCAACCTTGTCTCCAACGAGGACCTTGATCCGGTGCAATCGCATCTTTCCGCTTACATAAGCAAGAGTTGTTGCGCCGCCAGAAAGCTCCACCTTGAAGGTCAAATTGGGAAGTGTGTCGATGACCACCCCCGTAACCGGTTTTTCCTCGTTTTCTTTCACCATTACTAGGTATTCGTAGATTAACAAATAATGCTCCAAAGGTCAAGCTCGCTTCCCCACCCCGCTTTCTGCAAGCGGTTTTAGGGATCCTTGCCTCTCTTTTCATGCCCAAACAGAACCTCTCTCTGCGAGGGATTCTGTTAGCTCGGATTTTGTATGCTCACTCCTATGCGAGAGGCATCGGTCGGAAACGAACGCTTCCAGAAAGGCTTAAGCGTGACTTCCGCGCGCTCGACGCCGGTCACTTCGCCGAGGATATTCTGAAAATCCGCTTTTTTCTTTCCGGCAAGCGCTTCCTGTATATCTTCGGGATGTATCGTCCAGATGACGTCGGCGGATCCCAAGAGCGTGAAGCTGAACGACTGATCCGTCTGCGGCGACAGCGGCGCCGAAGGAACAATCGCAAGCGACGCGAGCTTCGGGATCGTCACCGCCTCGCTGTTGTACTGGCTCACGGCATTTTCGGCGATGGCGGTAATGAGCGTGTCTGTCTTTATGAGGTATGCGGTCAGCGTGCCGTGAAGCGCGATCGGCACCTGCTGTTCCTTGGAGTAAGGCGCCTGCACGCTGTCATCCGTCGCAAAGACCGTCGCTCCCGGGAAGAACATGTATCCGTCCGGCACCTGCACTTTTGCTTTTTCGATGAGCGAAGTCTTGAGTTTTGTCTGGAGCGTTCCGAGCGCCGCGTTTGCCGCATCGGCGGGAATCGTATAGATCGTGCCTGAGATGCCTCCGGCGATCGCGGTCTTCGTGCGGCCATAGATCTTTGCGGCCTGCGCCGTGCCGGCAAGTCCGGGGACCGTAAAGTCGCTTTGCGCTATATTCTCCCCTTCGCCCGAAAGGGCAGCAGTGACCGAGACCTCAACCGAGCCCGGCGTGACCGTCCCGTCCTTTGTCTTCGTATATCCGGGAATGCTTGCAGCCGCATCGATCTTGTAGATATGCCCGTCGGGCGTGGCAAGGCGGGTGCCTTTGACAAGCTTGTAAGCGGCCGTCGAGTACGTGTTATAGAGCAGGACGCGCCCGGCCGCAAACTGCGCATCCGTCTTTGACTGCGTCGACGGGAGCTTGATGGACTCGTCGCCGGAGAGCGTCATCTGGGTATAGATGATGGTGTCCGGATCCGTGCCGTCTTTCTGGGCAGTGAAGCTGTCGCTCGTATCAAAGGCCACGGGAACCGACTTCGGGGTGATGGTGACGCTTGCATGCTCGAAGAGGAACGAGATCGAAAAGAGAAAGCCGATCACGCAGGCTGCGGCGATATACCAGAGCGCGTAGCGCGACGAGCGGCGCGGCGCTTTGGGCTCGTACGGCTCATACGGGATCTCCTGCGGCAAGGGCGGCAAGGGCTCGGGAGATGCCGGTGCAGGCTTTACCGTGCGGGGCTCTCTCGATATAGGCTTGATGTCTTCAAAAAGATTTTTTGGCATAGGATTTTTTTATTTATGAACGGATGTTCTTCGAGGCGATCTCCCGCGCGCTTGCGAGCGCTTCGATCATGATAAACGGATTGCGCGGCACGCCCTCGGCAAACGAAAGCGCATCATTGAACATCTCCACGTCTAATACTATCACTTTGAACTCTTTTTCGGTAAGCGAATACTGGTTGAATTTTTCGCGGCGGATCGTTTCGATGAACCACGGAGCAATATCGGGGCCCACGGAGAGCAGAATCGTATCGGGAATGGAAAGCTCGTTTGAGATTGAAAAAAGGGTCTTCTGGAAAGACTCGAGCCATTTGTCCTTTGCCTGAGTGAGCGCATTCGTACAGGCGTCTTTGATGGACGGCTCAAGCTTGTCTTCGACATAGAGCGTGCAGAGCGCGAGCGATTCGGAAATGCTTCTGCCGAGCGTCGTCGAGAGCGTGCGCAGTATGAAATTGCGGGCAAGCGGGAACGAGAGCGACTGGACGATGGCGCCCTCGCGCACAAGCGTCACGTCGGTCACTTCCCCTCCCACGTCGATGAGGAGGTAGTTGTCCTGATGCGGGAAAAAGTCGCGCGCGACAATGAACGAAGCCGAGAGGAACGAAGAGAATGCGACCGGGCGGTGATATTCATGCGTGATGATCTCTTCGATCTTGCCGAGCGTGCGTTCGGGAGCGACCGAGAGGAATATCGAGAGCTCGAGCTCGCGGGCCGACAATCCGACCGGATCGTTGCTCGGATAGCCGTTTAATTTGACCTGGACGGTTTTTGATTCGATAGCGCGGAGCTGTTCGGTTCCGCTGTTTGCTCCAGAGAGCTCCTCGGCTTCAAAAGCCTTGAGCTCGCGCGATATCATATCGGTAAGCAGGCTCTTTGATACCACAAACGGCGCCGGACGGGACATCTTGGCCATGCGCACCTGGGACGCATACCACGGAGCGGCAAAGTAGACGATCACCCGGTCGGGCGAGTGCAGGCGGAGCTTGGCAAGCGATGCGAGCGTGCCGGCGAGCGCTTTTTCCATCTCGCGCTCGAATTGCGCAAGATCGGTGTCCGCATGCGCCGCCATCTCAGTAGTCACGGTTGCGGTAATGGTAGAGGAAACATCCTCTGTCGAGACAAGCGCGCCGACGACCGAAGCGCTTCCGATATTTATCAGAAGAACGCGCTCGCTGTTTTTTTTGAAGAGGCCGGAGAAGATACTCATACCCTCTTAGTATAAAGCAAAAAAGCCAAAGCGAAAAGCTCGCCTACTCGAGCACGGCTTTGATGCGGCGGACGCCCTGTGACGAAGCTTCTTCTTTTTGGATTTTGAAATGCCCGAGCTCTCGTGTATTGGAAACATGCGGCCCGCCGCAGAATTCTTTGGAAACGGCATTCCCTTCCGCATCTTCGATAAAGTAGACCGAGACGGTGTCGGGGTATTTGACGCCGAATTCCATTTCCGCGCCGAGCTGTTCGGCTTCCGTGCGCGGCATTTCGCGGCGAATGACGGGAAGCTCAGCCGCAATGCGCTCATTGACGATGCCCTCGGCGCGCTTTTTTTCCTCATCGGTCATTTTGCGGTCAAAAGCGAAGTCGATGCGCAGGCGCTCCTCGGTAATATTTGATCCGCGCTGCTTCACATCCTTGCCGAGCACTTCCTGGAGCGCAGCGAGCAGCAAATGGTGCGCGGTGTGGAGGCGGATGGTTTTTTCGTTGTGGTTGGCGAGACCGCCTTTGAACATTCCGGCAGATGCGGTCTGGGAAAGCTTCTGGTGCTCCGCCATTTTCGCAGTAAAATCTTCCATGTCTATCGTACGGCCCTTTTCTTTGGCGAGCTCGAGCGTGAGCTCGATCGGAAAGCCATAGGTGGTCGCAAGCAGGAAGGGATCCGTTCCCTTCTCCAATTCTTTGAGACCCTGCTCAAGCGTGCGGAGGAATTTTGCCTCTTCGTCTTTCAGTACGGTTTCTATGTGCGCTCTTTTTTCTTCGAGTTCAGGATATGCTTCCTTGTAGGTATCGATGACCGCATCAACGAGCTCGAGCGGCTTATCAAGCAAGCCGAGATTTTTTGCATAGCGCACGAGGCGACGCTGCAATCTCCGGAGCACGTATCCGCGCCCGACGCTTGCGGGCAGGACGCCGTCAGCCACCATGAACACGCTCGTGCGCGCATGATCGGCAATGATCCTCTTTGCTTTCACATCGCCCACCGAAGTGTGCGCATTGATCCGATCCATGATGTTCCGGAAAAGATCCGTATCATAGGCGGTCTTCTTCCCCTGCATGACGGCGGTGATGCGCTCAAGGCCTGCGCCGGTGTCCACATTCTTCTGTGCGAGCTTGCCGACGACTTTGCCTTCTTTCTTTTCGTATTCCATGAATACGTCGTTCCAAATCTCGATGAGATCCTCGCGCTTCACCGCCTCGAGAAATGCTTCTTTGGAAAGATCGCCGACGCCGGCATCGGTCATATCGTAGAACATTTCGGTGTCAGGTCCGCACGGACCGTTCTCTCCCGGGCTCCACCAGTTGTCTTCGGCTCCGAGGAAATAGATCCGGCCTTCCGGCACGCCAAGCGACTTCCAGATTTCCGGAGACTCTGCATCGCGCGGAGCATTCTCATCGCCCTCAAAGCAGGTTACGTACAGGCGCGACGAATCAAGCCCGAGCCCTTCCTCTTTCGATGTCAGGAATTCGTAGCTCCACGAGATGGCCTCTTTTTTGAAATAGCCTGTCCCGATGCCGTCTTCGGCAGAGGGATCGCCGAGCGACCAGTTGCCCATCATCTCAAAGAATGAAAGATGGCGGTTGTCGCCGATATCGTCGAGATCGCCGGTGCGCACGCATTTCTGCACGTTCACCAGGCGCGTTCCGGCCGGATGCTTCTGTCCGAGAAGGTACGGCACGAGCGGCTGCATGCCGGCGGTATTGAAAAGGACCGACGGATCATTGTGCGGGACAAGCGGAGCGGACGGAAGGACCGCATGGCCGCGCGCGGCAAAAAACGCCAGAAAGCGTTTGCGGATCTCTTCTGAAGACATTGGTATCATGCGAGCATACTAACAAAAAGGAACTAAAAAAAGAAGCCGTGCTCGGCGCTTATGCCTGCCCATCGTGATCGACATGGGATGAGAGCTTTTTGACGCCCTGTTCCAGCTGCCAAAGCACGATGAAGACAAAGAGCGCAAGAAGCGTGGCGAGAAATGCCGGAACATAGAATCCGGTACCGCAGGCAAGGCCGATGCCGGCCGCCACCCAGAGGCCCGAGGCCGTCGTAAGGCCGGTGACGTTCGTGTCGCGAAAGATGATGATGCCGGCGCCCATGAATCCGATGCCGCTGATGATCATCGACGGAATCTGGAGCGGATCGGTGACATTCACTCCGCCTGCAAGATATTTTTTGATAAGAAGATCGTTGACGATCACGAAGAGCGCCGAACCCATGGCCACGAGCGCGTACGTGCGGATGCCTGCAGGCTTATGCGAAACGATGCGTTCGGTTCCGATCAGAACGCCGCACAGGACCGCCGCCCCGAGCTTGAAAAAAATATCGAGCGTCGTCGGATCAAAGACAAGATGATTGAACATACGGATATTGTATCAAAGTATCCGCAAATGGAAAATGGCATCAGTGAATAATGCCGCCGCCGAGGCAAGTGTCGCCGTCATACAGGACAATCGACTGGCCGGAAGCAGCAAGGACCGGTGTTTCAAAAATGACTTCGGTGTCTTTGATTATGCAGGGCAGATATTCGCCGTGATAGCGAATTTGGGCTGTATATGTTTTTTCTTCTTGCGGAACGGCGCCGACCCAGGTGAGATTTTTGAGAGTATAGGAAGAGCGGGCGGCGCCGGCTGCAGCCGGCGCCGCATTTGATACAGTAATCGTATTTTTTTCCGTATCTTTCGCTACGATATAATAGCGCTCGTCATTCGGCGTTTTTTTCGTGACCGTGAACCCGTGGCGCTCGCCGAGCGTCAGATAGACGGCGCCCTGGTGGTATCCGACAATCTCCCCTTCGGTATTCAAAACATCGCCCCGCGCTTCCGGAATATAGTGCGCAAGAAATTCCTTGATATCCAAATCGCCGAGCATGCAGATGCCCTGGCTGTCTTTCTTTTCCGCCGTCGGCAGCTTGGATTTTTCTGCCAGTTTCCGCACTTCGGTCTTCTTCATACAGCCGAGCGGAAAGAGCACATGCGCGAGGTCGTCGCTTGTAAGGCGATATAAAAAGTATGCCTGGTCTTTTGCCGGATCCGCCGCTCTCTTGAGCTTTCTCTCTTCGTTCCGGGCGTAGTGGCCGGTGGCAATGAGATCCGCGCCATGATCCTTTGCAAATTGCCAGAACACGCCGAATTTGATCTCCCGGTTGCACATGATGTCGGGGTTCGGCGTGCGGCCGGCTTTGTATTCGCTCACCAGATAGTCCGCGACAGCGGACTTGTATTCGGCTTCTGCATCGCATTCGAGGAACGGAATATCGAGATGAGCGGCGACGCGCATGGCATCGAGCCGGTCGGCGCGGAAGCTGCACTCGATGAAATCGGGCTGCCAGGTGCGGATAAAGACCCCGACGACATCATAGCCTTCGTTTTTGAGAAGCAGAGCCGCAACCGACGAATCAACGCCGCCGGAGAGGCCCACGAATACTTTTTTTCCAATGTGTTTTGCCATAATAAAAAACGCTCCGGCATGTAGAGTATACAATACCGGAAGCGCTTCGAGTTTTAAAACCGGAGAAGAGTCGAATAACAGGCAAGCTCTCCTTCATCAAAGCTTGAGAAGAGCCGCATAACGATATCAAGAAGCGCTTCTTCGGTGCACGGCTTATTGAGATCGTAGATAAGCGTCGGATGCTTGATGACATATTGTCCGCTGATCTTGCCGGAGGCATTCCGGTGAATCACGCCCTCAAGCGACATTTTTACCGACACCGGCATATTTTTTATCTGACCTGCCGGAGACCGTCCCATGACATACAGATCAATGCCGTTCACAAAATCATCCACTTCCGATGCGTGCACGACATCTATGAGATTCGTGCGCTTCTTGAATCGGGAGATCGCCTTTTTGAGGGATTTGATGACCGCCTTTTCATTTGCATACCCCACATCCTGAGCGACAAGCGCTTGCGATATGAGATCGTGAGCCGTTTCGACGGCTGCAAAATCATCAATGATGAAATCCGTGCGCGACACTCCGTCTTTGAACACATCGTGATACAAAGCCTTCTTGTTGCTGTAAAACGTCATGCTTTTGTTGTAGCCATGATTGAGCGTAACCAAGAGGTTGCACACGATCGGGCCCGATAGTTTTGAGGATTCCGAGAAGTCCCGTATCCTCTGTTCGCTTTTTAACTGCCCGAGAGCAGTCAAGATATTTTCTCGTAGCTGCTCCATAGAATTGCGTTTTTTGTAAGATTACCACGCAATTAAAAAAAGTCCAGAAATGGACTCTCTCACAAAAGCAGGGAGAAATCAGAGTTCAAGAAGCCGCTTGAATATCTCAAAATCCGCACGGGCGTCGCTCTCGGCGGAATGCGCGCTTATGTTCGTGATGCCGAAATATTTACAGAGTTCGCCGAGCGAGAAGCGGGTCACTTCGGGAATGCCGTGGAGCTTCGCGTATGCCATCGAGATCGTATCGAGCCGGTGATAATGCATCTTGTTCGGAATGCCGAGCATGGAAAGATTCGTGTCTATGAATTCGGCATCAAAGGCCACGTTATGCGCGACCATGATGGCTCCCGCCGTCTTTTCGGAAAAAAGCGTGAGCGCGTCGCGAAGCGAAATCGCATCTTCCCAAGCGCCGGCGGTATAGCCGTTGATGCGGAGCGCTGCCGGATCGGCGCCGGCGATATTCTCGGGCTTGATCTTCGCCGACCAGCTGTCGATCTCGGCAAACGCCGGCTTCTCCCCCGCTGTCCAGTCCTGGCGAATGCGAACGAGGGCGATTTCGATGATCTCGTGCTTGCGCGCATCAAGGCCTGTCGTCTCAGTATCGACAAAGACAAGGTCGGTGCTTTTCATAGCGCCGCCGATCTTAACCCCTCTGTGTGCCTGTTCCGTGTCTTCCATGGGTATATAGTATACCCCACTTTCTTGCCCGCACACTTACCTTGCCATAGCGGCTGCGCCGCGCACCGGAGGTGCCACGGCAAGGTAAGTGTGCGGGTCTACGCCTTGCGTTTCTCTTCTTCGGCGCGAAGGAAGCGGACAAGCTCGTCGGAAAACGCTTTGACGCTTGCATCGTCAAAGAGCGATATCGCATAGACAGGCTTGCCGAGCTTCTTGAATTCCTCGATCTCTTTTCCAATGATGCCTTTTCGGTCTACCGGCACGACATCGGTCTTCGTGAGCAGGATAATCTCCTCTTTGGCGGCGAGGCTTTCCTCGGCCGACAGAGAAAGGCTTGTGTCGTATTTTTCGAGTTCAGCCCGGATCTCTTTGTAGATTTTCATCATGCCGCCGTCTTCCGATAGCTCGTTCTCAAAGGAAACAAGGTGCACGAGCGCGCGCGTACGCTTGATGTGGCGGAGAAATTGGATGCCGAGGCCTTTGCCTTCGGATGCGCCTTCGATCAGTCCCGGAATATCGGCAAGGGTGTATCCGAAGCAGTCGCCGAGATTCGGATCAAGCGTGGTGAAGGCATAGTCGCCCACTTTTGCCTTGGCGTGCGTGACCGAGTTGAGGAGCGACGATTTGCCGGCGTTCGGAAGGCCGATGAGTCCCGCATCGGCGATGAGCTCAAGCTCGACAAAAAAGTCCGCGGCTTCGCCTTCGCGGCCGGGGGTCCAGTCGAGCGGCGAGACGTTCGTAGAGCTTTTGAAATGCTCGTTGCCCTTTCCGCCGCCGCCGCCGTGGAGAATCATGAATTTTTCTCCTTCGAAGAGGAGTTGGATCTTTTCGCCGGTAAGCTTGTTGGTCACGATCGATCCAATCGGAAGATTGATGATGAAGTCGTCGCCGTTTGCGCCATGAAGGCTCTTGGATCCGCCCGGCTCGCCGTTCTGCGCCGAGAACTGATTGACGTGGCGATACTGTGCAAGCAGCTGGTTGTTGCGCACCGCTTCGACATAGACATCGCCGCCGCGTCCGCCGTCGCCGCCCGCAGGCCCGCCTTTAGCGATGAATTTCTCGCGGCGCCACCGAACAACGCCGTCTCCGCCGCTGCCTGCCTTTGCATGAAATTTTAGTTCGTCGATGAGTGCCATAAAATTAGTAAGTAGAAAATAGTTAGTAGAAAGCAGGAAAATGCGATACAAGATGAGCTTAGCAATTTTCGGCTTTTTTTCCTAACCGCAGACTTTATATTCTATGTGCATCGAGCGCGAGCTTGGCGAGCGCGAGGGCTCCTTCTTTGGATTTTGCCACGGCGATGAAGCGTCCGTTGTGGCAGAAGACGGCATCGGAAACGCCGCTTGCCTTCGCAAGCTCGCCGTCGCGGAGCCCCGCCCACGCTTCCGGCATATAGAGCCGGCGGTCAAAGCTTCCGGGCGCAACAAGCGCGCCTTCTACTTTCCACACGCGCAGAGAGCGCGATGCGACGATAAGCAGCGGCTCCGGATAGCGGACAAGGATCTCCTCCCACGGATACATGCGATCGAGCACGAGCATGCGCTTGTCTTCGGTCGAACGATAGATCCGCTCAAGCTCTTTTTCTGCTTCGACAAAATCTTTTGCGTGCGTGACCTCCCGTGCCAGTATCTCTTCGGCAATGCCGACAAGCTTCACGAAATGAGCATCCGTGACCTCCGATGATTCTTTCCATGTCGGCATGAACGCCGAGAAAGCGCTCTGCACGAGATATGGAAACGGCTTGCCGGGGATCGGGTCAAAAGTGGTCACGCCATTGTCGGCGGCATCGATCGGAAGGACAAGCACCTTTTCCACCCGCGCCGCCGCCTCGCTTCCGCCGCAGATCTTCTCTCCGTATTCTTTCCATACAAGACCGAAAGCCGCATACGGAATTCCGTTTGCCCGGATTCCCGCCCCGCCGATCTGGTGATGGTCAAACCGCCGCTTCGAAGGATCATAGATGCCGCCGGTGTCCATGACATAGTCGCCTGCGGTGATATTCTTCTCGTCGCGCGAACGCAGGATCTGCCCCTTCTCGCCCAAAAGGCGAAGCGTTGCGGATGCGAATATATCGTCCGCATGAAAGCGTCCGTCGTGCACGATGATCTTTGGCTGTCGTTTAAAAAGTCTCATAGTTATAGTGTGATTATTTTTTGGCTTCTTCCCTATCGAGTCCCCACTCTTCGGCCACCTCGATAACGAGGTTGATGATTTTGAGCAGGATCATGAATCCGAGGATGAAAAGCGCGACAAGCAGGCTGAAATTGCGGAAGCTGTGGCTGATCGCAAGAGCCGTGGTCGAGAAAAAGAGGCCGAGTCCGAACATGCCGCCAAGCCAGACCACGGATGAAATGAATTCCGCCAGGCAATATTTCCTAAAGTCCGCGCCGACATAGCCGGCAAAGACAAGCGTGGCGTTGTTGACCCCGTAGATGAATTTGGAAATGACAATGGACCAGAACGGCTGCTCGCGGAAGCGCGGCAGGAAGTAGAATACGCGGCGCTCGAGATACTTGAGGATCGGGCTTCGGGGAAATACCCGGCCGAGATAGCGGCCGAGGCGATAGCCGAGGATGGTCTTTGCGACCGCCGCAAGCACCGCGACGACAAGGGTCGTCGGGAAATAAAAGACATGGAGATGCACGAGGATCCCCGCCATGATAAGCGTGATCTCGCCTTCCCAGAACACGCCGATAAAGAGGACGCCGTAGGCCAGAATCCCATGGGTGGTGACAAACGACGACAGCGGATCAAGAAAATAGTGCATAGGGATTTAAAATATCATTTCGAGGATCCAGTTGAGCACCGATACGATGAGCGCGCCGATCATGGCCGCTTTAAAATCGGTAATATGGAATCCGGCGATCACATACGTGAGCCCCCAGAGCAGCGCGCCGTTCAGTATGATCGAAAATATGCCGAGCGTGAGGATGTTGGCTGCAAGCGTGAAGAATCCGATGAGCGGACGGATCGTGGCATTGATGAAATAGAGGCAGGCGCCGACCACGAGCACGACATACATGGGCGTGAAGGTGATCGCATGCGGCAAAAAAAACTTTGTCGCGTAGAGCGCGAGCGAAAGTACGAGCCAATGCCAGATGATCATCATAAAACGAGTGAGTAGTTAGTAGAAAATAGTAAGTAGAAAAAACCCGACAAAAATACTAGAAGAGTTCGTCGACGACCTTTTTTACCAGCATGCCATCAGCCTTGCCCTTGAGGTCTTTCATGACGCCGGCCATAAGCATGCCCTTTTTTGCAGGATCGGTAATGCCGAGCTCTGCCTGCTTTGCGCGAGCGATTTTTTCGATCTCTGCTTCGCCCATCATTTCAGGAAGGAAGGCTTCCAGGATCGCAAGCTGCGCTTGCTCTTCCGCAACGAGATCCGGGCGTCCGCCCTTCTGATACTGTTCGATCGAATCTTTGCGCTGCTTGCCGAGACGCATGATGACGGCCATGGCCTCTTCATCAGGCAGCGGATCCTGCGGCTTGCGTCCTTTTGCCACGAGCTCGTTGGTGAAGGCAGCGCTCATGCCGCGGAGCACATCGAGGCGAACGGCGTCCTTGGCAAGCATGGCTTGTTTTATCTGGGCCTTTATATCTTCTTGAAGCATAGAGTTATAATACCATGAGGGGGCACTTGTTTAAAAGAATGCATTTGTATTTCCTCCCCTCCTTATCAAGGAGGGGAGGAAACGCTATGCTATAATCTCGACATGAATATCATATTTTTCGACACAGAAACCACAGGCAACGAGCAGAAAGACTGCCTCTGCCAGATCGCATGGATGGAAAACGGAGTCATGAAAGCGGGCCTCTTCAAGCCGCCGTTCCCTATTCCCGCAGAGTCTTCGGCCATTCACCACATCTCGAACAAAATGGTCGCGGACAAGCCGGCTTTCAAGGATTCGCCGGAATGGAAAGAAGTGAAGGATCTTTTTGAGAGCGATGATACGATCGTCGTCGCCCACAATGCGAAATTCGACCTCGGCATGCTCGCAAAAGAAGATATCGTTCCGAAAAAATTCATCTGCACGCTCCGCGTCGCGCGGGTCATGGATCCGGACAGCAAGCTCTCCGGCTATCGGCTGCAGTACCTCCGCTATGCGCTCGATCTCGAAGTGGACGAAGCGGCGGCTGCGCACTCGGCAGACGGCGACGTGCTTGTCCTTGAAAAGCTTTTCGAGCGATTGCTCGGCAAGCTTATGGAAACAAAAAGCCGCGACGAAGCGATCAAAGAGATGCTCGAAATCTCAAGCCTGCCGTCGATCATCAAGACATTCAACTTCGGCAAGCATGCCGGCAAGGCCGTGGCCGATGTGGCAAAGACCGATTCGAGCTATCTCGACTGGCTGCTCAAGCAAAAGCTCGAAAGCCCGAGCGACGAGGAAGACTGGATCTATACGCTCAAGTCCCTGCTCGGCAAGCTGTAAAAGTGTGCGAATTCGGCTTGTGATACAATAAATTCCATGCAAACAGCACTCTTCATCCTCGCTGCCGTTATTGCCGGCGCGGTCATTGCCCAGATTGCGCTTCGCAAGAAAGCCGAGGCTCCTGCCGCGCAGGATGACACCGGCCTCAAGCTGCTGCTTCAGCAGATGAACGAGCTTACCCGCACCGTCGATCAGAAGCTCGGCCAGTCGGCAAAGGAGCTCAATGAGACCATGCGCCACCAGGCGAGCGAATCAACCAAGATCATCCGCGACGTGACCGAGAAGCTCACGCTTCTCGACGTCACCAACAAGCAGGTTGTCGGCTTCACCGAGCAGCTCGAAGAGCTCCAGGATATTCTCAAGAACCCGAAGCAGCGCGGCATCCTCGGCGAATACTATCTCGAAGCCCTCCTCAAGAACATTCTCCCGGCCGGCTCATACGAGATGCAGTACGGCTTTCCTGACGGCACGATCGTGGATGCCGCCGTGTTCGTGAAAGACAAGGTCATTCCGATCGATTCGAAATTCTCGCTTGAGAACTACAATCGCCTCGCCGGAGAAAAAGATCCGATCCGGAAAGCAGAATATGAAAAGCAATTCGTGAACGATCTCAAGCTCCGCATCACGGAGACGGCGAAATACATCAAGCCCGAGAACGGCACGATGGAATTCGCCTTCATGTTCATTCCGCATGAGGCTATCTATTATGATCTTCTGGTGAACAATGTCGGCTCGACCGAAGAGAGCGCCGAGAATCTCATTCAGCGCGCCGCTTCGAAATACAAGGTGATCATCGTCTCCCCGACCTCATTCCTCGCCTATCTCCAGACCGTGCTTCAAGGACTGCGCGCGCTCCAGATCGAAGAGACGGCAAAAGACATCGTCAAGCGCGTCGGCGAGCTCGGCAAGCATTTGAAATCGTACGAGGAATATCACGCGAAGCTCGGCAACGCGCTCGGCACTGCGGTCAATCATTACAACGCCTCCGGCAAGGAATTCAAGAAACTCGACAAGGACGTCATGCGCATCGCCGAAGTATCTCCGGGCCTTGAAACACTCGCGCTTGAAAAGCCGGCTCTGGAAGAGTAAAAGCGCATTTCCTGAAAAGGAAATGCGCTTTTTTAAATTGAGAGATCTTTTTCACCCTGCGGCACTAAGGTCCCAAGCTCCTTCTTCAGCTAAGATCTCTTTGAGAGTGATTTTTCCACGGCTGTTCCCGCCGAACAAAGCACAGACCTGGTCGACAGCCGCCCAGTATTTTTCTTCTGCCTTCTTGCCAACGATCAAATCATTTGCGGCAAGGTTCATATCATGCTGGGCAAAGAACTCGTCGCGGAGCGCATCGTGCTCTCCCGGCTTTGCCCTTTGTATCAATTCTGAAACTTCCTGAACATATTTGTCCAGGGTAAGTTCTTTTTTCCGGAATCGCGCGGAAATGCCTGCTATTGTCGTGTCCATGATTGTAAAGTTTGTTTCGATTCGAGAATACGCCACAAAACAAGCTCTGTCAAACCATATTTGAAAAGCAGGCGTTCTTTGCTTATTTTTTAGGAAGAGAATTGACCAGTTTTTTTGCTTTCGCCAAATCAATGCGATTTCCGATCTTTATAGAGCTTCCCACTATGGCTCCGGTAGCAATGGAAAATTGCTCCTGTATGTTGGAAGATGACGCTCCGGCACCTACAAAGATCGGAAAGTCCGGAAATGATTTTCTGACTTCAGCAAGGCTTTCTGTCGGCGTTTCCTGCCCCGTAGCCGCGCCTGTTATTATCAAGCCGTCGGTTCCGTTTGCAATGGCAATCTTTGCCGAGGCGGTCAGGCTTCTTGGCGTCACCATTTTTTTGTATTTGACTTGTATGTCGGTAAGCAGTACCAGTTCGGGATAGATCTTTTTCTTGAAAGCCATTATTTTTTTCGGCTCAGGACGGATCTCGCACCAGTCGCAGGTGACATGATCGACAAAGACATCAAGCCGGCTGAACTTTGCCCCCGCCGATCGCGCAATCGAAAAAGAAGCTTTCCAGTCGTTGAGCATCATCTGGACTCCGACCGGTATTTTTGCCTTTTTGCACACCGCTTGCGCCACTGCAGTAAAGCTCGCGATCTGTGCCGCATTTGCGAATTCCGTATGCGGCTTGTCATCGTCGTTTTCAATGAGCACCGCATCGAATCCCGCTTTTTCCAGAGCATCAAGATCAGACAATGCCTTCTGCGTCAGAGCGGCCATGCCGGGAAAACCCTTAATCGAGAGAAGCGGGGGCAGGTGTATCATGCCGATCAGGATATTTTTCTTTTTTCCAAAAAGCCTTGCAACGGGGGTTTGTTTCATATTAAAAAGGATACTCTATCGAGTATCCTTTTTGCAACATGCTACCAGGAAAGATCTCCTGGCCAATTCTCTAAGAATTCCGTCTTTCCTGACCATTCAGGAGAAGAATTGCCCAGAATTCCGGTAAACTCTCCCGCATGCGCCCGACGAGAGAGCTCAATCAGTTTTCGAGCTTCCGTGAGAGGATCTGTCGCGGACGGAGGATTCTCTTTTACTCCGGCAAGCGCAGCATTCCCAAACAGCACCGACAAGGTATCTGCATGCTCTAAAGAAGGCTCCACTCTCCCTCGTACTTCAACAAACCTATCCGGACGCAGATGGATATTCGGAAAGGCGCACTCAAGAGAATCATTGAGTACCTCCCCGTCTTTTTCACTGACGCCGATCTCATTGAGGAACCCGGGAATGCGGGGATTTTTGCTGAAGAAAAAAAGAGGATCAAAATGAAAGCCGATCCTGTGCAATTCGAGCACGATTGATCCGTAACAGCCTGAGTCGACAAACGTGAACGCATCAGCGCATCCTTCTTGGGCAAGATAGCGCTTGAGCAGAGGATGGCACTCCAGGCCTGCGTGCCCCGATATCTCATCGGCGATTCCGCAGTTTTGCCGATTCAGGTACAATCGCTTCCATTTCGCAGCACGCGACGATCCTTCAAGAGGCTTCGCATCGCGAAGGATCAAAGCGGTCGTCTTTTGCCGCGACATGCTTTGTATCCATTCGGCCCAATGGTGCATGAGCGGAGACCATGTTCTTCCGAGAGCGTAAAAGAATTTTTCGGCTGTTCCGATGACAGCTTGAGAATCCGCCTTTAGGCTCTGGATGAAGAGAGCGGCAGTGTCTTTTCCAAGCTCCGCGGTGAGGGTTTTAAGGTACTCGTTCCATTTTTCTTCCATGTTTTAAATTTTTAAAGAGTGAAAACAAAAAACGACCCCTGTCCTGAGGTCGTTTGTGAGAGTTCATTTGTTTGTAAGGGAGAATAAGAAAGTGGATTTATTCAGACAAGCGCTCAAAGACGGCCTCAAGTTGTGAGGTCGTACGACGTGCGCAATTTTTGCAGAAAATCTCGAATTTCATTACGCGCTGACTTTAGCAAGTACGCTGCATATGTCAATAATGTGGATAACCCAAGAAACTTCTGCGGCGTACCGGGAGGAACAAAAACAGCCGGCTATCGCCTATTTTTTAAATATATTCCTGAAAAAATCCCAGAATCCGGTTCGGGTGTTTGCATTTGCTGCGGCGGCTGTTTGGATGCTCGCGCTCGCCGCCGTGCTGTCGGTGACGACCACCATGCGCTCGCCCGGCTTTACCACGGGAAATTCCTCCCGAAGCACGGCTTCTTTGCCGTCAGCGGTGCCGAGAGCGCTGATCTTGTCTGAAAGATCCCCTTCTTTCTGCCGAAGGGATGCCTCTTCTGTCTCGGCAAGCTTGCGGGCCTTTGATGCATCGATGCTCTTGCCGATGAGCGACATGAGTCCGTACGCCATAAAGACGATGACAAACATGAGCGCGAGAGCCATGCCTCGAGAAAAGAGAATGCGCTTGAAAAGATTGGTTCTTTTAAAATATGCCATTATATGTTACCGTGATCCTGTGCCCGTATTGTAGTACTATAAGCCCTAACCCACAAATCCTTATCTCATATGTCCATATTCTCAAAAAAGCATAAGCGCAAGATGAACATTGCCTGGGGCATCGTTTCGGTCCTCATCATCATTCTCATGATCGCGCTCTATATGCCGGTGCTGTTCATGTAATAGCCCGCAAAAAAAAGCCGCCCCGTACGGGGCGGCTTTTTTTGTTTTCATTGCCTTAATTTCCGTCTCCGCGCTGCATCATTTTCAGAAATACGTCATGCGGAATGTTCACCTTGCCCGAATCGCGCATGCGGGCCTTTCCTTTCTTCTGCTTTTCAAGCAGCTTCTTCTTTCGGCTCACGTCGCCGCCGCCCACCATCTTCGAGCCGTGCATGAGCACGTCTTTGCGGAAGGCCTTGATCGATTTGGAGGAAAGTATCTTTCCAAGCGCCACTGCCTGAACCTTCATTTCAAACTGCTGGCGCGGCAAGATAGCCTGGAGCTTTTCGGCTGCCGCGTCCGCCTCGTCCTGGGCGCGGCGCTTCGAGATGACGCGGGTGAATGCAGGCACGATCTCATCCGCAAGGACGATGTCGAGGCGGGTCACCGAAGCGGGGCGCAGCCCCGCGAGCGAGTACGTGATCGAGGCATAGCCGCTCGTGATGCTCTTGAGCTCATCAAAGAACCCGCGCATCATCTCGCGGAGCGGCATGACGATGGCAACAGCCGAACGGCCTTCGCCGAACGTCTCAGTCTCGCCAACCTCGGCCTCGTGATCATACAAAAAAGGCATAAGGAGGCCGATGTAGCGCTCGGGCGTGATGATGCGGACATTTGCCCACGGCTCTTCCACCGCCACGATCTCGCCGTCATTCGGAAAGAGGTGCGGAGAATAGATCGTCTCTTTGAGGCCGCTCCGCTTAGTCACCACGTAGGTAATGGACGGCGTCGTCACGATGAGCTCAAGGCGGTATTCGCGGCGCAGGCGCTCGGTGATGATCTCAAGATGGAGCATGCCGAGGAAGCCGGCGCGGAAGCCGCGGCCGAGCGCGCCGGAATTCTCTTCTTCGAACGTAAAGGCGGAGTCGGAGAGCTTGAGCCGGCCGAGCGCCATGCGAAGCGTCGGAAAATCGTCCTGGCTCTCGGGATAGATGGAAGCCCAGACCACCGGACGCGGATTGTCATATCCCGGAAGGGCCGGAAGCGGATTCTTTTCGGTCGTGATCGTGTCTCCGACCGAAGCAATGCCCGGCTGCTTCACGCCCGTAACGATGTAGCCGATCTCGCCTGCCGTCAGGCTGTCGCGCGCCTCTTCGGTCGGCGTAAAGATGCCCACCTCAAGCGCAATGAAGCTCTCTCCGGCAACGGAGAACAGAAGGCGGTCATGGCGCTTGACGCTGCCTTCGAATACGCGGATATAGACGATGACGCCGCGATGGTCGTCGTATTTGAAATCAAAGACGAGCGCTTTGAGCCCCGGCAATGCTTCGGAAGAAGGAGGCGGAATGCGCGATACGATCGCTTCAAGCAGCTCGGGTACGCCCGCGCCGGTGCGTCCGGAGACTTCGAGCACGGTCGTCGGATCGATATTCAAAAGGGCTCCGATCTCAAGCTTGACCTCGTCGACGCGCGCAAGCGGCGAGTCGATCTTTGAGACCGCAGGCACGATCACGAGCCCTTCGGCGCGCGCGGCTTCAAGCGTGGTCAGCGTCTGCGCCTGCACGCCCTGCGTGGAATCGACAAGCAGCACCGAGCCTTCGACGGCTTTGAGCGCGCGCGATACCTCATAGGAAAAGTCGATGTGGCCGGGAGTATCGATAAGGTTGAGCTGGAATTGTTCGTTCTTCTCGCGGTATGCCATGCGCACCGGCTGCATCTTGATGGTGATGCCGCGCTCGCGCTCGAGATCCATCTGATCGAGCACCTGATCGCGCATCTTGCGCGCCTCGATGGTTCCGGTGACCTCAAGCATGCGGTCGGCAAGCGTAGACTTGCCGTGGTCGATGTGGGCTATGATGCTGAAGTTTCGAATATGTTTAAGATCCATAGGTGCTGGCTACGCTTGCCATACTAGCAGAAAAGCCCCATTTAAAAAAGGAATCCGCCAAAACAGCTTTTGCGCGAGCTCTATTTAGCGGATTCTTCCGAAGTGACCAAGTCGACTTTCCAGAATTTCTTGCGAAGGGCGGCAGCGAGCTCGGCAAGCGACTGGCTTTTGAGCATGTATAAGAGAGCGATCCCCGCGAGCACGCCTGCGGCACAGGCGATGCCTCCCTGCATGAAGACTCCCAAAAATGTCCGCTCATTGAAAATAGGAGCAAGGACATTGAGCGTGCCGTACGAGACGATGCCGGCCGCAAACGACGCAGCCACGGCCTCAAAGAGCGCACGCCCGAGATCGCCCGACGAAGTGAGATATCGCCGCCGGAGATCGATCCAATGCAGCCAGGCATTCAAGATCGTGCCGATCGAATACGCAAGCGGAAGCATGAGGACGGCGGTGCCCGGGGTGTCTTCGACGCGCAGGAGCGACTCCATGAAATAGCGGAACACCGGAACAGTCTTGAAGATATGGAGAAAGAAGAACGCAAGGAGAACAATGACCGTCGAGCAGAAGGCGTTGATGAGAAGCGGGGTCTTCGTATTGTGCGCCGCATAGAATGCGCGCACCGAGACAAGGATCATGTTCTGGGCGATGAGGCCGATGGTAAAGAGCGCAAAGCAGGCAGCGGTGAGCTTCGTATCGGTCCACGAAAAAGCGCCCGAACCAAGCGTGATGCGCACGATCTGCGCGCGAAGGACGATGAAGAGCGCCGTAAGCGGCAGGGACCAGAAAAGAATCTGGCGGACAGCGGAGAGAATGCAGCTCTGCCATTTCTCCTTTTCGCCGCGGGAGAACGCCTCCGCAAGGAGCGGAAACGAAGCGACTGCATATGAGATGCCGATGATGCCGACCGGCGTGGTCTCAAGATTGAGCGAGAAGTTGAAGATCGAGATGGATCCCGTCCCGAGCGTCGAGCCGATAGCCACGATCACGAGGAGCGCGATGCTGTTCATCGAAAGCCCGAGCGTGCGCGGCAGCGAGAGCGTGACGACCTGGCGCAGGGTCGAATGCTCAAGGCGCGCAGAGAGCTTCGGCGTGAAGCCGGCGCTGATGATGGTCGGTATCTGCACCAAAAGATGGAGCAGCGCGCCGATAGCCACGCCCATCGCAAGGCCGTATGTGCCGTAGCGCGGATAGAGGAATATAATGCCGAAAATGATGCCGAAATTGTAGAAGATCGGCGAGAGCGAAAAGACGAAGAATTTGCGCAGGAGCTGCGTCACCGTGCCGAGCATGTTCGAGAGGCCCATGAAGATCGGCGAGAGGAGCATGATGCGGCTCACCCCGACAAGCGAGTGGAGCTCCGCAGCCGAAAACCCCGGCGCGATCAATGGAGCGATCTTCGGCATGAGGAAATATACGCCGAGGGATACGCCGGAGAGAAATATGAAGAAGCCCGAGAGCACGTCGCTGAAAAACTTCCGCGCCGACTCCTTGTCGTTGCCGTCCATGCGCTCAATAAGGAACGGCATGAGGACGGTGATCGATGCGAGCGAAGCGATCGAGAGATACAAGAAATCCGGAATGCGGAACGCCGCATAGTAGATGTCGAGCGTTGCGCCGGGCCCGATCGTATGCGCGAGCATGCGGTCCCGATACAGGCCGATGAGCTGCGATACGAGCGAGAAGACGCCGAGAAGGATGGCCGCCTCATGCATGCCCTGCCATCTCCCATTTACCATTTTCATCAGACGGCGGATCATCGCTCTCTGTTATTGGTTCTGTGTCTTTGGGACGGTTGGAGAGGATGGGGCTTTTGGCTTTGTATCTTTTGCGGGAGCGGGAAGCACGGGCGCCGGCGCCTGATACGGAGCGCCGATATTGGCAAGCGCATTGGCAACGTTCTGGTCATCCGGGAAATGCTTCTGGAGAGCGGCAAGGATCATGCGCGCCTCGTCGGTCTTTCCGATCTTGTTGTCGGCAAGGGCGAGGTAGTAGAACGCATTCACGTAATTGGAATCGAGATTCACCGCCTGCGTGAAGGCCGTTGCGGCATTCTGATAATCCCCCATCTCGTATTCCACGAGACCCACCTGATAGTACGCGACGGGATTGGACTGATCCATGCTTGCGGCGCTCTTCAGCGTGTCGAGCGCGCCCGGCTGATCGCCGCGCGCATCCTGGATTTTTGCCCGAAGGAACAGCGCATCGGTGTAATTCGGCTTCTTGGCGAGCGCTTGGCCGATATATGCCTCTGCATTCTTGGTATCGCCCGATCCAAAATAAAGTTCCGCGAGATCGAAATACGGAAGCGGATAATTCGGCGCGAGCGCGATAGCGCGGGCGTATGCATCATGCGCAGTATCAAAGGCCTTGTCGATCTTGAGCGGCGCAATGATGCGCATCAGATCGCCGAGCGATATGTAATTGACGGGATCGGTCGAATCGATGGCCACGGCCCGGAGCGCCGCAGCATTGCCGACAGCGATCTGGTTCTGGACCTGGGCGACGATGGCATCGGAAGACCCGGATGCATTGCTCGCCATGGTGGTCTGGAGGAGCTGTTCCGCAAGGAGCGTGCGTGCGCGTTCATACACCGGAAGATCCGCAATGGTGATCGCTCGGACAAACCGGTTGTCGGCGAGCGTTGTGGCGCCGTTTGCGGCGTCATGCGTCCCCTTCTGGAAATACACGAGCGATACGAAGCGGTTGGTGGAAGCGGAAACCGTCGCAACCGAGATCATGACAAAAAGGACGATGAGGAGGATCATGAAGAATCCGGCGCGATAGTCATTGAGAAACGGAATGACACGCTCGGGAACGCGCTTGTCGGCGACAAGTCCCGCGAGGAAAAGCCCAGTGAAGAAGAAGGCGCAGATAATGATGCTTATGCCCGGGCTTGCAAAGACGAGGATGGCGATGAAGTAGAGCGCGAGCACGCACATGCTGAAGACGAAAAAATTCTCATGCGGCTCGCTCGCACGCTTGAAGACGCTCCGAACGCTTTCATATCCGAGAGCGCCAAGAAACACGATCACGCCGAGAATGCCGACGACTCCCCCGAGAAACGCGGTAGTGACAAAAAAACTGACTCCTGAAGAAAACGATATGTTCCAGAGGCTGCTTCCGTTTACGGCAAGCGGACGATAGACGAGCCACTCATGGAAAAACCGGTTCGGACCGGCGCCGAACAAAAGATGCTCGTGCAATGAAGACTGGGCCACATGCATGGTGGCAAGGAAGCTCGGATTGATCGCGGTGAACGCCGCGTGCAGGATGTTGGCAAGGAAGTCGCCGAAGAGCGCGTTCGTAAGCAAGAAGAACAGCGCGATGAGCGAAACCACAAAGCTTGTGACGGGAAACTGCTTTGTTTCCGCAAAGCGAATCGCAAGGAGCTTGTAGACGAGGACGCCGATCGCGGCAATGCCGACAAAGACCCATACGAGGAAGATGTCGGCGAGAATCGTGAAAAAGAGCGCAAGCGGCAGGGCGGCATACACGAATGTCCGCATGAGCTTCGAGGGCGCGAAGAATTCCGAGATGAGCGTGCAGGTGATGAGCACGGCTCCCGAGAGATACGCGAAGTCGCTCCAGAGGCCGACCGGGCTCGTGACGCGGTCGAAGAAGAGTCCGAATGATGTTGCCTGCGGGAAGAACAGATGGACGAGCTGATAGGCCGCAACGATGAGATAGAGGAGGAAAAATCCTTTCAGAAAGAGGAACGTCCGCTTGCGCGACGTGCAGAGAACGCTTGCAAGAAAGAGCGTGAGCGCGAGCATGGCGATCACGGCAAAAGTCCCCTGATCGAACCCTTCGCCGAAGAATGACAGGTAAGGCGCGTGCGAAAAGAGCGCGGATGCAAACAAGACAACGGCAAGAATGCCGAGCGAGCCGAGTACCGGCGTCCACGGAATGCGGAAAGCGCCTTCCATGAGCCGGCCGATGAGCCAGAAGACAAAGGCAGCGGTCGTGCCGATGATGAGCAAGTATCCTTTGATCGTGGCGCCCGAGAGGAATCCTCCCGGAATAAAAGCGATCATGCCAAGCAGTACGGTGACTGAGAGCGTGGCAAACGCAATGCGGTCATATCGTTCAAAATTCTTATTTTGCATAGTGTTTTCTAAGTATATCGCACTCGATGCCCCGTCGCAATGAACATGCGCTACGCGACAATATTGATCAGGCGCCCGGGAACATAAATGACTTTTTTGGGCGCGCGGCCGGCAAGCGATGCCTCTATGTGCGCATTCTCGAGCGCCTGTGCTTTGACATACTCGTCCGCGGAATCGCGCGGAACGGTGATCTCTGCCCTGTTCTTGCTGTTGATCTGAATGATGATGGTCATCGTGTCGGACACCAATTTTTCGGGATCGTATGCGGGCCAGCCGGAAAGATGAACGGATTTCTTTTCTCCGAGCTCATGCCAGAGCTCTTCGGCGACATGCGGTGCGAACGGCGCGAGCAGCTGCAGGAATTTTTTGAAATCATCCGCACTTACCTGTCCGGCTTTTTCCATTTCGTTGAGGCAGATCATGAGCGCAGACACGGCCGTGTTGAAGCCGAAGCCGGCGATGTCTTCCGTTACTTTCTTTATGGCCTGATGGAGGGCTCGCTCGCCGGACTCGCTTGTGCGGGTATTTTTTGAGAGAAGGATCTTTTCCCCGAAGCGCCACACGCGCTCGATGAATCGCCGCGGACCGATGATGCTGTCGGTCTGCCACGGGAGGCTCGAATCGAACGGGCCGATGAACATCTCATAGAGGCGGAGCGTGTCCGCACCGTAGGTGCGGACGATATCATCGGGATTGATGACGTTGCCCCAGCGCTTGGACATCTTTCGGCCGTCTGAAGCAAGGATCATGCCCTGGTTGCGCAAAAGCTGAAACGGCTCTCTGGTCGGCACGAATCCGGAATCATGAAGAAACTGGTGCCAGAAGCGCGCATAGAGCAGGTGGCCGGTCGAATGTTCAGCGCCGCCGACATAGACGTCCACGCCGCCGTGCTTCTTTTCGGAAAACCAGTACGCGAGTTCTTTCGGGTCCGCAAAGGCTTTTTTGTTCTTCGGATCGGCATAGCGCAGGAAATACCACGAGCTTCCCGCCCATCCGGGCATGGTGTTGGTCTCATAGCCCGCCTTGGTCCATGCGGAGACGCCCGCAAGCGGACTCTCGCCTGTGCCTGTCGGCTCATAGCTTTTTACTTTCGGAAGCTCGAGCGGCAATTTCTTTTCCGAGACCTCGTGTATCAGACCTTCCTTGTCTTTGGAGAGCGGAATAGGCTCGCCCCAGTAGCGCTGGCGGGCAAAAATGGCATCGCGCATCTTGTAGTTTGTTACCATCCTTCCTTCTACTTTTTGAGTTATCTTTTGACGGGCTCTCGCGGAAGACTCTCCGTCAAATTCTCCCGAATTTTCTAGTACGCCATCTCCTGTAAATAATGCATCATCGGAAGATGCGAGAACTTTTCTTTGCGGAAGATTATATTTTTTTGCGAATTCAAAATCACGCTCATCATGCGCCGGCACGGCCATAACGGCCCCGGTACCATACCCCGGCAGCACATAGTCCGCGATCCACACCGGCACAGATTCATTATTTATAGGATTGATCGCGATAAGGCCTTTCAGCGGTACCCCCGTCTTCTCTTTTCCGCGCAAGAGGAAATCTTTCTTTTTTGTTTGGGCGATATATTCCTCCGCCTCTTTTTTGTTTTCTGTCTCAGATATTAATTTTTCAACAAGCGGGTGCTCCGGCGCCAACACAAGATACGTCACCCCGAAAAGCGTATCGGCCCGCGTGGTAAATACAGTAACGGCATCTGCTTTCGAATTTGCGCTTCCGACTTTGAACTCTATCTCCGAGCCTTCCGACTTCCCGATCCAGTTTCGCTGGATTTCTTTGATATGCTCCGGCCAGTCGAGCCCCTCAAGTCCGCCAAGGAGGCGCTCGGCGTACGCGGTGATCCGCATAAACCACTGGCGCATCGATCTTTTTTCCACCGGATATCCGCCGCGTTCCGATACGGGACCGTTCGGCCCGTCTGTGATCTCGTCGTTGGCAAGCACCGTGCCGAGCTCCGCACACCAATTGACCTCGGAAAGCCCTTCGTAGGCGAGCCGATAGCGCATGAGCATGCTTTGTTTTTCCATTGCGGAAAAACCGCCCCACTCTTTTGCAGTGAATGCATCTTTTTGCGAGGTTGCCGCAGAGAGGCCGCTATTGCCGTTTTTTTCAAATATCTTTTCGAGCTCCGCGATCGGCCGCGCCGCATTCCTCTCGAGATCAAACCACGACTCGTAGATCTTCTCGAATATCCATTGCGTCCATTTGTAGTATGCAGGATCGGTCGTGTTGATCTTCCGCGACCAATCGAACGAAAGGCCGAGGATCGAAAGCTGATGCTCGAATGTCTTCACATTTTCCTCAACTGCTTCTTCCGGATGGATATTATTCTGGATCGCATACTGTTCGGCAGGCAGGCCAAAGGCGTCATAGCCCATGGGATGGAGCACGTTGTACCCTTCCATGCGCATCTTTCGCGCAATGACGTCCGACCCGATATATCCGCGCGGATGCCCGACATGAAGACCGGCTCCCGACGGATACGGGAACATATCAAGCACGTAATACGGCGCTTTGCCTTTGGCGCTAGCGGCAGAGAGCGTCTTGTATATTTTTTTCGCTTCCCATTCCTTCTGCCATTTTTTTTCTATTTTCGAATGGTCGTAGTCTTTCATTTACTTTCCGAATTTTCTGACGGCCACGAATATGAGTGCGGCAAGCGCGGCCGCGAGAATGACAACCTTCAGCAGATTGTCGGCATCGCTCCAGTAGCGTCCTGATGCGATCACGAGCGAGAGCACGCCGCCCCAAGAGAATGAGAGCGCGAGAATGATGTTTGCGAAGATGGAGCCGAGCACGAGCGTGACGACGCCAAGCACGACAAGGATGATGAAGACGGTGCGGTCATAATTCTTCTGCGCGGCCTGGAACGCGATCTGCTTCGTGTAATTGGGATCGCAATAGCCGGTGCTTGGCGCAGGTTTTGCCTCTCCTGCCGGAAGCGGAGCCACTGTCGGGGTCTGGCCGGTTCCGTCGGTCCATTGTCCGCCGACAGAAAGGCAGTCAGCCTTGTTGGTGACCGGCTCAACGACCTGCGTCTGGGGAAAATATGCATCGTAGGCCGGAGCCTTGTACACGAGAGAGATCGCATAATTGAAAAAGAGATTGAGCACGATGACGATGGCAATGACGATCGCCCAGGTGGAAAATCCCGTCTTTTTCTTTGCTTGAGGTTCTGCTTGTGGCGTGTCCATAAAATAATGAGTGGAATTAAGTGGTCTATCGACTGCTCCTATAGTATAATAGCGCTCATATGGCCGCACGTAAAGCTCCCCAATCAAGCGCGCTTGATGATATCCGCGAGGATTTTGACGAGATCAGAGGCGAGATCGCCGAGATTTCGGATGAAAAAGAAACCCCCGCCGATCCCCTGATGCTTGCACAGATCGAGGAGTCGCTCCGCAAGCTCGGAAAGGAGATCAGCGAATTAAAGCGAACGCAAGGCGCCGAGAAATAAGAGGATTTTTATTTGCGCAAGACCTCCGGCGCGCCCGAGACAAGCGATACTATTTTCGAAGGCTTGCCTTCTTTTCTCCCGCCCGCCAGATAGAAATCAACGGAATCGCCAAAATATTTTTTTGCTTCAAGAATGGTGCGGGCAGGCATACATCCCTGCGGATTTGCAGACGGCGCAACGAGCGGACCGGCTGTTTTGAGAAAGCCCCGCAATGCTTTGCTTTTCGGGACGCGGAATGCGAGCGATTTCACGCCGCGATGGAGATACTCGAATTTTTTCTCCGGGCACGGCAGGATCACTGATACCGGTCCCGGCCAGACGCTCTCCAAATATTCTTTCTGCTCGCGCGCAAGCGCGATCCCGAATCGTCGGAGCTCGCGCTCCGAAGAAATAAGTATGATAAAAGGCTTCCGGTCATCCCGGCCCTTTATGGCATAGATGCGGCGAACAGCCGCCCTGGAAAAAGCGCTTCCGACAATGCCGTAGAGCGTATCGGTCGCAAGCACGCCAACCCCGCCTTTTTTGATTTGAGCTTTATGGTTCGTCATAGTAAGTCCCCGCTCCTTCTCTGTTTTTGATTATAAGCAGGAGAATCTATATAGCAAGCGAAACGGCGAGCGGCATCCCCTATGGGATGCCGCTCGAGTCTGATATTTAAATTTCATTATGTTATTCACTCATCTTCTCTAAACCCTTGACTTACTAACAAAAAATCATATAATGATAAAAATTATCTATCACAATTTTAAAATCAAAAAAATGAAAAAGAGGATCATTAAAATACTTTGGTGGATAAAATATGCCCAAAATCCATACAACGATAAATTAGTTGAATTTGAAATCGGCGGTATATTTTTTTCATTTATTACAATAATTCCCTCAATTTTAACTTTTGTTGCATGGGCAAAAAATGAGCCCACAGTAACTACTGAGCAAAAAAGCGGAGCTTGGATTTTATTGTCTATTTCTTTATTTTATTGGGGTTCTATGCTTGTAATATTTTTATCTACAAAACTACTGTCCAAAATGACAAAAAGGGATAGAGAAGATATTGAGAAATTTCTCGAAACGAAGATATATATCTAAAAAGGTATACACCCGAAAAACAAAAAGCGCGTCAGTATGTTGACGCGCTTTTTTATTTTACCTAAATCTTAAACTCAACAACATCGCCGTCTTTGACGATATAGTCCTTTCCTTCGGTGCGGACTTTGCCTTTTGATCGGGCTTCGCCGTAGGATCCGGCATCAAGGAGATCCTGCCAGTAGACCACTTCCGCACGGATGAATTTATCCTTGAAATCGGTATGAATGGCCGTGCCCGCAACCGGCGCCGTGCTTCCCTTCTTGATCGTCCATGCGCGCGTCTCGTCTTCCCCCGTTGTGAAGTATGTATCGAGGCCGAGCAGTTTGTATGCTTCAGTGATGAGATTGTTGATGCCGTCCTGTCCTGAGCTTGTCGAAGGGTTTCCGGTCAGCTCATTGCGGAACATTTCTTTTTCCTCGCCTTCAAAATCCTTGAGTTCGTCTTCGATCTTTGCATCAAGCACGACAAAGCCTGCGCCGGTCGAGAGAATGTAATCGGTCAGCTCTTTAAATAATTCAGGATGCGACTCGTCGAGATTCTTCGCTCCGGCGCGCTTATTCAGTCCGTAGAGTATCGGCTTCGAGGTCAGGAGATTCATCTGCTGGACCACGGGCCGCTCTTTTTCGTCAAAGACGATCGTGTTTGCCATCTGTTCGGCTTCGAGCGCTGGAATGATCTTCTGGAGGATCGATTCCTCAAAGACCGCCTCCTTGTCTCCGCGCTTGGCATCGCGCGCGATGTTCGAGAGGCGCTTTGCTGCGGTCTCAAGATCGGCAAGCAAGAGCTCCATATTGATCACCTTGATATCGCGAAGCGGGTCGATGTCGCCGTAGACATGCAGGATATCGTTGCCGTTGCCTCCCTTGAGGGGAAAGATGCGGACCATCTCGAGGATGGCGTTGGTCTCTCGGATGTTGGCGAGGAATTTATTGCCCAAGCCTTCGCCCTTTGCGGCGCCTGCCACAAGTCCTGCGATATCGACGAATTCAATGGCGGCCGGAATGGTCTTTGCGGACTTTGAAAAATCCGCGAGCTTGCCGAGCCGCGCATCAGGCACGCCGACAATGCCGATCGAAGGGTCGATCGTGCAGAAGGGATAATTTTCAGCGGGCACGCCCTTTTTGGTGAGCGCATTGAACAGAGTCGACTTGCCGACATTCGGGAGGCCGACGATTCCTATTGATAGCATGGACTGAGATTAGCAAATACGGCGCTTAGTTACAATACTGGATGTCAGAACCCACTGAGGTGCCTCCGGCGTTCGTAGCCCACGCTCTGACATGCGACGGATTGTTGCAGGTGAATGGCGGGCTTATGACGACATTCGTCATGTAGCTGCCGAGAACAGACATTGAAGGATCGACGGTCACGCTTGCTGCTCCCGCACCCGAAGCCGGAATGGCGGTTGGGCTGTAATAGAAGCCGACGGCTGCCGATGTGGCACCTGCGCCGAACGCGACCAGCTTGCCGATAAGCTTTGATGTGGTTGCTGCGGGAGTTGAAGAAACGATCGCGCCGGACGATGTCAGGACGGTCGGAGGGCTCGGCGGACACGGAAGCGTGGTGAAGGCGGCAGAGAGCATTCCCTCTCCGTGGCCGGTGTCGTTATTGGCAAAGGCGTAGAATTTGTATGCCGTATTGCACGCAAGCCCGCTGAGCGTACCGGTGAATGATCCCGGAGCCGAAAGCGTCATCGGCAAGATCCAAAGAGCCGGAACGCCGCTCGTATAGCTGCCGCTCGCAACCGTACCATAATAGAAGCCGAGTGCTGCAACGCCGCCGGGGCCTCCCGATCCGTTCGTGCCCATCGTATTGAGGTGTCCGTGGATCGTCGCGCCGGTTGCCGTGATAGCCGTGGTCGGATCGACGGTGGAAACGCTTGGCGGGATCGACGTGCATTCGAGCATGAAGCTCTTCTCCGTGCCGTAGTTCGTGCCTGCAGCGTTCACTGCCTTTGCGCGATAGTAGTAGCGGGTGCACGATGTAAGGCTGGTGAGATTCGCGGCAAACGCGGTTCCCGCAGCTGATGACGGCGAAGGCGTGCCTGCCATTGATGCATAAGGGCCGCCGGAAACAGTGCCGTACTGGAAGCTGAGCGTCGTTGATCCGCCCGGAGCTCCTGACGGAAGCGTGCCGAGCGTATCAAGCGAACCGTGCACAGTCGCGGTCGTCGTGCTTGTCGCAGTGCCGGAGACCGTGGTCACCGTTGGCGGAACGGCAGCAGGCGGCGGCAGGCACGGAAGCGTGGTGAACGACATATTCAATCCGTCTCTCACGTATCCTGTATTCGCAGTCTCGGCTTCAAAATCATATGCGGTGCCGCACGCGAGGCCGGTAATGGTCTCGTGGTACATGACCGGCACCGGACCGGGCGTATACCATCCAGAACCCGGCGTTGCGGTCGTGTAGCCGCCCCCTATATAGTCCGCATGCGTTGCATAGTTGAAGTTGGTAAAAATATCCGTATATCCGGTACCGATATCGGTGACCTTTCCGTTCAGTACGGCGCTTGTTGCAGTGATGGAAGTCACGGAGACCGTTACCACAACCGGCGGAGTGTGGGGCGGCGGAGGCGGAACGCACGCGGGCTTTGCGAATGTGACCGGCGTCAGATTGACCGTTGCGGCTCCCCCGGTGCTTGTCGCGATGGCAAAATATGAATACGTGCCCGTACCGCAGAGGACCGTAGTTGTGGCAGTGAAGTTGGTGGTCGTTGAGCTCCAAGCGGATGATGCGGGAATGATCGTGCCGCCGAGATTGAATGCGACAACGGCAGAAGCTGCGGGAATTCCCCCGGGACCGACACCGAGCGTATCGAGGCGTCCGACAAGCGTGGCCGTAGTGCCTGCGACCGTCGCCGGAAGCGTATGCACCGTCGGCGGCACGATCGGACATGCTGCCGTCGTTACCGTGAGATCATCATGGCCTGCCGCTGTGGCATAGCCGGTACCGGCAGAGTTCGTGGCCCACGCGCGGAAGTGATATGTGGTGGCGCAGGTAAGGCCGGTGATCGAGAGCGGAAACGAGAAGCCCGCTCCGTATGAACCGGTCGGCGTCGGCGGCATATATACATGCGGATCAAGCATTGTAGTGCTCGTAGTCGAAGTCTTGTAGTTGTATCCGACGGTCACGGCATTCGCGCCGCCCGTTGCAACGATATGCCCGTTGAAGGTCACTGAGTACGGCCCAAGGACAGTCGCAGTGTCAGTCCAAACGGTGGGAGCAGCTGTTGGCGGCGGTGGAGGCGGCGGACATGGAAGCGTGGTGAATGTCTTGTCGGCGCCGTAGGTCGTCGAGGCCGGGACCGGAGCACCCGATACGATCGGCACGCCGAATGCGCGGAAGTGATATGTGGTCGCACAAGTAAGTCCTGTCACGGGAACAGGAGCCATGCCCACCATGATGATGGCCCAGGCTCCGGGAGAATATCCGTATCCTGCGCTCGAGCCATAGGCAGTCGTCGTGCCGTATTGCACGCCCATGCCCACTTGCGGAAATGATCCGAGGCCCGCGAGCTGCGCCGTGAGCGTCGCGCTTGTCGCCGTGATCACGGTTGAAGAATACGTGATGACGCTGAAGCACGGCAATGTAGTGAAGGTCATCTCAGTCGGAGCAATCGCAGTGCCGGCGCCATTGGTGGCCATCGCCCGGTAATGATAGACCGTGTGGCAGGCAAGACCGGTCAATGAGTAGCCGAAGCCGTTTGGCGTCGGAGGAAAGTATACGCCGCCCGAACCCGGAGCGCCGCCAAGGACCGTGCCATAGGCAGAAGTCAGTCCGTATTCCATTCTTCCTACGGTGAATGATCCTCCGGCATTCGTTACCTGGCCGAGGACGTTCGCGGTGGTGACACCGACAAGCGTCGTCCCAAGCGTGCTTACTGTCGCAAGCGTGGCGGTGCCGCAGTTGTTTGTGGTGAATGTGCCCGTCGGACCGTACACCGATCCGGCAGAGTTGGTTACTTTGGATCTGAAATAATAGAGCTGATGGCAAGCAAGTCCCCAGACCGGATAGCTAATCGTGCCCGTATACCCTGAAGGCTCGCTTGTCGTTGTGGTAGAAGTTCCGAAAGCAGGCGTAGTGCCATATTCGAAACGGAAAGTAGCGGTCGCGCCGCCAGTGCTCGTGATCTTGCCGTAGAGGTATGCGCTGTCCACCGTTACGAACATTGTGGCCGCGTATGCCGGATCAACGGAAGGCAATGTCACTGCCGAAGCTGTCTTTGAGAAAGAAAAGATGAGGAGGACTGCAAGAAAGGCGATTGAAAGATATTTTTTCATATAGGTTATGAGCAGAGCCCAGTCTTAAAAGTCATATCCGCGCCGTCGCTTCCCCCGGTCGCGTTTTTTGCACTGATGCGATAGTGATAGGTAGTATTGCATTTGAGGCCGCTCACTCCCGCAGTCGCCGTGCCGTTTGAAATCACCGCCGGTGCAGTGAGTCCATACGCCGCGCTCGCTCCATAGATGAAGCTCACGCTTGCATTGCCGAGCATGCTTGCCTGCGGCACCGAGCCCGCAAGCGTCGCGCTTGCCGCCGTGATCGCAGTCGCAGATGTCGTCGCCACTGCCGGAACGCCTGTGATCGGATTTTGCGAAGCGGTCAGGGAGGCTCCGGTCTGAAGGACCTGCCCCGTGCCGAGCAGCGTGCCCGTATTCATGTAGTTGAAAACAAAATATCCGAACACGGCAAGCAGGAGCGCAAGCAGGAGCACTTTTATTCCGTTATATTCTGGTTTTCCGAGCCATGAAGCATGCATAATAAGTATGGGAACCTGCATCTTTTTCTCTGCAGGCGATTTAGATTCTAATACTCTAAGTATAGATCATGCGGGTGGTAATGCAACCGTCCGGACCTGCAAAAAGGCGCCCGTACGGGCGCCTTTTTGCAGGGTGTGCATTTCTATTACATTCCTCCGTTCATAAGCTCCATGAGCGGCATAAGCTCGTCCCGGTGCTTTGCGATTTCGGCCTTATATTTGGTCATAACCGCCATCATCGCATACTGTTCGGGCATTCCCCCTTTGGTCTTTTCTTCCATTTCTTTCTGGATCTTCTCGAAAAGCTCTTTCACTTCCTTGTTTTCCTGAAGCGTCTTCAGCTTTGCGGCAAGCGCTGGGTCAGCCGAGATCTTCTCAGCGATCAGTTCGGCCTGATCTTTGGAGACGCCTTTGGCCTGGAGGGCTTTTTTGATAAAAAATGATTTGATTGACATGCCTGCACTATACGCCTCCCCGAAATTTTTTGCAAAACAAAAATTTTTTTCGGTTTCAAGCATTTTTTGATACAATAGTACGCATGACAGCAGCATCTTCCGGGCAAGCGCCCGAACCGAAGCGAATTCTCATTCTCGGCGGCGGCTTCGGCGGCATTCGCGCAGCGCTTGATCTCGCAGCGCATGATCTTCCGAATGTGCGCATCATTCTCATCTCCGACAAGCATCACTTCGGCTACACGCCGGCGCTCTACAAGCTCGCGACCGGCCGCTCCCCGATGGAAACCTGCATTCCGCTCGGCGAGATATTCGAAGGCAGAAAGAAAGGAAGGGTGGAGTTTGTCGTCGACGCGATCACCAGCGGATCGCTTGCGGACAAGACGATCATCGGCGAAAGCGGCTCGCGCTATCAGTATGATTACCTCATTCTTGCTCTCGGAGCCGAGACGTCATATTTCAATATTCCCGGCATCGCGGAAAATTCCTTCACCCTCAAGTCGGTCGGCACCGCGCTTCGCCTGAAAAATCATCTTCATTATCTCTTCAACAACCACAGCGGGCTTTCCAAGGGAGAGCTCATGTCGCATTTCCAGTTCGTAGTGGTCGGCGGCGGCCCGGCGGGCGTCGAGCTCGCCGGAGAGATCAGGCGGTACGCACGCATGCTCGCCCGCATGCACGGGGTTTCGCAAAAGCTCGTAACCGTGACGATCCTTCAAGCCACTCCCCGGCTGCTCGGCATGATGCCGGAGAAGGTATCGGAGCTTGCCATGCAGAAGCTCGACAAGCTCGGCGTCAACATCATCTTAAACCGCGCGGTTACCAGCGAAGATGCGCAGGGCGTATATCTCAAAGACATCAAATTCAATTCAAAGACGATCATCTGGACGGCAGGCGTGCATCCGAGCCACATCTATTCCTCTATCTTAGGACTGGCGCTCGACAAGAGCGGAAAGATCCTTGTGGATGAACATTTGCGCGTGCTCAATGCCGGCGGCGCCTTTGCCATCGGCGACAGCGCAAGCACGCCGTTTGCAGGCACGGCCCAGACGGCGATCTATGACGGAAGCTATGCGGCGCACGCGATCGCACGCATGATAAAGGGACAGGCGCTTCCGGCGTACAAGCCGAAAAAAGTCCCGTACGTCGTTCCGATCGGCCGCGACTGGGCGATCTTCACCTACAAAAACATCGCGCTCTCCGGCCGCCTCTTCTGGTGGCTCCGGCAGATCATCGACTTCAGATATTTCCTCTCCATACTGCCATTTGGAAAAGCCTTCACCGTATGGCGCGAAGGCGGCGTCTTGTGCGAATCATGTCCGACCTGCCGGCTTGCCGAAGAAGAAAACCGAGCTTAAGCTCGGTTTTCTTCTGTTACTATTTCTATGATCTCATCGGCGATGGCTTCAGGGGTCTTTTCTTCCGTATCAATCTTCGTGTACGCATCGGGATAGAAGAACGGATGAGGGCTCGTGAAATTTTTGGTCGCATCAAGCAGCGCAACCCGCTCGCTGTCGGGAGCATATTTTTTGAGCTCTGCGCGCTCGGGGCTTTTTGCGCGATGTACGCGCGTCGGAAGCGCCGCTCCGAGCTCGACAAAGAGCACCTCGCCGCCGCGCGATTCGTACATTTCCTTGTAGTGATCGATATTGTTCTTGCCCTTCTCGATGCCGAAATTCCAGACATAGGTGAAGACAAGATTCATCCCGGCGATGGCCGCCTCTTCGATGATGCGCGAGCGGATCTCCCGGCTCAGGCGGTCTTCCGCAGGCGTGCCGACGCCGAAGAGATGCATGACGCCGTCCATGACCATGTGGTTGTGGAAGAGCTTGAAGTCGGTCTTTGATTCTATGATCTTGCCGACCGTGGTTTTTCCGACCGACGGCGGACCGAATAGGATGAGAAGTTTCATTGTGCTTTTTCTATCTTTTCCAAGATCTTCGGGATACAGGCGAAGTCTTCCTTGAGGGTATCACGCATGCCGCCGTTGTACAGCGCCGCCGCGGGATGATAGAGGGGCAGGAAGTATTCCGTATTCATGTGCTTGAATTTTTTGTGGATGAGCTTGCCGTGCACTTCGGAGATGCGAAGATCGGGAAAGAAATTGGACATCGAATGGCGGCCGAGAAAGATGACGAGCTTGGGGGCGATCAGGTTGAGCTCTTCGCGGAGCCAGGGAGCGCAGGCTTCCTTTTCTTCCGGCTCCGGATCGCGATTGTTCGGCGGACGGTATTTGACGATGTTCGTGATATAGACGTCTTCGCGCGCAAGCTTGATATCGCCGAGCATTTCGGCGAGAAACTTCCCTGCCGCGCCGACGAACGGACGGCCTTCAATATCCTCGGATTTTCCGGGAGCCTCTCCGACGAACACGATCTGCGCACGCGAAGAGCCGTCGCCAAAAACCGGCTGGGTTGCGCTCGCCTTTAATCCGCAAGTATTCTTTTCGGCCCATGTCCGGTGAAGCTCTCGCAGCTTCTCGTCCTTGTCCATGGGCACAGTATACCCGATTATTCGATAATTTTAATATCCTCCGCGATGGCTTCGGTTTCGCTCATTCCCGCCTCTCTCGGATCTCCCGTATCCGTCTTCGGCGAAAAAACATGGAGACTGCGAAGAGCAAAGACCGCTCCGGCAAGAATTCCTCCGAGGCCGAGGATGAACGGCATGAGCGTACGGCCTTTTTGGGCTGCGGGCGGCGCTTTCGGATCTTCAGCGATAGCGCCGTGCGCATCCGCGGCAAGCACGCTGCCTTCCGGCGCGATATCTTTTTTCGGCGAGGATCCGAATATGGGTTCCTGCGGCAGATCGGCACTCTCCGAAACAGCTGACGCCGCGATGAGCGGCGGAGTCTTTGCGACCGCATCGCCCGGTGTCATCGCCGGCGCCGGAGCATAGGACGCAGCCCGCTGGCCCGACGGAAGCAGGAGATCGAATGCGTCCGCGCCGCCCGGAGAAAATCCGGTGAGCGATGCGGGAAGCGAGACCGCGCCGCCTGCGATGAGCACCGTTCCTGACGGAAAATAAAACGGGGCCGCTGCATGATCTTTCGAATAGGAAACGATGCTCCATCCGGAAATGTCGGCATCGGCATCGCCGGAATTTGAAAGTTCGACCGTTCCGGCCGGAGAGACGTTTTTGAAGATGACTCCGGAATCAGACACTTCGATCACGGCCCGCGCCATAGCGTCGGGACTTCCGGCATAGGGATTCGAGCGGTATTCGAACGATATGACATAGGAACCGGGAAATTGGTACGTGTGCTTGAACGGCTCAGGATTTTGCGCATCATGCGCAGTGCCGTCGCCGAACGCATAGTGGAATCCCCCGTATTGGCGCGACTCGCCGGACAAGCCGGTAACCGTACTCGCAACAGAGACCGCCACGCCGCTTGCCGCAGTTTTCTGCGCAATCACGCTTGCCTGCATATGCGCAAGTTTTACCGGAACGGGAGCGGATGCCGCTGTCGGCGTTCCTCCCGCCTCAAGTCCCC
>Ga0134121_10000501_pt1 | contig 44451 bp, 37 predicted proteins | sample KB301_FD_96463 | JGI IMG/M metagenome (GOLD analysis project Ga0134121, IMG submission 96463) | Terrestrial soil microbial communities without Nitrogen fertilizer from Kellogg Biological Station, Michigan, USA - KB3-0-1 | ecosystem: Environmental > Terrestrial > Soil > Unclassified ...
TCACACCCAACGTGTCCTTAAGAAATGCATACACATCGGCGGCAGCCCTGAAGTTGTTATAGGCTGATTGGAAATCCTTCCGGTTATAAGGCGCTACACCTTCATTGTAAGAAAAGTTAGCACATTCAATAAGTCCTTGCTGAAGTTGCTCTTTCCATTGGTTTTTCGGATCAATCTTTAATGCCATTTTAAAGCTGCGAATGGCTTCGGTCAGTGCTTCGGGGTACTTCTTTCTCAGAAGCGTATCATTATACAATTGCTCATAGATGGCGCCGCGGTAGAACCACGTCTTTGCCTGCCCGCCCGTTTTTGCATCCGTGATGGCCTCATTAATGGGCGCTATCGCAGATTCATAATCCATGGATTGCATATAGTTGAATGCAGTGACCACTTTGGCATTTTGGGCATTTGCTGAAAGTAAAATCAACAGCATGATGCCTGTTACTACTGTGCGCTTCCTCATAAGAAGATTGTGATTTGAGTGTTTAGGAAATAGCTTCTTGAAACATTCCGTAAAGCAAATTCTTATTTTCTTTAAAGAAGTATTACAGGCAAATTAAATTCCAACCTCACTTTCTTTCACTCAGTTCTTACTGAAGAGGTCACCTTGTGGTGTTCCATCACCAGGTTTTCCGGTTTTATTCTCCTCGATTTGCTCATCTTCCATTTCGATCTTCGCTACACCGGCAATCTCATCATCTGCAGCAAGTTTGATCAATCGTACTCCCTGTGTTGCACGACCGATCACTTTGATGTCGGCCACTGCCATCCGGATGGCTACACCTGATTTGTTTATGATCATAAGATCATCTTTGTTCGTCACACTCTTAATGGCCACCAGGGCTCCTGTTTTTGGAGTAACGTTAAGAGTCTTCACTCCCTTTCCTCCCCGGTTGGTGATTCTGTATTCGTCAACGTCGGTTCTCTTTCCATAACCTTTTTGGCTTACTACAAGAATGGTTTGTTCTTTATCCGCTTTGTCAACGCACACCATTCCAACAACCTCATCTTTCTTCACGTCTATCTTCATACCGTGCACACCGGCAGCGTTTCTTCCCATGGCGCGAACCTTTTCTTCGTTGAAGCGATTTGCTTTTCCGGCCTTTGAAGCGATCAATACTTCATTTGTGCCATTGGTCATTTTCACTTCGAGCAAATGATCTCCATCTTTTACCGTGAGTGCAATAATACCATTGCTGCGCGGGCGGCTGAATTCTTCGAGCGTTGTCTTCTTAATGATTCCGTTTTTGGTGCAGAAGATTAAGTAGTTGTTTTTAAGGAACTCAGGATCATCGAGCTTCTTCACATTGATGACGGCGCGAATCTTATCATCACTGGGAAGGTTGAACAGATTCTGCACGGCCCTTCCTTTCACGGTCTTCCCTCCTTCCGGAATTTCATACACCTTCATCCAATAGCACTTTCCTTTCTCAGTAAAAAACAAAAGATTATTGTGATTGGAAGCAATAAAAAGATGCTCGATGAAGTCCTCTTCACGTGAGCCGCTGCCAACAGATCCTTTGCCGCCGCGGTTCTGCCTGCGGTAAGAAGAAAGCTCTGTCCTCTTTATATAACCCATGTGGCTGATGGTGATTACCATGTCCTCATCGGCAATGAGATCTTCGATGTTCAGGTCTTCTGCGGAGTGAATGATTTCGGTGCGGCGCTCGTCTCCGTACTTTTCTTTCACTTCCAGCATCTCATCTTTTATGATTTCGAATCGCAGCTTTTCATTTCCCAAAACATCGTGGTAGTAGTCAATCTTTTCTTTTACCTCTTTGTATTCGGCTTTTATTTTATCGCGCTCTAAACCGGTTAAACGTTGGAGGCGCATGTCGAGGATGGCCTTGGCCTGGATTTCGGAAAGCTCAAACTTGTCCATCAACCCGATCTGGGCTTCATCCGGAGTTTTCGATGCGCGAATGAGTTTTATTACTGCATCAAGATGATCGAGCGCAATCAACAATCCTTCGAGAACGTGGGCGCGTCTTTCTGCTTCGGCAAGTTCAAACTTTGTCTTCCTCACTAAAACTTCATGACGGAAATCAACAAACACGCTGATCATGTCTTTGAGGTTCATCTGCTTCGGTCTTCCACCTACCAAAGCAATGTTGTTGATGCCGTAGCTGTTTTGCAGTTGTGTATAGTTGTAAAGCTGGTTGAGGACTACGTTGGGAATTGCATCGCGTTTCAGTTCTACAACCAAGCGAATACCATCACGGTCACTTTCATCGCGGCAATCTGAAATTCCATCAATAATTTTTTCACCCACGAGGTCAACAATCTTGGCATGAATGGCTGCCTTGTTTACCTGGTAGCACATTTCAGAAAAGATAATTCTTTCCTTCCCAGTCTTCAACGTCTCGATGGTGCTTTTTGCGCGAAGCACTACCTTCCCTCTTCCGGTTAGGAAACCACTTTTTACCCCATCATAACCGTAAATTGTTCCCCCTGTTGGGAAGTCAGGACCCTTCACGTACTTGAGGAGGTCTTCTATGGCAATGTCCTTATTATCAATGTATGCGCAGATGCCGTCAATGACTTCGGAAAGGTTGTGAGGGAGGATGGTGGTGGCCATTCCTACCGCAATTCCGTTGGAGCCGTTTACCAAAAGGTTGGGGATTCGGCTGGGCATCACGATGGGCTCTTTGAGGGTATCGTCAAAGTTGAGTTGAAAGTCAACCGTGTCCTTATCAATGTCGCGCATCACCTCATCTGCCACCCGTGTCATGCGCACTTCGGTGTATCGCATGGCTGCAGGCGGATCGTCATCGATGCTTCCGAAGTTTCCCTGACCATCTACCATCGGGTATCGCATGCTCCAGGGTTGAGCCATGCGAACGAGAGCGTCATATACGGATTGATCACCATGCGGGTGATATTTGCCGAGCACCTCTCCTACTATTCTCGCTGATTTCTTGTACGGGCGGTTAAATTGCACGCCAAGTTCGTTCATGCCGTGAAGAATGCGGCGGTGAACGGGCTTTAATCCGTCGCGCGCATCGGGGATGGCGCGACTTACGATGACCGACATTGAGTAATCAATGTAGGCGGTTTTCATTTCTTCTTCTATATTGACCGGGATGATTCTACTGCCGTTTGCCACTGTTGGAAATTGGATTTAAGATGTATGAATTAAGACGTAAAAACTGGGTTTTCGAATGACTTTTCGAGTGATGCAAAGATACGGGTTTGTCGGAGGATAATGTCAGGAAAGTGTAAGGAATTTGTGAGGAAGGGAGTGTGGATAAGATCAGTTTGCAGTGGGCAGTTGGCAGTGGGCAGTGGGCAAAAAACGCAGAAGCCTGTTTGGTATGCCCTACTCACAACTCCCTCAAATGAACTTCATAATTCTTATTGTTGAAAGTTGTTTTCAACCACATCTTGTGGGCTGTAAGTTTTGTGATATTCCATCTCGCATGCTCATCAAACGCACCGGGACAAAAACCATTTGATAAAAAGCCAGGTACAGGCGCCGAATCCACTATCGAGTCTGGATAAAAGCCACATCCAAAAGTACCGGGAGTAATCTGCGTTTTGTCATCACCTGTAAAATACCATAAGGAATAATATGGATCAGGGTCATCAAGAACTTTTGCTATGAACGAATAAGAAAATGGAAACAATGGACCTTCATCCTCGTCTCCAAAAGAGAGAACTAATATTGGCAACATCACCCGTCTTATCTACTCCATCTTCTGATGCATATTCAATTTTGTAGGTACCGCCAATTCGCTTTTCGGGAGAAGTTAAACTAAAGAGTGGACCATCTTTGTATTTGCAACTTCCTATAAAGAGTAAGAAAGTAAAACCGTAAAGTATCTTCTTCATAGATGCTATTTCACTTAATTCTTTTCCTAACCATTTTACTCCTCACGTTACCTTGTTAGTTCAACTATTCCCGCACAAGTCCGTTTGCTTGTTGCTAAGTTATGACTTGCGCGAGTTAGGGGGTATCTCTGTCTATTTATAACTATATGCAACTCCATTTATATTTGCCTTAGCATTTGTAACGAAAGCCTGTCCATCTACAGTATTGTACATTTGAATCAAAACGATATGGCATCCTAATTTAGCAGCTTCCCTCTTAATTTTCTCTTCAGCTCTATTTTTTAGGTCTGTCATGTCTTCTACCGTTGATCCCCACGCCTTTCCTTTGACCTCACCTTTTTTTACAAGACCAACTACATCACTGGGCAATGTAGTTAGTTGAACCTTTTCCCAGTCTTCTTCTCCATTAATAGCAATTAATTGAGAGAATTTTTGAATTCTTCCACTTCCAAAATGAATTTCTTTAACTTGTTTTTTTGAAATAGAATTCGTCAGTGATTCACCAATATAAGAATAAACTATTTCAAACTCAGAAATATTACTTACCTTACAGATAATGACTTCATTGTTTAATTGAAATATAGTATCATTCTTTATTGCTTCTTGGGAATAACCAACTTTAGTCACAGTTGCAATGAAAATTAAAGCAAGTAATTTTTTCATATTATTCGATTTTAAATTTTCAATTTACAGGGTGCTAATCAACAATTCATCTTATCGATCGCACTTCCTTGTTAATAATGCGGTCAACCCAGTCATTGATACGTTTATTGTTCAGCAGTACTGTCTGTTTTTTCATTGATTGCCTTTTGATTCTCGTAATTTTCCCGGATTTGTTTCAATGCCACTTTTGTTTTTTCCAGCGAATCTACTTGTTGTTGAACTTGCCCGTTGGTTATTTGAAAATTAACAGTGCCACCATTAACAATAAAATTATATTGATATTGAATCCCTTTGGAGAGATTCACTTTGATGTCTCCATTTCCTTCGTCAATTTTATGCTCTATTATTTTTTGATTCGCTATTTCCTCAATTCCTGCCTTTACTTTGTTGTCAATATGCAACATAGCTGTATCAATAAACTTACTTTGAAGTTCGGTATCAGGAATAAGAGAATTTTGCTTTAGTTTTTCAATTAACAGTTTATCTTCTAAAACAGTTTTCTCTATGGCAACAAGGGAGGAAACTATAGTTAAGACAAGCATTGCATTCGTGAGCGCAGTTTTGATTTTAAATGAAGCAGGTGAATTCTTTGAAATGCTAATTATTTCAAAATCTTCTCTTCTTACTCCCAATAACTTTGCATAACCATCAATGATTATGAACCATTCATTCATCTGCTCTTTTGCTTCTCCAAAATCTTCAATCCTTACTTTTCCATCAAATACAATTTCAATTATTCCTTCATTCTCATTTAAAAATTTAACCTTCTCCGAGGTAATAAAAGGCTGAAGTAAATTCAATAACTGCTTTGGTATATTTCTTAAATCATTTAATTCTGCAATGGTATTATTAATTATAATTGCTTTTTGAGCAACTGGAGCATTTTCAAGTTCGGATTTAATTGCAGTGAAATGCTCTACTCCTCTTTTGTCTACTAAATTCCCAATTCTAAGTTTTTCAATTATTTCATCTTTATTGGGAGTAACCTGACCTATTTTTATTTGTGCTATTATACCTATTATTCGGTCCAATGATTGAATGGCTTCTTCCAAGTTAATCCCTGGGGGATTAGTTTTCGTAGATGTTCGCGCCTTTGCTAAATTTTGAATCTCTTTTGTTAAATTATCTGCTATATTAGGTGTTCTTAGGACTTCAGCTATTTCCTTCGTCACTATTAATATTTCCTGTAGATACTGCATAATTTAATATTGATTTTGTCGCTTACTATGACCGCCATTCAATTCTAAATTTATTTCCCCCTCTTTCACTCCTTGTTCATTTATCACCTTATCAATTGCCACCTCTAATTGGAGAAGCTCTTTCTCGGTAAAGTTATTAGTGGTTTGCCATTTATTATCTTTCTTACAATTTCTACTTTGAAATTTCTTATGGTGTAGGTTCCAATTTTTGCCTTTCTAGGTATCTTCTCAAACAGTCACCTTAACCGCGCCTACCTAGTATGTAGCAATTCGTTTTTGTTTTGCGTAATCAAAGATGGGAAGAAGAATTGAGAGAAAGAAATTTTACGATGATTTATTTTTTTTTGTCGTTGCTTGTCTCCTGACTTACTACGCATTTTATCGCTCAGCTTTCTTCTTGTATCAACCATTCATGCAAAAGTCTGCCTTGCGCTTGTTGCTGCGCTAAGAGTTGCGCGATTTGAGAGTTGGAATTCCTATAACTTTAACGCTCTGATGCAGTGGAGTGTAAATTAGGATCTGGGATTTGAGGATTTGAATCATTGGTGGTAGTTTCTATCGAATTCGAAATATTAAATTTTGCTTCAAGGTCCTTTTTTATTCGTTTCTCGAAATCTTTATTAATCTTTTGCAATTGTTCAACAACTGCTAATCGATCCGTAATTTTTACCTCATTAGTTATCCATTGAATCTCAGCCGTATTTAAAACCTTATGATCCCAACTTTCTTCAAAGTAATCGGTTATAAAAAAAAAGAAGCGTAGGGATTTTCGGGAAGTGAAAAAAATGATTTGGGCATTATAACTTGGAATATTCGGAAAATTATTTTGAAAATTAATTGAAATTACTTTAAAAGGGACATCAATTTTTAATGCAAATTCTTTTGTAAAATACTCTTGGCCAAATTCATCATAGCCCTCTCCAAATATAATTGTTGCAAAATATTCTTTGGGGTTTTGATCAAGCCAATTCTCAATTACTTTCCTTTTAGGAACATTTTGATAATCCTCTAAGAATTCAACATCAATTTTGTAGAGATCACTGATCTCATTATCAAATTTAAAAGAAGAATATTCTTTACGGATAAATTCAAGAACTTGGATTGTTCCCTCCTTATCTATATATTCTTTAGCCTCGTTCTTTACAAGCTGAGAAATAGTTATTGGCTGGGTTTTAGACTCAGTGATATTTAATTTGATTTTATCAAACGAGCTTAAGAATTCTCTGAGTCCTTTTGTTAATAAGCAAAATTTTTCTGTGTAATCAGCCTGAACGACAAAGAATGGTGTCTGTTCTTGATTAGTTGCAAATTCATCAGATATGACATCAATGATATCTTTGTAACATATTTCATCAGTTTTGTGCTCTTTTAATGCATTAACAAAACTAAAAGTAAAATAACTAATTGTTTTATCCTGATAGGATGATTGATTGTTTAATGATGAGTTAAGAAAATAACATTTATTAAATCCTTTCTTAGTTTCATTAAAGTATTTTGATACAACATTACTTTCTTTAATATAAGTGCTACCAGATTGACAGGCATCGAGTACTTTCACCACAAGAATTGGCGAGAGAGTTCTTATTAAATCATCAATCTCATTGTTACTCAGTGAAGTTTGGTTTTTCTTCTTGGAATCAAAGTCTGATAGAATATAATAGAATTCATCGTTTGTAAATTCTCCGTGGCCTGAATAATAAAAAAAGAGTTCTTCAATTTGCTTGCCCTTATGTTCCGCAATAAAATTTCTAACGAGCTCTTTAGTTTTGGCGCTTGTTTCCTCCTCATTAATATAAAGAATAGGAGTAAATTTTTCCGTCTTTTGCAGAATTTTATAAATTGCTTCAGCATCGTTCTTGCAGCCTGGCAAATTATTTTTTGTATCCGAGTATTTGCTTACTCCAATAATAATTGCGATGTTCATTTGATAATATTTTAACTATGACCTTTCCTTAAAATTTATTTTTCCTCTTTCACCCCTTGTTCAACTATCGCTTTATCAATAGCAGCCTTTAGTTCGAGAAGTTCTTTCTCGCTAAAGTTATTAGTGGTTTGCCATTTACTATCTTTCTTATAAACCTTTTCTACTTTGAAATTCTTTACAGTGAACGTTCCATTTTTTCCTCTCACCGTATCTTCCCAAACGGTCACTTTAGCGGCACCGATCTTGTAAGTGGCAATTGGTTTTTGTTTGGCTTGTGCATGGCTTAAAACCGAAACACAAGTAAGCAGCAGGATTGTGATGATGAGTTTTTTCATGCAATAAAGATGGAGAGAAGAAATGAAAAAAAGAAATGCACGACAATTTATCTCTATTGATACGTTTGCCTGTGTAACAACCGTAATTATTGAAAGCATAAAATATCATTAACACGAGCGATACCCTCATAATTTGTCCGTATGATGGCACGTTTACCTGTGTTTGTTGGTCCACTCTGTTGCTTCACTTGCCATTTTCCTGTATTTTGCGGCGCTGTCTTTCCGGTTTAATTGTTCGTAGACTGTGGTTAAACCAACATACGGTTCTGGTCTGAAGGCATAGCCGGAGTATAGCTGATTCAAAGAGTCCGCCCTGTAATAATTTTTAAGAGCCTCCGTATGATTTTGCATTTTCAAATAGCAATCGCCGATACTTTTATAAAACATTAATTTGGTTATCGCCCATTGAGGTGATATTTGAATGGCTTGATTAAATGTCGTTATTGATTTTTCGTATTCCTGATTTTCAAAGTCACTTAATCCGGCAGTATTCAGAGAATCGATTTTCTTTATAAGTAAAAATTGAGGAATAAACCAGGACTTAAATCTGAGAGCATGCAGATCCCGGTTCTCCGGTTTGTAATGTTCTTTAAAGCCCTTAAAACCGGAATTCGTATTTGTGATGGAAGTATCATAAATTATAGATTGTAACTTTAAAACAACGTTATTACTTTCACTGCCAATAGCGACTTTAATTACGGGTGCTATTGTATCAAAGTTATCATAACTCCAAACATAGGCAAAGAACATACTATCGTTGGTGATTTTGAACGGATAGGTAATTTCATAAAAATCTATTAGGTGAATGAATTCTTTCTTTGATAATTGAAAAGATATTTTCTTTTCCCTGATTTTAAATTCAGTTCCATATTCCAAAGGAGAATCCTGAAAAGTTGGTTTGTATTGTTGATCATTGGGATTGGATTGGCTGGTAGCGATGAATGAAAATGCTGAAATCATTAAAGGAAGAAGCGGGCTAATTCTAATTGCTATAATGTTTTCCCTTCCCCGGTCAAAACCATAGGAGACAGGAAGAATAAGTAATGCAAAAAGGTCTGTATAGTCAACTGTTCTGTTAATATTCATCAGCTCAAAATTGTTCCAGGTGTCTATTAGGGCCTGACTACAGGGTGACTTCCAGAAGATAAATAAAAGTGCTGTCAGGAAAAATATTTTGTTTTTATGCCCGGGTAAAAGTGCTGTCCAAAATATAGGAAAGATGAAAAGTCCGGAGAAGTCAGATATCTTACCGGTTAGCCAGTTTCCATAAAGTCCTTTGAAAATAAAGTCGTTCAACAGAAGAATCGTCAGCCCGGTAATGAACCAAAAAGATGTTAGTATTTTAAGGTTCCTCTTCATTTTAAATGTACCCGAATTTCCGGATTACCGAAACAAATCTACTCTACTATTTCACAAGTCAAAACAATGGAGGCGGATTATCGCAATTTGCACCGGTGTGGATTCTGATCTTTGCAAGTGCTAATACGCAGGCAGTCCTTGCTATGGAAAACTTTATCTTTCCCGAAAAACGCCTTGTAACCTGAAATGATTTTTGAACTATTGCGAAGCATGACATCACGTCATTTCATTCGCACCCCGTCTCATTTTTTAAAGACATGGCATCAGGCATGCCTGTAATCTCATAGAACAACAGATGAAGCATAAAATTTTTCTCATTTTCGCATTAAATTTTTTTGATGCCACGTAAGGTTTTAATTCTTGGCCAACCACCTAAAAAATCATTCCTTGTCCTTGACTGGACAAAAGACTTCAGCTGGCTTTCAATCCAAATGGATAAAAAGGAAATTGCCAAAATCACAAGCAAAGATGAAATGAAGGAAGGAAAAGTATTTGAGCTGCCGCCATTTGGAATGCTGAGTATTAAACTGATCAGGCAACGGCTTGGACTTTCTTCTGCTTATGAAGTGCGTTTGAATAATATACCTGTTCGCAAGAGTGCCACAGATCCTATTCAGATACTGGAGAGAAACTTCTTACTTATCGCGATTGTCGGTGGAGTAAACGTGGTATCAGGCGTTACGGCTTTTTTTTCTTCAGTCGGTTATCTTCAAACGCTGGGCTTCGGTTGGGAATCAGCCATTGTCGGTGGAATATATATTGCCCTGGGATTGCTCATGCGATATGCGAATTCGCTAATAGCCACTTACCTGCTTCTCATTTTTTATGTACTTGATTTTTTGCTCATACTCTTCGTGCTATTCTACACCGGATATACAAACATCTGGGGGCTTTTATTTCGTGCTTACATTTTTACTTTCTTAGTTGACAGTATCGCCGCTATCAATGAATTGAACAGACAAAAAAACAAAGGTCAATATCCTGACGTGCTGGATATGTGAAATTTCAAGTCCATGTTGTGAAAGCTCAACCACAAAAAAATATACCTTGCATCCTGATTAAATCCAAACAACTAAAACATGAAGCCTATATTTACATTAGTTGCAGCCGCACTGTTGCTAAACACATTTACCTCTATCGCACAAACCTGGCAAAGTGTAGGAACGGAGGGCTTTTCTTCACAGGGCACCAATAGTGTTGCCATAGCATTAGACATCAATGGCACTCCTTATGTTGCCTTTGCGGATTCTGCCTATTCAGAGAAAGTGACCGTCATGAAATTCGACGGTGCTGACTGGGTGACTATAGGCAATGCCGGATTTTCTGCCGGTGCCGCGTATGATATTTCAATCGCCATTAACAGCAGTAACTCCCCTTATGTATTGTATGGCGATAATGGAAATGGAAGTTTCGCCTCCGCCATGAAATTTGATGGAGCTAACTGGGTAAATGTTGGCACTGCCGGATTTTCCGTTGGAGTGGTGAATGCCTGCACCATTAGAATTGATAGTAACGATGTACCCTGTGCTGCTTTTGATGACGCCGGCTATTCAGGGAAAGCAACAGTCATGAAATTTGATGGAGCAAGTTGGGTAAATGTAGGCGCCCCCGGCTTTTCATCAGGCGGAGCAGGTCAAATGAGCATGGCATTAAGCAGCGACAATGTTCCTTATGTGGGATACCAGGATCAGGGCAACGGATTTATGGCAACTGTTATGAAGTTTGACGGAGCCAATTGGGTGGCTGTGGGGGCACCTGCCTTTACGGATATATGCCAGTTTACTTCCATTGCTTTTGACAGCAGCGGCACCATTCCTTATTTGGCTTACGGCCAAGGATTCAATCCATTTGCATCCAACGTGGAGAAGTTCAACGGAACAGACTGGGAATTTGTAGGTGTTCCGAATTTCTCAGCGGGTGGAGCTACTTTCGAGTCGTTAGCGATTGATGCCGCTAACATCCCTTACATCGCATTTCTTGATTGGACAAATGCCAACAAGGCAACCGTGATGGAGTATAATGGCAGTTCGTGGGTGATAGTTGGCAATCCGGGTTTTTCCATAGGTGAAACATGGAATCCTCGTTTAGTGATTGATGCCGCGGGAACTCTTTATGTTGCCTATTACGACGAAGGAAATTCAGACAAAGCTACCGTCATGAAGTTTGCCACAGCTACCGGCGCTACAGACCTATCAAAGGAGATAGCCGATGTGATTATATATCCTAATCCCGCGTTAGATAAATTGACTATAGATAACGGACAAGAGACTGCGGACGAAATAGAAATAAAAGATTTAGCAGGTCGCAGTGTATATCAGCAACCTGTCAAAGCGAAAAAGGCTGTTGTTGATATCAGTCCCTTGCCATCAGGGATCTATTTTGTTTCAATAAGAAGTAAAGAAGAAATAATCGTGAAGCAGTTTGTGAAGCGGTTTAATTAATTTCGCTGGTTGTCTTTAGAAGTGCTTATGACCTGGCTTAGCAGTGTGTCAAGTCTTCGGAAAAAGTGAAATCGCTTTTATGAAACGCGAGACTTTAGGGATAAAGATTTCACGATGCAATCAAAATTGGTTAGTTTTACTCTACACAATTATATCTCTTATGAAAAATGTGTTAAGTGCATTGCTTTTAATCTTTCTTCTTGCGCCTCAATTCGTGGATGCAGGCGGCTGTAAACTACATCTTGTTGTTGCCGGTGACACGATTTACTGTCTGAATGATCCTATAGGTGTCTCTCTTACATTTTCAGTTGGCGGCACAGAGATCGGTTGCATGTGCACTCAGGATGAAGCTTCAAACTTCCAATGGTTTAGAAATGGGCAAGCTATTCCGGGCGCCACGGCAGCTTCATACTTCGTGAATGACACAGGACGGTATTGGATGGCATGTAAACTTTGTTGGTATGCCAGTGCTGCCACTGAAGAGATTATCGTACGCTATGAAAATTGCAGTGGAATTGAAAATGAAACAGCAAATCATGTAATCCCGCTTAACGTCTTTCCGAATCCCGCGATAAATGAAATTGTTGTTACAGCACCCTCCTCTGACAATTCAAAAACTAAGTGGACGCTATATAATATATGCGGGCAATCAATCCCTCTCTCACCAATAGCAGTTCAACAAAATAAGTGGACGTTTGATATTGGGCTAATAAGTCCCGGAATCTACATTATGAAGGCTGAGACCGTAAAAGGAGTTTTTATCGGAAAATTTAATAAAGAATAAATCTTCTCTTTGGCTAATATCAAGTATTTTCAAGGAGCGACTGCACCCTACCAAACCTACGCTTTTATTTCACAAAACAAAATATAACATAGAGATGCTGTATGGGTAATTTTTCTATTCGCATGCCCCCGCTCAGGAAAATTTGTTTAGCATGAACGGTTTCCTTTTTTCATTGATAATTCTGCTTGTTTTTGTTTATATAATATTCCCTGCTGTAAGTTCCCGGTGTGGCATGGTCACCTTCTTCAAAATTAAAATTTACCTTCTTGATTCCTTTTAATTCTGTCAGCGTAAATGTTGTAGTGCTCATATAATCCTTTGCCCCTGAAGAACCCATTCTTTGAGTGAGATAGGTGCTTTCCTTTATTTTAACAAAGATTGTATCAAGATGTGTTTTAATAAACTCAAGATGAATTTTATCATGACCTTCAATGGCGTTTATGAAATTGACGAGCTTAATCGGGCTAAGTGTATCTGCATTAACTTCCTTATTTTTCACCGGCATATCCCTGTCGTAGTCATAAATCCAAATGTCATTTATTAAGCTATAATCATTTTTCTTTATTGAGTCGGTCTTCGCCATTGTCACTTGTGGTACTTGATTATTAAAAGAACTGTCTGCAGTAACAGTTGACTTGTCATCATGCTTATTCCCGTTATGACATGAAACCAATATCATAACTGGCAGAAAATAAAATGGAGCTCTTTTTAAATTCAACATAACGAAGAAGGGGTTATTGATAGCTGCTTTCATTTTTTTTATTCCAGTATATTAATGAGAAGGTAGATTTGAAAAATGTCCGCCCGGCCTTTGTACAAAGGTAGTAATGAATCTCCCCCCAAGTGCATGTGCAGAAGAACACACAAGCAGCGCACACGCATTCGCATTCGCTCCGCACTAAATGCTTAACGGCAAACGCGCGTACAGATTAGATCAGCATTGTGTTTTGTAATCACTTTAACTTTCGTACATTCGTCCCAAATACTTCGTTTAATATTTTCAATTCTTATCTCTATGAAGCAAATGCACTACCTGCTCTTTATTGCCCTTATCACTATTTCGTACCGCAGCCATGCGCAATCGTTCGAACGAAAAAGTAACATTTCCATAGGTGGCGGCACCGAACGCTATCGCGGCGATCTGGGCAACGCATGGTTCAAGCCACATGAAGAAGTATATGGTTTTGTTTGTTTCAATTATGGCCAATACCTGACTCCTTCCTTCGATGTAAATACAGGAGTCACCTTTGGCGATTATGGGCATTGCAGGGATGCAGATGAAAGCCGGTACCGTCCCGACGGAACGGAAGTATTGAATATGTTGTGCCGTCTAACATCACTAAGTCTTACAGCCAAATACAAATTTGCTAATGGACATTTGCTGCGTGACGATGCACGGGTAGCTCCCTATATTTATCTCGGAGCGGCCATCAATAATGTTACGGATTATTGGTGGTCAAATAAGCAGCGGGTGAATGCCGGCAACTATGCCTCGCTGAACGGAGGAGCAGGAATACTCTATAATTTTTGCACGAAGTTTAACCTGACGTATAATCTGGGTTTTGGCTATTTCACTTCTGATAACCTCGACTATCGCACTGAAGGATCCAATGACTTATATATGCAGAATAGCCTTGTGGTGGGTATGAATTTCTGATCTCCTGCCGGAATGAATCAATTTTTGAAATTGTGAAGAATTCTTTTCGCTTAATCATGTTCCCTGACAAGGATCTCGGCATGGAAGTAATGCACCAAAGATAAAAAAATTATTCTATAATTATTTTCTTTATGACAAGATACCCCTCCTGATCAATCATTTTCAGGAAATAAATTCCGGCGGGCTGAGACGAAATATCTATTTCGTTTCTCGTCTTGTCCGAAGGACCTTTTATGGAGAAGTTCAGTTCTGAATATACCTTTTCTCCCAGTTCATTGCAGATTTCAACAGTGGATTGCTTTTCTGAATTTATACCACTGAAACCGGGGCTCGTTAAAATAAATACTCCATTCGATGGGTTTGGAAAGACTGAAAAATTTATAACAGGATTTTCATTCACTGAACTTACAACGTCGGGAGTAATACGACTATAATAAACGTCTTCCTCTCCGTTTAAGGTATTGGCCCATGCAAGATGGGCACTGGTATTACCCGACACCATGTCAATATAGTCACCCATTTTATTCTGGTTAGGATATCCAACGTGTGGATCAAAGGAGTCAGATAATTTTTCATTTACTGACCATGTGCTTCCCTGGTCAATGGAATAGGAATAATAGAGCGCGGATGAATCCGTGAATGGTTGCGTATCACGGGTATCAAGCCAGGCGGCGTCAATCCTGCCATTGGGTGCTACAGACATGGTTGCAAGCCACTGCGTATGCGTTACCGATAGATCATCATTGATCTGAATAGGTGAACTCCAGGTAGCGCCTCCATCCGTACTCTTTGCAAACATTACATCTCCCTGGTCGCCAATGGATGATCGTACCAATGTAGCAAGCACATAAACGTTCCCCTGACCCGCACCCCCGGAACGATCCACATCTATATTTATCTGGCCAAGAAGACCCTCTGGGTTAACACTGGCACCAGCACCGGGATATCCATCCATAAAAACGAATGCAGGAAGATTCCAACTGACTAATGAATCGGGTGACTGGGCATTTAGTGATTTTGCAACGATCACGTTACCATCGGTATCGCTTCCGGCAATGTATAATTCTCCCTCATTGCCTACAGCCATGGTTCCCCAAAAAGGATAACCTTCTACTTCGGTACAATATTCATAGCTGCTGCCTTCATCCGTTGAGCGGGTAAAGAAACCGGGAATGCAGGTACTATAGACAAATGTCCAGAATGCATAAATATTTCCGCTACCCACTCCTGTCGTGCGGTCAATGGTCATCCATTGTTTATCGCCTCCATACGCATCTGTGCCTGCATCCCATGAGGCACCACCGTCTGTGCTTTTATACACCTGGCAAACAAAATTTCCCGATAGACTATTATAATAAAAATTACCGGCCGTGTCGTAATCCAAAACAGGATCAGAATGAAACATTCCCGGATCAATCACACCGGGGAACGTCCAGGTTTGTCCTCCATCAGAAGTATAACTCCATCCGGCTTGCCTGAAATTACTGCTCACATTGTCGAATTGCCTCCAGCCAATTACAATTTGATCTTCATTCAATGGGTTCACTGCAATATTCGGTTCGTTGGCTGCATCACCTAAAATATTTTGCCCGCTTGCATTCACGTTTGCCTGCATTGTAAATATGCTGGTGTTCCGTAGTGAGCCGCTTCCGGATATATATACAGGAGAAGTTTTCTCGTTGTTATCCGCATTCGGAAGATAAGGGTCACCTACCCTTTCGGGCATCAGCGCATTGTTTTTATGGAGCAGTAAATCTTTACTCTGACTAATAGAAAATAAAGGGCTTAAAAGTGTTAAGCACACTGCAAGCAGGAGTTGTGTTTTGTTTTTCATGGTACACAATTGTATTACTACTGTCTCAAATTTTTAAATTGAAATTCTTTACCGCGAAGAAAAGCAAAACGCAAAGATTAGCGCAAAGCAACTCTCTCACATTAAAGCAACACTCACACATTATCAAATCTGATTCTTTGCGATTTTCCTCTGCGAAAACCTTTGTGTCCTTTGCGGTTTATTTTTTTGAATTGAATAATCAGGGTTAAATGTGAAGGTAGGGCAAAATACTGAGAAGGTCAGTCGCTTACTGGCAGGAATTTATTTCGTTAGTAAAAAGTAAAGAAAGATGGTTAGTGAAGCAGCTTTTGGAACATTAAAAAATGCTCCTCTGCTCAATCCAAGTCCCTGAAAAAAGGAGATAGGGATTGGGTACAATATTTATTGTTTCAGCAATTTCCCCTTCTTAACGGCAAAGCCTTGCCAGGCACCTGTATTCTTTATTTCGTAAAAATAAAATCCGGAAGGACACTCTCCGGCTGGTTTCTGGTCTTTGCGAATTCTGGTGCGCGACAGAGCAATAACACCAGGCAAACCCGGCAAGCGCGCGCCGATACAAGGGAAATGGAAAATGAAATCAGTTGGCGACTCCCGGGTTCATGTGATCATAAACCTCTTTCGATATGTCACCTATTGACTTTGAAAGATCAGAGAGTTTTTTTCCACGGGTCATAACAATGAGCAGATATGGAGTTTTGCCTGTATAGACAATACCGGCATCGTGGAGCTCATTTTCTTCAAGCCCGCCTGCTTCAGCGAACTTGTGCGCTACCACTACATCATGCGGAAGCTCTTTTACAAGCCCGTCTTTGAAACTGCTCTGAGACAATAGTGAAAGCGCATATTCCGAGTTCTCACTTGAAAGGTAAGAAGAATTATATAGCAGGCTGAAAAGCCTTCCGACTTCAGATGCACTGAGCTTTCTGAATTGATCAGTCGGGTCATATCCCTGTATGCCTATATCTGAAAATAGTTTTGTGTAAACATTTTGATCCATCAGGTTGTTCAGAATATTGCTTGCGTAATTATCTGAATACACGATCATATAATACAGCAGGTCGCGGATTTTATAGTCGTGCCCCGGTACAATTGTTTTCTCACCAAAGGTTTGTTTTGGAATTCGCGGGTCGGCATACCTGAAGGGATAGAGGGTATCAAGATAACCCTGATTACTTTCTGACATTTTAAGAATAGTTATAAGGACAGCAACTTTCATCAGGCTTGCTGTATAGAAACTCTCACCGGAGTTTACTGCAAACCATTCTCCGTTCTTCAGCTTTTTCATGTAAACTGATGCCGAATTTATTTGCCCTTCTATCTTCTTCTGTCCAATCATGGTCGCGACAGACGATTTCAAATCATTGAATGATTCCGATTGTCCGTTCATGTCAACAAATAAAAGCGGGCTGATAAAAGGGTAATCTTTCAATCGCAGCCGGTGAAACGCTCCATCGCAGTTATCCGGTTCCACTGCGGAGGCAACCTGAGAGGGTGTGGATTTCCTTATGTAAATATTGAAGGAAAGCAAGGTGATAAAAACTGCGCCTGACAACACAATGAATATCCATATTGGGACGCGCCATTGAAAAAAATTAACCCTCGGTTTAGAAGGTTTTTTCAACGATTTTTTCATATATGATACTTTTATAAACTCAATAAATCTTCTGAAATCAAAAATACGCCTTTGTAAATAAATTCTGAATGGCTCTTAGTCTATTGTTGAGTTGTGTGGGAATAATTTCCAAAAGGTTTTAACTCATAAAATAAGTTGAGACGAGGAAGAATAATGTACCCGAGGGGACGACTTGTAATGGACTAAAGAATAGTTTACTCGAAAACATGCCGCCTCAAAGTCCTTTTGAAGCGGCATGTTTAAAAAGAAGTATCGAAAGAGTTTTATTCAACAACTATTTTAACTTTCATTACGATGGTGGTTGCAATAACAAACTGAGTTTTGCCCTTCGGTAAATGGCCCTCACAGATCTTATATTCTTCCGATAGGAAGCAATTGAAGAGGCTACCAACGGCGGTCTGAATCTCACATTATTGAACTGTCACATGATACGTCATATCCACCGGCAAATCATCTCCTTCCCCGAAATGAAATGCACCGCTGTAATGAATGGTATGACTTCCTATTGATAGTGGCTTCACCATGAAAAAGTAACCATCGCCGACCGATTTACCATTGCCGCCGACCTCGCCAAAAATCCATGGAGTGGGCGCTGTGAAATCTATCTGTGGTGAAAGAATACGATAGCTGTTAGGATTATTAATTGACACCCCATCAACGGAGAAGGAGACATCTATAATAAGGTCAGCAAAGGATTGTGCAATTGCGCGGCGCTCATCTTCTGTAGCCCCGTAAAAAGGTGCTGCTTCCAGGTCAGAAGCTTCCACATTTATTGTCCCTATATACAGTGCTTGGTCTGCCGGAATAGATATGGTGCGCTCAACGGGAGCGCCGGTGATTGGCGTGCCCAGAAACCAAACATCACCGGATTGACCTGCCGTAACATCAAAGCACGGCTCATCAAGAGAGGGATGACATGCCAGCGGCAGCTCGAGGTCCCATTTCCACCATCTGGCGCTCCAAACAGAATAGGAAGCGCCATACATGTGCGCGCCTGGCTGAAATACAAACGAATTGGAATTCTTTGCAACCACATTATCATGAGTGCCCGGGTTCATTGAATTTTCTTTTTGACACGACATTGTAATCATAAGTGCAGCACCCATGATCACCACACCGATGACAGGGTTGACTTTTTTAAGTGTGTTCATTGTTGTTTAGGTTTTTAATTTTTGCCTACTCATTCCCTTTTCGGCTTCCGGTTGCTTACTCTGTTTTAAGGATTTTGAGCTTCCTCCTCAATAATATCCGTACTGATTGACTAAAGAAAGAAATAGTTGCGCCCCATCGTTAGGTAAAGTTTTTTTCATTTGCTAAAGGTTAAAAAAATTTGTTCGGACTGTTAATAATTTTCAGGCAATCAAAATATAGATGCTTCATTTGTTAAGTCATCACCTTAGAGACTTCATCTTAAATGCGAAGGTGGTTGTTGTTTACCTTTGCGTTCTTCATGAACCCTTCTACGGAGTACATCCCGCGCAACGCGGGACTCAAGACAAAACTGCAGGAAGAAATCGCCCACCGCAGAACCTTCGCCATCATCAGCCACCCTGATGCGGGAAAAACTACGCTCACGGAGAAACTTTTGCTCTACGGCGGAGCCATTCAAGTTGCAGGCGCAGTGAAGAGCAATAAGATTCGTAAGAGCGCCACCAGTGATTTCATGGAGATAGAACGGCAGCGCGGCATTTCTGTAACCACGGCTGTGATGACATTTGAATACAGCGACACACTCATCAACCTGCTCGACACTCCCGGTCACAAAGATTTTGCGGAAGACACTTACAGAACACTCACTGCAGTTGACAGTGTGATCCTCGTGATTGATTCGGTGAAAGGTGTGGAAATTCAAACCGAGAAACTGATGAAGGTATGCCGCATGCGCAGCACACCGGTGATCATCTTCATCAATAAAATGGATTTGGAAGGGAGAGATGCATTTGACCTCCTCGATGAGTGCGAAAAGAAACTCGACATCAAAGTACAGCCACTTTCATTTCCGATTAATAAAGGAAGTGAGTTTAAAGGAGTCTACAATCTCTATGATAAAACACTCCAACTTTTCTCTCCCGAAAAGCAAACGATTGAAAAAGACCGCATAGAAATTTCTGATCTCCAGGATCCGCTCGTTGATGAATTGATTGGCCGCGATGCGCCAAAGCTTCGTGAAGATGCTGACCTGCTTCATGGTGTTTATCCTGAGTTTGATGTGGAGGAATATTTAGAAGGAGAACTCGCTCCTGTTTTCTTCGGCAGCGCGAGAAATAATTTTGGAGTGAAGGAATTGCTCGACACCTTCATTCGTATCGCTCCCACTCCACGCGGACGAGAAACCGACAAGCGATTTGTTTTTCCTGAGGAAGAAGCTTTTACAGGCTTCGTCTTCAAAGTGTTTGCTAACATTGACCCGAAGCACCGCAACCGCATTGCGTTTGTGAGAATTGTCTCGGGAAAATTTGAGCGGAACAAGTACGTGTATCATTGCCGTCTGCAGAAGGAAATAAAATTCAGCGCACCGTTTTCTTTTCTCGGCTCTTCTAAGAATGTGATTGACGAAGCGTATCCCGGCGATGTGATTGGATTGTATGACACCGGCATTTTCAAAATCGGCGACTCACTCTCTGAAGGTGAGATGCTTCAGTTCCGCGGCATCCCGAGTTTCTCTCCTGAAATTTTCAAGGAGCTGATCAATAAAGACCCGATGAAGACGAAGCAACTCGATAAAGGCATTCAACAACTTACCGATGAAGGTGTTGCGCAATTATTCTTTCAGCAACCGGGAAATAAAAAAGTTGTGGGCGTTGTTGGCGACTTGCAGTTTGATGTGATTCAGCATCGCCTGCTGAATGAGTACGGTGCTGCTGCTGAATTCGTGCCACGTGATATTCACAAAGCTCTTTGGATAACAGCCAATGACAAAAAGAAACTCGATGAGTTCACGCGCTTCAAATCACAAAATGTTTTTCAGGATAAGGATGAGCATCTCGTATTTCTCGCTCCCAGCGAATGGCTATTGAAGGTGACGAAGGAAGCTAATCCTGATATTACGTTTCATACAACCTCGGAATTCAAAACGGAGAAAGTTGAAGTGTGATTAAGCTGGACACTTAATGTAGCACCCACAAATCTGAATCTTTAGATGTGAATGCGATAATGCCTGACTGCTTCGTGAAATAGAAATCGTAAACTGTATAGTTACTGCTATCACCGAAATCCTTATGATACACATCCTGGTATTGAATACTGTCTAAGATAATCTGATCAAAGTGATTTGTTTCTGTTGAAGAAAACCCACCACTCTTTCCAAGATCAAAGGATAGTGCACTCTGGTCAAAAGAAATGAATGTGTGTCCATGATCAGTAATTCCGAAATAATTGTATTCACGATATCCAACCAAACTGAAATAGAATTTCACAGCGATTGAGGAGCTTGTCAAATCGCAAAATGATTGTTCGCTGTAATCATGCTCACATCTTTCAGAAGAGCTGTAGGTTCCTTCATCAATTACCTGATCGTCTGCTAGTGAGTAGGTAAAGAAGGCAGTATCACCATCTTGATTCTCAAAAATTACCTGACTATTGTTGTAAGAAATCCATGACCAACTGCTGGGATAAAGGTTGTCGTTGAAAATCGCGCACTTCTTGCAGCGACCGACTAAAAGAATCAGTGCAAGTCCAATAGATAGTAAAGAAATGGACACAGCAACTCTTCTTATCATAGCGTAAAGGTATTGGCTTTATTCGATCTATCTCATGTCTTAGTGTTCACGCGCTTCAAATCACAAAATGTTTTTCAGGATAAGGATGAGCACCTTGTGTTCCTCGCTCCCAGCGAATGGTTATTGAAGGTGACGAAGGAAGCCAATCCTGCTATCACGTTTCACACTACGAGTGAGTTTAAGACGGAGAAGGTTGAGGTTTAGAATTTGAAGTTTATAGTTTGCAGTTGGCAGTTTACAGTTTGCAAAAAACGCATAAGCCCTGTCTGCGCTTGTTGCTGCACTAAGACTTGCCGTGAGTTGGGAGCAAATGGCTGGGCAGAAAGTGGTGGTGATGAATTAGGCAGGGAGTACAAATTGAATTTCTACCTTTGAAGGATGATTGAAGAAATTCACATAGCAGGATTTCGTTCGCTTCGCGAAGTCACACTTCCGCTCAAAAAGCTGAATGTGATTTACGGGAAAAATGGCTCGGGCAAATCGAGCGTGGCGTATGCTTGCCAGGTGGTGAAGAATATAATGACCAATCCCAATCGCTCGCTCGATAGCTTTTTTAATTTGGGGTTTATTAATCTGGGGAAGTTTGAGGATATCACTTTTAGACATGATCAATTGAGTGAAACTGAATTATGGTTTAAAGTCAGAGACTTCGCATTTCCCTTGAGTTATCTAATACAATTTGACCATACTCGAGATTGTGTTTTTCAGATTTGGAATGATAAATTCAAAACAGAAATCGCATCTGAGTTCCCCTATGAAATTAAAGAGAAAACATTTACAGTTAATAACGTCGGCTATGAATTTAACGGTTTTTCAGTTGACTCCATTGAGAAGGCGGGATTTCTTCTCACTGTTCAGATCAATTCCGCTTTGAAAATAATTCAAAATATAGAGTGTATACCGGTCAAGAGAGGTTTTTTCAATCCTATTTATCCCATCGAAGAATCTAATCCTGAAAATCGAATTGCAGATATTATTGCTAAAGATGAGAAAGGAATTCTTGTAGAAAAAGTAAATTCAGGCATTAAAAAAATTTTCGAAAAAGAATTTCGTGTTCATAACATACGAGGAACACAGCAATTTAGAATGCGAACTGTTAAGGGAGAATTCATCACGGAAATAGTCAACGAAGGCTTCGGATTAAATCAAACAATCGCTATCCTTATCCAACTTCTAAAACCTGAAACCACATTAGCATTAATTGAAGAACCAGAGATCCATCTTCACCCCACAGCACAATCTGCCTTGATGGAAGTCTTTATTGAAGCCATTGAAAAAGACAACAAGCAAATCCTTCTTTCCACCCATAGCGAAAACATCGTCTCCACCATTCTCGCAAAAATATCAGAAGGCACACTGAGTAAAGATGATGTTCAGTTTTTCCTCTGCACTTCTGAAAAAGGAGAAACCAAAATAGAGCCGCAGCAAATCAATGAGCATGGCCAAATTGAAGGAGGATTGATGCCCTTTATGGAATCAGAGCTGGAGAATTTAAAGAAGATGCTCAAGATATAAATTGCTCTCATGGCATCTAAGCAATTTACAATTGACGAGTGGTTTTATCATTATCTCCTCGACGAAACAAAATTTCAGATCACCGCAAAATTCTTTGTTAAAGTTTTAGAAATCTGTGATCGTGTTTGTATGAAGGATGGAACTCCACTAAGAGAAAAATTCTTTTCACTCGACAAAGAATTAAGTGCTAAATCACCTGCAGGTCGCCTTGTTGCAAAAACAGTAGTGAAAGGTTTCATTTCCAATCTTGAAAAAATGGAATGGATAAATGAAGAAATTGAAATTCCAGAAGTGGTAACTGATCTTCCACGAAAGGATATTTATCTGATAAAGCTTTGCATGGCTACATCCGACAAAATTTTCATTACAACGGATAACAAATTAAAAGGAGCACTTGAAAAAAATGCTTCCACTCTTGAAATTAAAGTGCATCATGCTGACGATTTCATGAAGGAATATCTGAAGCAATAACCCTCTGTCCTCATATGCGGCCTATTTTAACGGGCGCACCATCGTGAACAGTCCTACCCTCGCGCGAGCCCTCACGGCGAAGTTTGTTGACAGCGTAACCGGCCTCGCCATCCAGTTCGTGAGCGTTGACATTGATAGCGGAGCCGTCAGCCGCCGCAGCACAGCATTAGGAAACATTGTGATGCAGAACCTTACCGAAGGCGCTCACTCTATGGTGGCATCCATTCCCGGGTATGTGTCCCAAACCATTCCGTTCAATGTGGTGAGCGGGGCTACTACTAAGTTGACGGTGCAGTTGGTGAAGAGCTGATTGGGAATAAGAATTAAGAGGTGAGATATAAGATGTAAGAATTGAAAAACCCTGGTGATGAGCCGGTTTTTTTTTGTGGGAAAGGAAGAAATCTTATAGTAGTTTCACTGAATAGAAATTTGGTTATGAAAAGATTTACAGCAGTGGTTGTTTTTGTGATGATGGTTTTTATTGGGGGAAGAAGTTGGGGACAGAATTTAGGTGACTACATGTACACCTTGAACTTTGAAGATACCGCCACTCTGCATCATCTTATTATTGACTCAACTTTCAATCACAATAATCTCTGGCAAGTTGGTTCGCCTAACAAACCAATTTTCACGAGTGCCTACTTTTCACTTAATGCAATTGTTACGGATACTGCTAATCCATATCCTATAAATGATACTTCAAGTTTTGAAATCATTAATGTGGTAAACGGCGGAGGATGGTTAACACCTTACGTAGCAATTTTTGGGGGAGACTACGAAGTTAATTCGGATACCTTGAGTGACTATGGAAAAATTGAATTTACCCTTGATAATGGATACACCTGGATTAATATTAATGATGTTCCAAACTACGGTGTTTATTTAGGATGGGATTCACCCATACCGATTCTATCAGGTAATTCAAATGGTTGGAAAGGATTCCAAGTAAATTTGGCTGGGTTAGGCCCTATGTATGGCGTGCAACTCGGTGACACAATTCGCTACCGTTTTACATTCATCAGTGACAGCATTCAAACAAACAAAGACGGATTGATATTCGACAATTTGCATTTTGAAGATTGGGTAGAAGGGATTCAAGAAATTCAAAACGGAAATTTGTTTTCCCTTTCCCCCAACCCCGTTCAAAATCTTCTCACCATAAATTTCCCTTCTCCATCTGCTGCTGCCACCATTGCTGTGTATGATGTGGCGGGGAGAAAAATAGTTTTGCCAACAACTTACTCAAACAACAAAGCAGAACTAACCACCACCACCTTGCCCAATGGAATTTACCTGCTGCAAATCATCAACAACATTACAGGGGTGAGTGAAGTGGGTAAGTTTGTGAAGGAGTAAGCTAATGCCCACGCCGCCAACTTGGCTTGAAGGGATTTAGAGTATCTCAAATAGGAACATTCACCGGCGAACTGATAGCATCTTTAATATTCTGCGTGAAGTGAAAAAGCTTTGTCTTGTTGTCTTCAGGTGTTGAAGGATATGTACCCATTGTAAAATCAGTGATTGAAATTCCATTCAGCTTCCCGGTAATGATGTCTATGCTCCATTTTTCCGAAAGAATTTTATCCTTCTCATCATAATACTCTGCTATTAAATTTTCTTTGTTCAACCGCAGCATCACGTATCCATTGTGCCCAAGGGGTGTGTTATCAATTGTTTCACGATAACGGTTATCAAACAAAACCAGCTTGCGTGATTCACCCGCTTGTTTTCTGTAGGCATCGGTCCTGAACATATTTGCGTCCGATAAAATTTCCGTTGGCATTCCGCTGTGACCGATGCACCTGCCAAATGCTTTGATCCCATCTTTTCCCTGGTAGCATCCATATACTGACATGCGGTGCTCATGACCCCAAAACCATAACACCGGTCGCTCCGGTCCAATCAGCTTCGCTAACTGGACGGCGGGATTTTGAAACTCATCATCACTGAATACTTTGTCTTTCATGTCACGCTTCGTAAACGCAGAGCAGTATTGGTGATGTGAGAGAAGAATAATCCCCCTCATATCTTTTTCCAAATGAACTACATTCTTCAGCCAGTCAATTTGGTCATTGTGCAATTGCAACTCAGTGTTGGGTGTCAATCCAAATAATCCTTTAAGAGAATAGTAGCCTGTATCCAAGCCTATCACTCTCCAATAATCGCTTTCTAAACAAAAAAATGCTGCCTTCTGCGGAATGCGTTCAACGCCATCATCAATACCCATCTTAGGTAACAGGTTTTGGAAGTATGCCTTCCCGTTCGAATACATTTCATGATTGCCCGGCAATGCAAATGCACCCACTCTTCCATTGCGCCACCAGCCCTGGGGGCCAAAATTTTCTTCCACTTCTTTTTCTGTTCCGGTATAGTATGTATCACCGAGATGGATGGTATAATCCGGAATGCACGAATCAGCTGCTTTTGCAATGTCATCGGATTCACGCGTGTTGGTTGCCCAATCGCTCAGCAATGCAATTCGTACTTCATCAAAACCACGGTGATTTTTCAAGTGGTAAACCCCTTTATCTGTGCTGTCACTGTACGCACTGTATTTGTGCCGCGAGTTGCCGAGATGTGGGATATTTTTCAACGCCCATATTATTTTTTCTCTCGTCAAAAAGTTTTCACTCTCGTGGGCAGGCGGGGCTGCCCTTGTATAATCAGAAACCTGTTCTTCCTGCGCAGAAAAGTATCTGTTTGCAATAGGATTGCGGCTGAGGCGAAATAATTCTTTGTGTGATCTCATTTTAGCCATAAGCAAAGAGAGGTTAGGTTATTGTTTTCCCCAGCCATTTTGTAACACCCGCTTGTAATTATTAAAACATATTTTTAGATAATCCTCCTTCGAAATTCCCTGTCGTTCCATTTCGTCAATCAGCCTGGGCATATATTCAATCCCTTTCAAATCCTTCGGCACTTCTGTGAATCCGTCGAGATCAGAACCTATAGCGATGTGGTTGTAGTCACCACAAATATTTTTTATTTCCTTGATGGTTTCAATCACTACGTCAATCCCGTTGCCGTTGTCTTCATCTCCGTTAAGCCAGTAATCCATGAATATAATTCCGAGAACACCGTCACAATCTTTTATCCGCAGCACGTCATCTCTATTTGGCAAGTAATCCAAATCACTCTGAGGCATATCGGGTTTATACTTCTGTGCCACTTCCCGTAGTCCGGTGTGCGAGAACACGAGAGGGCGTTTTTTATTACCCCTGCTGTCATTCACACGATAGACCATTTTTTTCGCGCCCGGGGTGCAGTGCACGAGGTCAATGATAATCCCAAGGTCCAGCATTTTTGACACCAATCGCTCGGTGAGATTATCTTCTTCATTATACCCATTGGGGTAAGTATTTGCCGGATCATACGCAATGGTCTTAGTGATCTTTGGCGGAATGCCGCCTTGAGATGATACTAAGATGTTTTCAAAAAAATGTGCAAGCGTAAATTGACAAACACCGGCATCAAATAATTCAATGATTTCCTTTTCACATGTTGCATAATCAATGTGATGACCGAGGCAATGAGCGCCTTCAAGGCTATGGATAAAAACAGTTTCACCGTTGTCAATTGCATTTATGAACTCCGAATAACTTTTTGCAACCCTCGTTTTAAACTTACCCGATGCATCATTGTTAGCCTCTTCAACATCTTTTTCAAGCATTGACATCATTTTTTTTATCTGCTCATAAGGAGCAGTTGGACTTGACATGTCTTCAAACTTACCTTCAATGAATCCGCCAAATGCTTCTTCTGCTATATCTACAATGATCTTGAAGATTTTTCTCTTCTTCACATCAACAATCAAATTGTGCTCCGGCAAATAATGAACGGAAATGGCTGCATTTACTCCGCCCTGCTGCATATCAGGCAGGTTCACAAGCATTTTGGTGGTGATGTTGAGATTCATCGGGTCAGCTTTTTTTGAGAGGTGCTGATGGAAAAGAAAAATTTTCAGCGAGGGATGGCAGTGAATGTCAATCAGACTCATGGATTATTTTTTTGTGTTCATGTTATTTGGTTAGAGCACGGAAAAAGGTAATTGCATACCTTTACCAGTCCTAAAAATAAAACTTTGAACTTAATACTCTCTAATTCTGCATGGAAGAAAATTTTCTTCTGTCTGATGTTCGGCTTGGGCTGTATGCCTGCTTTTGCTCAATCCAGCTATTACAGTTGTAGCACCCGTGAATATTGTGATTGGGACAATACAACGGAAAAATTTGTGGATTGCGTGCCGAAAGATGAAAGCTCTCTCTTTAAGCTAAACGCCGATCAAACTCTTTTTGAACACACCACCGCAGACTTAAAGTCTGCATACTATGTTTCAAAGCATGAGCATGATGCAGTGAATAATGTGGAAGTTTATGACGTCACCAGTGATGTTGGTAATAAATACACTTTCATAATTGATACTGTTTATTCTGAGGTCAGAATTGTTGGAACTTCAGGCGACGCTATTTACATGCTCCGGTTTCACATCAAAAGCACGTGGACTGATTAACCCCGTTTGAATCATTAGGCGGCCGCTCAAACATGCCTGGGTAAACTATGCACTTTCCCTTGAAAAATTTCTCCTTTACAAGTCAGCGAACGAAGATTAACTTTGCCGGTCTTTAAAAAACGTTCAATAAAACTTCATGAAGAAAACACTGCAATTAATTGTAGCATCAACCATGTTGATGGTACTCACTAACGCCTGCAATCAAACCAAATCTACTAATCCTGCATTGGTTGGTACCTGGAAAATGCACATGCTCAAGCTCAAGGAGTTCGATGATCAGGTTGCCCAGCTTAGTGGTGAAGTAAAATCACTTTCCGATTCTTTAGCCGCTGCAACAGACTCTGCATCACAGCAAAAATTTCAAACCGAACTAAACCAGTATCAGCAATATCTTACTAACATGAAGGCAAGAAAAGATTCAAGCCTGAAAAATACCCGGTGGATTTTTAAAAGCGACAGCAAGTTTGAAGATCAGGAAAGCTCGAACAAAAATTACAAGGGCTATTGGGAATATAATCCCAAGTCAAAAATGCTTACCCGCTTTCTTCCGGCCGACTCACTGAAAATAGATGTGAAAAGCGATACGCTCACTGTTACTTTCGATTCTCTCAATCACATCATCTTCGTAAAATCGAAGTAGGAGAGGTGAATGGTGAATGGTGAATGGTGAATAGTAAATAGTGATTCGTCATTTGGTCATTGGTCATTTCTGTTTACCATTTCATTTGTCAACTGCAACTGCCAACCGCAAATGTTTTGAAGATTAGAGTTAGATCTCGCCGTTGCGTTATTTTTTGCCAACTGCCTATTGCCTGCTGCCAACTGATTCTTGTCTTACGTCTTAGTCAATAGTGAATAGTCTTTGGTGATTGGTCATTCCTTTGTCAAATGCGACTGCGAATCACAAATGGTTGAAGATTAGAGTCAGATCTCGCCGTTGCTTTATTTTTTGCCAACTGCATATTGCCAACTGCCAACTTATTTTTGTCTTACATCTTACGTCTTACGTCTTACGTCTTATCTCTTACTCTGCCTTGTGTAATGCCTACTGCCTACCGGGCTGCTGATCCAGCCAATGCTGATAGCGTTTCGCATTGAGTTGATGCTCTCTTAAAGTTTCGGCAAATGCGTGAGTGCCCGGCTTGTCAGGGTCGGCGCAGAAATAGAAATAATCATGGTGCTCCGCGTGAAGCACAGCATCTATGGAGGCAATTGACGGAGTGCAAATGGGGCCGGGCGGTAAGCCCTTGTGCTGATAGGTGTTATAGTCAGAATTATAATTGAGATAAGCTTCCAAAATTCTGCGTAGCGCAAAATTTCGCATCGCAAACTTCACGGTGGGATCGGCCTGTAAATTCATTCCTCGCCCCAACCTGTTCAAATACACACCTGCAATAACTGGCTTCTCCGGATTGTAATTTGTTTCCTCTTCAACAATCGAGGCGAGAATAATTACCTCAACAGGTTTGAGCTTTTGCAAAAGCGCCTCCTGCTTTCTTGCCTCATTCCAGAAAGTATCATACTCCCTCTTCATCCGTTCCAGGAATTTCTCTGCTGGCGTGTTCCAGGAGAATTGATAGGTGTTGGGAATGAAAAGCGCCATGGCTTCATCCGGAGTGATATCAAAACGCCGGAGGTAAATTGAATCATTGAGTGCAGTGATGAGTGTGAGTGAATCCGTTTCTAATTTATGCGAGACGTAACTCACCAATTGCTCTTTCAACCTGAATTTGTTCAGCACCAACTTCACCGGCTCCTGTATTCCGCTCCGAAGCAATTTGGCAAGAGCATAGTTGCTCATCCTGTTTTCTATTCTATACTTCCCGGCGTGAACATTGTTTTGCAGATTCATCTGCCGCGCCACCCAATCAAAATTTTCAATCGAATGCACAAGATGATTTTTCTCAATGATGGCAAGAAGCTGATCATAGTTGCTGCCTGTGGGAATGTAGAGAAATGGTTCTTTGGGATTTACTGAAACACTCGGCGCACAAATTTTCAGGAAGAAATTAAATGCGATGATGAGAATGGAAAGAAAAATAATGCCGCCAAAAGCAATCAGGAATTTTTTCCTGCCTGAAATGCTTTTCTTTTTCTTCTTCGCCACTGAAATTTTTATGCAAAGAACGAAGATTCTGAGATGCTCTTCAACCCGGCGAATGATAACAAAGCTTAGCGTTAGTCAGGTAACGCATCAAGCCATGCGGGATCGCTCATCTGTTTTTGAATACGGTCTACATCTCCCCTAACAGAAATTAACTGATCCCGTTTCCTTTCATTCACCAAATCTGTTTTAAAAAAATTGTTTCCTGATTTATCAGAGCAGATATAATCCACCATGGCAAGACCGATCTGTTCCATAAGCGCAAATTTTCCAACGTCATCGAGTTTCACGCCTTTCAAATCCGCCTCGGTTAAATCATGCAGCCAGTCGCCCTCAGTGTAATGCAGGTCTTTAATGTTTCTGTTCGGCAACTTGCCGATTGAGTCCCTGTCGAGAGAAATTTGAAACCTTCTGAAATCAACAGCCAACGGTACAAGCAGGTTTCGCATGATATCCATCTGCATGTCACTCGAATCCTGGCTTGCTTCATCCATGATCCAGTTGAGCCAGAATTTCAGATCTGTTCCTTCGGGGTTTGTTACCAAATCAGGATTCACAAACTGCACGGTAGTGGCGGTGCCTAAGCTGAACACTGTCAATTTCTGAAGATCATATTTTTTTTTCGGGCCATATTGCACGGCCTCCATAATTGTTGCTAATCCCGGGTTGTTGAAAGTAGTGGTTCCCCCGTCAACAAATCGCTCTAATGAGGTGAAGTAAGTAGGAGCTGACATGGTGGCCTCAATCGCCGCGCGTAACAACACATCTTTGTAAATTCTCTTCGGGTTATCTTCGTTTTCGAAACACGAAAAAAATGTTTCTTCACCGGCGGCGACGTCTTTTGAGGTTATCAGCAAATCCGTTTCGGTTACATTACACGTTTGCTGAAGCGTTATATTTCCAACAATATCCTTTAATGCGGAACGATAATTTTTTTTGCTGTATCCCGGAGGATTCAGGAAACGATTGGCGAACAATCCTTTTGCTGTAAAAACTTTTGTGACGAGTTTCTTATACAGTTCTTCAATTGCACTTGCTTCTTTTCCAAAAGCTATCAACCCGGCCATGATTCCGCCGGTAGACGTGCCACTCACCATGTCGAATAATTCATAACAAGGAACGCCGGCTATCTCTTCAATTTTTTTTAAAAGCTGAAGCGTGAGTATTCCGCGAATACCTCCGCCATCAAGGCAAAGAATAACCCGGTTATCTTCCGGGATGCCGAGTTTGATAAACGCATTTCTGACTTTGTCTGAACGAATTGGCATATCAAAGTTTTTTGTGAATGTGTGAGAAAATTTCCTGCATATCTTTCACAACATAAGATTTCTTTTCCACCTCTTAAATTTCTCTGCTCATGACCTTGCTCACCGATGATGAAAAAGAAAAAATAAAACAGGAAGATGAATACCGCGGACAGCTCAAGAAGGACTCGGGGAAACCGAAGTCATTGTTTGATAAGCTCGACGGACCCATTAAAGTATTGCAGGGCATTACAATCGCTCTCGCCATTTTCGCATCATTATGGCAATACCATACTAACAGCATAAAAGCGCGCGAGGAAGCTGCACGTGATTACCAGAAATCATTTTACCAGGAGCAAATGAAGGTATATGCCGAAGCGGTTAACCAGGCATCCGTTATTTCTACAGCTTCTCCGGATTCACCGGCCTACCGGGAAGCGCGCCAAAAATTTCTTGAGCTTTTCTGGGGAAGGATGAGTATGTTCGAAGACAAATGCGTTGAAGCGAAAATGGTTGAGTTCAGAGAGCTGCTGATAAAGTTTGAACGGGAAGATTTCTCTCCCGTTTACTTTCCCGATCCGTGCATGAAAGACACCTGTGTGTTCGACACTGTTGACCAGGTTTCATTGAAGATGGCATCGCTTCGTCTTGCGCATCAATGTAGAGTGTATACAATCAATACCTGGCTAACGAAAGATGACCAGGTGAAATACAATTTAGATACCGTGCTTTGTACTGATCAATAACTTCAATGGGGAACAGGATTTTCCATCGCTGAATCATTCACTCCTGCTTTATTTGTGGGGTACACCTTAATTTTATTTATACCTGTTGTTGAAACGCCCTTGCTCTTATTCAGTGTACCGGTGCTTTGTGACGTGCTGCCTGTGGTTGTGGTGGTGGATGCATTGGCTGAACCATCATTGCTTCCGCTATTCGAATTTTCCGCGCCACCACTGCCTGTTGCAGAAGCATTCCCATTTTGATCATGCACATCGTTAGCTTGTTCTCCGGAAGATGAAGTGCTTTTTTCCGAAGTAGTGTGAGCAGGTTGCGTCGCCGAAGATTCGCTACTGTTACTCTGACCCATTGCAGAAGAATCTTTGTTCATATGCAAGGACGTATCCTGCTGACGCAATGTGTCGCCCTGCGGAACATTGTTGTTGCTGCTATTATGCTTGCAGGAAAAGAAAAGGGCAGCGGCAAGGAGCAAAGTGAAACGGTTCATGGGAATTTTTTTAGGATGAAACCAAAGATAAAATTTGTTTGGAGTCACAAGCGTCTACTTATTCAGCACGTAAAACATCTGCTCATTTTTCTCGCGAAGATTTTTTGCCACCCCCACGGCATATTCGTAGATGTCATTCCTGATCGCTTCCATGGCCTCCGTAATAAATTCTTCCGCAGGAATGCCACCGTGTGTTTGAGATTTATCGGCTCGCCGGTCATGGCCCAATTCTGTATCTACCGGTGGCGGAATAATTTCAAACACACTTACTGTCGTATCTTTTAATTGAAACCGCAGTGACATGGTGAAGGAATGAATCGCCGCCTTGGTTGCACAATACACGGGCATAAAACTCAAAGGCACAAAAGCAAGACCTGATGAGATGTTGCAGATAGCAGCATGATCCTTCTTCATAAAATGATTTGCAAACAATGATGAGAGATGAATGGGCGCTGTTAAATTGGCTCCGATTTCTTCCTTAAGTTTTTTCAAGTCCGTTTCGTGTTTCAGGTCGAAAGCATACTGCACACCGGCATTGTTGAATAGTACATTCACTTCCGGATGTTCACGAATCACCCATTCAGCAAGCGATTTCCTTTCGTCATCGTTGCTTACATCACATGCTCGTGTAATCATTCCCGGATATTTTTGGGCAAGGGCATTCAAGCGGTCAATTCTTCTTCCGCAAATGATCACGGTATTCTTCTCCTTGTAAAATGCTCCGGCGAATGCTAAGCCAATGCCTGACGTTGCTCCTGTAATTAAAATGGTGTTTCCATTTGTATGCATTGCTAAATGATTTTGAACAATGCAAAGAAAAGGTGATTCATCTAATAAGGATTTTGAAAACCCTCATTAACTACACCACCAAAAAAATTTTCATATCACTTTTGATTCGTTAAGTATTTAAAAATGAAATAGTTTTAACGAGTAAATTATTTTGTATGAAGAAAAATATTCGCCCCGCCGCTCCTTCTTTCCTGACAAAAAAAATTCCGGTCTATGTTATTTTTCTCTTGTTAACCGCCGTTGTAGTTATTGCTCTGAGTATGACCAGATTTCAAAAACCAAAGCAAGCAGTTGCCAATACTGAACCAGCGTCGTGTACTACACCTTTACATTTTACACAGCTCAACGGCGCCCTTGCCCGTCCCTTGTTAATGGCTGACGTTTCAGACCAATCAGCGGAGCTGTTCCCTATAAAGAACCAAATTGAGAAATACCTCAGTAAGCAAAAAGATTCAGATCAATTAAAAACCGCTTCAGTATATCTGCAAAAGCTGGATAATGGTATGTGGATCGGCATCAACAATGAGAAAATGTACACGAGCACAGGGTACATCCGGCTTGCGATATTGATTTGGTATTTAAAAAAATCAGAGGAGAATCCTTCCGTGCTGGATAAAAAAATTTCTTTCAATCCGCCAAAAGCATACGCTTCAGCCGGCAATTCAAAGCATGAACTTGAAGCCGGTAAGGAATACAGCATCAGGGAATTGCTAACACACCTCATTGTAAATTCTGACAGCGATGCAAAATCTATTTTAACAAGAAATATTGACACTACTCAGTTTGAAAAAGTATTTACAGATTTGGGGATGGCGACTCCGAACTTACGTGAGAGAGAATTTTTGATCAACGTTTCCGACTATTCGAAATTTTTGCGTGTGCTTTATGATGCGCGCTATCTCAATACATCCAATTCAGAATTCGCGTTGCGGCTTCTTTCAAAAAATCCGTCTGCAGAGGGAATGTTATCACCGCTTCCGCCCGATGTAAAAGTGGCCCATAGGTTTAGTGACAGGTTCTTAAACAATGAATATGATGTTCGCGAATCAGGAATAGTTTACGCTGATGATGATCCTTATGTTCTTACGATCTTTACCCAGGGCAAAAGTGACGCTGATCTCAAGGCAATCATCGCGAACATTTCAAAAATGGTGTATGATAAAATGATGGTTGCACCATGAGTTATTTTGCAATAATAAATTCCTGTTTGTAAAAAGGTTGTCTCATTCAATTCGCGCAGGAAATAAATTCATGGGCTATTCTTTCTCCCTGTGCAAATTGAATAACCGTGAATGACGCTTCGGGATGTCTCACTTTAACCATCACTAAAATAACCGCAACTTAATTTTACAGATATTTGATTTCAGATTCCCATTCTTCCAAACCAAATTTTCATAATACTCTTTGCCATGAAAAAAATCTTTACCGCTCCTCTCCTTCTCAGTTTTCTTTTCTGCATCAATACGGGTCGCGCCCAGCAACCACTCTCCCGCATGCAGCAATCACAAAACTTCTACGACATCAAAGCATACTACGACTCGCTATTCAAAAATTTTGAGGGGAAGAAACAAGTTCTCGAAAATCATGATGGGGAAACTGAAGAAACATCGCAGGACAACGAATGGATGATATTCAAGCGCTGGGAAAATTTCTACGAGCCGCGGGTGTATCCGGGCGGCTTAATGGATTATGAACAAAGAGTGTTTTCATTTTACAAAGAACAGGAGAAGAAAAAAAATTCTACGCTGCGTGATTTTGGTACTGATGAAAACTGGAGCATCATCGGGCCAACTTATGTTCCGCAATATGGAGGCATTGGAAGAATCAACTCAATTGCTTTCACTCCTGATGACAGCAGTCACATTTGGGTGGGCACCGCATCGGGTGGATTATGGCAATCAACAGATTCAGGTCAGACATGGACAACAAACACTGATCTTCTCCCCGTACTAGGAATCAGCGACATCGCTATAGATCCATCAAATACAACCACAATGTACATGGGCACCGGGGATCGGGATGCGGGTGACACGCGAAGTCTCGGCATCCTCAAATCAACTGATGGCGGTGTAACCTGGAACATAACAGGGTTGAGTTTCACTACCTACCAATATGCTGCAGTGTATCGCATTCTTATTTATCCGGCTCAAACAAATATTATCATCGCGGCAACCAACTACGGTGTTTATAAAACTGCTGACGGTGGTCTAACCTGGACTCAAACGTACAATGCCTACATGCGCGACATCCAGTACAAACCGGGAAATGACTCTGTGATTTATGCATGCAATGGGAATCAATTTTTTATTTCGAACGACCTTGGAGATACATGGACAGAATCTGATAGTGGTTTGCCTCTCAGTACTTCCGGAAGAATGAAAATTGCACTTACGCCTGCTGCACCTGATTACGTTTACATTCTTTCCACCGGTTGGTCTAATTGGGCCTACAATGGTGTTTATCGTTCCACCGATGGTGGAGCAAACTGGACTATGATGTCGGACACGCCGAACGTGATGGGTTGGGATGTGAACGGTGCTGACGGCGGAGGACAGGGATGGTACACACTTTCAATTGCTGTTGATCCACATGATCCGAATACAGTTTATGTAGGCGGTGTCGACATTTGGAAATCATCAGACGGGGGTGTGAGCTGGACTTGCGTGGCACACTGGTATGGTGCCAATGGTGTTCCTTATGTGCATGCTGACATTCATTACCTGTACGCTACTTATGACAATACTGTTTACACCACATGTGATGGAGGAGTTTTTGTCACTCACGATGGAGGAAGCAGTTGGCAGGATCTCAGCGGCAACATGGCGATCTCACAATATTATCGCTTCGGCAATTCACAAACTGATTCAACAGAAATTATCGGAGGCACGCAGGACAATGGAACTTCATTGCTTTCCGGCGGGGCCTGGAAGGAAGTTTATGGTGGCGATGGCATGGAAGCGCTGATTGATTTTACCGATCCTGAAACCATGTATGCTGAATCCCAGGGCGGATACATCGGGCGCTCCTTCGATGGCGGACAAAGTTTTACAGGAATTTGGCCAGCCAACGGAGCATGGGTGACACCCTATATCATTGATCCCAACAATCACAAGCATCTCTTCTACGGCAGCAATGAAGTGTGGCGTACCAATAACTATGGCGACTCATGGACACAAAACACCAATGGAATCACCAACGGAGATTATTTTCAATCGCTTGCTATTGCACCGTCGAACTCTGATGTGATTTACGCTGCTACTTATGGCCAGCTCATTAAAACCACAGATGGCGGCGCAACATGGACGAGCATGAATGGATATCTTCCACCGATGTTGCCGGCAATTACCTACATCGCTGTTAAGAACACTGACGAAAATACGTTGTGGATCACCTGCTCCGGATTTTCTGCATCGCAAAAAGTTTTTGTCTCGCATGATGGCGGTTATACGTGGCAAAATATTTCTGATGGTCTTCCCAACCTCCCGATTGATTGCATTGTGTACAGAAATGGAAGCAATTACAATGAGCTGTACGTCGGAACCGACATTGGTGTTTATTACAAAGAAGATTACCTCAGCGATTGGATTGCAGTGGATAATGGTTTACCGAATGTGATTGTGGATGAATTAGAAATTCAGTATGGCGCTGCGAATCTTCGCGCAGCAACGTATGGAAGAGGAATTTGGGAAACGCCGCTGGTAAATCCTGTTTTCTTCAATGAAGATGCAACAGTAGAATCCATCATTGCGCCGCAAGGTCTTATTTGCGCCACCACCATTGATCCTGTCATCACGATTAAGAATTACGGGTTGGATACGCTGCACACCGTTCAAATCAATTACTCGATTGACAACGGGGCGAATAACGTTTACAATTTCATTGGGACCATTCCATCATTGCAAAGTGTTGACGTCACGCTGCCAACGCAAGCAGTTATTACCGGCTATCATACGTTCAGGGCTTCAACAAATTCTCCAAACAATCTCATTGATAATTTTCCGCAGAATGATAAAGACTCTTCCACATTCAAATATGTTCCGGCAGGAATTGTTCCTGTGAGCGAAGGATTTGAATATGCAGGAGAGCCCGCAGATTGGGAAACTCAGAATTTTGACAACAGCATCACGTGGAGAAAAATAAATGTGGGAGCCTACGGCCAAAGTGATAGCTCTCTCTACGAAGACCTTTTTGATTACGGCGCCGCCGGTCAACTCGACAATTTTGTTTCGCCGGAATTTGATCTCTCTTACTTCGTGAACTTTGCGAAGGTCAGCTTCGACGTTGCCTACTGTCGCTATAGCAACGACTACCATGATTCACTATTTGTCCTTGCATCTGCTGATTGCGGCAGCACGTGGACCCGGGTATATGTAAAAGGTGATGATACCCTCGCAACTGCCCCGCCTTACACCGGATGGTTTGTTCCCGACCCAACTCAGTGGCGCAATGAAATAGTTGATCTCACAAATTATCTCGGACAAAAAATTCTGATCAGCTTCCAATGCCGCAATGGCTACGGCAACAATCTGTACATTGACAACATCAACCTCGTTGATGAGCCGCTCTCAGCTTCTGAATTGAGTCCTGAAAATTCCTTATCAGCATTTCCAAATCCTGCGAATGATATTTTGTATGTGGCAACAAAATCTCCTTCCGCAAATGCCACACTTCAATTGATAAGTGCTTTCGGGCAAAAAATTTATGAAGCTGATTGGAAAGGAAATCAGTCGAAAGAAGTGATCAATGTTTCAAAATTGCCTGCGGGAATTTACTGGGTGGTGATGAAAACAGAAAGCAGTATGATCACTAAGAAAGTAGTGATACAGAGGTAAAATCCCTTGGTGCAGAAATGACATTTCTCCAAGAAATGTCATTTCTCTCACGCGGAAAAAAATTCGTGCCTTCCTCTTATAGTTATCTTCGTATAAGGCAATTTTTGAAATGAAGTCAAAACATCTGTTCCTTACTCTTATCATTTGTCTTTTTACTACTGCAACGTTTTCTCAATTTAATCTTGAATGGACAAATAATTATCAGGGCATCGGGCTGCAATTTCAATTGTCGTGCATGGATGTTGACTCCTATGGAAACACATATATCGTTGGAAATGATAGCTTCTCTGTTGGTAAACTCATTAAAGTAGATAGCACTGGAAGCTTAGCGTGGGTATTTATTGATTCGATAAATCATCCAAAGTTTTTTGTAGCGATAGATCATCAGCAGAATTGTATTACCGTAGATAGCAGATCGAGCAATGGATACTTCTATGTTAAAGTTCAGAAATTCTCGCCCGGTGGCACTTTGCTTTGGTCTTACATCTATCCCCACATAGGTCAGGATGTTGTTTCAGGATTAAAAATTGATGATCATAATAATATTTATGTCAGCTATTTTAAAGCAGAAACTAATCAAGTTAGTATTGGAGCAGGGCTATTAAAATTGGACTCCGATAGAAATCTTCTGTGGGAAAATCTCAATCCACACGATAAGCTTTGGTGGAACAGAAATTTTGAAATTCTTCCTGACCACAGCATAATCAACCAATACTATTCATGGAGAGATACCACCGGCGGCTTGGTTCCAGACTCGCATCTCTATAAAGTTAATTCTTCAGGACAAACAGAATGGCAAGTTGATTCCCTATGGCAAGCGACTTCGGATGTGTTGGTTGATCAATTTCAAAATAGTTATGAATCAGCTTATAATGATTCAGAGTTTTATCTTCTTAAGTATGATTTAGCAGGGCATCAGCTTTGGAAGAAAGTTTTGTTCGACGACGTTTATTTCTATCATGATTACTATGGAATCAACAAGGAGTATTCTTATTATACTGCCGGAAAACTGGTTACAAAATCTGCACTTTATCTTGTTGTGGACCAATACAGATTCAATTCCGGAAACTCTGAGTTCATCAAGATTCATCTTTTTAAAATTGGCTTCAACGGCAACATTCTTTGGCAATACGATTATGAGAACCCTGCGATCGAGGTGAGTTTCGGGAGAAATTTATTTCAGACGTGCAATAGCAATTTGATTCTGGAAGGGTATGAATATCCTGATACATTCGGCCTGATGTTTCTCAAATTTTTCTGCTTGCTCTTGACACACTGGGAAATGAATTGTATAAAAGCACAGTAGTGCTTGATTCAATTCAAAATCAACCGGCAGTTTTTAATGGCACGTCAGTTGACGACAGTTCCAATATTTATTTCTGCATGATGAATGGATTGACTTTGATGCAAACAAGAAAGTTCAGTTATGCTTCTTGTCCGGATCATGTGAATGTTGATGAATTGACAGATGTTGCTACCGACTTGAAATTATTTCCAAATCCAGCAAGTGATGTAGTCAATGTCGAAATAAATTCTCTTTCAGAAACAACTTCATTGCAGATGATGAATGCTTTCGGTCAAATTGTTTTTCCAAGTGAGTTAAAAGGAAATCAGTCACATGAGGTAATTGATGTTTCCCATTTGCCTGCGGGGTTTTATTGGGTGCTGGTAAAAACGGAATGTAACATAAGCAAGGAGAAGGTTGTGATACAGAGGTAAAGAGCAAATGGCTGCCATTCCTATTGATGATCGTCCACCGGGAAATGCTGAATAGCAATCTTCGCTTTTTCATTTTGCGGGTTGATGCTGAGAACACGCTGCAAATATTTTCGCGCTCCCTCAATATTTTGCTGCGAAAGAAACAGCGCTGCTTTATTCATCAGTGCTTGCTCATAGTCAGGATCGAGCGCAAGTGCTTTGTTAAAGAGCGAATTTGCATACGCAGAATCTTTCCTGAGAAAATAAACATACCCAAGATTATTCACCGCCGGAGCAAACTTTGGATTTTCATCAACACACCTGCGAAAGCATTGTAGCGCGACATTCATGTCGCCGAGCGCCATGGCAGCGCTACCCTTCTTATTCAGAAATTCAAGATTCAAACTGTCAATTGCACTTGCTCCTGCAAAATAGTTGTAAGCATTAGCAAAGTCACCTGATTGATAGTAAGACTCTCCCACCCTGTACAATGTCCAACCATCGGTTTCCATAGATGGCTTGATGTTGACCGCGAGTTGAGTTACTGCAGCATAATTATTTTGCAAAAAGAAAAAACGAATGCGCGCCTTCATAACATCATGATCATTTTGATCAGGAATTCGGGAAAGATATTTTTTCGCCGAGTCGAGAAGAAATGACTTTTGTGAGTATGCTTCATAAGTCTGCAAGTATCCCTGCGCCATCAACAGATCACCCGGTGTCTTTGTTGTCATGCATTCAAGCTTCACAAACTTCATAATCGCATTTTGTTTATCCGGATCCAATAAAACCCTGTCAGCGGTTGAAACCCCGTCAGCGGTTGCAAACCCTGACGGTGGTTCGCGTGGGATATGAATTCGATGATCATGAACTGTCACATGCGGAATATCGAGCGTTTCTGAAACAGGCATGTGGCATTTGTAGCAGTTATCATCTTCCTTCATTCTTTCAGCCATTGGAAGTTTGCAATCTGTTGAAGCACCTTTTCCAAAGTTCTCAACTTTGGAAAAGGTTGTCCTCTTCGTCAGCGAATCATTTTCATGTTCACCTCCATGACATGATTTGCATGCATTGTTAAATGTTGAAGGTGGTGTCACGGTAACACTGACATGCGGGTTGTGACAAGTAAGGCACGTCATGTCAGAATTTTGATAACACTTGCTCTGCTTCATGCGATCAGCATGCGATGCCATAATAAACCTGTTCGGATTGCCTTCATAGCGCGGCATGAAAACATTTTCAACCTCACTCAGTTTCATTCCCGGCTTGAAGTCGAAAAAAGTTTTCCCTTCATTCAAAACAGAAATGCCCTGCAGATGGCAGCGCTGACATAACTCGACTTGCAACTCGCGCGGAAGTTTTTTTGGATTCACAATTGAGTAATCAATTTCCTTCGAAGTCTCAACGATGATTCCCGCCATCTTCTCCTGTACGTGAATGCTACCCGGCCCATGACAGCGTTCGCACTCAATCCCTGTTTTTACGGAGAGAAATTTATTTTCTGAAGCAGCATCGAACTGTGGATACATGTTGTGACAGTTCATACATTCAGCACTCACGGTACGATTCCAGCGCGTATTCATGCCATCATCAAAGCCCGGGGGCAAATCCCAAATTTGTTTTTGTGTGTAGAAGGTTAATGGCGCCTGGTAGAGAAATCCATTCTCCATCCAGATGTGAGAGTTGGTGTGCTGACCGCTGCCGACGATGTAAGAAATTTTTTCGGTACGCCGGTAAACGGTGTCAGTTCCTTCGAGACGAAATTCTTTGATGTACAAGGAATCATCTTTCCAGAATGGATGGTACCAGAAGTTCTTGAACGTGTCATACACATACGCATGTGTATCAAACTTCGCAGAGGATTTTTCTTTCCTCGCATGATCCCATGACTCGCCCATGCCTGTATGTATGAATGTTGCATACACATTTGCATGACACGTGCGGCAGGTTTGCATGCCTACGTAGCGCGCTGTATCGCTGAGGTTTTTGTATTCGTGAGTTTCCGGAACTGTTTTCTTTTGAGAAGATTGATGGCAGTAGCTTAGAAAAAAAACAAGAGCAGAAAATAAAATGGCGACAGCAATTTTTCTCTTCACAAAATCAAAGGTAGAATACTACTACTGCTTAATAAAAAATTGCTGCCATCGGTGTTCACTCGAACTGATTTGCAAAGAATAAATTCCCGGAGGAATATTTTCAAGTTGAAGATTTAGTTTGCTGTCATTCGATGCTGAAATCTTATTTGCATATCTGCACTTTCCCATCATGTCGGTCACACGAACTTCAGCATGGCTTAAATTATCAGGCAACTCAAGCGTGAATAATCCATTATTGGGATTTGGGAAGAGTGAGGGAGAATTGATCACTGAGATATTTTGAATCGTAGTAGCAGGACAAACCTGCAACTTGTATAATTGAAGACTCCACATTGAATCACGACTGGTAAAGTAAATTTCACCATCATCTTCAAAATAAAACTTAATGTCATTGGCGTAATAGATTGGGAATAGATTTAAGTCAAAAGCAGTATCGAGTTCAACTTTCCATAAGTGATATTCGTGATGCCAAGTTGATAAGTTAACACTGAAGAATACTTCTGCACAGGCATCAGTAAATTGATAAATCGGATAAAGCGTACTATCGGGATATGCATAAACTTCAACCGTTCCTGAGTCTGTTCCATCAGTTACCCAAATTGACCAATAGTCATTTAGATCCGCGTTACGAAGCAGAGCGAAATAACTCAAACCGGAAACTTCCACAATAGGATTAAGGTGGGCGAAGTTAAATGAACAATCAGAGCAGGAGAAGCTATGAACCATCGATGTTCCTGCAATAGTACCGTCGCTTTTCCACAAACTAAGATTTTCTACTGAATCAGTTTGGGCAAAGTAAACATTACTATCAGGGGTCTGATACAATTGAACAGCTCCTGAAGAGGGCAACTGATATGTTCCTGTATCGGTACCATCTGTTACCCATAACTTTGATGTCATGCTACTATCGTCAGCGTCAAAAAGAATTTTGCCGCTCACTGAGGTAAAATATTGAGGTGAACTGCCGATTGGCCCTGGAACTATATCTTTCAGAAGAGTGGTGCCAACAACTGTTCCATCAGTAATCCAAAGCTCTTCACCATGAATGCTGTCTGAAGCGGAGAAAATAAAACTGTTTCCGAGCACTGCACTCTTGTTATAATTTGCAAATGTATTTACATCAATTAGTTCAAAGGTGCCATTAGGAGTTCCATTCGTTCGCCATAAACTTGTCCCTGTGTTTATACCATGTGTATAGAAATACATGATGTCATTGACGGAAGCCAGGAAATCTATTTGGACCGGATCAAATGGCTCCGTTCCTGTAAGCAGCGGAATGGTACCAACCGGACTTCCATCAGTAATGTACAATGTGAGAATTGAATCATAAATATTTGAAAAGAAATTTTGTCCGTTAAGTTGAACCCGCGAAAAATATAAATAAATAGATGAAGCAGAACCCGGGTTTAAATCAGCAACCATGTACGTTCCACTTGAGGTGCCATTCGATCTCCACAATTCTGTCCCGTAATTGTTGTTACCATCATTTGCCGGAAAAATGCACACGGTATCATTAATCCGAAAAAACCCAGTAGCGAGTGAGGACTCAGTTCCCGGATTTATGTCTTGCAATAAATGTGTTCCAATCTGAGTCCCATCCGTAACGTAAGGTTCATAACCCGTGTTTGGATTGTACCCCTTAAAAAAGTAAAAATGTTCCCGAAGTTTAGAAACAGACGACACATTCCATATTGTAGGATTTATTCCTTCACTGATCGGATACAATGTTTGTGCTTGTAAGTAAAATTGAGAAGTAACCGTTAAGAGAAGTAGAGCCGGTAAATATTTCTTCATGTCGAAAAAGTTTCGGGTTAAGTAACCAGCAAATGATTTTAGTCATCCGGTGATGTTAAATTACTACATAAAATCAAAGGTGGAATCCAACTACTGTTTAATAAAAATTTGCTGCCATCGCTGCTCACTGGAAATAATTTGCAGGGAGTATACTCCGGGAGGAATGTTTTCAAGCTGGAGATTTAGTTTTCTGTCCTGCGATGCTGAAATCTTATTTGTATATCTGCACTTTCCCATCATGTCGCTCACGCGAACTTCAGCACTACTTAAATCATCGGGCAATACAAGATTGAATAATCCATCATTCGGATTTGGAAAGAGCAAGAGTGAATTGATCGTCGAAATATTTTGAGTTGGTGTAAATACACCGCAGACCTGAAGTTTGTAAAGTTCCCTATTCGAATCACCACTTATTGTTAGAAAAATTACGCTGTCATCCGCAAAAAAAATAGTTGGTTCCTCGTACATGTTTGCAAAAAGATTCATATCGTAAGCGGTATCCTGGTTTACTGTCCAGAGATTTCTGTCCTCGCCATCGTAACCAGTACGCACTTCACAAAATACCTGGCCGCAGACGCTGGTGAGTTGACTGATGGGCGTTGACGAAATATCGGGGTCAGCATATACTTCATGTGTTCCTGAATCACTCCCGTCTGTCACCCAAATGGAAGACAGATCTCCCCAGTAAGGAAATTGAACATACAGGAAAAATTTTAGTCCGTATGCTTCAACAAGAGTGTCTGCATACGATCCTGGTCCTATACCACCATAAGGAAAGGTATGAACGGGCA
>Ga0134121_10000502_pt1 | contig 44450 bp, 39 predicted proteins | sample KB301_FD_96463 | JGI IMG/M metagenome (GOLD analysis project Ga0134121, IMG submission 96463) | Terrestrial soil microbial communities without Nitrogen fertilizer from Kellogg Biological Station, Michigan, USA - KB3-0-1 | ecosystem: Environmental > Terrestrial > Soil > Unclassified ...
AAATCTGCGTAGATCGGATCGAGCCGTTCGATCACGAGCAGAGCGTTACTCGGAACTCCGGAGTTTGAGTCTGAAATTCCACCGCCGGGATTCACGACGTTACCGAGGTCTACGAGTCTTTGTCCGGCGCGGCCGTCGATTGGCGCATGGATGTAGCAGTAACTGAGCTGGACCTTCGCTGTGTCGATCGCTGCGCGATCTACTTTCATCGTCTCATCGGCGCTATGCACTGCGGCGCGCGCGGCTTCGGAATTCGCTTTGAGCGTGTCGTAGTCGGTGCGGAGCTGTTCGTACTGCTCGCGCGCGACGACGCCCTGCTCGACGAGTGTTCGATAACGTTCGACTTGTGCGCGGCCCCAGTTCTCACGCGCGACTTCACGCGCCAGGTTTGCTTCTGCTTGTTTCTTGGCAGCGGTGTCTTTCGCGAGATTGGCCTGCGCCTGTTTCAGGTTGGCATCGAACGGTCGCGGATCGATCGTGAAAAGTAATTCGCCCTTGCGAACGTTTGCGCCGTCACTGAAATGAATTTTTTCGATACGACCGGAGACTTGTGGCTGAATCGCCACCGTTTCACGCGCGACGATCTTGCCGAGCGCATCCATATAGTTCGACACGTCCTGCGAAACGGCCGTACTAACGACGACGGGCGCGGGCGGACGCTCAAAACTTTGCTGCGCCTGATTCGCACAACCAGCCAGCGCAACACAGAAAAGCAGTACGATTCCCAGACGAAAAGACAGGCTTCCGTATTTCATAGGGTTCATTTTGCCATTTTACGAGGAGAATACTAAGCGGGGTTCCGGAAGCTTGTGTTAAGTGCAGGTAAAAAGTTGTTAAGAGATTGTGAAGCCGCGGATGAACGCCGATGAACGCAGATCAGAAATCCGCGTTTATGTGCGTTCATCCGCGGCTAAAACTAAATCTTATCGAGCAGGTTGATCAGGTGGGGTTTCTTTTCGTCGACGATTGAGACCTTTTTGAAGAATTTCGGGTTTTCAGCGAAGAAGGCGACGAGGCCGTCTTTCTTCGGTGACCAGGGTTTGCCCTTCTTTTTCTCCTCGGCCTTCCGATTAACGTCGATCTCGTCGATCGGATAGGTCAGGTGGATCGTGTATTTTTCATCACCGCGCTCGGCCAACAACATCTCCAACGTTTCACGATGGGGATTGCCGTGCTCGCCGTTTCCCGAAAACACATAATGGTCCGCCGTAATGCGACGGAACGAAATCCGGTCATTGTTACGTCTACTCCCGTGATGCGGGCATTTAAAAATATCGACGTGAATCTTACCGTCCTTCTTTAACAGACCTGCGAGTTCGAGTCCTTCGAGGACCTTGTCGCCACGCGCATCGCCTGTTAACAGGATCCGCTTTTTACCAACTTCCGCCAACACAACCAGACTCGAAAGATTCGGAACAGATGTGTCCGTGAATGCCGCTAGCGACGCTTCACTCTTCTTCCCCTGGTGCTTCTCGAGAAATTCATCATGCGCTTGCTGTAAGGCCAACACTTCATCGTTCATTGGCCCAATTACAGTGAACTTGAGCCCCTTCCCCATATCGACCTGTTTGGCACCCTTCTTCGCAATCACGACCTTGCCTTTAAACTGCGGATTGATCCGGAGTTGGAGCGCGCGTGAATCGTCGCGCAGCCGAAATCCCTGGCTGATACTCGCCAGCACTTTCTGCGCTTCGGGATCGAGACCCTCGATCTCTTCTCCGTCACCCGAAAGCGAAGCAGTACCGAACGAAGCCGTCACTGCTGCGCGCAGTTTGTCTGGATTGTTGCCGATGATGTCGTCGAACGTGTTGTGCCACACACCACTGATCTTCAACGGTTTTGGTCCCGTCGCTTCAATCATCTCTTTCGTTAGTTCCAGAACGCCTTTGATGTGATCGTCGTCGATATGGCTGACCATTAGCAGATCGACTGGAAGCGTCGCGTTAGCAGCGAGCCCGCGCGCTTTCCGTATCTCGGCGAGCCGCGGTTTGAGAAATGGTTGATAAACGTCGGCCGGGCCACCATCGATCAGCATCAAGCCCGGCTCAGTTTTGGTCCCATAGTGAACAATAAGACAATCGCCTTTGCGAGCGCGGCGCACATCGAGTGTAAAGATCATGACTTTTCTCCTCAGATAAGTTAGATACTTTGAAAGGCCCGCAGCACGTCGAGCATGCCGTGGCCCTGGAAGCTGCGCTCGCGACCAAGATCGGTCGCGCTCTCGCAGAGGATTTGTTTGATCCGGCGTGGCTCACCAATCAACTCGTCGTAGCGAGCCATCAGCATCGCTGCGGCCCCGCTGACGTGCGGCGCGGCCATACTCGTGCCGTCGAGCTCTCCCCATTCACCATTGGGCAAACACGATTCGATTCGTTCACCCGGCGCGACTAAATCCGGTTTGAGCCGGCCGTCACCAGTTGGACCACGACTCGAAAAGAAGCTAACGCCATAGGTATGCGGTTTAAAACGGTGAGTGGCGCCGACTGTGATCACGCCATCAGCGTTGCCTGGGTCAGTAATACTGAAAGCCGTGTAACCCTCGAAAGATCCGTCCTTGGTCTCAAAGCTCTGATAACCGAGATTCCCGGCAGCGGCAACCACCACCACCCCACTCTCAACCAGCCGCTCGGATTCGTTGCAAATCGGTGTGCGTCCGCAGGCGAAGTTACGCACGTCATGCGGAATCGACAGGCTCAGGTTCGCACCATGAATCGTGAGATAAGTGTGCCGCTCGTTTAAGTAACGCAGATACTGAAGCGCCGCGATGATCGCGAATTCGGTGTCTTCCAGCGATTTCGCAAGCACACGAAAGTCGTAGAAATTGATGTCGGGACACATTCCATCAGCAAAGGTCGCGCTCAGCTTCTTTTTGCTGTTTGAGTTCTTACCGGAATTTGCGCCGATGATACCGGCCACGTGTGTGCCGTGTCCGCTTTTGGTCTCGGTCGTGGGCTTGATTTCGATCAGTGGCTCCACTAACTCCCAGTGAATCGGGCGGTCGTTGGCCGCATCTTTCGCCAACTCCTGTAAGTTTTCAATCGCCTTTTTTGCCGTGATGGGATTTTTTAGTGGTGCCTTGATTAAATTTTTGACCCGTTCTTTGACTGTGTCCAGACTGTCGTTATCGAGACTCACGATTTCGCGAATGTTGCTGAAGTCAAATGACTTGATGATTCTGCTGTCGCCGTTGTTGTCATTGAACACGGGATGTTCGCCGTGTATACCGGAATCGAGAACGGCCCAGGTGATCCTGTTGCAGTTCACATTGAACAGCGTGCGCGCAGCATCACCTTTGACTGATGGAACTGATTTCTCCAGTGCTGGCAACGCCTTTCGATTTAGCGAAACCTGCCAGATCTGTGGCGCCACCTTCGCCTTGCCCCGTTTCGGAGTCAGAATGGGTTTGAAGACGTCGCTAAGCCGTTGGACCACCGGATCCGGCGTTTCTAAACTCAATAACGCCTCGCCCGCACCGAGCGATGAATTGTTGGTTTTATTTTCCATCGCCGCCCAGAGAATGATTCCAGCCAGACATATGTAGCGGTCGAGGGCCGTAAAGCTGGCGAAGTCAGCCGCGGCTTGCGTGGTCGGATCTTCGTCGGTCTCCGCCTTGGCCCAGTCCATGATCGCTTGTATTTTTTTTGTAAGGTGACCCTGGCCTTTCACATAAACCTGGAGTTGCTTCTGAATCTTCGGATCGTTCCACCACTGCGTCATCGGCACGATCACCTGCAGTAACTCTTCGAAAAACAGTTTCGCTGCCACCAGACCTTGAAGATATGCGATCTTCGCTGCCTCCTGTTCGAGGCGCTTCATCTTCAACGCTCTGATGCGATCGGCGATGAGCTTCGCCACGGGACCTGCGGGAGCTGACTTATGTGGTGTTATCAGCAGGTCTTGCGGCACCGCAGGTTTGACTGCGTAGGCAACCCAGACGTCACCGAGCACCGGAGAGTCTTGTAGCTGCCGGCGGTCGTTGGTTGGACCAAGCAACACGAGTTCCACGAGGGCACGAGAAGAAACAGGCATGACAAACCTCTTACGGAAAGGTGAAGAAAACGAACGGCGCGCTAATTAAATTACAGGATCGGCAAATTGACAAGAAAATCCTGTTCGCGTCCGAAATGCCGCATTAAATGACGCACTGCGACGGCGTGAGATCGGAACTCGCACGCCACTTTCAAGCACCGCAACCGACGCACCGGCACGCGTGCGCGTCAACTCTCGCACACCATCGAGTCGCACGAGTGCGCGCCGGTGCGCACGAACGAACCCATTCTTTTGCACACGCTTTTCGAGCAGTTGTAGCGACTCGCGCAGAAAATAACTGCGCGTGCCAACCCACAATTGCGAGTAGTTCCCCGCTGCTTCGATCCAGTCGATCTCGTTCAGATGTAGCACCGTCGCACCACGTGCAGTCGTGACGACGATCATCTCTTCACGTGTTGAGCTCGATTCCAGACGCTTCACGAGCCGCTTGATCGTTGTCGCAAAACGCGCTTCGGTCACGGGCTTGACGAGATAGTCGAGTGCTTCTGTCTCGAAAGCCTTGATCGCAAACTGATCGAACGCCGTCAGAAAAACTACCGCCGGCATGCGCTCGATCGTTCGTCGCTTGATCACTTCGAAGCCATCGATGCCTGGCATCTGAATGTCGAGAAAGATCACGTCGGGCGCGGCCATGTTCAAAGCGTTCAGCACTTCGGCGCCGTTGCGACACTCGCCGGCGACGACAAACTCTGGAAAATTCGCCAGCAGTTGCCGCACACCACGGCGCGCCACCGGCTCGTCGTCAGCGATCAGTGCTTTCCACTTAGCTTGTTTCACCGTTTGGCTCCGGACGCAGCTCGCGATACGGCAGTTTTAGTGTCGCGATTGTACCGCCTTCTGGACGTCGAGTGATCTCGAGCGACGCTCGTTCACCGTAAAGCGCGCGCAGACGCTCGCGCGTGTTGTCGATGCCATGACCCGGCGGTACGGGCGCTGCGGGATCAATGCCGGCTCCGTCATCTATGACAGAGATCTCCAAAACGTTTCCCGACCGTGTTGCGGTGATCAGCAAGAGACCGGCGTCCGTGTGTTTAGCGATGCCGTGGCGGATCGCGTTCTCGACTAAGTGTTGTAAACCAAAACTCGGAACCGCCGCAGACATCAGCGACTCGGGAATTCTAAACTCGGGCCGCAGGCGATCGGAGAACCGCGCCTGTTCGATGGCTACATATTGGCGAACGAGATCGAGCTCTTCGCCGAGCGAGACTTCGTTTGCCTGGTGACGACTTAACGTGCGTCGCAGTAGCTCGCTGAGGTGTTCGATGATGCTGACGGCGCCCTGTCGATCGTTGTCACGAACAAGCACCGTGATCGTGTTGAGTGTGTTGAAGAGGAAGTGAGGATTGAGTTGTGCCTGGAGTGCTTCGAAGCGCGCGCTGGAGAGTTGTTCAGACAGACGCGCGACTTGCACTTCACGTTCGCGTGCGTCGATGAAGTAACGCGTTGCGTGCTCGATGCCGACGACGCAGAGATACACGGCGACACCGAACGGCAGCGTCGTGAAGATCCAGCCCAGCCATTCGACGCCGAATTCGAACCATGAAAGTTGAATCTCCGGTGCAAATATTCTGATCAAAATCAGTCGTAGCACCTGGCCGCAGGTGGCCCACGCGACGCAGAACAATAGTGAAAAGAAGAAGTGGAGTATCGCGCGTCGAACGAGATGCGGGCGGGTCAGTGGCCACTTTTTCGAGATTATAAATACGAACGGCGTGAGCAACGCGTAGAGCAACCAGTCGCCGAATTCGAATAGCAACTCTCGCAGCGTTGCGGGTTCCCAGCGTTGCAGGCGCGCCTGTGCAATGCGATTGATGACGGCGAAGATGGCGGGCACAATCCAGGCCGCCGACACGATCATCCATGGACGCAGGCGTGGCAATCGCATGCGGCCACAGTATCGCTGGACCAGCGTGGCCGCAATACCGTTCACGTCAGCGGAGCCGCCGCTCGCGTATTTGTTGTTGAAAGCGGGCCGCAAAAAGGCACATAAAGCACAAAAAAGAAAGGGAGGCGAGGTTCGAGTATGACACTGAAATCGTTCGCTGCTTTCATTTTGTGCCTTTTGTGCCTTTTCGTGACTAAAACTCTTGCGGGCACAGACGACCGGGCGGCTGATGCGGCCGCGATTCGCGCGCACATCGAAAGTATTTTTCAGGCGTTCATCGATGGCGACGAAGACAAGATCTTCGCGACACACTCCGAAGACTGGCGCGGCTTTCTGGAAGGTTCTCGCACGCCGATCAAAGGCATTGACGACTACATGCGCGCGAACGGTATCGAGTGGCCCAGACCTGCGAATGCGCCGAAGTCGGGTCCTTACTTTCCCGCGGGAACGACTTACAAAATGTTCGACTTCGACGTGCACTTCTACAACCCGGAGCTCGCTGTCGCCAATTTCTTTGGTGAGTTTCAACGAAAAGACGGCAACACGACGATCACGTTGCGACGTTTCCGCATCATGGATATTTACGCGAAACGCAAAGGGAGTTGGATTCAGGTCGCGTCGCACACTGTTATCGATCCGGAGTGGCGTGCGGAGCAGATGTCGCGGCCAATGAATCTGACGCCGCAGATTCGCGAGCGAATACTCGCCGCGCGTGAAGCAGTTTGGAAAGCGTGGTTCAGTAACGATCGCGCAGCCTTGGAGCGTCTGATTCCGGAAGAGACGATCGCGATCGATAACGGGCAGGAAGGCTGGTCCGATCGCGCGGCGATCCTCGCAGGCGCAAAGAGATTTGCCGAGAGCGGTGGAAAACTCGTGAAGCTGGAGTTTCCGAAGACCGAGATCCAGGTCTACGGCAACACAGTCATTATTTACACGACGTATCTATACGAGACTGAAGTCAACGGCCAGCGTTCGACTGCGAGCGGTCGCGCCACGGAGATGTTTGTGCGACGCGGCGACGAGCTCGTGAACGTCGGCTGGCACATGGACTCGGGGAAATAATGTAGCCACAAAAAGCACAAAATAATTTCATGTGCTTTTGTGCCTTTTTGTGGCTCACTTTACACTGATGTCGATCGGCGATCGTAGTCTTTCCGCAAACTGATCGACGTACGCTTTCCAGCTCTCCGCTGACGTGATCTGGCCGGCGCGGTCCCACGCAAAGCCGGCCCAGTATGTGATCGGCGTGGCGACGCCCGGCTTTAGGACGACTAAGTTATTCAGTTTGTCTTCAGCGAGCTTGTCGACTGAGCTCGGATCGACAACGACTGCCAAACCCTGCATGCCGAGTTTCTTTTCCACCGGTTCCCAGGTCGTTAACCAGCCACGCGCCTGATTGAACTCTTTCTGTGCTTCTTTTGCTTTCTTCAAACCAACTGCGAGCGCGAGCGAGTCACTTCCTCCCGCCGCTTGAGTCGAGACTTGAAACCGGTCTAACTGGCTGCCAGCATCCAGCGATACTCGCAAAACCTGCGACACCTTCACGCCATTCACATCAAAAGGCTCATAAACCAGTTCAAACATCACGCGGATCGGCCCGTTGGTCAGCACGCGCGAGTCGACAAAGTTTGTGGGAATGTAGAGTTGCCCATTCGACCAGATACCGCTGCCGCCGCAGCCGCGGGTTGGACCGGCAGAATACGCGTCGACGCCTTCACCGTGATCGGCGTGGTAGTCGTCGACCATGTACCAGTCGTTGAGGACCAGCTTCGACGTGCGTTTGGACCAGATGTCGATCGCGCTGCTAGTTAGTGGTTCGCCTTTCCATGTGATGAGGGCTTTTCCGTAAGTGCGGTGCGCGATGCGATCGTTCTCCCACGCAAAGTCGTCAAAACGCTCGCGCACGAAACGGCCGTAAGCGCGAAAGTCTTCCTTCGAGTACTCGCGCTTGGCGCCGGCAGTTAGGGTGAAGGTCTTCGTCTCGTTCGGGCCAAAATCAGCTTGAAAAATCAGCGTGTCAGGCTTGTGATAATCGTCGTAGTCCGTATCGACTGCCTGGGCCAGCACTTCCTTCCCTGCCCCGTCGCGCACATGGATCTTCATCAAATCCTTTTCACCGAGCGGCGCCAGCGCCTCCGCCGTCAACTCAATCGTCTCACTCGCGCGCGTGGTTTTCAGTTTATTGACCGCGGTGACAGTTAATTGAGTCTGCGCCGAGACCTCGAACGCAATCACAAGAACGAGCAAAACAGAAAGCGAAGTAACCCTCATCGTCACTCCTCAACCGAACTATGGTGGAACGGCTGAGGATTCTACACCATTGATGCCACTGTTAAAGCAAAAACGAGGATGCTAGAATCGAAGGGCGAGGAAAGTCGAATGACCACCAACCTTAAAGCAATATACGAAAATGGCGTGCTGCGTCTCGAACAACCTCTGCCCGTTCCCGAAGGCTCAGAGGTGGATGTAACTGTAAATCTTAGTGATGCTGATAACGGCAACCCCGCACAAGAAACGGATACTCAGTCCTGGGATGCACTTTCTCAACTGTTGAACGAGTGCGCTATCGACACCGGTGTTTCTGATCTCGCCCGGCAACACGATCACTACCTCTACGGCCTTACGAAAAACGTAACTGATGTCGACAACACTCGTTGATACAGCGGCATGGATCGCACTCGTTAACACGAGAGACGAATTACACGATCGAGCAAAAGAAGTCATGGCTGAATTGCGCCGCAATCATGTGGCGCTCGTAACTACTGAGTTCATCCTCGTGGAAGTTGCCAATGCGTTCTGCGCATCAGCATGGCGCGGCAAAGCAGTCAAGCTGATCGATGGTTTACGGTCCGTGCCTAATCTTGAAATTGTCGAAGCGGATAGCTCACTCCTGTCGGAGGGATGGCACCTATATTGCGGCCGGCTTGATAAAGAGTGGGGTCTTACCGACTGTGTTAGTTTTGCCGTAATGATAGAAGAGGAGATCAATCAGGCGTTTACTTCCGATCATCATTTCGAGCAAGCAGGTTTTGTTAAATTACTGTAAAGCATCAGAGCCGATTGATCCTTAAATTTCCGACACCTGAAATCCGCTCACAAACTCGTTTTGCTGGTAACTGAACCGTGTTTAGTTTACGGTAGGACCGTGAGAGATCAGGTTGACCAGGCGCGCTGGATTGCCGTGCTGGTGGTGACGGCGATTGCGCTTTATCTGTGCTGGCTCATGCTCAGGCCGTTTATGGGGGTGCTGGCGTGGGCGGGTGTGCTGGTCGTCGTCTTTTATCCTGTTCACAAAAGAATAGTGGAACGTACCGGGCGTCGTAGTTTGAGCGCACTCATATCGTGTTTACTCGTAGTGCTCGTCGTGGTTTTACCGCTCACGCTCATAACTGCGGCAGTAATTCACGAGTTCAACAAAGTCGCACCGAACCTGCCTACAAATCTTTCACAAGTACTCGACCAGCAGCCCGCAATTCTCGGAAGAGTCTCAACCTGGGCGCAGGATCGTTTCGGCATCGACGTGCTGGCTTACCAGGACTTCTTCATCCAGCAGTTCCATAACGTAAGTCAACGATTGCTGGGCGCTTCTTTCAGCCTGGTGGGAAACATCGTCACTAACATCGTCAAAGCATTCTTTGTCGTCTTCACGATGTACTACCTCTTTCGTGACGGCGACAAAATCGCCAACAGACTGCCTGACGCACTTCCTCTAAAACGCGAACAAAGCGAAGAACTCATATCCCGTACGCAAAAGGTAATCAGCGCAAGCGTGTACGGCGTCGTGACCATCGCAGCACTACAGGGGCTACTCGCCGGCCTCGCTTACTGGATTATGGGAATACCTTCGCCGGTTTTATGGGCCGTGCTGACTGCGTTCGTATGCATGATCCCCATCGCCGGATCATTCCTGGTGTGGCTGCCCCTCGCGATCTACCTGATGATCAAGGGCAGTTGGACCAAGGCAATACTGCTGATCATTTGGGGTGGACTCGTGATCAGCACGATCGACAATCTCTTACGCCCGAAGCTCGTGGGAACTCAAACACGTCTACACGAGCTCTTCATCTTCTTTTCCGTGCTAGGCGGGATCAGTGTCTTCGGACTACTCGGCATCGTGCTCGGACCAGTCGTGCTGGCGATCACACTCGGTTTGCTTCAAACTTTTCAACCACGCATGCACACGACTGATTAGCCGTTTTGAATTCGCTTCCTAATGGCTCGAATCGCAATCCCTTCGTTTGCCTCGTAAGTTCCGTCAACACCATCGATTCTCGGGACGTTCGAGCCCCCACCGTGATGAAGCGCGACCACTCTCCATCTTTCTGACTCAAACACAGGACTGCCGGAGTTGCCAGGCTCCGTCGGCGTTCGGTAATGAAGCAACGTGTCGTTAGCCCCCAATAGATGGTTGTCCTGAATTGAAAACTCGATGTCACGACCCATCGGATGGCCGATGACGTAAACACGCGGCGCGGGATCGGAAGTCATTTCCACTGCCGCATCGTGAAGCACTAAAGGCTGAGCTTTCGGTATTCCATCGAGTGTCACGAAAGTCGCATCGAGATCCGTGTAAGGGCTGGACCACACGATTTCCTTCACATGCAATCGCTCGCCCATAACCTGGAAGTTTGCCTGCGCGTCACCGGGAAGAAGCGCCTTCACCGGGTGTTTGGGATTACTGCTGATCACGTGCTCATTGGTTAACAGCAACACACCTTCACGATCCGGAAAGAAGTCACTCGCTTTTACGAGCCATCCTGTTCCGCGACCTCTCTCGTCAAACCCTTCGATGCGCGCGACCGAGTTGCATTGTTCCAGGCCCATCTTGTACCACTTGAGCGTAACCGTGCGCGCCGTTCCGAATAGTGCTTCGAGATCATCTGCGGCGAGACCAACTGCCTTAGCTTCGTTCGCCACTTTCTCCGGCTCGCGATTAGAAAAACCTCCCTCCTTGCTTAATTGAGCGGCCTTGAGAAGAGGCAACAGGTGATTGCCGGGAGGTTGGTCATAGTTTAGCTGCCACACCTCTTCGAGTTGCCGGATCGTGCTTTTGATCTCAAACGCGTCGGCATCAACACTATCGACATATCGCAAAGCAGAAATGTCAGCGTCCTGGTACTGGCCCAGCGCGATACAGGCCTCCATCCTGGTCGCCTCGTCATAGGCGTTAAGTTCGCCGGTCGACTGTGATTCCATCTCTTCGATGGTGTTAAGGATTTCCCGCGCGAGGGCTAACTCGTCAGGCATGCCCGTGATCGACAGACCATCGCGACGTGCACGCGCCGTGAGAGCGACTACATTGATTCCATGCCACAGGTTCTTTTGCGGGTTGACACGATAAGCCTCGTAATACAGCTCGAGAACGCGTCGCAGGTTTGCAGCTTTCTCTTCCGATGAAGCGTTGCTGTTGTTTATATACCGCTGCTTGTAAACGCGACCGATTAGACCACGCGCCTCCATAACTTCCCCGGCCCCGGTCATTCGATCCTCTACGATCTCGTTGAGCACACGCTCCGCATCATCAAGATATCCATCTTCAATCAACGCCTGCGCATACTGACGCCGCACCGGAGCCGTGGTCACGCCCGACTCAATGATTGCCTCCGCAAGCTGTCTCATGAGCGTGAAGCGACGCTTGCGACGCAACCGCGCCAACAACAGCCTCGCTGTTTTCGCAGGGATCTGTTCCGACGACTTTTTGATGCGAACGATAATCTCATTACAGATTCCGGCAGCGCCTTGCCAATCAAACCCGTCAAGCGCGTGCTTTAATTGACTTTCAAGTTGTGCAGCGTCATTCCACGACATACGTCTAGTCTCCGTTATTTATCCACACATCGTAGAGTATCAGTTATACGAAAACCCAAGATGCACGCCGGCACGTGGACTGGCAGTGAAACGTCCGCCTAACACACCAAAGGTCAACGTCACTTTATTCGTCAACAAATACTGGGCACCAATCTGCCCGGTCAGTTGACCGCGATCCAATATGAAATTGCTGGTGACTGCGCCAAACACTTCTGCGCCAAGATTCAGCTTGCTCGAAAAGCTGCGCACGAACGACACGTTGCCGGTGTAAACACGCCCGCGCTCAGTTCGAATACCGATTAAACCCGTCGAGCTATTGCCACTAAACAAGACGCCGCCGTTGACGCGCGCGGTGGTCCTCTTCGTCAACGACTTTTGCGCAATGCCATAAAGCCAGTAGTCGGTCAGTCCGGATCCGAGCTCCTTCCTCGTGCTTCCGGTTGGCGCTTCAGCGTAAAAGACAACTGCAAACGCGGGCAGCTTCGACCCGTCACGTTCAGCACGAAGCTTGTACTTGAGTCCAAACTGCACATCGCCCTGGCCACTGACGGCTCCCGACTCAACGATGCGCGAATTGATCAAGGTTATGTAAGGAGCGTTGACTCCGAGTTCGAGATTGTCCGTCAGTCCGTAATTCAAAGTGAATACGAACGTGTTCTGGCGCTTTACTGGATACGCCGATTTCTGCAGCACATCGTGCTCGTTGTACATCTCCAGGTGAAACTGTCGTTTTGGAGTCGTGTCAGCATCGTCTGTGTAGAAAGGAATCTGCGAATAGACAGTGGCACTGCACAGCAACATGCAAATCAGTAAGACGGCGAGGCAATTGATACCGAGGGGGCGCATGAGCACGGCGTGTTATATCACGGAAACCGGACGTTGTGGTCCGTTTTCAGTTATCATCCGCACGTTATTCAGACCCTACTTTTGAGGGAGTGGAATTATGGGATGCGACCCTGAATTGTTAGCGGGCATTGAATTCTTTGCGCTGCTAAAGGAAGAGGATCGACAGGCGCTCGCAGACGTTGTCGATTCGATAAAACTAAACACCGGAGAGACGCTCTTTCATGCCGGCGATCCGGGTGAATCGTTATTCATCGTTCGTACCGGTTCCGTCGAGCTGTACATAAAAGACACGGTGGGCCAGAAGATCGTGCTCACCATTTCCGAAGCAGGCGATCTCTTTGGCGAGCTCTCGCTGCTTGACAGTGGTCCAAGAACTGCGACTGCCGTTGCGTTGAGTGAAACAGACTTGCTCATGCTCGATCGCGACGATCTTTTGCTGCTCTTTGAGAAGCGACCTGACTCAGCGCTCAACATGCTTGCGGCAATGAGTGCGATGACGCGCAAGGCTGACGAACTGCTGCGCACACGCGTCTCGCGCAACGTCAACGAAGAGATGGAAGAGCACAGCACGCCTCTTCAACGCATCGCTGACTGGATAGCGTGGTTCAGCGGTAGCATGCCGTTTCTGCTCATCAACGCGGCGTGGTTCATCATCTGGATCTCGCTCAACACGCTGCATCTCGGCATTCCGGCTTTCGATCCGTACCCGTTTGGCCTGCTCACGATGATAGTTTCACTGGAGGCGATCTTCCTGTCGTGCTTCGTGCTCGTCAGTCAAAACCGGCAAGCTGAAAAAGATCGCGTGCGAGCGGATATCGAATACGAAGTGAACGTGAAGGCAGAGCTCGAGGTCGCGCATTTGCACGAGAAGACCGATCGTCTGTACGAAGGCATGCTCGCGCGTTTTGCCAAATTGGAGAAAATGATTCAGCCAGGCAGAGTGGCGTGACTAAAAAACAATTCTGCTGACACAAAGCTCGGGCCGTTCTCACCGACAATGCACTTCACGTGGAGGGGTGAAACTATGCGTTGGCGAGGCGAACGGCAAAGCACAAACATCGAGGATCGACGCGGTATGTCCGTCGGCAGAGTGGCGGTCGGCGGTGGGCTCGGAACGATCGTGATCATGATCCTCGCGCTGCTTTTCGGAGTTAATCCGCAGCAGTTGTTCGAGCAACTACCTTCCGATCAGCCGGGCGTGCAAAGCTCGCGTCCCACCAGTCCGGAAGAAGAAGAGTTGAAACAATTTGTCGGCGTGGTTTTGGCGAAGTCGGAAGATGTTTGGACGGAGGTGTTTCGCCAGAACGGGCGACAGTATCGAGAGCCGACGCTCGTACTCTTTACAGATCGGGTGCAGTCTGCGTGTGGAATGACGGGCGCGGCTGTTGGTCCATTCTATTGTCCGGGTGATGAAAAGGTTTACATCGATCTCTCGTTTTATGAACAACTGCGACGCGAGTTCAAGGCGCCGGGAGATTTCGCGCAGGCGTACGTGGTCGCGCACGAAGTTGGACATCACGTGCAGAAGCTTTTAGGAATTACCGACCGCGTCGATTCGTTGCGGGGACGTGTCAGTGAAGTCGAGGCAAATCAGATGTCGGTGCGGTTGGAGTTGCAGGCTGATTTTTTTGCGGGTGTGTTTGCGAAGTACGTGCAGAACCAGGGGCTACTCGAGGCCGGTGACATCGAGGAAGCGTTGCGGGCAGCCAGTGCGGTTGGTGACGATCAGATCCAGCGACGAACGGCCGGGTACGTCGTGCCCGACTCGTTCACGCATGGAACGTCAGAGCAAAGGTTGCGCTGGTTCAAGAAAGGTTACGACACCGGCGACATCCGCCAGGGCGACACATTCGGCGCGCGTAATTTGTAGTAAAAATCCGTGTTTTCAATCCGTGTTATCCGTGGCTACATTACGTCGCGTCTCGTGAACTCAAAACACCCCAACAAAGCTGCGACAATTCCCCCAACAATCCCAAGTAGCAACGCCATCGCAAATCTTCCCTCGACGAAGATGTTCATCGGCAACAGCCACGGATAATACTTGCCGAGCGCTGCGCTTGCGGCGAAGAGCGCGAAGAACGTTCCACCAATCCCAGCCCCGAGCGCGATCGGAAACCCAGCCCAGCGCATGCTGATCCACGTATGGATCGCGATGATTAACCAACTCGCCAGCCAAATAAACGCGACCTGCTTTGCCAGCCAAACATACGGCACAGGTCCCGCATTCGCGAGCTCAGGTCGCAAATACATTCCCGCCACACCGACGATTGCGGTAAATACTGCAAGCACCAGCGTACTCGTCAAAATCAATCCCTGGGCCACCATCAATTTCGCAAAGTAGACTGCAGAGCGGGGCACAGGCAGCGCGAAGAGATGTTTCCACTGCTTGTCGCTGTGCTCGATGCCGTTGAGCAACGCCGTCACCAAAGCGATCAGCAGCGGCATCATGAATACGGCCCATATCTGAAACGAGTTCGTCCCGTGCGTCTGCCACAGATTGAATCCCGGCGCGTATTTCTTCGTTCGCAGGATGATGAAGAACTGGAGCACCGCAATTAGTAGCGGCAGCACGAAGACAACGCGAAACGCGAGCGTGCGTTTTAGTTTCAATAGCTCAGCATTTAGCGCGCGAATCAGCGACATCAACTCGATCTCCCCTTCGTCAGACTGAGAAAAATGTCTTCCAACGATCGCTGCGACACTGCAAGGTGAAACACGTCCAGACCACGATCGACCAGCAGCTTATTGATCCGCACCGCGTCGTCCGGCGCTTTGGTCGAAACGTTCAGCAAATCATCGGCGCACCGCTGCACACTCCAGCCGGTATTCACCAGAAACTCTGTCGCCCCATCGATCTGTTTCACGCCCACGGTCAGTTGTGTTTGCTGTTTCGACTGTAACTCAGCCAGTGTGCCCTGAAACAGAAGACTGCCTTCGTGAATGATGCCGATGTGCGTGGCGATCTGCTCGACTTCGCCAAGCAAGTGACTCGAAAGAAAAACCGTCACGCCAAACTCGTCGGGCAAGCGCCGGATCAAATCTCGCATCTCGTGAATGCCGGCCGGATCGAGACCATTCGTCGGCTCGTCGAGAATCAGCAGGTCGGGATTGTTTAGCAGGGCGAGGGCCAGTCCGAGTCGCTGTCGCATACCGAGTGAATACTCACGCACACGGCGATCTGCATCTTTCGTGAGTTTGACGGTGGCGAGTGCAAGCTCGATCAGATTGCGATCGGAACCGAGTAGACGTCTTGTTACTTCAAGGTTCTCTCTTCCGGTCAGATGAGGATAAAGCGACGGCGCCTCAACCAGCGCGCCAACGCGACGCATCAACGAGCGATGATTGCCGTTGAGCGATTGACCAAACAACCGCACCTCGCCTGCGTTCGGCCTAATCAGACCGAGCTGCATTCGAATCGCCGTCGTCTTCCCCGCGCCATTTGGACCAAGAAAGCCATACACTCCTGCCGCGGGTACGAGCAAGTTCAAATCGTCGACAGCGCGCTGGGATCCGAAACGTCGCGTCAATCCGCGCGTCTCGATCAGGTAGTTGTTTGTCTCCATCACTGAAACAGTAAACGCACCCGGCCGCGATTTATTAACGTTGTGTGCATGGAATACTATTCATCCAATCAAGTAAACCGAGGTAAACAAGCATGGCGACGACAATGCCGGCAATCTTTTTCGGACACGGCAACCCTATGAATGCGCTGGCGAAGAACGACTGGACCGAAGCCTGGGCAGCCATTGGCAAAACGATTCCAACGCCACGGGCCATCCTTTGCGTCTCCGCTCACTGGTACTTGCCCGCAACCCTCGTCACAACGATGGCGACGCCGCGAACGATTCACGACTTCGGTGGTTTTCCGCGCGAGCTGTTTCAGGTGCAGTATCCCGCACCCGGCGATCCCGAACTCGCTCAACAGATTCGTGATTTGCTCAAGCCAACCGACGTTGGCTTGGATCATTCGTGGGGTCTCGATCACGGCACGTGGTCCGTACTGTGTCACGTGTTTCCGAACGCTGACGTGCCGATTGTTCAGTTAAGCATCGACGAAACAAAACCGGCAGCATTTCATTTCGAGTTAGGCAAACGCCTCGCACCGCTGCGCGATGAAGGAATCCTGATCTGCGGCAGCGGCAACCTCGTTCATAATCTCCACACGTATGCGTGGGGCAGACACCTGCCGGAGCCATACGACTGGGCAGTGCGGTTTGAGACGACCGCGCGCGAGTTGATGCAGAACAGAACCTTCGAACCGCTTATAAATTACGAGACACTCGGTCGCGACGCCCTCCTCTCGATCCCAACTCCAGACCACTACTTACCGCTTGTGTATGTGCTCGGCGCTGCGCGCGAGAACGATGCGATCAGCTTTCCGGTCGAAGGTGTCGACGGCGGCTCAATCTCCATGCTCGCTGTCAGCGTAGATGGAGAACGATAAAACGATTAGACGGAACTAATGTCATGCGCTGGAAGTATAGAGGCGCATGACTTCTCCCAATCCCCTGCGAGTTTGGCCGGGCGTTGCGGCCGTCGCACTCCAATGGCTGGCGCGGTTCGGTATCAAAGCCCTCATCCCCGGAATCAAAGGCTTCGGACGAGGCATGATGGTCTCGTTCGTTTTCACGATTGCGCTCATCGTCTGGTGGGCGTTCTTCAGTCGCGCCAGCCGCAAAGAACGCTTCGGCGGACTCGGCTTTATAGCACTAATACTCGGCGCGACGTGGCTCTTGCGACACGATTCGATGTGGCTGCCTTGGCTATTCGCCTACGCCATTCCGTTTCTGAGTCTCGCTTTCGTCATCTGGGCGGTCGCGACGCGTCGACTGCCAGATCGCATTCGACACGCGACGATGGTTGCGACGATTCTGATCGCTTGCGGCGCGTGGTTGTTCGTCAGGCAAAACGGGATCAATGGTGATCACCAGGCGGAGTTTGGATGGCGCTGGTCGAAAAGTTCTGAAGAACGACTGCTTGCTGAGACTACAAACGAACCAGTGCAACCTGCCGCTCCGACAGCAGCAGCACCCGCCGCCGCAACACCAACCGCAACACCGTCACCATCCGCAGCACCTGAAGCTCCGAAGAATCCCGCAGCGCCAGCGGCAGAGACACGCGCTGAGTGGCCCGGCTTCCGTGGGCCACGACGCGATGGAATCGTTCGCGGCGTACGCCTCGACCCTGACTGGTCGACAAAACCGCCCGTGCAAATGTGGCGTCGTCCGATTGGACCAGGCTGGTCGTCGTTCGCAGTGCGTGGCGATCTCTTCTACACGCAGGAACAGCGCGGAGATAACGAAGTCGTCGCCTGTTACAAAGCGACTACCGGACAACCTGTGTGGACGCACAAGGACGCGGCACGTTTCTTTGAATCGAATGCGGGCGCCGGCCCACGAGCGACACCGACACTCAGCAACAATCGTGTCTACACCTTTGGCGCGACGGGAATTCTCAACGCGCTCGATGCGAATAACGGCTCGGTTTTATGGACACGGAATGTCGCGTCTGAAACCAACACGAAGATCCCCTTCTGGGGCTTCTCGAGCTCGCCACTTGTGCTCGGTGATCTCGTAATCATTGCGGCTTCAGGTCAACTCGCCGGTTACGATGCCACGACTGGTGATCGTCGCTGGCTAGGACCAAATCCCGGCGGCAGTTACAGCTCGCCACATCTCGCAACGATCGATGGCGTGCAGCAAGTGTTGCTCGTAACCGGCGCCGGCACTACGAGTGTGTCTCCTGCCGATGGCAAGCAACTCTGGTCAGATGCGTGGGCCGGCAACAGCATCGTGCAACCGGCGCTCACGCCGGACGGCGACGTTCTGATCACGAGTCAGGAAAACGGAACGCGTCGCATCGCTGTTGCGCACAACGGGAGTGGTTGGTCCGTGGTAGAGCGTTGGACGTCCAACGGTCTCAAGCCTTATTTCAACGACTTCGTGGTCCACAAAGGTTACGTGTACGGTTTCGATGGTCGCATTCTCGCGTGCATCGATCTCAAAGACGGCGAACGCAAATGGAAAGGCGGACGCTACGGAAACGGACAGCTCGTGCTGTTGCCCGATCAGGATCTGTTGCTGGTGTTATCGGAAGAAGGTGAGCTGGCGCTCGTCGGCGCGACGCCCGATCAATTCAATGAGCGCGCGAAGGTTGAGGCGATTCAAGGCAAGACGTGGAACCATCCGGTGCTGGTCGGCGACATTCTGTTGGTTAGAAACGCGGAAGAGATGGCAGCTTATCGGTTGCCGCTAGCTCGCTAAAGAAAACTTCTCACGCAGCGACGCAACGGCGCAACGAATGCAAAGGCAGTCAATTTCCTCGTTGCGCCGTTGCGCCGCCGCGTGAGAAATCTTCTCGAATCGCTCGTTGCCGATGCGATAGCGTTGCCAGTCTTTGTAATCGAAGTGCCACCACTCAGCCTCGTACACCGTAAAACCTTCGGCTTCCATCGCGGCGCGTAAAAGATCGCGATGCCAGCGCTGGAGTGAAGTGCCGCCAGGATAATTCGGGTAAGCACGATCGGTTGTTTCGTCATACGTGCTGACCATCTCGATCGGCTTTCCTGTTTTCAGATCGTAAAGCGTTAGATCGACCGCTGCGCCGCGATTGTGACGCGAGCCTTTCGACGGATCCGCGACAAAGATCTTCTTGTCATCCGGCGTCGCGTCCCAAAACACCTTCGTGACGTACCAGGGCCGATAACCATCGTGAACCAGTAAGCCGTAACCCGACGACTTCAGCTTGCGATTGACGCGCACGAGAGCTTCGGCTGGAGCACGTTGCAGGAACGCGCGTCGCTGGGAATAGAAAACCGTGCCGAAGAGATTGTTTGTCGTGGCGTAACGGATGTCGAGCTTGATCGTCGGATCGAGTTTGGTTAACTCGACGAGATCGGTCGGCAGAAAGTCGCCTGTTTCCTGCGGTGGCTGAGCGGCGAGTGCTTCTTTGATTAAATCAGGCACTGGTCGCAGCGGTGTAACTTTGAGTTGAGTTGCGCCTTCTTCAGGACCGAGTGGCTTGCGTGCGTAGATAACGTTGTCGAGCTTTAGTTGATTTCTAGTGAAGTCGGTGGTTGAGAGCTCGCGCTGATTGGGGTCTCCCTTGATGTGCGCGTAGAGTTTGCCATCACTTTCAGAAACGATGACCGTTTTGTCCTCGTGAACATATTCACCGATGAGAGGACGCAAGCGCGCGGGTGCCGGACGAGGTTTGGGTTGCTGAGCGCTGATTGACGAAGTCACCAGGACAATCAGAAGGACAGAAATCGATCTTAGCTTTAGACAGGATGACAGGATTTTCATGATTACAGGATGGCGTTCTGGATCTTTTCGAGAGCGCCGCGCAGGACGTCTTCCTCGCGCGCGATGCAAAGTCGCATGTAGTTGTCGAACTCACTGCTATCCGCGAATGCGCCGCCCGGCACGCCCGCGACGCCTTTGCTGATCAGCATCTCGTTGAAATCGATCGCGTCGCCGAAGCCTTCCGGAATGCGCGCCCAGATGTAGAACGCCGATCCGGATTCGTAAATCTTGAAACCGACCTCGGTCAACGCCTCGACTGCCACTTTCCGTTTGTTCGTGAACCTGTCACGCAGCACGTTGTAATAGTTTGGATCCGACATCAACACGCTCGCGAGTGCGAGTTGCAGCGGCGTCGGCGAACAGACGTAGAAGACGTTGTTCGCGTTGTTCAGCGGCGCAATGAGCTTCGACGCGCCGTACACATAACCGAGTCGCCAGCCGGAAATGTTCCACGACTTAGAAAACGAGTTGACAGTGATCGTCCGATCCCACATGCCGTCCAACGTCGCAATGGACGTGTGCGGGTTCTCGCCGACAACGTAGTGCTCGTACACTTCATCAGCGATACATAACAGATCAAACTCCTGGCACACAGCAGCGATTGCTTCGAGCTCGACACTCGTGAACACTTTGCCCGTCGGATTCGCCGGACTGCATGCGATGATGGCGCGCAACGGAAACTGTGATTGATCCTTCCATTCACGACAGCGCGCGCGTAACTCGTCCACATCAAGCTCGAGGTTCGGGCCGTGCAAAGGCAGAACATGTGAATGGCCACCGAGTTCATCGAGGATTTTACGGTGATACGGATAGTAAGGCTCAAAAACGAGAGCCGATGAACTTTTCAGATGCGTGTGCGCGATCGCGATCAGGGCTCCGGTCGCGCCCGGCGTAATCAACAACTCCAGCGGTGCGGCTTTCGGATCAACTTGAATGTTATTGAAGCGCGCGATCTTCTTCGCCACCGCATCGCGCAGCTCGCCCACGCCTTCGGCGGGGCTGTAATGATTGCGACTCGCTTTGATTAATTCTTCAGCGGCTTGCGCCAGTTTCGGACTAATCGCTAACTCCGACTGGCCCTGCACGAGATTTCCACTCGGTGGAACCAGTCTGGTAATGGTCCGGATTTCCGGTTGTGTTTTAGGTTTTGGGGTCATTTCGGTGCCAGATTATAGCCACAGATGACACGGATTAAAAAATCCGATCTACGAGGATAAAATCATGAATGAATCCGTGGCTCCTATTGACATTCTATACGAGCGCTGGTATCTATCCTGTATCGATTGTCTATAGGAGACTGAATGAAGAAGTCGAAGAACGATCTTTTGCAGGGCACGCTCGATCTTTTGGTGCTCCAGTCGCTCAGCCTGGGGCCGCTGCACGGGCTCGGTGTTTCCGATCGCATCGCGCAGATCACACAGGGCGCTTTCAAAGTTAAGCCCGGCTCACTCTTCCCTGCCCTGCATCGTCTCGAAGAAGCTGGCTGGCTCAAGTCCTCCTGGGGCGAGTCAGACAATAACCGCCGCGCAAAATATTACCGGCTCACCAAAGCAGGACAACGCCAGCTCAAAGTCGAAACTGAAGGCTGGCAGCGTGTCTCACTCGCCATCACCAGTGCGCTCAAAGCGACCTCGTAAGGAGAAGTTAGTATGCCGTTCCTTTCGCGCATCGCCAGCACCTGGCGCAATCTGTCCGATAAAGACGCCGTTGATCACGAGCTCACTGAAGAGCTGCGCGCCCACATTGATTTGCTGACCGACCAGAAGATGCACGAAGGTCTCGATCCGCAGGCAGCGCGACGCGCGGCGCTGTTGGAAGTGGGCGGCGTCGAGCAAGTGAAAGAAAGAGTTCGCGAAGTGAGAGCGGGTCGCCCGCTCGACGATCTCTCGCAAGACTTGCGATATGCGTTGCGTGGCTTGCGCAAGCAGCGCGCGTTCACGGCAGTGGCTGTGATAACACTGGCGCTCGGGATCGGCGCGAACACCGCGATCTTCACCGTGATCAATACGGTGCTGTTGCGACCGCTTCCTTACGAGAAGCCCGACGAGCTTGTCGTACTTACCGAAACAGTTTCAGAGCGCCCGGCCGGTGTGTCGTATCAAAACTACGTCGACTGGCGAAACCAAAACACCGTCTTTGAGAACGTCACAGCACTGCGCCCGCGTGAGAGTTTTAATCTGACTGGCACAGGCGAGAGCGAACGTCTACAGGGACGGCTCGTCTCCGCAAACTTCCTCTCGACACTCGGTATCAAACCGATTCGAGGGCGCGACTTTCTCGCTGAAGACGATCAACCGAGCGCAACTCCTGTCGCGATCATCAGCCATGCACTCTGGCAGAGACGTTTCGGCGCTGATGAAAGCATTATCGGCAAACAACTCACTCTCAACAGTCAGCAATACACTGTCATCGGCATTACTCCACCAAACTTTAGCTTTGGTGCGGATGCCGATGTTTCCGTCCCGATTGGTCTATCAGCCGAACGTTTCAAACTGCGTGGCAAAGATCCAGGCATCACTGCCTTCGCACGGCTGAAACAAGGCACGTCGATCGATAACGCAAACGCGGAGCTCAACACGATCGCCGCACGTCTAGAACAGCAATATCCCGATACGAACACAGGTCGTCGCGCGCGCATCGAGTCTCTTCGAGAAAGCGTCGTTGGTGACATTCGTCCAATGTTGCTGACACTTCTCGGCGCGGTCGGTTTTGTTTTGCTGATCGCGTGCGCGAACGTCGCCAACCTTTTGTTGACGCGTTCGGCAGGACGCCAGCGAGAGATGGCGATTCGCACTGCGCTCGGCGCCGGACGCATGCGCATACTGCGCCAGTTGTTCACTGAAAGCGCCGTGCTCGCGCTGGCCGGCGGCGTTGTCGGATTGCTGCTCGCGATCTGGGGTGGAAGCGTGCTCTCGTCGTACATTCCCGAAGGCGTTCCGCGCATGACTGAGCTCGCAATTGATGGGCGCGTGCTGGCCTTTACTTTCGGTGCGTCGCTGCTCACGGGTGTTTTCTTCGGACTCGCTCCGGCACTCCAGTCTGCAAAGACCAATCTCACCGAAACGTTGAAAGAAGGTGAGCGCAACTCGTCCCCGGGTCACAATCGCGCGGGCAAGTTGCTCGTGATCTCGGAAGTCGCACTCACGCTCGTGTTGCTTGTTGGTGCGGGTTTGCTCGTGAAGAGTTTCTGGCGCTTGAGTCAGGTCAATCCCGGCTTCAATCCGCAAAATGTCCTCGCGATGCAGATCTCGATCAACGCGCGTCCTGACGAAGGTACGAGAGTCGACAATTTTCTGACCGAAGTGAAACAGCGTGTGCAGCAACTGCCTGGCGTGCAAGCAGTGGCGGTTTCAAATGGACTTCCGTTTGAGGGCGCAAACTTTCCACCCATCGTACTCGAAGGCAAGCCGGCGCCGCCGCCCGGCCAGGATCCAAGTGGGCTTCTCTACATCGTGAGTTCCGATTACTTCAAAACGATGGGCATCGATCTCGTTCGCGGTCGTCTCTTCTCGACTGAAGACCGCAAAGACACACCACAAGTTGCACTCATCGATGACGTATTCGCGCGCCAGTATTTTCCCAACGAAGATCCGATCGGCAAACGATTCAAACTCAACACGCCGGATGCGGAGAGCCGCGAGATCGTCGGCGTCGTGCGACACGTCGAACATTCCTCACTCGAAGGACGCACTACCAACACCGCGGAGTTTTACTTCAACTTCGATCAGCTTTCACTCGCGGCTTTGCCGAGATACGTGCGGCGCGTGAATCTCCTCGCGCGGACCACAGTTGAGCCTCTCAGTCTCGCCGGGCCAGTACGAAATCAGCTCTCCGCGCTCGACAACAACCAGGCTGTTTTCAACGTCCGCACGATGGAACAGGCCCTCGCGCAGTCGGTGGCGGCGCGTCGTTTCTCGATGATCCTGCTGGCGGTCTTCGCACTGCTGGCGCTGATACTCGCGGCTGTCGGCATCTACGGCGTGATCTCGTATTCAGTCGCACAACGCACACGCGAAGTCGGCATTCGCATGGCGCTCGGCGCAAAGACAACCGACGTTCTGAACCTCGTCATGCGCGATGGACTGAAACTCGTACTGATTGGAATCGTCGTCGGACTAGGCGGCGCGCTGTTACTCACCCGCCTGATGACAACCCTTCTCTTTGGCGTGACTGCAACTGACGCCGTCACCTACGTCACCGTCGCTCTCGGACTCATCATCGTCGCTGTGTTTGCGTGTTGCATACCGGCGCGGCGCGCAACCAAAGTCGATCCACTAGTAGCACTGCGATTCGAGTAAATCTTGAAAATCCTGTAATCCTGTCTAAACTACTCGCCCAGCTATGAATCGCAGCAGGCGTGAATTCTGTATGCTTTCGGGGAGTACAATCGCGTTACTCGCGCTGGGGTCGGCCTGCAAGCGCATCGGCGGCTCCGTGATCGTGAGCGATGGACGACTCACCGCACGGCCGCGCAACGGTGTTAAGACTTCTGCCACCGGAGAGATCAAGCTCGGTCTCGATAGTGAGCGTGACGCGGTGCTTCAGATACCAAAGAACGCGGGACAGTCACCGCTGCCGCTGTTCGTGATGTTGCACGGAGCGACGCAGAGTTCCGACGAGATGTTCTGGTATCTGGGCTCGACTCACGAGGAAGCAGGAATCGCCGTGCTCGCGCCAAACTCACGCGACACGACGTGGGACGCGATGGGTGGTGGCGATTTCGGAATAGATGTCGAGTATCTGAATCGCGCGCTCGAGCGCGTGTTTGAGATTACGGCGATCGATCCGGCGCGCGTGTCGATCGGTGGGTTTTCCGATGGCGCGAGTTACGGGCTCTCGCTCGGATTGATAAATGGTGACTTTTTCAAAAGCATCGTCGCATTCTCACCGGGATTCGTGATCAGCGGCGACCTGCACGGGCAGCCACGCATCTACATCTCACACGGTACGCACGATCACATTCTTCCGATTGATCGTTGTGGACGCCGCATCGCCGCGGGACTGAAGTCTTACGGCTACGACGTTACATTTCGCGAGTTCGACGGCGATCACGAGATTCCTGCCGACATCGCGCGCGAAGGATTGTCGTGGTGTTGAAAGCACGCTAGCAACTGGCTACTTTGAATTAGATCCGCGTCGTTATCGGCGTTTATCGGTGTTACCTGCTTCGCCGGCCACCGAGCTGTGCGGAGAGTTTCAGCGCCGTTGTCTGCACGATCTTTCCCAACGACGGCAGATAATCGTCGTTAAGCTGACTCACTGTACCCGTCACGCCGATCGCCGCTGCAACCTCGCCACTTGCTGAAAACACCGGCGCGGCCACACAACGCACACCGACAGCATGTTCCTCGTCATCAATCGCATAGCCACGACGGCATATCGCGGCGAGCTCTTCGAATAGATGCGGCAGCGTCACGATCGTCCGTGGCGACACGGGCCTGAGCGGATGTAGCCCCGCAATCTCCTGCACCTCTTCACGACTCAATTGGCAGATCAGCGCCTTACCTACTGCCGTCGCCTGCGGCGCCACACGTCTTCCGTTCCAAATGTCCATCTTGATAAACCCCGGCGACTCGATTCGCTCGATATATACGGCGTCGCCGTGATCGAGAATGGCGAGGTGGGCTCCGAGTCGCGTCGTCTCAACAAGCTGTCGCAAGTGCGGCATCGCGAGTTCTCGCAGCGCCATGCCCTGCATCGCTTGTCCACCGAGACTCAAGACGCGGATTCCGAGCGTGTGCTGTCCGGTTTCGGGATCACGTCGCACGTATCCACGGCCCACAAGCGTGCGCAAAAGGTAACTCGTCGAGCTCTTTGGTACGCGCGCAACACGACTGATCTCGGAGGTGGTCAGCCCGTGATTCCGGCTGGCGAGAAGCTCGAGAATCGATAACGCCCGCTCAACTGAAGTGACCTGTTCACGATTGTGATCACGCTTACTGGTTTCCTGGGATTTGGCAACGGCTGCCTGCATCTTCGATTCCTGCAGAGACGAAAATACTGTTCACAATCCTGAATCAGCATCTTTGTCGGAAAATTAACGAGACGACTTTTATAGCGGAGTTTTATGAACGGCTCTGTACGGCAACGCACAAGGACGGAACATCGTGTTCGCGATTCTGGCCGCATTGTTGCGGAGGGTTGAAACACATGCTAAACCTGCGAGACATCATGACAAGCACTCGTTCACAATACGGAACACTCTTCAACACTGCGCCATCCGACTTCAACCTGCCTGCAGGCTTCATGGAGTTTTTGCTGCCGCTTCATCGTGAGCTAACACCGCGCCAGCAAACGCTGAGACAGAAGCGCGCTGACGTTCTTGCGTTGTCGCACGGTGGAAAGAAGCCCAACTATCTGCCGGCGTCTGAAGCTACGACGACAGACTGGACGATTCCGCTCCCCGACTGGTGCGCCGATCAGCGTAACCAGATGACGGGACCCGCGGACGACGCCGAGCTCGTGGTGAAGATGCTGAACTCCGGCGCGCCGGGCGTGATGCTGGATCTCGAAGACTCCATGGCGAACACGTGGTCAAACCTCATGACTGGCATCGCGAATATTGATGCAGCGTTAAAAGGCGAGCTCACTTACTTCGACGCGAAGCGACAAACAAACGTCGGAATTCGGGGCAACACAGTCACGTTCACGCGCCCGCGCGGTTTGCACATCAGCCAGGCGGGTGTCGTCAAAGACGAGCTGATGTCTGCTTCACTCTTCGACGTGGCGATGGTCGCGTACCAGGCTGATATCGATCGGCTGCGACATCCGCTCAGTTTCTACATTCCGAAATCCGAGTCTGCTGAAGAGGCTTTGTGGTGGCGCGATCTCTTTCGCGCGATCGAAGATGCGAAGGGCTTTTCGCGCGGTTACATCAAGTGCATGGCGCTGGTTGAGTCACACCCGCTCGCGTACCAAATGGAGGAGTTCATCTATCACCTGCGCGATCACATCATCGGCTTGAATCTCGGCCGCTGGGATTACATGGCCAGCTTGATCCATTTCAATTTCGAAGATCCTGATTGGATCCTGCCTGATCGAAACACGATTCCGCACAATGTTCCGTTCTTTCAAAACCTGCGCGAGCTGCTCGCCGAGACTTGCCACAAGCACGGCATCCTCGCGATTGGCGGCATGACCGCGCTCTATCCGAGCCGCGCCGATGCCGAGTTGAACGAACGTGCGCTGCGTGTGCTCGCGGAAGACAAAAAGAACGAAGCCAACTGTTTGATGGATGGCGCATGGACGGGACATCCGGACCAGAACGAGATCGCCGTCAAACAGTTTCCATTTCCGAATCAGGTCAGCGCGCGCAAACCCAACGCTGAAACGCAACCTGATTTGCGACCCGCACCGTTAGCAGTCGGGAAGATCACGACGAACGGAACACGCGCGGCAATCCGCACTGTGATTCGTTACCGCAATGGCGTGCTGAACGGCAAAGGCGCGAGCCTGCTCGACGGCTACATGGAAGATCTCGCGACCGATCGCATTTATCGCCTGATGATCGCGCAGCGCATTCGACATCACGACAGTCTCGAGATGGAAGAGGCCAGCGATCAGATCCGGCACACGCCGGAAACGATCAGTCAGATGTTCGATCAGGAACTCGATCGAATTTTGAGAGAGCTTCCGGCGGGCGTGAATGGTCCGGTGATTGAGAAATATCGGGCCGCGCGCCACATCAGCGAATTGCTTATTCGGAATCAGGAATTTGATCCGATCTGACGTTATCACTACGAACACTGGGGAGGACACCGATGAAAACTTACGATCATGCTGCACTGGAAAATGAATGGGCCACGTCTGAGCGCTGGCATGGGATCAAGCGCGACTACACGGCTGAAGATGTCGTGAAGCTGCGCGGCTCTGTCGAGATCAAGTACACGCTGGCCGAGCGTGGAGCAAAACGTCTCTGGGAGCTCTTGCATAACGAGTCGTATGTTCCGGCGCTCGGAGCGATGACTGGCTGTCAGGCGGTGCAACAAGTGCAGGCCGGGTTGAAAGCGATCTATTTGAGCGGCTGGCAAGTGGCCGCTGATGCAAACGTAGCTGGTCAGATGTATCCCGATCAGAGTCTGTATCCGGCGAACAGCGTTCCGGACGTCGTACGCAAGATCAATCACGCTTTTCAACGTGCCGATCAGATCGATCATGCTGAAGGACGAAACGGCATCGACTGGTTTGCTCCGATCGTTGCTGATGCTGAGGCGGGGTTCGGTGGCTGCTTGAATGCGTTTGAGCTAATGAAGGCGATGATTGAAGCAGGCGCGGCGGGTGTACACTTCGAAGATCAGCTCGCGTCGTGCAAGAAGTGCGGTCACATGGGTGGCAAAGTTCTCGTGCCGACGCAGGAGTTTATTCAGAAGTTGACTGCGGCACGTTTGGCCGCTGACGTTCTCGGTGTCGACACGATTCTCGTCGCACGCACAGACGCTGACGCCGCCGGTCTGCTCACCAGCGACGTTGACGAGCGCGATCATCCGTTTCTGACGGGGCATCGCACTACCGAAGGATTCTTCACCGTCAAACCGGGATTGGACCAGGCGATAGCGCGTGGTCTCGCGTATGCGCCTTACGCCGACATGGTGTGGTGTGAGACTTCTGAGCCAAATCTCGACGACGCTGCGCAGTTTGCGGAAGCGATTCACGAGAAGTTTCCAGGCAAGCTGCTGGCCTACAACTGTTCGCCATCGTTCAACTGGAAAAAGAAGCTCGACGATCGCACGATTGCGAAGTTTCAAAAAGAGCTGGCGTCGACGGGTTACAAGTTTCAGTTCATCACCCTCGCAGGCTTTCACGCGCTCAATCTCGCGATGTTCGAGTTGGCCCGAGGCTACCGCGACACGGGTATGAGCGCATACGCCGCGCTTCAGGCCACCGAATTCGAACGTGCAGCCGACAGCGACTACCGCGCTGTCAAACACCAGACCTTCGTCGGCACCGGCTACTTCGACACCATCGCTCAGATCGTCGCCGGCGGTTCCTCGTCGACCACTGCATTGACGGGGTCAACCGAACAGGCACAATTCCAGACGCCCGTTCCACACGAAGTTCCAGCCTCAATTCCCGTTTAGTGCACAAAAGGCACAAAAGAGAACCCACAAAAAGCACAGAACAGTAACCTGACGAATTTACTGTTTTTGTGCTTTTTGTGCCTTTTGTGGCTACTCTTGTTTGTGCCTTTTTGTGGCTCCTATTGACAGCCAATAGGAGCAGCCGCTAGACTTCCGGCTTCCTATTGGCTGACTAGAGGAAGACATGAACAAACAAGCTGACCTGTTCAAACAGGGCACGCTCGAACTCTTGATCCTGCGACTGCTCAGTTCCGGTAGCCTGAACGGCTGGGACATCATGCAGCGTATCGAACTGCTGTCTGCCGACGTGCTTACCGTAACCGCCGGCGCTCTTTACCCGGCACTCCATCGCCTCGAAGCGCGCGGCCTCATCTCCGCCGTCTGGCGACCCTCCGATAACAATCGTCGAGCAAAGTTTTATGGCTTGACCGCGCGCGGGCGCAAACAGCTCGAGTCGCAACGCAAGCAATGGGAGCGATTCTCCGATGCAGTCGCTCTGGTTTTACGAGATGCGTGAGGATTCCCGTGAACTTAAAAGATTTACTACGCCGCTGGCGCGCTCTAACTCATCACGACGAAATGGACCAGGAGCTCGACGAAGAGTTGCGCTTTCATCTCGATCGACAAATCGAGCAAAACATCAAGAACGGTATGACTCCCGAAGACGCACGCCTCGCGGCGATGAAGTCGTTCAGTCGCGTGGATCAGTCGAAGGAAGAATGTCGAGACGCACGCGGCGTCGGATTCATTGAGAACCTGCTGCGCGATGCGTCATACAGCCTGCGCGTACTGCTCAAAAACTACGCCTTCACGATCGTTGTCGTGCTGACACTCGCGCTCGGCATCGGCGCGAACACTGCGATCTTCAGTTTTGCCAACGGCATTCTGCTGCGACCACTTCCCTATCCGCAATCAGATCGACTCGTCGTGCTCGATGAGTTCTCGTACAAACAGGGCGTCGACTCGATGGCCGTTTCTTATCCGAACTTCCTCGACTGGCGCGAACAAAACAAGAGTTTCGAAGACATCGGCATCTACTTCAACACGAGCCGCTTCGCTATGAGCGGCGCCGGCGAGCCAATCGACGTTCGTGGCGCGTTCATCTCACACGGCCTCTTCGAGATTCTCCGTGTGTCGCCGCAACTGGGCCGCACGTTTACGGCGAACGAGGACACTCCGGATGAAGAATGGGTCGTGATCCTCGGGCACAATCTCTGGCAACGAAACTTTGGCGGTGATCCGAACATCATCGGTCGCAAGATCATGCTCAACAGTCGTGCGCGCACGGTTGTTGGGGTGATGCCGCCCGGTTTCAATTTTCCGGATACTGCTGACCTGTGGGCGCCAGTTGCTTTAACGACGAAGACGTTTACGCGGACCGATCACGGTCTACTCTCGATCGCTCGTTTGAAAGACGGCGTCACTCTCACGGAAGCGCAGGCCGAGATGCAAAACATAGCGGCGCGTGTCGAGCAAGCGAATCCCGTCACCAATGAAGGCCTCGGTGTTAAGGTGAAGAGTTTGCACGACACTCTGACTGGCGACTATCGCGAAGCACTTTTGATTCTTCTCGGCGTTGTCGGCTGCGTGTTGCTGGTGGCTTGTGTGAACGTCGCGAACCTGATGCTCGCGCGCGCGACTGCAAGGCAGAGAGAATTTGCGTTGCGCGCGGCGCTGGGCGCGAGTCGTTGGCGAATCATGCGCCAGCTTTTGGTTGAGAGTTTGTTACTCGCGTTAGTCGGTGGAGTTGTCGGGTTTTTCCTGTCGATCTGGGCGCTACGCCTGTTGTTGACTGCGATTCCGGGCCAGCTACCGTTCTGGATGAACTTCGGTATCGATCTGCGTGTGCTCGGCTTCACGGCTGCGATCACGTTGTTGACCGGTCTGCTGTTTGGCGCGGCTCCGGCGCTGCAAACGTCCCGCGTCGATCTCAATGACACGCTCAAAGAAGGTGGCCGCGGAGCGTCAGGTGTGCGTAGTCGTGCACGCAATCTGCTCGTGGTCGCGGAGATTGCGTTGTCGCTGGTGGTGCTGGTTGGTGCAGGGTTGATGATCCAGAGTTTCCTGCGTCTGAAGCGCGTCAACATCGGACTGGAGGCACACAATGTTCTGACTGCGAACGTTAGTCTGCCGCGCGTGAAATACAAGGAAGACGATCAGCGGGTGGCATTCTACAAACAGTTGCTCGAACACGTGCGTAATCTACCTGGAATCGAGGCAGCAAGTGCGACGGGCACGCTGCCATTAGGAGGAAGTTATTGGGGACGGAGTCTTACAGTCGAGGGTTTCCCGGTGCTGTCTGTCGGCCAGGCGCCGGCGATTCAACACACAGTTGTAACTCCGGATTACTTTCGCACGATGGGAATACCTTTACTCGCCGGACGTGATTTCAATGACGCCGACGCGAAGGATTCGCCAAACGTAACGATCATCGACGAACGACTCGCGCATGAGTACTGGCCCAACCAGAGCCCGATCGGTAAGCGCGTTCGTTTTGGACCACCGGAGGATAACGAGCCATGGCACACGATCGTCGGCGTAGTCGGCACAGTCAGACATCAACGAATGCAGGAAGACACGCGGAAGAGTGTTTACTTGCCACAGGCGAAGATACCCATTGGCGGCATGGCGTTGGTGCTGCGGACCAGTTCAAATCCGCAGGAATTAACGGGCGCGCTTCGGCGCGAAGTGGCGCAGCTCGATCCGGATTTGCCCGTGAGTGAAGTCGCGACGATGGAAGAAGTAGTAGCTGAGTCGATCTGGCAGCCACGGCTTTACGCGACGTTGTTTGGTGCGTTTGCCGGTGGCGCGTTGTTGCTCGCGCTGATCGGGATTTATGGTGTGATGGCGTTCCTGGTGCAGACGCGAACACACGAGATCGGTGTGCGCATGGCGTTGGGCGCCTCAACGCGCGACGTTTTCAAGCTCATTGTCGGACGTGGAATGAAGTTGACGGCCGTGGGCGTGTTGATTGGCGTGGGCGGCGCGATCGCGTTGACGCGTCTGATGCGCAGTCTTCTTTTTAATACGAGTGCGACCGATCCCCTCACATTCATCGTAATTTCGGCGCTGCTGTCGCTGGCGGCGTTCTTTGCGTGCTATCTACCTGCACGCCGCGCTGCTAAGGTCGATCCGTTGATAGCGCTGCGGTACGAGTAGATTTAATTCTCGACCTCGAAATTTAGACTGCAACCCTCTTCGCACAACCTCCCTCTAAGGCTACGAGCATACACGCCGGGGTGAACTATAACTATGTCTGACAATGGCAACATTCTGAATTTCATTCACAGCATCTGCGCCAACGGTGAGAGTGGCAGACTCGAGATCCTCGCGGGCGCCATTCAGGGCGAATTGTCTTTTGCAGAGGGCAAACTCGTCGACGCGCGCTTCGGCCATCTGACTGGGTTTCGGGCAGTCAATGCCATCGCGGCTATGCAACACGCTCGTTTCAGCTTTGATCCGGCGTTCACTCCAATCGCTTCCGATTCGATCACGGCAAGTGAGCGAGTTGTGCTCAAACAATTCTTCGGAATCGAGACGGCCGCTACCGGCGAATACTTAGAGCCCGTCGCTGCGGACCGGCCTGTAAAAGAAGCAGTTCCATTGGCGACTGTTCCAGACGAGGTTGAGGACATCACGATCGTAAGAAGCGACGTACCCAGCGCCGCCATTCCCACTCCTCCTCTTCCGCCGCCGCAGGCGGCACGATTTTCTTATCGAACGACACTCGCACTGGCTGTGTTGGTGATGGCTGTTATGGCGGCAGTCGCCATCTTTATGAATAGGTCGCAAGAGCCCGGCTCGTCGAGCGCAGTTGCAAGCACCGAATCGCCATCAACTCCTGCGCCAGCACAACAACCCGCCGCGCCCGCCGCGCCCGCCGCGCGGCCTGCATCGGCATCCGTCAAAGAAGGCAAGAAACCACTAAGCACCGTCCGAGATCTTTCCGGCGAATGGACTGTGGTCAACTCTGTCGACACAACCGCCTATCAGTCTTTTAAGAACATGAAGATTGGTTTCGACCTCTCGATCGATCAGACAGGCTCAACGTTCACCGGCAAAGGCCGGAAAGTATCTGAGAACGGCCGCAGCCTGCCAGCCAACAGCCGAACCCCGATTCACGTGCAAGGCTCGATCAACGGCGACGTGATTGAAGCGACTTTCATCGAGGACGGCTCAGCGCGAAAGTCCAACGGCAAATTTGTGTGGCGCATCGACAAATCCGGACGCGGCCTGACGGGAAACTTCGCCACCACAGCGGCGCGCTCCAGGGGCAAATCAGCAGCCACAAGATCACTATAATCGGTTTTTAGATCCGTGTTATCCGTGGCTACTTAATTCTTTTGCCAAGCGTGACTCTCCCGCCCTGGTCGATGCGAATACTGTTGACCTTTCCATCCGCGTCTTTCACAAACGTCAGCTTCGCCGCGAACGCGCGCGGGTAGAACGTCGTTTCTGACTCAGGAAAGATCTCAAACGCACCCTGACCAGTAGCTTGCGTCATAAACTTGTCTCCCTCGCGGAAGACGCGCATAACGAAGCCTGGTCCAACTTCATATTCACCCACATACGTGTCGAGGATCTTAGAATCGACAACGACCGGAGCCTTTTCGAGTGACTTTATAATCTCGACGGCGGTTGTATTATTCGGGTTGAGCTCGACTGACTTCTTGTAGTTTTGTATCGCCAGCTCACGCTCGTTGATCGTCATGTAGGCTTCGGCAAGACTGTCGTAGGTGTTGAAGCCCTTCGGATACGCCTCGACGTTGAGCTTGAAGATCTCGATCGCCTCTTTCGGTTTACCGGTTCGCAGTAGCTGGTAACCGAGTCGATTCAGCTCAGGCTCTGCGAAGTCGTACGTCGCTGACTGCTTCGCTTTCATGTCGCGATACTGTGCGATACCGGCTTCGATTCCCTTCTCCGCGATCGTCTTGTCGAGCACCGAGACGATCGAGATCTTCGGCGGCTCGTACGGTTGGTTGTAAAGAATCTTTCCGATCGACTCACCTAGACGATTGACATACTCGCTGCCCGTGTTGTCGAGCATCACGACGAGGTTCTTCTCGTTCGGAAAGCGCATGATGGTGGTGCTGAAGCCATTGATGCCGCCGTCGTGTGAGATCATCGGCACCGGCTGATCGTTCTGTTTGAACGATGCATTCGTGATGGCCCAGCCGTAGGCGTAGTTTTCGAGAAATGGTTTATACATCAACGCCTTCGATTGTGCCGAGAGCACTTTGTCTGTGTAGAGCGCCTGGTCCCAAAGATAGAGATCCTCGACAGTCGAATAGAGCGAACCCGCAGCGTAAGGGATCGACATGTCGAGGTAAGCAGCGTTTGTGTATCCGTCGGGCGTCTTGCTGTAGCCGGAAGCGCGTTTGGGAATAAGCGTGTCGTGATGATCGTAACCGGTGTTCTTCATGCCGAGCGGATCGAAGATGTTTTGCTTCAACACCTGCTCGTAAGGTTTGCCGGTGACGTGCTCGATGATTGCGCCGAGCAGAAAGTAACCGGAGTTGTTGTAGGTGTATTTTGAGCCCGGCTCAAACTCGAGATTGCCGCTCGCATATTTCTTCACAAACTCATCGACCTTGTACGGATTGCGGCTGACGTTCTGAAAGAAGCCGGGCTGGCTGGTGTAACTCGGAATGCCGGACGTGTGCGTGAGCAGGTGATGAATCGTCACCTTCTCGCCGGTGTCCTTTCGATAGTCCGGGAGGTAATCCGACAGTTTCGCATCGAGTTTAATCTTGCCTTGCTCAACTAATTGGAGGATGACGGTCGCGGTAAACTGTTTCGTGATAGAGCCAAGCCGAAACCTCGTATCGGGAGTGTTCGGAATATTCCACTCCATATTCGCCTGCCCGTACGCGCCCTTGTAAATGACCTTTCCGTTTTCGGCGACGAGTACCGAGCCATTGAACTGCCGGTACTTATGCGCCGTCGTCAGAAATTCCTGGATCTTCGCTGCGTGGTCCTGCGCGACAGCGACGTGTGGAGCGATAAGAAAAATGACTGCGATACACAACCACACTCGGTTTGGTAGCTTGTTTTTTCGCATCGTAATTACTCCTGAGTTTTGTTTTATTGCCAAACGAAAATCGTGTCGGTAAGTTGCAGTAATGAACGCAATCGGGTTTGCCCCCGTGCCCTCTGAAGAATCCGAGCTCGACCGCCTGCGCGAAGCGTGCAAGCGGTTGAACTTCGCGTTGCGGGCAATCAAAGACGCACAAGGCTGTCTCACCCACATGAACCTCGGCCAGGCCCGCGAGCGTCTCGACAATGCGCAGTGGCAGGCCCGAGAAGCGAAGAAAGTGCTGACGGAGGTTGGTAAGACAAAAACTAAAACATCGCTTCAGCGCAGACGCGCTTAACTCACATGGTCCCTCCCTATCGAAGCATCATTTGTTAGGCTATAATGCCCGACATGAGCGCACTTCTTGAAGAGCTTAAGAAACAAACGCGTCTCCTCACCGCACAAGAGAAAGCGACGCTGGCACGCATCCTCATCGAGGGACTAGACGCATCAACCGATAGTAACGTCGAGCAGTTGTGGGTTGCAGAGTCTCAACGCCGATATCAGGCCTATCTCAGAGGTGAGATTGAAGGCTATCCCGGCGATGAAGTCATGACTCGGGCCCGCAACCGCCTGAAATGACAGCATATCGCTTCCTCTCGCCAGCAGAAGAAGAAATGACTGAGGCCGCCCTATTCTACGAGTCAAGGTCGGATGAACTCGGAAGTGATTTCCTTGATGATGTACAACAGGCAGTCGATAGATTGTCTGATTATCCATACTCAGGTGAGTCGATAGATTCTGGATTAAAACGTATGCTGCTGCACCGCTTTCCATTTAGTCTCATCTACGCAGTTGAACAAACTGGCATTGTGATTGTGGCAGTAGCACACCACGGCCGGGCACCGGGTTATTGGCGGTCACGTGTCAACTAATTCTCTGATAATCACTCAGTGCAGTAAGTCGCGAAGATCTGGGTGGCCACCGTAGTCGGCCCAGCCCGCGGCGGTTGAGCCGACCTTCGTGTCCTTTACGTTACGATCCGCGCCGTGGGCCAACAGGAACTCGACCATTGATCGATGTCCGTTCATCGCCGCGTAATGTAAGCCAGTGCCCGCGTAATCGAATCCGCCCGGAATAACATTGATCTCCGCGCCTTTGTCCAATAACAGCTTCGCCGCATCAATGTGGCCGTGCATGCAGGCGTAGACAAAAGCATTGTTGACGATACCCTGCTGGTCCTGCGACCACGCGTTTACACGATCCGCCAGCGACTGCTTACCTGCAGCATCATGATTCGAGCACGCGATGTTATCGAGACTGCCGAACGGCCAGTCGATTTTGCCGGCCTCCGGTTTCAAACTTCCGTCCGCATTGAAATAACTCTCGATCAGATCGCTGCGACCGAGTGCCGCTGCAGTGCGTAAGTTTTGTACTTTCGCACCACGTTCGAGCAACAACGCGATTACGTTCTGATTATTCCAGTACAAAGCTTCTTCTAACGGCGACCAACCACCAGTGCCGTCGATTGCTGCGCCATGATCGAGTAACAATTCAGCAGCGGGACGATTACCGATACTGGCCGCCGCGACGAGCGGTTCGTTCAACTCAGCACCGGCATCGATCAGCACCTGCACTATCTCGACGTTCTTCGGTTTGTCTTTGCCGTCCAAGACCACGGCTTGCAGCAACGTGGGATGACTTTTCGATGATCGCGAGGTGACGAGCGACGGATCCGCGGCGACGAGTGCTTTCAACTTCTCCACATCGCCCGCACGCATAGCTTCGATTGCGGGATGAAATTTCGCGTCCATGAGGTGAGTTTACTAAACGACCACGAGCACCGCTATAATCACGTCATATGGTACCCAAGGATCCGTTAGCGACGTCGGGGCTCCCGGCACTCAATGAGACTCCGTCCTCCCGCGAAGGTCAAACTATCACGCCGAAATTTTTGATTCTCGTGGTCGATGATTCGGCCGATAACGTGGCTGTGATCAGCCTCGATCTGCAACAACAGGGTTATCGCGTCGTGACCGCGAGCGATGGTGAAGATGCGGTTACGGTCGCGGCGCAGATGTTACCCAACCTCATTTTGATGGACATCAACTTGCCCTCACTCGACGGTCTCGGTGCGACGCGCAGAATTCGTGAAACCGATGCGTTGCGAGAGGTACCGATCGTAGCGATTACGGCATTCGGCACCGAGGGTTTTCAGCGCGCGGCATACGACGCGGGCCTCTCGGGATATTTAACGAAGCCGATTGACTTCGACCGAATGCACCTGCTCATCGCAAGGCTGCTCTCGCCTCCAGTTTCCGGCAACTTAACGGGCGGGGTTAATTCTTAAGCTCAACCAGCACGAGACGGATCGTCCTGTCGCCGGTATTCTCGGCCCAGTGTGTTACGGGATCGCGATAGATGACGTCGCCGGTTTTGAACTCACCGTCAGTGACAGTTCCGTCGACAGCATGATTGCGAAACTTGCCGCCCGCGATCACATAGATCACGTAAGCGGGATGTGAGTGGGTGGCCTCCTTGTCACCGGGCTTGAGAGTCGCTTCGAGCACGCGAACACGTGCGTTCTCGAGTTTCAGCGCGATCGTTTTTGAGTTTACTTTGAGTGGATCCTGGTCACCACGCACCAAACCGGCGACGAGCAACACACAGATCATGATCAAGATTCGGTTCATACTTTGTCTCCCCACAGAGTATACGGATCGACGATCTCGTGCTATAGTACGCTCAATTATGAGTAAGGCAGCAGCAGCTCAACTAGTTTTTCCGGGTTTTCGAGGTGGTTGGAGCGTTATGTCGTATGGAGCCTCACGTGCCGCAAGGAATTTTACATCGCAAGACGATGCAATAGCCTGGGCTAGATCAAAGTGTAAGAGCCAAGGTCTGGAACTGGTTCTCTTCAATCGGAACTGTACCGTCCGATCTTCGCATTTGTATAAAAAACGCCCACCTGAACCTCAGCAGCAGAACGGTTAGAAATTAGAGAACATAGATGCCTGGTCCTCACCCGGGATTCGCCAAAAACGTCTTTATTAACTGTCCTTTTGACGGTCAGTACAGTCTTTTACTCCAATCAATCCTCTTCACAATCGTTTATTTGGGCTTTACTCCTCAAATTGCATCGCAAACAGCGGATTCTGGCGAACAACGAATAAACAAAATTCTCTCACTCATTCTTAAATCCAGGTATAGTCTCCATGACCTGTCCAGAGTGAGATCGCGAAGACGTGGCGAATTTTTTCGCTTGAATATACCGTTTGAGCTCGGTATCGATTACGGTTGTCGGCTTACCTCAGCAGGTTATTTAAAAAGGAAGAGATTCCTTGTCTTCGGAGCGAGACCTCACGATTACAAGCAGGCTTTATCTGATCTCGGCGGTGTAGATGCAAAATCGCATGGGAATGATCCGAAGAAAGCAGTGCTAGCACTGCGGAACTGGTTCGTTGAGACTGTCCAGCTAAAAAGAGCTCCAAGCGGGAGCGCCATCTGGGAAAAGTTTGTTCAGTTCCGCTGGGACTTTTATGCTGAACGAAAAAGAGATGGCTTTTTGAAGCAGGACTTAAAAACGATGCCGGTTCGCGAATACATCAGCGCCATCCGGCATTGGCTAAAAACGCACAGTTGATTATCCTCACGCTACAAATGCAAACAACACGTAGACAGTTTCTAACTGGCGTAACGAGCCTCGCAGTTTCTCATGCGCTTCTCCGCAAGAATGTGTTCGCGCAGCAGCAAACGAAACCGACGCGGATTGTGTTGTTGGGAACGAAGGGTGGACCAAGTGTTGGTAACGCAGGACGAAGTAATCCCGCGACCCTGCTACTGATTAACGACGTGCCTTACGTGATCGACTGCGGCTACGGCGTATCGAAACAATTGATCAATGCGGGTGTGCGCCTCAATCGTGTACGGTACGTCTTTATCACTCATCACCACTCCGATCACAACCTCGAACTCGGACCACTCTTCTATAACGCCTGGATCACTGGCTTGCCCGTGCGTGTCGACGCTTATGGTCCACCAGGCTTGACTCAGATAACACGCGATTTCTTCAACTACCAGAAGTTTGACATCGACACGCGCATCGACGACGAAGGTCGTGCAGACCCACGCACTCTACTCACGCCGCATGACTTCGATAAGCCCGGCGTCGTGTTGACGAATGATGACGTGAAAGTAACCTCCTGCCTCGTTCGTCATCCACCAATCAAGCAAGCCTATGCTTTTCGTTTCGACGCGAAGGATCGCTCGATTGTGATCTCCGGCGACACCGCATACGCACCCGAACTCGCTGAGTTCGCGAAAGGCGCAGACATACTCGTACACGAAGTGATGTACCTGCCCGGCATTGAAGCGTTGCTTCAACGTTTGCCGAATGCAAAAAGACTTCGCGAACACCTCATGGCAGCTCACACACTGCCTGAAGACGTCGGCAAGATCGCGGCGCAAGCCGGAGTAAAGACGTTGGTACTGTCACACTTCGTTCCCGGTGACGACGCTTCGATCACTGACGAACAATGGGCCGAAGGCGCACGCAAGCATTTCAAAGGACAAATTATCGTCGGAAAAGACTTAATGGAGATCTAGCCACAGAAAGCACAAAAAGCACAAAACAGAATAAATCTGATTTGTGCTTTTTGTGCCTTTTTGCGGCCCGAATTACGAGACTGTCTTCTTCGTGGTGTAGCGCTTCATTATGAGGCGCACGTAGTTGCGTGTTTCGGTGTACGGCGGAACCGTGTTGCGATACTTCATCACCGCGCCTTCGCCCGCGTTGTATCCCGCCAGCGCCAGGTCCACGCGACCATTGAACATCTTCAGAAGATCCTTCAAATAGCGCGTGCCGCCCTTGATGTTTTGCGCCACGTCGTAAGGATTCGTTACGCCGTATCGCGCAGCCGTGTCAGGCATGAGTTGCATCAACCCCTGCGCGCCTTTCGGACTCGTCGCTCCAGAACTGAAACTCGACTCCTGCGCCATCGTGCAGTAGATCAAGAACGGATCTACTCCATACTGTCCACCATATAAGCGGATCAGATTATCAACTTTCACATTACCTGTAGACCAAACCTGATTACCCGCGGCCACGAGATTCGAGACAACTTCAGGCAGCGCCTGCGCCGGCTGATTCACTGCCGTGATCTCTTTCGTAATCTGCTCAACCTTGGCGCGCGCATCGGCTAACTCTTTCTCACCCTTTTCAAGATCCACGCGCGAGATGAGTCCATCGTTATAGAGCTCCTGCGACTGCTGCTGTCGTTTCTCGAGTCTCTCGACTTCGCTTTTGTACAGATTCGAAAGACCAGTCAAACTCGACGTGATCTCACTTTTGGGATTCGGGGCCGTGGTTGCCTGGGCCTGAACAGATGCTGCTGAAAATACCCCAATCACGACAAAGCCGAGCAAAAGCGCGGCTTTTCGAAAACCAGTAAAAATGGCGCTAAAAATCAAACGGAAATCCTCCACAATCAAGCTAGACACGCAAAACAAGCGGCCCGTTACGATGTCTGTAGGCTATTTCGAGTTGCCGAACTTAGCAACGACTTGTCAGGTTACGCGCACATTCACCAGCTAGTTCAACAAATCTTCAGGCTGAATCAGCGGGCGTCTTCATGCTTTTCCCCACAGCCCCAGATCCTGCTGATAAGTGAGACTCAAAATGACCGTTAACTGTGTTGGAAAACCAGCCAGTAGTGCTCGACGCCGATCTGCCACGCTCGCATACGCCGTGAGTGCGATAGCAGGAATGTGACCACCTGCCTCGGGTTCTAACGATCGTATTTTCCTGATCAGCTCGTAGCCATTTTCACTGCTCGTGTTTCGCGGAATCGTCGCTAAGCTTTGTGCGTTTTTGGGGCCGCTCCGGTATGATTTCCGCGCCAACCATCATCTTCGCAGGAGGATCACTCATGTTTACACGACGGTATTCTTTCCGGGCCGTGACAATCATCGTTCTGATTTCAGCCACATGGCTGTTAGTTAGCGCCCAAACCAAAGTGCCGTTGACGCACGAAACCATGTGGACGATGAAGCGTGTGGGAGCGCCTGTGCCGAGTCCGGATGGGAAGTGGGTCGTGTTCTCGCTGGTCGAGCCGGCTTATGACGAAAAGGACCAAGTATCGGACCTCTGGATCGTTCCGACTGACGGCAGTGTGAAGCCACGCCGGTTGACGTCGACTAAAGGTGGTGAGAGTGGCGTTGCGTGGAGTCCTGACAGTCGTCGAATCGCATTTGCAGCGCGACGCGAAGGAGATGAGGTCAGCCAGATTTACGTGTTGGACGTAGCAGATGGTGGCGAGGCAGTGCGAATGACTTCGCTTTCGACGGGCGCACGTGCTCCGCAATGGCGGCCCGATGGACAAGCGTTACTCTTCGTAAGCACGGTCTATCCCGGCGCGGCTGACGATGACGCCAACAAAAAGATCGCTGCAGAACGAAAAGCGCAGAAGTATCGCGTGCGTGTTTACGACAAGTTTCCCATTCGAAACTGGGACAAGTGGATCGAAGACACACAAGCACACGTGTTTGTTCAGACTGCCCAGCCCGGCGCGAAGGCGAAAGATCTACTGGCAGGATCGAAGTTAGTCAGCGAGCGTGGTTTCGCTGGTCGCACTTCCGATTCCGGTGAAGAGCTCGATCCGATTTGGACGCCTGATGGCAATGCAATCGTCTTCGTCGCATCAACAAACAGAAATGCCGCGGCTTACGCAAATACAAACACGTCATTATTCAAAGTAACGGCAACCGGTGGCGAGCCGGTGCGTCTCACGACGGGTGACGACAGCTTCACCAATCCAGTATTTCGACCAGATGGCAAAGCGTTGTATGCGCTAACTGAAATCGAAAACGACAACAAGACTTATCACCTCGATCGACTGGTGAAGTTCGCGTGGCCGAACCTCGGCCAACCTGAAATCCTCACCGCCAAATGGGATCGATCAGTCGGCGGCTACGCATTCACACCTGACAGCAAGTCGATCTATCTCACGGCGGAAGAGGCCGGCAACGAGAAACTCTTCACGCTGCCTGCTGACGGTGGCGAAGTGCGCCTCGCGATGGATATGACGAAGGGCGTTTACACGAACCTGCGAATTCCTTCAAAAGCGCCAACGACGATCGTACTCGCGAGCTGGGAAAGCGCGATCAATCCGCCTGAGATCTTTCGGCTCGATCTGTCATCAAAAATTCAAACACCGCTCACGTCCTTCAACGCCGAACAGGTCGCAAAGATCGACTGGCAACCACTGCGTCACTTCTGGTTCACCAGCAAAGCAGGTAAACGCATTCACAGCATGATCGCACTGCCGCCGAATTTCGACGAGCACAAGAAGTATCCGCTGTTGGTGGTAATGCACGGTGGACCAGCCAGCATGTGGCGCGACAACTGGGGTCTGCGCTGGAACTATTTCATGCTCTCAAAACCCGGATACGTTGTGCTGTTAACCAACTATTCCGGTTCCACAGGTTTTGGTGAAGCTTTTGCGCAAAGCATTCAGGGCGATCCTTTTAAAGGACCAGCGAACGAGATTAACGAAGCTGCTGATGAAGCGATCCGGCTTTACTCGTTTGTCGACGGCACGCGCCAGGCTGGTGCGGGCGCGAGTTACGGCGGTCACATGGCCAACTGGATGCAGGCAACGACTACGCGCTACAAGGCTTTGGTCAGTCATGCCGGCTTGATCAATCTCGAGTCGCAATGGGGAACGAGCGACACGATCTACTCGCGTGAAGTGAACAATGGTGGACCAGTTTGGGAGCAGGGACCAGTGTGGCGCGAGCAGAATCCGATTCGTTTTGCGAAGAACTTCCGCACACCGATCCTGTTATCAGTCGGCGAGAACGATTTCCGTGTGCCGCTAAATCAAACGCTGGAAAACTGGAGCGTACTGCAACGCCTACGCATTCCGAGTCGTTTGCTCGTCTGGCCCGACGAGAACCACTGGATCTTGAAAGGCGAGAACAGTCGTTACTGGTATCAGGAGCTTCACGCGTGGCTCAAGAAATATCTCGACGAATCAAACGGAACGACCACCTCGAGCACGCAGTGAAGTTGGGCGGCGGATAAACGCGGCTAGTTATAAGGTGCTCCCGGGATTTGTGCTTTTTCCCACGGTTTGGCATAATTCCGCCCCTTTTACTTGCAACGTCGGTCAACAGACATTTAACCAGTAACCCTTCTCTGCTCTCTTACGACCTTCGATAAGAGACAAGTTGTTTCAAGATCTCTTACGAAGTACGAATCTCGATAAGAGAATAAGTCGAACCCAGGAATCACGCGCTTCACACTGAAAGGACACCCCGAGGATATGCCCAGTCGCATCATTACATCCCTAACCTTGATCTGTATGCTCTTACTAAACGGCGCAGCCTCATTGGCCGCGACCAGGAATCCAAAACGACAAAAATCACGTGTGGAGCGTAAAGGCTCTGCCGGCTCTGAGCGCGCGAAAGAGGCGCGTGAAAAACGTGAATCACGCAAAGAAGCCGTCGCACGCCGCGCGGCCATCAAGCGCAACCCGCGCGCTGCCGCCATATTTAAAGGAGAAGCCGACCTCGATGGCGAGCGCTTCGACCAGCCACAAGAGGCTCTCGAATGGTACATGCAAAAACGTCTCCCGAAAGGCGAGAAGCAGTTACCAATCGAGCGCTACTTCCAGGCAAAAGAAAAAATCAAACACATGAAGCGGTTCTCGTCCGCCAAGGGTAAAAACCTCCCGCCACAAGCGAATACGAATGACACCGAAGAGAATCTCGGCGAAGGAGAGTTTCCGGGCAGCACGGGTGGTGGCGGCGCCGGCGACGGTAGCTCCTCAACAGGCGGCGCGCTCGGCACGTGGCAGTCGCTGGGACCGGGCAACGTCGGTGGTCGCACACGTGCATTGGTCATCGATCCGGTCAATCCAGATGTGATGTACTCTGCGGGAGTTGCTGGTGGCGTCTGGAAAACAACCAACGGCGGTACGTCATGGCTTCCGCTTGATGACTTTCTCGCGAACATCGCTGTCACGTGCCTGGCCCTCGATCCAACGAATCCCAGTATCATCTACGCCGGCACGGGCGAAGGATTCTTCAACGCTGACGGCGTTCGCGGTGCCGGTATATTCAAGTCGACTGACGCTGGTGCGCATTGGACTCGATTAACCGCAACCGCATCAAACTCAAACTTCTTCTTCGTAAATGACATTGTCGTCAGCAACGTTAACGCGCAACATGTCTACGCCGCGACGGGCACCGGAGTATGGCGCTCGCTCGACGGCGGCACGACCTGGACGCTGGCCTTGAACGTTCCTACGGTAATCGGCAGCACGACGGGCGTGCGCGGAGCGATGGACCTCGTAATCCGCACCGACCAGCCGACTGACTACATCTTCGTCGCGGCAGTCACGGCTTTCAACCCGGGTGAACCGCAATCCCGCATTTTCCGCAACACTGACGCAGGCGGCGCG
>Ga0134121_10000503_pt1 | contig 44447 bp, 21 predicted proteins | sample KB301_FD_96463 | JGI IMG/M metagenome (GOLD analysis project Ga0134121, IMG submission 96463) | Terrestrial soil microbial communities without Nitrogen fertilizer from Kellogg Biological Station, Michigan, USA - KB3-0-1 | ecosystem: Environmental > Terrestrial > Soil > Unclassified ...
GGCGCGGTCTCGCTGAGGACGACCGGAATGATCGTCTTCGAATTCACGGTGGCGTCGTCGTTGTACCACTGATTAAAGCTCGCTGTGCTCGTGATCGCGCCGCGGCCATTTGGTCCAACGAAGATCGGCTTGTTGTCTGCGCCAAGCTGCGTTTGGACGAGGCCGGTGACGAGGCCGGAGATTCCCTTCTCGAAATCGGGGTGCGTGTCTCGGAAGTCTCTGACCGTCGCGTTCAGCACGATTGCCGAACCCGTCGTAGTCGGTGGTTGATAAGTCAGAACCGGCTGCGACGTGATGTGCGGCGCCGTGTTGACAGTGATCGTGACGTTGTCACTTGCGGCGAGGCCTGAATCGCTGGCAGTGAGACGGAGCACGTAGACACCGCTGCCGCTGAAACATGCACTCGTAACTGGAGCTGACGCATCGGCAAAGGCGACCGTGCCCGATCCACTTACTTTAATCCAACGGTATGAAAGCGTGCTGCCGGTTGGCAAACCATCGTCCGTCGCTGAGCCCGTGAGTGACGCGCAGACTGGCAGCGTGATGAGTTGATCTGGTCCGGCGTTCACCACTGGAGCCTGGTTGAACTGACTCAGACTGATGATCACATCGTCGCTGGCAGAGAACTGTGAATCAGTCGCTGAAAGTCGCAAGGTGTAAACACCGGGCGCGCCGAAAGTAACTGATGTGGTTGGAGAGTGTGAATCAGCGAACGTGACGCTGCCGGGACCACTCACCTTGGTCCACGTGGCGGCGAGCGTGCTGCTGAGTGGCAAACCGTCGTCGGCAACTGTGCCTTGCAAATCGAGAGCGCCACCCGGCCATGCTGAGGTGCGATCGGCGCCGGCGTTGACTACCGGTGGTTCGTTTGCCGGCAGGACCGTGACGGTAACGTCGTCGCTGGCGGTGAAACGAGTATCGTTGGCGGTGAGTCTCAACACGTACGTGCCTTCAGTTGTGAAAGTCGCGGTCGTGTCGGCGGTGGAGGCGTCGGCGAAAGTGACTGGCGCTGGTCCACTCACCTGAGTCCACGTTGATGTAAGCGTGCTGCCGTGCGGAAAACCGTCGTCGTTCACGATGCCTTGCAGATGTGCTGTATTTGGCAGACGGATGGTCTGATCTTCTCCGGCGTTGGCTGTCGGCGGTTGGTTTTCAGGGTAGACCGTGATCATTAGTTGATCTTCGACCGTGAATTCAGTGTCGTTAGCGGTTAGCTTGAGAATGTAAGTTCCGGGCGCACTGAAGGTGGCGGTCGTCTGCGCGGCGTTTGCGTCGGCGAAAGTGACGTTGCCGGAGCCGCTGGCGACGATCCAGTTGACCGTCACAGTTGCGCCGCGTGGAAGCGCGTCGTCAGTCACCGAACCGTTCAGCGTCGCGGAGTTTGGTAATTCGATTTCCTGATCCGGGCCGGCCTCGACTGTGGGCGCCTGGTTGCGCGGGATGACCGTGATCGCGAGCGTGTCAGTGCTGAAGAGCTGACCGTCTGAGACTTTCAACTCGAGCACGTAGTCACCTGGATCGACGAAAGTCGCGCTAGTCGTCAGGCTGGTCGGATCAGCAAAAGTGACTGGTCCGGGTCCGCTAACCTTGCGCCATTGAGCTGTGAGCGAGCTATTCGCCGGCAAACCGTCGTCAGTTGCAGTGGCGCTGAGGCTTGCCGTGTCAGTTGGAAGCGTGATGGTCTGATCTGGTCCGGCGTCGACGAGGGGCGGGCGATTGACCGGCGGCAATGGAACGTCGTTCTCCGTGATCTGCAACACACCGTTGCCGCTGATCTGAAGTCGATCGGAACTGACCGTGCCGCGCACACGCGACTTACCTACGATCGAAACCAAACCTTGCGGAGCGCGCACGACGCCGTAAAGCACAGCTCCGCCGCTCAGGCTCAATCCCTCGCCCGCGATTCGCAGTGACATGAGCTTCGGATTTGCAGCCGCGCCCACAGTCGAACCCACGAGCGACACTTTGTTCTTAACGTTCAGGATTACCGGGCCATTGAGACGCAGCTCGCTGCTGCCTGAAAGTGTGAGCTCTTCGAAGTTGTAGACCGACGGCTCAGTTGAATTTGCGACGCCGAGGACGAAAGCCGTGCGGCTCGATGCTGAGAACTTGCCGTACGTTCCCGCCGGCACGATAACAGCGCCTGCATTTCCGGAAAGCGACAAGTCACGCACGGTTGAGAAGTCGCCGGCGCTTTGACTGGCATTTGTTAATGAGACGATTCGTGTTCCAGCCGGTGGCGGTGGTAATGCGACTGCTGTCAGCGTGATCGGATTGGTGCGCGTGATCAGGAATCGAAGAGAAGCGTTGCCGCTTAAATTCAACTGGTAGTTTGACGGTTGCGTGCTTTCACTTCCCTCGATGACGCCGGCAAACGTCGGGTGACCGTCGACGATGGAGACTGTGGGCGTGCCGGGGACGAGGAGATCTGAAGTGATAACGGACGTACCGCTCATGGAGATGTTCTCGCCGAGTAGCTGCCAGAGCGCGCCCTCGACGCGGCCACTGTCGAGCACGGGAGCGTGTCGCACGACGGCGAGGTTGTCGAAAACCTGTTTGACGCCCGGCATCTCAGCGATGCCCGCGGGCGCGAATGTGATCTGCGACCACTGCGGGACCTGCGCGAGGTGGTGTGTCTCGAAGTCTGTTCCGTTCCAGCGAACGTGCGTGAGCATGCCCGACGATTCAGCGATGAGGATGTCGCCGATCATGTCTGCAAACGCGTCTGCCGGCGCGGCCCAGACTTTTCTGCTCGTCGGATCGACGCCGTAAAAGTTTTCGTGCGCGGGGATCAGGCGGATGTCCGCCGGGTTCAGATTGAGCGTGAAAGTAACGACGGTGCCGTTGGTATCGACCGCGTAGATATGGCCCTGATCCTTTGCGCCCGCCAGGATCTTTCCCGACCACGGACCGTACTTCTCGGGAGCGTCCGGGATCGTGGTCACTCCGTTTAGCGCGGTTCCGAGTAACGCGACCTGGGTCGCCAGGCCGGTTGAGTTGATTCTCCAGATGCCGCCGGTTGTCGTGACGGCGATCACGTCGCCGCCGTAGATGCCGGTGCGGTCGACATAGAGTCCGGTAACCAATCCGGTTTCGCCGGTGAGGGTGGCCCAGGGGTTCTGGACCGTCCCGCCGTCACTCGCGACGCGCGCGACGACGCCGGGCGCGTCAGTGCTGGTAAAGAGATCACCCGGCTTGAAACCGGCGAGACTGGCGCCGAGACCATCATCGCGCGCGGTGGCAATCTTCAGCTCGCCACTCACGCCGCTGACGTTCGAGAAGTTTGCGTGGGCGCCGTCGGCTTGAATGAGCTCGAAGTTGTTTGGCTGGCCCGTTGTCGAATTCGCCGAGACGACGACCTTTCTGGTCCGCTGGTGATAATCGATCCCTCCGTGGTTGTTGAAAGCAGTGCTGAGCGCTGTCAGCTCGACGCCGAAGTTGGCCGACTGCGGAACGGCTACCGGTTCAGGCGCGTTGCTGTGTTTGGGAGCGTCGGGCTGAGTCGGGCGAATAAATGTTTTCGCCGCAAAAGCAGGAACAGCTAACGATTGGATAAACAATAAGAGAACCAACAGGCGGGCGATCGATTTCTGAAGATTTTTCATGGATTCCTTTTCGATGTCGGACACAGTTCGACGCGCAAAGCCGGGACACACTTCTATCCGGCGAAGTTCTCCCGTGGCGGAGCCGCGGAATTGATTAAGTTGCAGTTAGTAGTTGGAAGGGCCTGGGCAGCCGCTTACAAGCGGAACTGAGCGAAGAGATCAAGACAGGTGGACCTCACCGGCTCATTTCACCTCGAACACTTAACTAACTAGTTGCTTCGATACAAATGAGGTTACAAAGCGCGGCGAATCCTACTCGTGATTTCAGATGCTGTCAATTGGCCGAAATTATGACAAGCTCGCGGAGCGAGCGACAGCATAAAGCCTGGGGCTCGCGCCCCAGGATCGAGAATAAAAAAGCGATGAGCCCGCGAACGCGGGCGACAGCATAAAGCCTGGGGTGGAGCGAGGCTTGCGAGCGCAACCCCAAGATCACGAATCAAAATATTGATAGAGCCCGCGAACGCGGGCGACAGTGCGTAATCATGAAACGCTGTCGCCCGCTCCGCGGGCTCAATCGCATTTTTGCGATTCGATCCTGGGGCTCGCGCCCCGGGCTTTATGCTCTCGCCCGCTCCGCGGGCTCAATCGCATTTTTGCGATTCGATCCTGGGGCTCGCGCCCCAGGCTTTATGCTGTCGCCCGCTCCGCGGGCTGAAACGAGGACCAAGACGTGCGGGCCATAACCGAATTTTGATCGCTCCTCGACCGGCCCATGCGTTGGGATAGCCGGGTAAAAGAGCGCCCAGCACGAGCGCAATAAGCGCTGCATAAAATGTGAAGCTATAGGCGCGCTCGAAGCCTGCAAGGTTTTCTTCGCAGGCTTGTTTCAGTTGCGGATTTGTCTGTTGCTGCTCGCAAAGTCCGAAACCGCTTTCCTGATTCTGCAAGTCGCGTTGGACCTGCTTTACTTCCGGCGAGAGAGTGCTTCCCAAAATCGTTGCCAACACCGCAACGCCGAGGGCTTGTACGACGAATCGACTCGAGTTAACCAGCGATGACCCACGCGACACGCTTTCCTTTGGCAGAAGACCGAGTGCAATCGTATAGGTCGGCTGCATCACCAGACTGATCGCAAGACCGCGCAGCACCAGCAAAACAAGAATCTGGCTTATCGGAGTCGAACTCGAAAGACCGGCGAACTGCCAGGTATTGACCAGCAGGATCGCTGCGCCTGCCACAACCAACAAGCGCGGACCGATTTTGTCGTAGATACCGCCGACGATCAGGTTAATCACGCCGGTGGTAGCAGCAATCGGCAAGAGGATGAGTCCTGTTTGCATTGCCGTTCGCCCGCGCAGTGACTGGAGATAAACCGGCATCAAAAACTCCGCGCCAAAGAGTGCGATGACGGCGACGTAACCGACGAGATTCGCTTTGAGAAAGGTGTGATCTTTGAAGAGTCTTAGTTCCAGCAGCGGATCGCGGGCGTACTTCAAATCATAGACCGCGAAGACCGCGAGAGCCACAACAGCGACCGCGAAAAAACTGAGTACCGGCACAGAAATCCAACCGTAATGGTTAACGATCGAGGCAGCGTAAAGGACGCAGCCAAAGCCGGCAATGATCGTAATCAAGCTAATCGGATTGAAGTTGATTGAGCGCTTCGGTTCTGTCGCGCGAAGAATCCTGATCGCGAGACCAATGCCGATCAAACCAATTGGAATATTGATAAAGAAGATCCACCGCCAGAGGTTTGTGTCTGCGAGCAGTCCGCCGACTATCGGGCCGATCGCGGGAGCGGCCACCATCACCACGCCATAAATGCCGAAGGCGCGTCCCTGTTCCTCGTTATCAAATGTGGTGAAAAGCATGACGGTGCTCAAAGGCAGGGCGATACCACCACCAAGTCCCTGAAGAGCACGCGCGCCGACGAGCAACCAGAAACTCGGAGCGAGTCCTGACATTAACGATCCGAGGAGAAAGATGCATAGTCCCGCGACGTAAACGCGCTTGAGTTTGAAACGGTCGGCGAGACATCCGGCCAGCGGCGTTGCAATACCTAAGGCCAGTACATAGACGCTGATGATCCACTGCGCTTCATCGATACCAACATCGAACTCGCGGCGTAATGTCTGAAATGCGACATTGACGACAGTGGAATCAAGCACGATCATCGAAACACCGAAGATGATCGTGATCATCACTCTCCACTTGTAGGTGAGTCCTCCCACGACAGCGCCTACGACAATTAGCATTCCAATTTCAGATCTAAAGAATGGCCAAGGCATACTGATTGCGACGGGGAACAATGCCTCACTAAATGCTGTGTGCATAGCATTCTATGCAGCGGAAGGAAACATGAGTGTATGCGTTAATCGCGTACGAGCGGTTAAGGAGACGGTCCAATGATCAGAAAATTGAAATCAGGTAAGTATAGACTCTACTCGCGGAAGGTAGACGCCAAAACAGGCAAGCGCAAGAATCTTGGCACCTTCGACACTCGGGCAGCGGCAGAAAAACACGAGCGCGCGGTCCAGTACTTCAAACACGGAGGATGATTATTTCCTGCTGGCGGCAGCGACGCTACTCGTCGGATCTGCGCCTTCCCAACGCACATCGGCAGTTGGACCGTAGATTGACGGGACCGACTTATCCAACATGCGCAGATACACGCCGAGTTGGGCGCGGTGATGGGCGGTGTGCAGGACGCGACGCCAGAAGATCCAGATTCGTTCGCGCTCGACGTCGAAGAAAGGAACGACTGCGAGCCACCAGTCTTCAGTCTGCTGCGCCAGGAAGGGCAAACGTTTGCGCGAGAGCTCAACCATGCGCGCGGCAAGCGCCTCAGGGGTGCGGTCCTGAGGCAGTACTTCGTTCGCCGGCACTTCGGGTAAGCCGAGAAACTCGCCAAAGAACCGGCGTTCTGAGAGCAGCTCATGCTCGATGATCTGTCCAACCGTGCTGGAACGCGGATGTGGCTTGAAAGAGAGATCCTCGTCGCTGAATTCACGCCAGACGGAGTTGAGCTTGTTTGCTTCACTCGCATAAGTTTTCACGAGGTGTTGAAAAATGCGAGTCGACGCAACGGGAACGTCAGTGTCTTTGATCGCAACGTCTTCGTATTCCATCTTCAAACCTCTTCTCTGCGTAACCTCTGCGTCCTCTGCGTCTCTGCGGTGAAAGACTTAGTTAAACCGCAGAGACGCAGAGGACGCAGAGGCTACGCAGAGAAACTTTAAAACGTAAAGATTGCCGCAAATTCCGAGCGGATATTGTGCGTGGCGTAACTCGGAATGCCACGAAACAGCGGCAGCAGGCCCACGCGAGAATCAGCGCGCGTGCGGTAGTAACCTTCCTCGTAGGCAAACGTCACCCATTGGTTCCACTTGTATTGGATATTGCCGGAGAAGAGATCGCTGCGGCCGCCGCGCAGGCCAAAACGTCGCGCGTCACGCGCCTTCGCCTGATCGAAACCGTAGTAGACGAAAGCGGTCCAACCGGCATTGCGTCCCTTTGGATCCGCATCGAAGATTCGCGATAACGGAAAGCCGAGTTGCATGAAGCCACCCTGCGCGCGCACGGGTCGCTGCGGCGCAACTACCGCGATACCGTTGTCCAGTCCGAATACGACTGCCGATGCGCCATCGATCGAAATCGTAGCTGCGGTGCTTGTCAGTCCCGCAGTGTCGTTGAAATTGGAGAGTAATTGTCCCGCGAGGAAAAAACGCAGATCGGAGCCGCCGTAATACTTCCCAACCACAGTAACGAAATGCGTCGGCAGTTGAAACTCGGCCGAGTATCCATCACTGTCGCTGCTGACTTCCGCGCCATTCGGAAACGCCGCCCTGAAACCAGCCGGCACGGCCGCAGCCGTAACGATCGCCGTGCGCTGTTGATGTTCGAAGCTGAAGATCAATTGCGCTGGAGCCACGCTCGCTGCTTTATCGAGTTGCCATTGAAGCACGGCGCGACCCTGAATGCCGGGCTGCTGTGAATCCACTCCCTGTCGCTCGCCGAAAGCTAACTGATTGCCGACGTCGTTCGGCAGGTTTCCGAAAGCCGGCAGAACGATCGCGAACTCCGGCTCAAACTGGACATTGCGCGAGCCGCCGAACTTGTGATTGAAACCAAACTTGGCCTGCGGAATGCGCGTGTAAGCAGCGCCGTAACCGATGCCGCCGAAGTTTGTGTTCTCGATCATGTTGGGCAACGTCGACGAGACGAACGGCGACCAGTCCTGTCCGAACAGAACGAAAGCGCTGTCGTGATCATTGAAGCGACGATCGATCCTGACCCAGGCTAAACGCAACGACGGCTGGCTCGATCGAATCGAAGTGATGTTGCGATTGTTGACGCGCGTGAAGTCGCCTTCAAAGTCGAACTCGATCTTTCCGGTGATGCTCATCTTTGGCGCCGGATCGAGCCATTCGAAATTTGCGCCCAGCCGGAGTCCGCGGGCGCGCACGTGAAACTCGGGTGAGTTGTTTGGACCGGTGTCCTGCGCCAGCAGTGGCAATGGAAAATCATTTCCCTGCGGTGATGACGAATCGTGAATGACGCTCGTCTTGAAGATGCCGTAAAACTTGAGCCGCGCGCCGGTGCCGAGTTTGATATCGGGGATCAGTCCTTCCCGTTTTGGTGAGTCGATGCCTTGCAAGCGCACGGGCGCTATGGAGGCGATCACTGCAGGCGTCGGTTGTGGCTCGGGTGCGACTGGCGGCGGCGGGCTGGTTTTGTACTCGGCCGTGATTGTCTTGATCTCGGGTGAAGCTGCGGGCGCGCGTATCGATTCGAATTCTGTGGCCGAGATCACGCCTTTGTCGCGCAAGAGCGCAGCGAGGCGATCTCTTTGTTCCGCAGGTGAGGCGTTGGCCGTGATCGCGCGCGCTTCAGTCTCCGTCAGGATTCCTTTGGCTTGCAGCACGCGCACCAGCGGATCACTCGTGTCAGCGCTTTGCGAAAAAACAGCCAGCGCACTTCCAAGGATAACAACCACAATCAAGGTAAGACGCATGATCAAATCCTTTCTTTGATAAAAGGGCACAAAAAGGCACAAAAGGCACAAAGAGATCAGGAACCACTTTGTGCTTTTTGTGCCTTTTTGTGGCTACCGCTCTTCTATTCGCTCTTCTTGTCGCTTCTCGCGTTCGTAGGCTTCTCGTGAATCGCGGCCGGTCACGGCGCGAAACCATGCCGGATGATGCGTCCAGGCCCAACGCTCGGTAACTGTGCCATCCATCATCGATCGAAATGTGCCCGGTTGATGCGCTGTGCCTTCATAGACGTGGATGATGAACCCGGCCAACATCAGGAGCGCGGCCAGATCGTGAATCACTAAACTGATCGCCACGATCCAACGTCCCGAAAGATTGTCGAACCACATCAACAACCCGGTGACCAAAAACAAAACCCAGCTCACCGCAATGGCCCAGAAATACAATTTTTGACCGGCATTGAAGAAGCCGACGTCCTCCGCTTCGAGGCCCTCTTGATTCGTGGCGTACTGGCGGATTCTTCTCATCCAGCGTCGATCGGCTTCACCCCATGCCATCGGCGCGAACCAGTTAAGGAACTGAAATATGAAAAAGACTTCAAACAGCAATCCAAACCACGGATGAAGCAGGCGCGTTCGTGGTCCACCGCCGAAGAGCGGCGTGATCCAGCGGAACAGCCAAGGCGAGTAGATCGCAAATCCCGTCAGGAGGGAGAGAATGAAAAAGATCGCGACGGACCAGTGCAGGAAACGCGTGTAAACCGGATGGCGCAACAATTCACCACGATACACGCGCGTGGTGCCGAATTGAGCAAACTCGCCTCGAGCCTTCTCGTCGAAGTTTTTTGCAGTTGAGCTCACGGCGCCTCCTTTCTGCCGGCTTCAATCTCCTCGGCTGGTCCAGTCCTGATTTCCGGTGGCTCGGGCTGCGGTAGTTTTGGTCCATAGAAGACCCGGTGGAAGAAGACAGCGGCGATGCCCAGCACTCCCATTCCCAGGCCAATTGGTTTTGCGAGCCATTTCCAGTAGGTGTAACTGGGCGGAATCACGGGATTCGCATTCAGACCGTAGCGCTCGGGCCGCTTGATATCGTGCAGCACGTAGATCACGTGCGTGCCTCCGATTGATTGCGGATCGTAAACTCCGGCATCCGCAAAACCCGAGACGTCGCGCAACTGCTTCGCACGCAGTCCGGCAATCTGGACCATGTCAGACTTCGTTCCAAACTTCAGACATCCGGTCGGACAGGCCTTAACACACGCCGGCTCGAGACCTGCCCCAACCCGATCCGAACACAACGTGCACTTGTAAACCTTCTTCGTATTCGGATTAAACTTGGGAATGTCGAAAGGACAACCTGAGATGCAGTAACCACAACCGATGCAGTTCTCCTGTTGAAAATCGACAATGCCGTTTTCGAACTTGACGATAGCTCCATCAGCAGGACAGGCACGCAAACAACCCGGATCTTCGCAGTGCATGCATTGATCTTTGCGCAACAGCCACATCAGGTTGCCGTCGCGCTCGTCTTCAGCGAACTTGATCAGGTTGTAGTAGTTCCACTCAGTCGAGGGCATCGTCTGGTAAGTGTCGTTGAACGTCGTCTCGCGAAATGGATGATCGTTCCATTCCACGCAGGCGACCTCACACGCTTTGCAGCCGATGCACGTCGTGACGTCGATGTACTTGCACACCTGATCTTCACGACGCGTTCCCCGCCCGGGCACAGGACCAGGATGTGCCGAGATTTCCTGAATCTGAAAGGTGCGTGGGTTAGCCATGATCTTTAAGCCTTTTCAATCTTCACGAGGAAGCCTTTGAACTCCGGCGTGTACGCGTTCGGATCGATTGCGGCCGGTGACAGACCATTTGCGGGTGTCAATCCGGTCCTTCCTTCGTCTTCGGCGATGCCGCGATAACCCCAGTGAATCGGTATGCCGATCTGATAGGTCTCCTTGCCATCGATCATCATGGCCTTAATGCGCTTCGTCACCATGGCCTTCCCGATGTAGTGCCCGCGAGCGCTCGTGATTTTCAGTTTCTCACCGCCAGTGATCCCCATTTTGTCGGCCAGTTGCGCCGGCACTTCGACAAACGGCTCCGGCACGAGCTGCACGTTCATCGGATTGTTCTTGGTCCAATAGTGATAGTGCTCGGTAAGTCGATAGGTAGTGCAGACCACATTGAAGCCCTGATCGGGCGTGCCGAACTTGTCGAGATCGGAACTAAACTTTTTCGCGACCGGATTGTTCGACTGTTGCGGATGCAAGGGATTCGCGATGGGACTCTCCATCGGTTCGTAGTGCTCCGGAAATGGACCATCAGCAAAAGCCGCGAGGGGTGCAAAAATACGGCCGACGCCTTCCGGATTCATGATGAAGGGTCCCATGTGATCCGAAGGTTTCGAATCGGCTTTGAAATCAGGGACGTCGTTGCCCACCCATTTCTGTTGCGCGTCGTTCCACCAAACCTGACGGCGCTCCGGATCCCACGGTTTCCCCGTCAGATCGCAAGAGGCGCGGTTGTACATGACGCGACGATTTGCCGGCCACGACCAGGCCCAGTTCGGGTAGATACCGAGTCCTGATGGATCGTCAGTTCCGCGTCGTTGCATTTGCGCCCCGGCTTCGGTCCATGAACCGGAGTAGAGCCAGTTACCGCAGGCAGTCGTGCCGTCGTCTCGGCACCATGCGAATCCCGGAAGCTGTTGTCCGGCTTTGATCGTTACGCCGGGCTGGAGCGGATCGGTTAGATCGGCGAGGGCTTTTCCGTTGATTTCCTTGGCGACTTCCGCGAGTGACGGGTTCAGCGGAGTTACATAGGACCAACTGAGATTAAGGATCGGATCCGGAAACTTCCCGCCTTCCGTCTGATAAAGCTCACGAATTCTCAAAAAGATGCGCGCCAGTATTTCCTGATCGACTTTCGCGTCACCAGGTGGCGGCAAAGCCGCATACTTCCACTGCAACCACCGCGCGGAGTTGACGAACGTACCGTCCTTCTCAGCAAAGCCGGCGCCCGGCAAACGATAGACAGTCGTATTGATCGCCTTCATCTGGTCTGCGGTGGTGCCTGGAGCGCGCCAGAATTCGGCCGTCTCTTCCGGAAAGAGATCGCAAACGACGAGGAAGTCAGCTTTCTTCAAAGCCTCGATGTTCTTGCGCGAGTTGGGACCGATGGCGACGCCGTTCATACCAAAAGCAAACAGGCCTTTCACTTTGCCCTGGTACATCTCGTCCCACATCTCAGTCCACGAGAACTTGCGATCGATCTTTGGCAAGTAGTGATAGTTGAAGTCGTTTTCCTTCTTCGCTGAGTCGCCGTACATAGCCTTCAAAAACGACGCCATGAACTTTGGCGTGTTGGACCAGTAGTTATACGAGTCCCACTCGTTGGGCTTCGATACAGTCGGCGTCGTGCGTTTGTTAAAAGTGGCGAGGTCCGTGTCTGCTGGCTGCGGGATCTTTAAATAACCTGGGAAGATGTCGAACACGCCGCCCATGTCCGTTGCGCCCTGGATGTTGGAGTGCCCGCGCAGGGCATTCACGCCGCCGCCGGCGCGTCCGACATTTCCCAGCAGCAACTGCAGCATAGCCGCAGTGCGAATAATCTGAGTGCCAAAGGTGTGTTGCGTCCAACCGACGGCATAGATGATCGTCCCCGCTTTTTTCATGTTGCCGTCTTTGCGAATAGACGTGAACAGATCCGCGGCTTTGAGAAACTGATCTCTCGGGATTCCCGTAATGCGCTCGACCATCTCCGGCGTGTAGCGGGAATACTGCTGCTTCAGTAGCTGGAACACGGAGCGCGGATGTTGCAATGAGAGATCGTAAGCGATATTCGGCGGCAGCATCGGCGGCGGCTTGGTTCCGCCCTGGCCGGAGGCGCCTGGTCCACCGGCAGCCTGGTGTCCCTGACCCATGGCGTCGCCGCCCTTTTGCGGTGTCGACGGTTGCGACTTAACCGGCTCGCTCTTGCGTTCGAAATTCTTTGCAGGCTCTTCGCCGCCGGCCCCACTCGATGTTGTTGTCGACGATCCTGCGGTCGTTTCTTGTTTTACTGGTCCAACGTTGCCGCCCGCTTCGTAATTCCAGGTTTCCTTGTCGTAGGTTTTGCCGTCGAAGCCTGAGAACAATCCATCTTCAGGAAGTTTGAAACCCTCCTTAACGATGAACGCGGCGTTGGTGTAGTTGATTAGATAGTCTTTCGCGAGGCGATTGGTTTGGATTGCGTAATTGATCAGGCCGCCGAGGAAAGCGATGTCCGTTCCGGCTCGTATTTGTAAGAAGAGATCCGCCTGGGTGGCAGTACGCGTGAAGCGCGGATCGACGACGATCATCTTCGCGTTACGATGAAGCTTCGCTTCAACCGGCCACTTGAAGCCACACGGGTGGTTCTCAGCCGGATTGCCACCCATAATCAACATCATGTCCGTATTCTTGATGTCGATCCAGCCGTTGGTCATTGCACCGCGTCCGAATGTGGGCCCCAAACTGGAGACCGTCGGACCGTGTCAAACCCGGGCCTGCGTTTCGAAGTAGCAGACCCCCATGCTGCGCATGGCTTTTACTGCCAGAAAATTCAGCTCATTCGTATCAGTGCAGCCGCCGATCCAACCGATTGTTTCCAAACGATTGACGGTGTAGCCGTCCTTATCTTTTTCGATGAACGTGGCGTCGCGTGTTTTCTTGGTCCAGTGCGCGATCTCATCGACCGCCTGGTCCCAGGGGATGTCGTCCCAGTGATCAGAACCAGGGCGACGCACCTGCGGTTTCAGCAGACGCCGGTCGTTGGCGATCTCCTGCTCCAGCGAAGCACCTTTTGGACACAATGTGCCGCGATTGATCGGATGATCGGGATCACCTTCAACGTGGACGACTTGCGGAATCGCATTCTTCGCTTTGTCGCCCAGCGTGTGGATGATCACGCCACAGCTTACCGAACAGTACGGACAAGTACTGCGCGTCTCGCTGGTACGTTCAATCTTCAGTCCTTGTGTCTGCGCATAGACCGGAGCGAGGTTGAATCCGAAGACACTAACACCTGCGCCTCCGATCACAGTGGTCTTGATGAAGGTTCTTCTGGAGATATCCATACACATACCTCCGGACAGCGGATCTTCCGCGTGACTAATTTATTTCAAGGGCTCAATGGTAGGGGGTTACAGTTTGTAAGGGTAGGCCCATCTACGGATAAAGTCAATAAAGATCTGCGTTAATGCGCGACTAATATTCATACCCCTACTAAGTTCAGCTCGATTTTCGTGTATCCATGTTCGCGGGCCCAGAGATCGAGGGGCGCGGCGTAGATCTCGTCTACTAATGGCATGGCGTGTCCGAATCGGGTGAGATCGATTCCCTTGATGTAGTGTTTGCAGGAATCGCATGCTTCGATCCGGATGTGATCGAATTCGGGCGTATGAAAGTAACCGAGCTTGGTGGGTCGCTCTTCTCCACAATTGGCGCAAACCACGCGGCGAAACTCCCACGCGCAAAGACAATCGGCACATAACAAGTCGCGATTGCCGCTTTCACTCTCTCGAGATTGAAGAAAACTGAGTTGCGGCTTACCACCACAAAAAGGACACGTTCGCTCGCCGCCCGCCAGCTCTCTCCCGACGGGCGTGGCTTTCGTTTCGGCCAGCCAATGCAGGTAAGGTTGTAGCACCGCCTTCGCAAAGAACTGTGTGTCAGACGGACTGCGCCAGTAGTCGAACAATTCTTTAGCCATAACGTTCGACTCGGTATCCAGTAGCGCCTGCGCTGACTCGGCGAGCGACTCCGGCCCGCTTCGCGTCACACGTTCCAACAGCCCGCTCAGCGACGCCTGGATCACAACTACATCACTCTCCAGATCTCCAGACGGCAACCAGTTCTTACGACTGCGAAGCGCCTCGTAAATCTCTTCCTGCGCGCGCAGGAGTTGAGCGTAAAAGTTCAGCAGCTCTTTTGATCCACTCGACTCTGCCGCCAGGTAATCTGCTCTCTCGATGTGCTTGTCCCAAAAGGAAGCCATATCGGGAATTGTACTACGTCAGATGGCAGGTACGGATGAGTGCCGGCGGCGCGTCCGCAGTTCTTTGCGAGTCTCAGCTCGTTCTACACCGTGGCCGGTAGCGGATTCTTCGACGTATTCGTCACTGATGTACTTGGCCATTGCCTCGATAGTCGGGAAGTCAAACAACTCAAACAGCAACAGATTCTTTTCAAACTTCGCGCACAATTTTCCGTGTACGACCCCAGCCTGCAGCGAATGTCCCCCGAGATCGAAGAACTTGTCTGTCACGCCTACGCTCTCGATGCCAAGCACTTCCTGCCAAACTTCCGCAATCTCTCGCTCGACGGCGCTGCGCGGCGCAACAAAAGCCGCCGGCAAATCAGGCCTTTGAGAGTCAGGCTCCGGCAGTGCTCTGCGATCGACTTTACCGCTCGGGGCCAACGGCAAGGTATCAAGCTTCATCCAGACTGACGGGATCATGTAATCCGGTAAGCGCTCCTGGAGGTAGCTACGCAGTTCTGTTATTTCTGCTTCACTGACTGCATACACTATTAACCGCTTATCGGCATCGTTCTCTTCGCGAACCACAACGACCGCATCTTTGACTGCCTCGTGTTTGCACAACACTGCCTCAATCTCTTCCAGCTCGATCCGGAAACCACGCAGCTTGACCTGCTGGTCCATACGCCCGAGAAACTCGAGCTGCCCGTCAGGCAAATAGCGGCCGAGATCTCCAGTCCGATAGAGGCGAGCACCGGCAACACGCGAATATGGATGGGGCACGAAACTAACAGCGGTGAGCTCCGGGCGCTTAAGATACCCGCGCCCAACACCCTCGCCGGCAATGAACAGCTCACCCGAAATACCAAGCGGCGCCGGGCGCATGTTTTCATCAAGCACATACACCTGAACATTCGCCAACGCTCGGCCCAGAGCCGGTTTGCGACGATCTGGACGACACTCCGCGACGGTTGTACAGACTGTGCTCTCTGTTGGTCCATACGCATTGTAGAAGTGCCGCCCGTCCGTGGCCCAGCGTTGGACCAGCTCGGCCCAGCACGTCTCACTGGCAGAGACGATAGTACGCAACGCCGGAAACTCCTCGTTGGGCGGCAGCAACGCCAGTGCAGAGGGAGGTAAGGTGACGAACGTGACTGCCCGATCGCGCAGTAGAGCGGTCAAACGCTCACCCGGTATCAAATCTTCTCGCGACGCCAGCACAAGTGTCGCCCCATTAACAAACGCGAGCGCAAATTCCCAGACCAACACATCAAAGCTGAGTGCGGAGAATTGTAGTACACGGCTCGAGGGCCGCAGGTCGAAAACCCTTATTTGCGCGTAAGCCAGATTGCATAGACCACGATGGATCGAAACCACGCCTTTCGGAGTACCGGTTGAGCCCGACGTGTAGGTCACATAAGCGGCGTTTTGAGGCGTGGTGAGGAGGTCGAGGTTGTCGTCGGAATAGGTCGTATAGGACCTATCCAGGTTCTCTTGCGTGAGTACCACCTCGAGGCCCGAGTCTTCAATCATGAACGCAAGGCGCTCCCGTGGATAAGCCGGATCGAGTGGAACAAATGCGCCGCCGGCTTTCAAAATGCCGAGAATTCCAACCATCATCTCGAGCGAGCGTTCGACACTGATCCCGACCAATGTTTCCGGACCGACCCCCGACATGCGCAGGTGGTGGGCCAACCGGTTCGCCCGGCAATTCAACTCGCGATAGCTCAAGCTCCGATCGCCAAAGACTACCGCCTCAGCGTCAGGCGTTCGCTCGACTTGTACTTCGAATAACTGGTGGAAACACTTATCAGACGGAAAATCGTGCTCCGTATCGTTCCACTCGACCAACACCTTTCGCCTTTCCACTTCCTCGAGAAAGGTCTCCGTCTCGAGTGGACCAGAGAGATTGCTCGCCAACGCGGCGAGCACCCGCTCGTAATAACCTCTAATCGCGAGGGCTTGCGCCTCGGTCAGCCTTTCCGGATCGACTGCTATATTCAACATAACTCGCGCGCTCAGAACATTCGACATGAATCCCGCATTGAGCGTGAAGTTGTTCTCTTCATAACCTTCCAGCTGCTCTATGATCTGCACCTCACCCGAGCCAAGCACGCCTTCCAGCACGTGGAAATGAGCATAATTGAATGTCGTTTCGAAGAAGGCCGGGATGTTTAGTTGCTCCTGAATTGCTGCGAGCGGATAGCGTCTAAACGGCAGCATATTGCGTTCGGCTTCGAACGTCTCGCGCACAAACTCGATCCACGTTCGCGACGAAAGACGCTGCCGAAAAGGTACTACGTTGAGAAACTGTCCTCTAATAAGTTCTCCATCCGGCTCTTCGGGCCGTCCATTGCAGACCAATCCGGTGATGACGTCTGAATGACCTGTGATCATCATCATCACTTTGAGGTGCACCGCAAGCAGCACGCTCTTTATCGGAACCGCGGCAGTCAGGGCCATCCGGTGCAGACCTTCTGAGACCGCGTCAGGAATGTGGACCATGAGATTCCGCGCCCGCTTTGGACCAGTGGAGGATTCAAAAGGCCAACGTGAGATCTCAGTAACGGTGGCATCGCTCAAGCTGTCGTACCAGAAACGACGACACAATTCGGATTGCAGAGTCACCTGTTCGAGTGCCACGAAGTCTCGGAATGAAGTCGAAAATGGTGTGTGCACGGGCAGCGACTCGCCGCGAAGCAGAGCGAAATAAACCTGGAATATCTCTGCCAGAGTGGATTGCAGACTCCAACCATCGAAGATCGCGTGACACTCAGTCAATGTGAACTGGAATGTCTCTTCACTGCGCCGGTGAATGCGGAAACGAAGTAACGCTGGTTGAGACAAATCGAAGTGGTGTTGCTGTTCGCTTTCAGTGTAGCTCCTGATCACTTCCTGTTGCATTGCCGGAGAAAGTTCCCGCAGATCGACAAATTGAGTAAGAAGCACAGCTTCTTTGTAGACAAGTTGTAACGGTTCTGAATAGCTCGACACGTCGAACGACGTGCGGAGCACATCGTGCCGGGCAACAACATGCTGCACGGCCTTCACAAACAACTCTTCATTCAGACGCGCCTTGAGGTGATAGCTGTTGATGTTGTGATAAAGCGAAACGCCCGGCGTCGCTTCGAGGTGATAAAGCATGCCTGCCTGAAGCCGGCTAAGCGGGTAAGCATCAATAACACCTTCAGGCAATCTCCGCTTATCTTCGTCGCTCAACAATCCGAAAGGCTCAGTGTGCTGAGCGGGGGCGGTTTCGTGAGTCTCGAGCGTCCGGGCCAGCTCACGAATAGTCTGGTGCTGAAACAACTGCTGCAGGGAAAAATACAAACCTCGTTCTTTAGCAAGACTCAAAACCTGCACGCTGCGTATTGAATCACCTCCGAGCGCAAAGAAGTTGTCATTCACGCCTACGCGTTCAACGCGCAGGACTTCAGCCCACACACGCGCTAGAATTTGTTCTTTCTCGGTTTCGGGTGCGACGTGGGTTTTGCCCGGCCTGAGTCGCGACTCTTCCGGCGCCGGCAACGAGCGTCGATCCACTTTGCCATTGTTGGTTAAAGGAAGCTTGTCGAGCAGCACGAATGATGAGGGCACCGTGTATTCCGGCAATTGCGCTCTCATATGACTGCGCAAGTCACTGGCATTGAGTCGTTGATCAATGAGGACGACGTAAGCGACCAGTCGTGTGCCGCCGGTATCATCATCGCGCGCGATCACGATGCTCTCGGCTACGCCCTCATGTTGGGCCAGCACCGCTTCAATCTCACCCAGCTCAATTCGAAAACCTCGCACCTTCACCTGTCGATCGACTCTGCCGAGATATTCCAGCTCACCGTTTGCGAGGTAACGTCCGCGATCGCCGGTGCGATAAAGACGCGCGCCTTCCCTGCTCCACGGATGTGGGATAAATCTTTCCGCGGTGAGTTCCGGCCGGCGCAGGTAACCGCGTGCAAGTCCGTCGCCACCAACGTACAACTCACCCGCGACACCGATCGGCACCGGCCGCTGCGCGGCATCAAGCACATAGACTTGCAGATCCGGAATGCGCTCGCCGATCGCGTTTCCAGTTGCGGATACGAGGTCGCTCTTGCGGATGGGGCGGTAAGTTACGTGAACGGTCGTTTCCGTGATGCCGTACATGTTGACGAGTAGTGGTTGCTCATCTCCGTGACGCTCGAACCATGGACCAAGACTCTGCAGCTCGAGCGACTCACCGCCAAAAATCACATAGCGCAATGCTAGCGGCGAGGTACTCTGCTCAACCTGCATCAGTTGACGAAAAGCTGACGGCGTTTGATTCAGCACGGTCACGCGCGCTTCACGCAGCAGTTGATAAAAAGCTTCCGGTTGCCGGCTTACGAGATACGGCACGATGACGAGCCGGCCGCCGTACATGAGCGCGCCCCAGAGCTCCCACACTGAAAAATCGAACGCGTAGGAGTGAAACAACGGCCAAACGTCCTGGGAATTGAAATTGAACCATTCGCGCGTCTCGGAAAAAAGACGCACGACGTTCGCATGCGTGACGACAACGCCCTTCGGTGTGCCCGTCGAACCAGAGGTGTAAATGACGTAGGCCGGATCCTCGATCCCCACGGGCGTTATTTGCTCTCGTTGTATGGCGTCTTGCAATTCTTCGATAAAGAGCACCTCGACTGTCTCGGGCAATATAGAAGCCAAACTTCTTTGTGTTAACAACACCGCCGGCCGTGCATCAGAGAGCATGAACGCAATCCGCTCTTTCGGAAGCTCGATATCGAGTGGTAGATAAGCGCCACCGGCTTTCAAAATGCCAAGCACCGCAACCACCAGCTCGACCGATCGCTCCATAAAAATGCCGGCTATAGTTTCTGGTCCAGCACCGAGGCCGAGCAGGTGATTTGCAACCCTGTCAGCACGCGCATTTAGCTCACTGTAAGTAACCCTTTCTTCTCCGAGCACAACTGCAACTGCTTCGGCATTGCGTTCCACCTGCTCTTCAAACAACGCATGTAACGGGCGTTCCAGCATTCGCCGTGGCTCGACGTCATTCCACTCATAAAGCAATTGCCGCTCTTCAATGTCAGTCAACAACGGCAGCTCGAGAATGCTCTGATCGGGATTCTCAGCAATCGCCATCAGTAATCGGTGGTAATGACCAAGCAAACGTGTGATCGTCGCAGCGTCAAAAAGATCCGTGCTGTACTCCAGCACGCCACTAATATGACCGCCACGCTCAAACAGCTCGAACGTGAGATCGAATCTTGCAGTCGAACGCGCAACCTCAACCGAAATCAACTTCAGATCAGGCAAATCGATCACCTGCACCGGCGCGTTATGCAATGCAAACATCACCTGAAACAGCGGCGTGTAGCTGAGACTTCGTTCGAGCTGCAGCTCTTCCACGATCTTCTCGAACGGAACATCCTGGTGCGCCTGCGCATCCAGCACCAGCGCGAACACGCGTTCGAGCAGCTCGCGAAAGGTGGGATTGCCGCTGACGTCCGACCGCAGCACGAGAGTGTTGACGAAGAATCCAATCAACGCCTCGGTTTCGAAGCGGTTGCGATTGGCGATTGGCGTCCCGATTGCGATGTCTGTTTGACCTGTGTAACGCGAGAGTAACGTTTGCCATGCGGCCAGCAACAAGGTGAAGAGCGTCACGCTTTCGGTTCTTGCCAGTTTTATGAGCACCGGCGAAAGATCCCGCGGCAGTGCGAAAGATTGTCTTGATCCGCGATGAGACCGTATCGATGGTCTCGGTCGGTCGGTGGGTAATTGCAGTGTCGCCACATCGTCGAGTTGCTTTTTCCAGTAGTCGAGTTGTATAGCAAGTACGTCGCCATTGAGCCAGTCGTGTTGCCAGCGCGCGAAATCGGCGTATTGAATAGGAAGCTCAGGCAGCGACGGCGCTTCGCCTTGGGAAAACACCTCGTAAGGCGATCCCAATTCTGCGATCAACACACCCATCGACCAACCGTCCGCGATGATGTGATGCATCGTCAGCGACAGCACGTGATCGTCAGTCCCCAGGCGCAGCAACTTCACACGCAGCAATGGTCCAGTCGCTAGATCGAACGGACGTAACGCTTCTTCTTCGAGCGCGGTGTTGATAGCGGCCTTGGTCAGGTCCGCGTGCTCGACGATGAGATCGAGTTGTGGAGAGATAACCTGAAGCGGCAGGCCATTGTGCAACTCGAAAGTGGTGCGCAGTGTTTCATGTCTACGCACCATGAAATCGAAACTGCGTTCAAGTGCGGCAACATTGAGCTGGCCATGAAGACGGACTGCTGAGTGCACGTTGTAAAGCGGGCTACCCGGCTCCAACTGATCCAGAAACCAAAGCCGCTGCTGCGCAAAGGAGAGCGGAGCGCTCACGGGCTTGCGCGCGCGCTGGCGCAGTAAATCCGCAAGCAGCGCACGCTTATCTCGTTGCGCTATCTCCTCGACTCTCATATGTGTCAGTGAGTTTCGCGAATATTGGTAACGCTGTCTGTCGGTAACTCGACTCAGTCTGCTTCTCTGTCCATATTGGTCTGTTTTCAGACTCAGTTGACTAGCTGACAGACAACATCTTCGTCTTCGTAGTACAAAGAAGTGCCATTCTCCTGACTCTCGCCGTCAAAATTCCGAGGTAGGTGATCATGAAAAACGCAGGTGTAACTGAACGTCTCGGCGAGATCGCAATTATCGGGATGGCCGGTCGCTTCCCCGGCGCTCGGAACATTGAGGAGTTCTGGCACAACCTGCGCGATGGAGTGGAGTCGATAACCTTCTACTCCGATGACGAACTGATCGCCGCCGGAGTTGACCAGCAAACATTAGCAGACAAGCACTACGTTAAAGCAGGCGCTATCCTGCAGGACGTCGATCTTTTCGACGCACAGTTCTTCGGCTTCACCCCACGCGAAGCTGAAGTCACGGATCCGCAGCATCGCTTGTTGCTCGAGTGTGCCTGGGAAGCATTGGAGAATGCCGGTTACAACCCCGACGCCTGCCGGAAAAGGACAGGCGTTTACGCGGGCGCCAGCACCACGACGTACATCCTTAATGTTTACTCGGCTCCCAACCTCGCGGCGTCGGCGGGCGGTATGCAAATCGAGATTGGGAACGACAAGGACTATCTCGCGACCCGCATCTCGTTCAAGCTCAATCTCACCGGCCCCAGCATTACGATTCAAACAGGCTGCTCGACCTCACTCGTCGCCGTGCACCTCGCCTGCCAGGCGTTACGCGACCACGAGTGCGACATGGCTTTAGCTGGAGGCGTATCGATCAGCAGCTTTCACCCAACTGGTTATCTTTACCAGGAAGGAGGTGTGCGCTCGCCCGATGGACATTGCCGGGCCTTCGACGCAAGAGGCGCAGGCACGCTGGCCGGAAGCGGCGTCGGAATGCTCGTGTTGAAGCGTTTGGCCGAAGCAATAGCCGACCGAGATTACATCCACGCAATCATCAAGGGGTCGGCAGTCAACAACGATGGCGCATTAAAGATTGATTACACAGCTCCGAGTGTTGACGGCCAGGCTGAGGTGATCACCAGGGCCATGACACTCGCCGGAATTAATCCCGAGAGTATTAGTTACGTCGAAGCTCACGGCACGGCGACTCCCATCGGCGATCCGATCGAGTTTGCGGCGCTCACCAAAAGCTTTCGCGCCGGCACGGATAAGCGCGGCTACTGCGCTGTCGGCTCTGTGAAAACAAACTTCGGACACTTAAACGTGGCTGCTGGAGTAGCGGGATTGATTAAGACAGTGCAGTCACTCAAACATCGAATGATTCCTCCCAGTTTGCACTTCGAGCGTCCGAGTCCAAATATAGATTTCACCGCCAGTCCCTTCTACATCAATACGCAACTCACACCCTGGCGAGTCAACGGCTCCCCGCGTCTCGCAGGGATCAGTTCTTTCAGCATTGGTGGAACCAACGCTCATGTAATCGTTCAGGAAGCTCCCGCGCCACCACCGTCTGATGTTCAGCGAAACTTGCATTTGCTAACTCTCTCCGCCCGAACATCGACGGCGCTCGAGGCATTAACCGATCGGTTAACAAACTACCTGAAGCAGAATCCCGAAACGAATCCTGCCGATCTCGCCTACACACTGCAAACCGGCAGAAAGAAGTTTGCACACGGACTGACGCTCGTGTATGCGGATATTGAAGATGCGCTTGCAGCACTGGAGGCGCACGACCGCAAACGGACCGTTTCGATTGTTGAAGATGAAGAATCGGAACGGTCCGTTGTGTTTGTGTTCCCAGGGCAGGGCGCGCAGCACGTCAATATGGCGCACGAGTTGTATACAGCTGAATCGGTTTTTCGCGTCGAAGTTGATCGCTGTTCGGAGTTACTCACGCCTGCTCTTGGACTCGATCTGCGTGACGTGCTGTACGCGCCCACTGACCTGCTCAAGCAGACGTTGTTTACCCAACTCTCGCTCTTTGTCACCGAATATGCACTGGCGAAACTATGGATGTCGTGGGGAGTACGTCCTGCTGCGATGATCGGTCACAGCCTCGGTGAGTACGTGGCGGCTTGTCTAGCCGGCGTGCTGTTGCTCCCAGACGCTCTATCACTCGTAGTGGCGCGTGGACAGCTGATGCAAAAACTTCCGGAAGGCATGATGCTGGCCGTTCTTCTTCCGGAAGCAGAAGTCGTCCCACTGCTGGGCCAGGGACTCTCGCTCGCCGCTGTCAACGGTCCATCTTCGTGCGTCGTATCAGGACCGACCGAAGAATTGATCCAATTGGAGAAACTGCTCTTTAAGCACATGGTCTCCTCGCGACGTTTGGAAGTCTCGCGCGCTTTTCATTCGTCAGTGATGGACCAGATCATTGACGAGTTTGTTCGCGAGGCAAATCAGGTGCGATTAAATCCACCTGAGATTCCCTACATCTCTAATTTCACAGGCACCTGGATCAAAGCAACAGAAGCGACCGATCCGCTTTACTGGAGCCGGCAATTACGACAAACAGTTCGTTTTTCAGAAGGCGTCGCCGAGCTTCTTAAAGAACCGCGAGCCGTCTTGTTGGAAGTTGGGCCAGGGCAAACACTCTGCGCCCTGGCTCGGCACCATCTCGACAAAGACTCCAAACAACTTGTGCTGCCCTCGCTGCGCAAACCACGCCAGCCGCTTTCGGATGTGGCATCAATGCTCGAAACGCTCGGTCATCTCTGGCTCGTGAACGCTTTCAATAATTGGAATGACTTTTACACGGGCGCGGCGCGGCGAAGGCTTCCCTTGCCCACCTACCCATTCGAACGAGAACGGTTTTGGATCGACAACAAAACGGTCAGTGGTCCAAAGAAACCGGTGCTGGAAGCGAATCAGGAGTCGTCTGTTACGGTAAGAACACAGGCTCGGCAATCTCTCAAGAGCAACTACGTCTCACCAAATGGCGCCGTAGAAACCATGCTCGCAGACATTTGGCAGGACCTTTTCGGCGTCGACCAGATCGGCGTTCATGATGACTTTTTCGATCTCGGTGGCCAGTCGTTATCAGCAATCCAGCTTATCACTCGCGTACGCGAGGCTTTCCAAATTGAATTTCCATTAACCGACTTATTTAATGCGCCGACCATCGCCGCAATGGCGGAAAAGATCACTTCACAGCAACTCACTCCTGACGAAGTCGAAGAGTTAGAAAAACTGTACAGCGAGATCGAGCGACTCTCGACCAGTGAGGTGCAGGAGCAGTTGGCCCAGAAACTGGACTTCAAACCTCACCGCGACAACAACGGAGTTCATTTCAGCCTCTTATTCTTTTCCGGCGACGGCTCGAGAGAGTCGGACGACAAATATCGCTTGTTAATCGACGCCGCAAAATATGCCGACGAACACGACTTTGCTGCGGTCTGGATACCCGAGCGACACTTCCAGGATTTCGGTGGCCTCTATCCAAACCCTTCCACACTGGGCGCTGCACTCGCGATGGTGACGAGGCAAATCCAGTTACGCGCCGGCAGTGTTGCCTTGCCGCTGCACAATCCCATTCGTGTCGCCGAAGAGTGGTCCGTAGTAGATAACCTTTCACACGGGCGCGTGGCGATCTCCTTTGCTTCCGGCTGGCATCCGGAAGACTTCGTTTTGTCCCCAGGCTCTTACAGCGAGCGACGAGAAATAATGTTTCATGGCATTGAAACCATCCAACAACTCTGGTCGGGTGAAACAGCCCGCTTTCCGAGTGTCGAGGGCAACGATACGGAGATCAAGATCTTACCCAAACCCATTCAGCAGCAGTTACCAATCTGGATCACCTCTTCAGGCAGTCGTGAGACCTGGGTACGGGCGGGCGCAATCGGAGCCAACATCCTGGCGGGCATGAGAGGTGATCCTGAAGACGATCTGGCGAAGAAGATCCGGCTCTATCGTGAATCAATGGCCGCACACGATCACGATCCGAGCGCCGGCTGCGTTACGGTGATGCTGCACACGTACATTGCCAAAGATAATGACGATGCCAGAGCGATGGTCCAGCAACCGCTCACCCGTTACCTCCGCACATTCATTTCACAGGGCGAACACTTGCGAGCCGATCGGGACAGCCTCGACGGAAGTAAGGTAACCGATAACGACATGGACACGCTGGCTACCTTCGCTTTCGAACGGTTCTTCAACTCAGACTCGCTCATCGGAACGCCGGAAAAATGCGAGCAACTGATACGGCGGCTGGTCGCAGTTGGAGTCAATGAAATTGCGTGTCTAATTGATTTTGGCCTGGACGTGAGCACCGTCATGGAAGGCTTAGAGAACCTCGTCGCTCTGAAGGCGCGCCTCAGCAGTCAGACATCAATGTTGTACCAACTGTAGGGGGTGGCCCTCCGTGACCACCCGTCGTTTGACATCGCATTGGTGGTAAGACGGGTGACCACGGAGGGCCACCCCTATAGTTACGTGAGGGAAAGTCGTGACTCTTTCACCGGAGCGCCGTGCGTTACTCGAACTGCGGCTGAAGCAGAAACGCGGAAACTCTGTAAGCCGGCAGAGGATCACTCGGGGTGAACGCACGAGCGTCTATCCAATGTCGTATGAACAGGAACGGCTCTGGTTTTTCCATCTACTCGCGCCCAACAGTCTGGTGCACAACCTCAATCGCAGAAACATACTCGAGGGACCTCTCAACGTGAACGCGTTGCAGAAGAGTTTTGATGAGATCGTGGGGCGTCACGAAATACTCCGCACCACTCTCACCCTTGCAGATGAACGCCCGGTCCAGATCGTTGAGCCGGCTCATGCGGACATGTTGCCTTTCATCGATTTGATAGATCTTCCCCCTGAAGAAAAAACAGCTCGCGCCGAAGAACTCGCATTGGAACAGGCGCGGAAGCCTTTCGATCTCGCCAAAGGTCCATTGTTACGAGCCGCGCTACTGCGCCTGGATTACGAAAGGCACGCGCTGCTTCTCACGGTGCATCACATCATCACTGACTGGTGGTCGTTTGGCGTACTTTATCGAGAGCTATTAACTCTCTATCACGCTTTCGCGACTGGCTCGACCTCGCCGCTGGCCGAATTGAGTATTCAGTACGGAGATTATGCTCGTTGGCAGCGCGAATGGCTCCAGGGTAAAGAGCTCGAAACGCTGCTTTCGTACTGGAAGCAACAACTATCAGATTGTCCACACGTGTTGAATCTGCCCACGGACCACCCGCGTCCCGCTCGACAATCGTTCCATGGCAGACGATTCCAGTTTGAATTTCCGAAAGAACTGTACCGTGCGCTTGAAGATCTGAGTCATGCGGAAGATGTCACGCCGTTTATGACGACGCTCGCAGTGTTTCAAGTATTGCTCTACCAATATACGGCCCAGGAACGATTTCTCGTCGGCAGTCCAACTGCGAATCGCAGTAAACTCGAGACCGAGAGCCTCATAGGTTTTCTCATCAACACGATGGTGTTGCGTGGAGATCTTTCGGGGGATCCAACCTTCCGCGAGTTACTGAAGCGACTCAAGGACACGCTCGTCGGCGCATATGCACATCAGGATCTGCCGTTCCAAAAGCTGGTTGAGGAATTAAAGCCGGAACGGAATTGGAGTGTTCAGCCTCTGGTCCAGGTGGCCTTTATTTTCCTTTCCGCGGCGGCGCCGAATCTGGACAAAACCATTCCTCAGTTGACTATGTCTGAATTTCCCCCACTGCAATTGAGGAACGTCGAGGTGGTTGCATCGGAGCTCGACTTAACTCTTAGTCTGCTAAACTGCTCGGATTATCTGGACGGATTTTTTGAGTACAACACAGACCTCTTCGATCAAACCACCATCTCGCGCATGGTTGAACACCTGCGCGCGTTGATGGAGGCCGTCGTCGCCAATCCCGCTCAACGCATCTCAGACTTATCCTTGCTGATGATTGATGAAAAAGACGCTCTGCTTCCAAAATTCGACTTTGAGTAGATGTACGAGTTTGAACGTATCTCGTATTCGCCTGAACCAGGCCATCGTAATACTTGGGTTAACTGATCCGTAAGACCTTTCAGACACACATGTACTTGTTCTCAAAAACATTTCTGAGACCGGATTTTTATTAATTTTAGTTTTTTGAGATTGGACTAAAGGTGGGATGGCAGGGTGATGCCATCTTCTCTTCACCGACTATTTGAGATGGCTTGAGGGTGAGTGTTTGAAAGCTTTAGCTGACTACTGCCGGACGCACCATTCCAGCGCTGACATTGCGCTCGTTAGCTTGTGTCGTGCCTGTCGAAACGCGACGCTCTGAGGGCCGTCCAGAACTTCGTCCACCACATCGTCACCGCGCACCGCCGGCAAATCGTGCATGAAGACGGTGCTAGCGTCTTTCGAGAAGCGCTGCATGAATTCCTGTGTCACTGAGTAAGGTCTGAATTTCTCTTTCCAGTTGCTGTCGGGCTTCGGATCTCCCATGGTTTGCCAGCGTGTGGTGTAGATTACGTCGAACTTGTCTCGCAGAGTCGAAATATCATGGCGTTGCTCAATGACCGAGCCGCCCAAACTCAAGCCCTGCGCTTTTTCGAGGACACTGGACGGAACTCCGTATCCTTCCGGAGTAAGTAACATGAGCCGCATGCCGGGTGTTAGAGCGACGGCAAACGCGAGCGCCGCGGCGCTGTTATTTCCCTCCCCTACATACAACACGCTGACATCGTGCAAACGGCCGTAGATCTCTTTGATTGTTACGAGGTCGGCGAGCGCCTGAGTCGGGTGCTCGCTATCGCTCATGGCATTGATGATCGCCATGTCGTTTTGCGAAGCGAAGGCCTGCATTTCAGAGATCGACGCATTGGTGCGAACTACGAGCGCGTCGAGATAACCTGCCAACACGCGCGCCGTATCTGCAATCGTTTCTCCAGTGCAGATTTGCAGATCGTTGGGACCGAAAGCTACCGGTGTCGCACCCAATTTGATTGCCGCGACGGTGAAAGCAGTCCGCGTGCGCGTCGATGTTCGTTTGAAGTAGATGCCGACCGTCTTTCCGAGCAACGGCGGCACACCAACTCCATGAGCGGCAATCTCCAGAGCGCGATTTACCAGGAACGCCAGGCTCTCTGGTCCCATCTCACTGAGAGAAAGCAGATGTCTCGTGGTGCCTCGTCGCGGCAAGGCAGCGACAATCTGCGGCGCAAAACTCGTCGTCATAAATTTCCTTCCAATTTGTTAGAAATACTTTTCTTAGAACTTACTGAAGCTCGTCGTGAAGTATTCGGTAACACTCGCACGAATTGGTCTCGAGCCGGGCGCGATCGACAATCACGATATGACCGCGACTGTAACGAATCAGGCCCGCACTCTGGAGATTCCGGGCCGCCATCGTGACCGCAGTCCGCGGCACACCCAGCGCATTTGAAATGTTCTCCTGCGTAAAATTCAGCGTCTCGGTGTTTGCGCGCTCCTGAGTTACGAGTAACCAGCGGCTGAGGGCTTTCTCGATCGTGTGAAAACGGTTGCAGATGGACAACTGCGCGATCTGCGCAATCAACGCGTGGGTGTAGCTGAGCATGTGTTCCTGCAGCCGCTCGCCCCGGTTGAATTCCTGTCGCAAGACTTCGGCCCTAATCCTGAACGCATCGACAGGAATTTGGACCGACACTTCATAGGAGATCATTCCCTTTTTGAGAATCGCCGGAAGCCCTACTACTCCTTCACTACCAACCATGGCGAGCTCAACTGTCGAACCAGTTTCGGTCGCCGTAAGCAGAGATAGCAGACCTGTAACTGGAAAGTAGACGTGCCGGATCAGATCACCCGTTATGTAGACAACCTTGCCTTTTTCGAGGTGAATGCGCTCGAGTTGGGGCTGGATGCGCGAGAATTCTTCGTGAGGTAATGCTGCTAAAATGCGATTGCCAACACTAACTGTTCCTAAGGCCGCACTCATAGCTTGCCCCTCCTTGTCCACCGATCTGTGTGGATGAAGAGCCTAGATCACCAGGCGTAACTGAACGGATAGCAGTTCAAGAAGCAACGTTTCGTTTGTCTGGAGGAAGAAGTGATTGCCGGCTAACATGCGCAACGAAAACGACGAGCTCGTTTGCTCGCGCCAGGCTTCCAGATTCTGGCGTGGTACATCGACATCCTGGAAACCACCAAACGCGCTAATCGGACACGCGAGCGGCGCCGCTTCCGCATAGTCATACGTGTCGCAGATCGAAAAATCCGATCGGAGGATTGGTAACATCATCTCCATCAGCTCGGGATGTTCGAGCAGTTCGCGCGGAGTGCCCTCGAGCTGTTTCAACTCCTGAAGCAGCTCACTCTCCGGCAGGTTATAGAGCAGACGATGACAACGATTCAGTTGCGGTGCTGACCGCCCCGAAATAAACATGTGACGTGGTAACGCACGGCCTTCACGTCTGAGCAATCGCGCCAGCTCAAAGGCCACGAGTGCGCCCATGCTGTGCCCGAAGAACACAAAGGGCTCGTTGAGAGATCCTGCCAGTGCAACACCTAACAGCTCCACGAGCTCTGTGAGACTGGAGAGCGGCTTTTCCTGCCTGCGGTTTCCCCGCCCCGGCAGTTGAATTGCGATCATTTCAACGTTGGCTGGAAGTTTTCCGGCCCAGCTTCGATAGACGCCCGCATTCCCGCCGGCATACGGGAAGCAGAACAAACGAAGACTTGCCTTGGGATTGCGCTTGAAATAAGTGAGCCAGCGATTGACCGGCTGCGCGTTAACGTCAGTTTGAGTCAGCATCTCAGCATAACGCATCGATGCGCGCGCCGGGATCTGTTGCGACCGCGTGTAATAAGTTTTGAAAACGATCGCGAAGACGTCTGATCGTGTTGGCCGCAAAAAGATCTGTGTTGTAATGCAAGTGGCCGCTAAGTTGTTGCCCTGTCTCGTGCATATAAAGCACCAGATCGAAGTTGCTGGTTTCACTCCTCGAATCCAAAAGCGAGAATTTCAGTCCATCAACCTCCAACGTTGGGAGAGGAGCGCTCTGAAATACCAGCATCACCTGAAAAAGCGGTGCGCGATCGTTTCGAGATTCCGGGCGGATAGTATCAAGCAACGTCTCAAACGGCACGTCCCGATGAGCGTAAGCATCGAATGTCACGTTGCGAGCACGCGCAAGCAGCTCCCGGAACGTGAGATTGCCGGAGAGATTGATGCGCAAGACGATGTTATTGCCGAAAAAGCCGATCAGGTTTTCTGTGGAGCTACAATTTCGATTAGCGATACTGGTTCCGATGAGGATGTCTTCCTGCCCGCTGTACTGGTGTAAAAGCAATCGAAACGCGGCCAGCAGCGTCGTGAAAAGATTCGCGCCCTCGCGCCGAGCCAATTCCTTCACTTGCCCGCTCAACTCTTTGTTTAGTGAAACAATCTCTCGCTCGTTACAGAAAGTCTGCCCTGGCCGGCGCGGAAAGTCAGTTGGCAGGTTGAGTACCGGCGGCAGATCGGCAAATTGCCGGCGCCAGTAATCGATCTGCTTTTGCAGCACGTCTCCTTGCAGCCATTGCCGTTGCCACACGGCGAAGTCCGCGTATTGAACCGGCAAGTTTGCAAGTGGTACTGGTGTGCCCGCGACAAACGCTCCGTAAAGAACAGAGATGTCGCGCACCAGGATATCCATTGACCCGTCATCAGCGATGATGTGATGCAGTGAGAGCAGCAGCACCTGATGATCCATTTCTAAACAAATCAATGCTGTCCGAAACGTTGGACCAGTTTGCAGGTTGAAGGGTCGCGCGGCTTCCGCCGTCAGCAAACGGCGCACTTCGGCATCGCGCGCCGGATCTGGCAGAGATCTGAGATCAGTGAGAGACAGCGGCCAGTACGAAGGGTACGGATGGACTGACTGAAAAGGCTGGCCGTCGGCAGTGACGTCGAACGTTGTGCGCAGGACCTCGTGGCGGCGCGCGACTGTCGCCAGTGCACGCTTGAGCGCCGCAACGTCCAGCTTCCCTTCCAACCGCACTGCCAGAGAGATGTTGAAAGCCGGACTTAACGGATCGAGTTGATAAAGCACCCACATGCGTTCCTGCGCGTAAGCGAGAGGCGCGCGGGGCCAGCGGATCTGCCGGCGCGGAATCGATGGTTCGGTAATGCTCTTGGCCGCTTCACTCATTGTGAATCCCTAGCCACAGCTTACGCGGATTTTTCATTGGCATCTGTGGATGGTAGAAAGTTTTGGAGTAAGGTTCCGCGTTTTTGTTCGGACGCCAGATCTACTACTAACTGCGCGACGGCAAGATCGAGTACGCCTAATCCGAACGGGCTAAAGACCGTCACGGCTTGCGGGTCTTTTTTCGCGGGTGCGGTCCCTTCGAGAATCTCGGCAAGCGTGCCGCGGATGAATTCTCTGTCGCCGATCAATTGCTCCGCGAGGTGAATTGAAGTTTGTGCGCGGCTCACATGCGCTACATCGTCAACCACGTTGTCGCTCGAGAGGATGATTTCCGGTGAGAGATCGCGCAGTGAGACGTGAAGAATAGTGCTGCCGGGAGCGCACTCCGAAATAGAAAAAATATGAGGCGTGGACGCAGATGTCGCAATCGAGATCAGTTTCGTCGCGCGCAGAACGGTTGATAATTCAGTGATCACCTCAACCTCGACGTCCTCATGCAAACGTCTCCACCTTTGTTTGAACTGCTCTGCCCGTTCGGCACTCAGGTCAAATGCGTAGAAGCTTTTGAGTGACGGCCACACTGTTCGAAGAAACCGTGTTACCTCGAAATTGATTGGTCCACATCCGATGATCCCGACTGCATCAGGCAGTTCCTTATTCAAATGTAACGCGGCAAGACTAGCGCTGGCTGCGGTGCGCTTCGCGCTCACAAGCGAGCCTTCCATCATGACTTGCGGCCATCCTGTTTGCGCCGAGTTCAATATGATCACTGCGGACGCGCGCTCCAGACCTTTCTCAAGGTTGGCCGGGAACGATGAGATCCATTTCATGCCGGCGACGCCAAATCCATCTCCGAGATACGCGGGCAACGCGATGATCCGGCTTCGCTCGTCGGCTGGAAAACGCAGAAACAGCGAATGAGGCAACGAGCTGTCGCCTCTACCGTGCGCCTTGTATGCGGCAGAGATGGCTTCGATCACCTGTGGCTCGCGTCCCTCCAGGAGAACGCGCACGTCGTCACCATTGAGAGTTAGTAGGTCACGGCTCGCCATTTTAATTGGTCCTCGATCTTGTAAATCCTGCAATCATGACATCTTGTCTAACAAGTGGGACCAGGATGTCAGGTAGATGTATTTACAAGACTATTCCGAGTTCTCAGGTCCACCAGATAAATTCGTTGCTGAAGTTCAAACCCATGAAGCAGGTGAGCAGCAGCCGGCTTTTCGGCACGGTTGTATTTCCTCGCACCACTGCATGGACCAGATTGCCATTGATGACGCAGAGATCGCCGGTCTCAACAGCGAGTGTGAGCGATGGATATTCCTCCACCAACTCCGCCGGATAAGGATAACCAACTCCGCTTAGACCAAGATCGTCACGTGTTTCATCATCCGGCTCCACGTTCCAGACCCGAAGCTGTCCGGAACCTTTCTGTACCGACGCATACACGTTGAGAGCCATCACCCGATTCACTTCCTGAATCTCAAAATCCGCTTGCACCGGATCTCTTACTTGCGCAAGGTCTTCGTGCGGCTGGAGTAGGAAAGCACCGCTGTTGTTCCAATACACTGCTTTCGAATCACCAGCCGGAAGTCCATCGAGACTGGCAGCCCGAACACTCAAATTGGTTTTTGAGGCGATCGCGTTCCTGAACGCCGCTATCGGATTGATCGTGCCGGCATACACACTCTCGACATCGTCTCGGCACGCCAAAGCCTCGTGCAAATACGTCAGCGTCGGTTTGCCATAATGCGAAGCGCCAATGAGATATGCCTCGACGCCGTCGGCGCCTTCTCCATATCTTGGCACTCTCGCCGACGAACCCCAGAAATTTGACACGATTCGACGACATGCATCCGGCGACACAAAACCATGTACGTGATACGCCGCAAGGTTTCCGCTGAGCACTTGAAGCACGGTCGGAACGTCTACCGGCCCGGTAGTCTTCTCGATGCGAAACGCTTCTTCCGCTAAGGAAATCCCGGTTATTCGTCGAGCCCTCTTTAATGCCGTATTTAACATGGCCTATTGTCCATGAGCGGTAAAAAATTTATTCGAAGCTTGTGAGACGGTTGAAACTACAACGGGACGATTGCGATGCAGTAACTTGCGGCGACGATGTAACGCGCCGAGAATTGCCGGCACAGGACTGATAATGCGTTCGACCTGGTCCAAGTTCGCCTTACATTCCTGTTTCACGCGCGGCATTAGCGTCCAGTGAGAAAACGGTCGCAGATGGTGTTCCTGGTGATAGCCGTCATTAAAGCACAGGGGGTTATAGATCCGGCCGTAGTAACTAACCGAGTTGGCATAACGGTTCGCGGGCTGCGCACCGTAGTGTTCGTAATAGTTCTGTACGTTGACCAGGGCCAGCGATAAATAGAACGCCGGCAAGTAGCAGAACAAGGTCCACTTCCACGAGATCGTCAGGAACAAGCAGAGCGCGAAGAAGTGAGTCATCCGATCGAGTTGCACCTGCCGCAGCTCCCGGGCGCGTCTTGACGATCGTTTTGCGAGGAGGGTCATGAGATCCTGCTCGTGAGCACCCAAACGCCATAAACGGATGATTGACAACTGTGTGCGGCCGAGGCCCAGCAGTGTTTCGATCGCTCCGAGGAATGCGTACCGAAACACGCCTGCATGCTCACCTCCTGTTCCATCACGAAAAGTCGAAGACGTATCTTTCGTCTTTCCGTCAGGTCCCAGCTGGTCGTTGTTGTATCGATGATGGTTGCGCACATGCGTCAGCTGGTAAACCTGCACTGACTGTCCGATGTTCACAGAATTGAGCATCGATACCAATCGATTCAACAACGGCGAGTTGAACCAGGCGGTATGAGTGAACAAGTGAGAGATTACGATGATGTTATAAACAGACATGAAAACCAGCAGCGCAAAACCAGCGGCCCAACCGAGCATTGACGATCGTTTCCAAGTAATCGCCAACACGAGCGTAGTCACGAATTGCGCAATGCTCAGCACGAGCATGACGGCATCACGCTTACTGTACTTCCAGATCTTCATCACCCCACTCCATCGAGAAGGTACGACTCGAGTTTTCCACGCCGGCGGACGTCCAGCGTGGCGCAATGGAAAGAGCCGCCAAAGCTGTTGAAGTTTCGAAAATTGCAGGGAATCGGGGTGAAGCCCCAACTCTTCAGTGCTGCAATCATCGGTTCGTCCTGTCGCTCAACCACGATTCTTTTTTCATCGAGGCTGAGAATGTTCATGTTGATCCACTTGCTGGTCATGTAAAGCGTGTGCTCGTCCGGGATGACGGGTGTGGGCGCGTGAAAAACATCCCAGCCCTTGAAGATGCTCGGCACTTTCGGAACGCGTTCGGGATTGATGAGTAATTTACCCGGCGCCAACGGGACCAGCGTGGCGTCGATGTGCATCGGGTGTGAATCGGCAAACTCAAAGATATGAATCCGGTAAGGGTCTCCTAAATGACGGCGAAGCCAGGCAATACCAAAGTCGTTCGTGACGTTACTCTTCTGACCGATGATGTCTCGACCACAACGAATAAAATCGGCAGCATCGAAGGTGGGCTCGAATTCGGTGATGGCGAGCCGTGGCGGATCGCCATTGGTCGGCTCGGTCCACTCGTAGTCGTACAATTCGTCTTTTAATTCAGGGGTGGGAGCAGAAGTCCATTTAGCTCCCTGTTTGAAATATTCCTTTAGCAATGGCTTGAAAGCGGCCGTGCCGTAGTGACGTGAGCGCCAGGCGAGGGGACATTCGATGATCTCTTCGCCAATCACCAGCAACACGTCGCGTGGCATCGCGTCGTAAAGTCCGGTGCTGGACCATCCCGGTCCTCCATACTGCTGAAGATGATCTCTGAGCTCCGGCCGGCGCACACTGACGCCTTCTTCTTCGAGGATGTGGACAAACTCGTCGAGCTCCTGCTTCGCCAGGGCGATTTGTTCGGTGGGAAAAGGTTTGCCGGCATTGTCTCGAAACGTCTGACGCCGATCTTGCGGCAGCGGTGCCTCGAGGGCGACGTGATACGACGGAAAAGCTGCGCCATCTACCACGCCCACAATTACTTCTTCGAGTAGATCCCACTCGTTATACGAGCTGACGGGACAGTTCTGCGGTTGCATGAGGGTTGCAGTGCCTGTATTCATATGTCTCTCTCGTTTTTGTGTAGTTGTTTATCCACAGGTTACACAGATTGGACTCTGTGTAATCTGTGGATAGTGCTGTTTTCGTTGGTGCGGCTGGAAAGATCTCGGAGCCGCACGAGGTGTTGCAGGCTGTCGAGAACGGAAGTGGTATCAATTCCAAAATCAATGAAGCAGGCTACTTCGTCAACGCCGATCTGCTGCAAACGAGCCATGAGGTCGAGGCATTTCTCCGGCGTTCCGATCAGCGAGGCGGTCTGGTAGTAACGCTCAAACGCAAACTCCACTAAGTCGTCGATATATTCCGCACCGATGTCAACCTTGATGTTGAGGCTCTTGGTCATCGTTTCGATCAGACCAACGTGCGCTTTGAGATAGTTGCATAAAGGCGTGCGCGCCTTGCTCAACACAAAATCGAGGTTTTCGCCGACGAAGGTATGCAGCATCAACGTCACCTGACGAGTCGCAGGATCGTGCCCGTGCTGAGCAAGACTCTGGCGATACATCGCAATTTTAGTCGCGACTTCATCAACTGACTGGCCCAATAGTGCTGTCAGGATATTGAAACCGCGCTCACCGGTGCTGACGAACGTTTCCGGATCGCCACTGCACGTGATCCATATCGGCAATTCGGGTTGTATCGGTCGCGGCAGAACCTGCAACTGCGTCTCACTGCCTTTGCCGTCTCGTGCGGTGATCGACTCACCACGCCAGAGACGCTGCACCTCCGCGATGCCACGCCACATCGCTTCTCGCTTCTGCGCGTATCTCTCCGGAAAGAAAGCAAAGTCGTTGGGTATCCAGCCGGAGGTGAACGAGATACCGGTGCGCCCGTGCGAGAGGTTGTCAACTATGGCCCACTCTTCCGCGACTCGAATCGAATGATGTAGCGGCATGACGACGCTGCCCGCACGCAGCTTAACCTGTTGCGTGATCGTCGCGAGCGCGGCATTCAAAACAGACGGGTTGGGATAGAGACCACCACTCTCGTGAAAATGTCGCTCAGGCGTCCAGACAGCCGAGAACCCATTGCGATCGGCAAACTTCGCGCCTTCCAAATAAAGCTGGTATTTGTCTTCGCCGGGACGGAGATTATCGGCAGCGAAGAAGAATAGACTGAAGTCGATAGGCTTTACGCGGCTCGCGTCGCCATTCTGCGGTGCAGTCATCTCCGCTGTTGCGAGTGGCTCTGCGTCCTGCGTCTCATCTTCATCGATCATTGCCATCAGCTCATTCATTTGACTCTGGTCAAGTTTCGTTAATGACAAATCGATCTCGGTCTCCTCTTCCATTGCGGGAGCCGGTGATCGTTTCTCTGGTTGCTTGTCGGTGGCGATGCCGGCCATCTCCGCTACTGTCGGGTGTTGGAAGATCTGTTGCGGCGTCAGATGAATGCCGGCACGTTTGGCTTGCGCGATGATTTGAATTCCCAGCACGGAGTCACCGCCGAGCTCGAAGAAGTTGTCGTGGATACCGACCTGTTCGATGCCAAGCATGTTCTGGAAAATCTCTACCAGAGTGCGCTCGACTTCGTTCTGCGGCGCTTCGTAGTTCGCCAACGACGCGGGTCGAGGATGCATGGTCGCAGGCCGCGCTACCTCAATCTGCTTGATCTCTTCGATCACATCCGCAGTGGTGATAGAGCTCATCTCAGCGATTGAAGCCTGTAAATCTCGCGCCGAGACGACGACCTGAGGCGGAATGGGATTCGAGAGGATGCGCTTGAAAGCCTCGATTCCTTCGTGCGGCAGGATGCCTTCGCGCAGCGCTCTCTGATAGACGCCCGTCTTGTCCGTTTCGGCGGTATTAGGCGCGGCGATCTTCTTTTTGGCCGTCGCCTGGTTCGGTGTGGCGAGGGCACGGAACGTTTCCGCAGCATCATTCACGCGCTTCTGACTAAACCCATCGATAACCACACTCTCAATCCCGTTCTCATCCATCAGAATGATGTCGAACGTGATCGTTTCCTCTTGTGGAAGATCGTCGCGGAATTTGATGTGAGCAAAGATTTTTCTCGGCAGCGGCTGCTTCACGGTAAGTCGCGTGTACGACATCGGAAGATAATTTCCGCCGCTCACGAGGTAATGCTTAGCGGTTCCGGTGGCGCGGTCCAACAACGCGGGATGCAGCTTGAATTGCGCAAAATCGGCAGCAAACTCGTCGGGAAGCTCGAATGTAGCGAGCAACTCTTTTTCACCTAAGTTTACGTGCTGCAAACTCTGCCACCGCGGTCCCAAATCAGGATCAAACTCATACTCATCAGTGATGGCGATCTCCTGCCTGGCACAGCGAGCGCGTATCGCCTCGAGGTCGTGATGGCGCGGCGGCTCCGATGGCGTAAAACTGATCTCACCGATCGCATAATCCTGCCAAACAGGTTCACTGCCGTTTTCGCTCGGGAGCTCGCCGATGACGCGAAATTGATATCCATCGCCATCCTTCTCGAGAATGGTTCGCACCTCGCGTGTCTCGTCGTCGCGCAAACCGAGCGGGGCGAGGAAAAACGCCTGGCTAATTTCGATAGTGCTGGTCTCGTCACGCGTACTCTCGCGACGCTCAAAAGCAGCCCGGGCCATCTCGAGATAAGCCGTGCCGGGCATGATTGCGGCGCCGACAATGCGATGATCGTCGAGCACCCAATGAGTCACCGGACTGATGCTCGTGGCATACACTGCCTGGTCCACAGTTTCCGATAGCTGTCGATCGAGTAGCGGATGGCCAGTGTCAGATTCCACACGGTCCTCACGCAGTCCAAACTGTGCGGCAGTGTTGATTAGCATGCCGACTTCGGCCCATGCGTCCCAGTTGATCGAAACGGCAGGCGTCGCGGTACGCGCCGAGAAGTCGTGCGCAAATGCATCAAGGAAAGCGTTCGCAGAACAGTAGTCGGCGTGGCCAAAGCCGCCGAGAATCGAGCTGCGCGATGAACAGAGCACAAGAAAATCCAGTGGCGTCTGCGCGAAGAACATATCGAGCATACGTGTGCCGTTTACCTTTGGCGCAAACACGTCCTCGGCTGTCTCGGGCTTCATCAGTTGCAACACGCCACCGCCGGGAACACCCGCCGTATGAATCACACCATTGATTGGACCAAAAGATTTACGAGCTTCTGCAACAGCCGCCCCAAATTGCTCTTTATCGGCGACGTCAGCACTCAGGATCAGAACTTCAGCCCCGAGCGCTTCGAGCCCACGGACGCGCTCGATCTTGCGGCGCGTCGCATTTGAGTCCAGCTCTGTTGCCAGCACATGGTCCCACTCTGCACGTGGTGGCAGCGGCGTGCGTCCAACCAGCGCCAACCGCGCGCGTGCTTCCTGAGCGAGATAATGTGCAAACTCCAGCGCCATTCCACCGAGACCACCGGTGATCAGATAAACTCCACGTTGCCTCAGGCGTGGTGATTTCGTTTCAGTCTGGTCCAGGCGCAGCGGCTCAAATTTCTGGATCCAGCGATGAGCACCGCGATACGCCACTACGCTCTCTTTCTCATCAGAAACACATTCCGCGATCAGTTGTTTAAACAGCCGTTCGAGATTGCCCCCAACCACCACGTCTACACTCCGGCACAAGACGTGTTCGTACTCCTGCGGGATCACACGGCACGGGCCGAGGGCCAATGCCTTCTCGGGACACAGCTTCTCTTCGCCGGTAACATCATGCATGCCATCAGAGATCACGCACAGGTGCATCGAGTCACGCGTGCCGTGTTCTTCCAAAGCCTGCGCGAGGTATACCAGACTGTAGAAACTTCGTTGCTGAGCTTCCTCGACGTTCAGCGTTCGCGCCGATGGTCCGGTTACATTCCAGAGATGAAGAATCCGCCTCGGCTTCAAGCCATTTGCGGCGAGCTCGTTCAGCAACATCAGATAATTGGTGCGGTCTGCCGGATTGATTGCGTAAACACGCTCGTCAATCCGGCGAAAACTCTTCCCTGCCTTGACGGTGACAACACTTCGACCTGCAACTCGAAGTTGTCGCGCCAATTCCATACTGACGCCACACTCGTCCTCGAACAGAAGCCAGGCCGCGCTGTCGCTGGGATCACCCTCGACGTCCGGCACGCGCTTCCACGAAGGAACGTAAAACCATTCAGCGATATCGGTGCGCCGCGTTGTCGACTTGTCCTCCGCATGAGTGTCTTGAGCGCGCCCGAGGTGCGGTGGGTCAATCCAATAGCGCTGGCGCTCGAATGGATAGGCCGGCAGATGGACGCGCTGCCGATGCTCACCTTCAGAGAGCCGCGACCACTTCACGTCCACGCCCGATAGCCATAAACGTCCGAGCGTCGTCAGCAGGTACTCGAAATCCGGCCCAGACTCGCCCGGATGTCGCAAAGAGTTGAGGACGATGCGCGTGGTTCCCTTCAATGGATGGTGTCGCAGCAGCGTGCTCAACGTCCGCCCTGGTCCAACTTCGAGAAACACCCGATCTCGATCTGCAAACAGCTCAACAATCCCGTCGTTGAAACGTACGCAGTGGCGCAGGTGCCGTCCCCAGTATTGCGGGTCCGTCGCTTCTTTCGCATCTATCCACTTGCCTGACAAGTTTGACAGGTAAGGGATCTGCGGGGCGTGCAACTCGATACTCGCGACTCTGGTAACGAACTCGTCCACTATTGGATCCATCATTGCCGAGTGAAACGCGTGCGACGTGTGTAAACGGCGGCTTACGAGATTGGTCCCTTCGAGCTCTTTCTCAAATTCATCAACCGCACTGACAGGACCAGAGACCACGCAGAGCGATGGCGCATTTACCGAAGCAATGGACAGTTCCCTTCCTTCGATTAGCGTCTGCACCTCATCCTCTGCCATTGATAAAACAAGCATCGCTCCGGGCGCCACGCTCTGCATCAAACGCCCGCGGATTGCTACCAGCCCAAGGCCATCTGCGAGCGTCATAACACCGGACAAACAGGCCGCGACATACTCGCCAATGCTGTGCCCGATCATCGCCGCCGGTGTTACACCCCACGATATCCACTGTTGCGCCAATGCATACTCGATAACGAACAGCGCGGGCTGCGTGACTACCGTTTGCTTCAATCGCTCTGACGCGTCCTCTGCAAAGAGCACCTCGCGTAGATCGAATCCAAGCTGCGGTCGCAGAATCTCAGCGCAGCGATCTACTTCCTCACGAAAGACTGCCTCGTGCTTGTACAACTCCGCACCCATTCCCGTGTACTGCGATCCCTGGCCGGGAAACATCATCACGACCGGACGCTCACGCGGCTCCTGCAAGCCGGTAAACACTTGCCGGTGGTCCAACGTCGAAAGCGCGCGCACACCATCAGCCGTATCGTGGCAAACGGCAATCCTTCGATAGTCAAAAGCTTTACGTCCGTGTTGCAGGGTGTAAGCGACGTCGGCGAGATTTGTCTCCGGATGCTCTTTGAGGTGTGAGATCAAATTGAGCGTGGTGCCGTCGAGAGCCGTGGCAGACTTTGCTGACAGGACCAGCAACTGCGCCGCGCGATCCGACTTTTCACTCAACTCAATCGGCGCCTCTTCAACGACGACGTGCGCGTTTGTGCCACCAATACCGAATGAGCTGACGCCCGCGCGGAGAGGTGTGCCGTCCGTGGTCCATGGTCGCAGCGCAGCATTGACGACAAAAGGTGTCTCATCAAAATTGATTCGTGGGTTTGGACGCTCAAAGTGAAGACTAGGCGGCAGCTCGCGATGTTTGAGCGCCAGCACTGTTTTGATGAGGCCGGCAACTCCAGCCGCCGCGTCGAGGTGACCTATGTTGGTCTTGACTGAACCGAGCGCGCAGAATCTTCGTTTGTCCGTCGCCGATCGAAAGACTTCTGTTAAAGCCTCGACCTCGATCGGATCGCCGAGTGTGGTTCCGGTGCCGTGTGCTTCCACATACGTGATTGTTTCGGCCGGAATTCCGGCAACCATCTGCGCTTCGGCAATCACTTCCACCTGCCCGCGCACGCCCGGCGCTGTGTAACCGACTTTCAGCGAGCCATCGTTGTTAATCGCGGAGCCACGAATGACGGCATCGATTGTGTCGCCGTCAGCGAGAGCGTCTTCCAACCGCTTGAGCACCACGATCCCGGCGCCACTGCCATCCACCGTGCCATCCGCACTCGCGTCGAAAGCGCGGCAATGGCCATCTGCTGAGAGGATGCCGCCGGTCTGATGCAGATAACCGTTTACTGGCGGTGCGGAGACTGTCACGCCCCCGGCCAAGGCCATGTCGCATTCGCCGTTGAGCAGGCTTTGGCAGGCGAGGTGGACGGCAACTAATGAGGTTGAGCATGCAGTCTGCACGGTGATCGCTGGTCCTTTCAGGTTCAGCTCGTAAGCAACTCGGGTTGTTAAATGATCGACGCGGTTGTGAATGGAAGTCTGAAGACTGCCGACCTTCTCGATGAGTTGCCGGTGTGGCAGGAGATTAAAGAGCAAATAGGTGTTGATGCTCGAGCCGGCGAAGAAACCGATTGGACCATCGTAACTCTCGGAGGTGTAGCCCGCGTTCTCCAGCGCGTGCCAGGCGCATTCAAGCAGAACGCGACGCTGCGGATCCATCGTCTCCGCATCGCGCGGGCTGAAGCCGAAGAAATTCGCGTCGAAGAGGTCACTGCCTTCTAACACGCCCTTGGCCTTGACGTAGCCCGGCGCGCGCAGTTGAGTCTGGTCCACGCCTGCTCTAATCAACTCCTGCTCTGAGAAGAAAGAGATCGACTCGACCCCACTGCGAAGGTTGCGCCAGAACTCATCGACGCTCGCCGCACCGGGGAATCGACCGGCCATTCCGATAATAGCGATACTATTCTTCATGCTTGCTCTCCTGCCTGATTCTTCTCTGTGCAACCTCTGTGTTCTCTGTGTCTCTGTGGTGATTCCGGGTCTTTAACCACAGAGACACAGAGAACACAGAGGTGGCACAGAGAAGAGATTTTTTGCGTAATTCAGTCTTGTGAAACGCTGCGGCGTTCGGTTGTTTGACGGCGTCTTTCAGCGCGCTGGTGAACTTTCTGCAGGTTGGGACGTTGGCTGTTTAGATTGGCGAAGTATTGGGCCAGCGAGCTGACAGTCGGGTGTTTGAATAGCTCCACGATCGAGAGGTCGTGATTGAAAGCCGCGCGCAGCTCCGCGTGCACTTTGACCATTAGGATCGAGTGTCCACCAAGGTCGAAAAAGTTATCGTCTCTTCCGACCCGTTCCACTTGCAGCAACTTCTGCCAAATGTCCGCGATGATCTGCTCTGCTTCGTTTCGTGGTGTCACGTATTTTTTAGTGGGCACCCTATCCTGGTCAAGTGCTGGCAAAGCATTGCGATCGACTTTGCCGTGGCGCGTCAGTGGTAGTGCATCGATGAATACAAACGTCGTTGGAACCATGTACTCGGGTAAACTCTGCCGCAGCAGCCCACGCAGCTCGTCAGTGAGAGTTTCGGACGCGCTCCGCGGCACCACGTAACCTACCAATTGGCCCTCACGCACGACGACGACCGTATGGCGCACGTTTTCATGCTGAGCAAGTACGCTTTCAATCTCACCCAGCTCGATACGATAGCCGTGCAGTTTTACCTGTTCATCAAGACGACCGAGAAATTCGAGACTGCCTTCCGGCTGAAAACGTGCGCGGTCGCCAGTTCGATATAATCGTGAACCCGGTGTCGCGGTGAATGGATCGGGAAGAAATCGAGCGGCGGTTAAATCAGGTCGATTCAAATATCCGCGTGCGAGTCCATAGCCACCGATGTAGAGCTCGCCGTCGATTCCCACCGGCACCGGCTGGAGCTGATCGTCGAGAACGTACACCTGCACGTTCGGGAGTGGACGGCCGAGGCTTGGCTGCGAGCTTTGCACTTCACACGACGTCGCATCCACCGTGCACTCGGTTGGTCCATAAACATTGAAGAAGCGCGTTGCAGTCTGCGCTGACAGTGATGTCCAAAGTGTTGAATCAAGCGCTTCGCCGCCAACCAGGACCAAAGACGGACTCAGCGGGCCAGCCTCGAGCAGGAGCTTTAGTTGCGATGGCGTGCAGTCGAGCACATCGAGAGAGTGCTCGTTGATGAAGTCACGGAGTCGTGTGGCATCAGGACGTAACTCCTCGGGCACGATGTAAAGCGTGTGCCCGCTGAGCAGTTGGACCAGTTGCTTCACTGAGGCGTCGAAGGCAAACGGAGCGTTGAGACCGACATGCAGGTGTCGATCTGCCGGATAGATCGAATGCCGCAAAGCGTAAGCCAGGTTTACAGCCGAATGATGCTGGATCATCACGCCTTTCGGCTCGCCCGTCGAACCGGAGGTGTAGATCACGTAAGCCAGATTTTCAGACGTTACGTGCGGAAGCGGGAACGACACATTACGCGCTTCGATTTCGTCTACGTACAGAACCTCGGCGACACACGCCACCGGCAAACTCGGGGCTAGCCGCCGTTGCGTCAACAGAACGCATACGCGCGCATCCTCGAGCATGAACTGAATTCGTTGTGACGGGTACGTCGGATCGAGCGGCAGGTACGCGCCGCCGGCTCTCAAGATCGCCAGCACACCCACGATCATTTCGAGACTGCGTTCTACATAGATGCCAACGATCACTTCCGGCCCGATGCCGTGCGCACGCAGGTGGGTAGCCATCGTCTCGACACGTTCATTCAATTCCGCGTACGTCAGTTTCTTGTCTGCATAGACCACTGCGTCTCTGTCAGGCGTCTGCTCGACCTGTGCGGCAAAGAGATCGTGTAAACAACGCTTCTCGGCGAAGGGAACGTGAGTGTGGTTGAATTCTGAGAGTAATTGCTTCTCTTCCTCGCTCAGGATTTCCAACTCGGCTAATGAGGTTTCCGGATTCTTGAGTGTGTGTGCGAGTAAGGTACTCAGGCGACCAGCGAGTCTGGCGTCACCTCTGACTTCGAGTAGGAGCGAGTCAGCAGTCTGTGCGCAAGAGAGTTTGACGTCAAAACGATCCGCGTTGCTGTATAGCTTGTATAAGGAAAACAAAACGTCACCGGCATGTCGTGCGGCAGGCCAGTGGGTAAACTCGAAAGAGAATGGACAGTAAGGTTCCGATTCCTCTCGGGACCATTCGAAATAATCCTGCCACGCGCGCGCGCCAGCGACAGTCTTCTCCGTAAGCGCCAGCACTTCGGTGAACCGCAAGTTTGACGAGAGCCTTGCGGTTATGGGCAGCGACCTGGCCAGTGGACCAAGCACCTTATTAAGCTCTTCAAACTCTCGACCATCGTAGATATTGCCAATCAGCAGTTCTTCGACTCGCGTCAGCCGCCA
>Ga0134121_10000504_pt1 | contig 44438 bp, 22 predicted proteins | sample KB301_FD_96463 | JGI IMG/M metagenome (GOLD analysis project Ga0134121, IMG submission 96463) | Terrestrial soil microbial communities without Nitrogen fertilizer from Kellogg Biological Station, Michigan, USA - KB3-0-1 | ecosystem: Environmental > Terrestrial > Soil > Unclassified ...
AAAAGCACCCCCGCCACTCCGAATCCCCGCCCCATCGGCAGGTAGTAGCCCAGCGCCCAGGAGCACACCAGGCTCGGCAGCATCGGCGGCTGGTACGCCAGGTACGCGCCGCTCAGGCGCCGCGACACCACGGTGGCGATGGCGGTGGAGACGACCACCGGGCCGAAGGCCTCGAGCGCGAAGTTGCCGAGGATGACCTCGAGACCGAACAGCGCGCCGCCGATGGGCGCGTTGTAGGCGGCGGCGATGCCGGAGGCCGCCCCGCACGCCAGGAGGATCTTGATGCGCTGCGCCGACAGGCCCATGCGCCGCCCGAGGACGGAGCCGATGGTCGCGCCCGAGTGCACCAGCGGCGCCTCGCGGCCGAGCGATCCGCCCGAACCGACCGTCAGCAGCGTGGCGAGCGCCCCGAGGACCGTCTCACCCGCCGTCAGGATGCCGCTCTTCTTCGCGACGGCCTCGATGAGGCCGGTGGTGCCGGTGGTGACCAGAGGGCGCTTCACGGCCAGCATCACCAGGCCGACCAGCACACCGCCGATCATCGGCGCGGCGAGCCGGTGCCACCACGGCAGCCCCAGCGCCGCCTCGAGCAGGTGCCGCCCGTCGCCCCAGAAACCCTTCTGGACCTGGCCTAGCAGCCGGATGAGGGCGGTCGAGGCGATGCCGGTGAGGAGCCCGGTCAGGGGGACGAGAAAGATGAAACGCCGGTCCCCGGGGCGTGTGCGGAAGAATGCCGGGAGACGGACGTCGCGCCAGGTCATTGCCACTGTTCAATCTAATCGACGGAACGCCATCCGTCGACCAATTAAGATAGGGGGCCGCCCGGGGGCGGCCGGAGGTGGGGCATGGCACGAATGGCGGCGGCGTGGGTGGCGGCTTTGGGGCTCGTGCTGGCGACCGCTGGGGCGCCGGCGGGGGCGTGGGAGATCGCCAAAGACGGGCAGTTCGACGGGACCTGGACGGTGTCGGGTGACACCTACTCGATGGAGTTCGGGGAGGAGGCCGACACGGTGACGATCTACCGCTTCACCGGGCCGGTGCTGGTGCGGACCCAGACCGGCTTCGCCCCGTCGCTCGACAGCGAGTGCCTCGGCTTCAGCGCCCCGAAGACCGGCGGCGTCGGTCGCTGCACCCTGACCGACCCGGAAGGCGACCGCATCTTCTGCGAGCTGAGCGCCGCCATGACGCCGGGCGTCCTCAATGTCGGCGGCACCATCGTCTCGGGCACGGGCAAGTACCGCGGCATGTCCGGGACGATGCGCTTCCAGGCGATCCCCGGCCCGAAGCGCCCGGGCAAGGGCTCCACCGGCCAGACGATGACGATCTTCGGGACCTGGAAGATGCCCTGATCGCGGGCGGCGGGCTACGCCGCGCTGTCGGCGCAGGCCGTGTCGGCGGCCGCGAGGATCCGCTTCAGCTCGCGGTCGATCTCCGGCGGCAGCGGATCGGGGTCCGGCTGTGCCAGCAGGCGCTGCACCTCGGAGCGGGCGTAGACGACCTCGTTGCGTCCTTCCTCGAAGAACTTGTCGTAGGTGTTGCGGTAGGACAGGCGTGGGAAGAAAACCGCGCCCCCCTTGAGGCCCGCGAGCGTCTCCTTGAAGCCGAGGAAGTGCGAGCCGGGGCCGGCCTTCTCGATCAGGTGGCTCATGAGGGTCTCGTCGCTCACGACGACGCCTTCGCGGATGCGCTTCACCATCCGGGCGATCTCGGATTCGATCACCATCTGCGGCAGCGACATCACGTTGTTGTCATCGAGGATGCCGATGCCGACGAGGAGGTCCGCCCCCGACAGCGCGGCCGCGAGCCCCGTCTGCATCGACTCGTACGCCGCCTGGATCCCGGGCTCCTTGGCGTCGGAGTTGAGCCCGACGGCGATCGCCGGGATGTCGTAGAACTTCGCCATCTGCCCCAGCACGAGATTGAAGAGCGGGATCTCCGGCCCGGCGCAGACCGCCATGCCCGACTTCATGTCGAGCACCTCGGGGCCGAGCGGGTAGATGAGCGGGCACCCCGGCGCCGCCGCCTGGAACAGCGCCACGCCGGAGAGGAACTCGACCACGCTCATCAGGCAGGTCCCGGCGACGGTGACGGGCGCCGTGGCGCCGGTCAAAGGCATCGGCCAGATGATGATCGGGATGCCGGCGCGGGCGAGATCGATGCACAGGTCGGCCATCTTCGGCTCGTGCTGCAGCGGCGACACGGTGCACGCCACGACCGAGAACGGCGGCCGGCGCTTCAGCGCCGCCCGGTCGCCGCACAGCACGTCGAGCATCTCGAGCGCGAACGGCACGTGCTCCGGCAGCTGGATCTCGTGCTGGATGTGCTTGCTGGTCATGGAGAACGAGTGGTACATCTCGTGCAGCCCGCGGCTGCCGCCCGGGACGTCCATCGGCACCACCATCGGCCAGACGTAGTCGACGACGTCGAGATAGTGGGCCAGCTTGGTGGAGTCGCGCAGGTCCTTGACGGTCGCCGGTCGGCGCTGCCCCGTGTCGTAGTCCTGGGTGAAGGTCGCCTGGCCGTTGGTGGTGATGCGCAGGCGCTTGCCTTCGAGCACCATGTCGTGCTCGCCCCGGCGGCCGGCGAGCGTGATGACCCGCGGCGTGCTCTTGATGCAGGCCTCGACGAACTCCGGCTTGAGGCGCGCCACGCCGGCCTCGCGGTCCACCTCCTGGCCGGCCTCGGCGAGCAGGTCGAGGGCGCGCGGGCTCTCGTAGCGGATGCCGACGCGCTCGAGGATCTCCAGGGCGCGGGTATGGAGCCGCCGCACTTCGTCGTCGCTGAGGATGCGGACCTCCGGGACCATGGGGACACCTCCGGTGATGCTGCCGTGACAACCCGGATTATGCCCCCGCTGACCCCTCCGGATCGACACGTGCCGTTCCCTGAAACCCGCGTAATGCCGTTACGGCTTTGGGGTTGCGGCGATTCGCCTTTCCTCAAGCCGTAACAGCATCACGGCGCCGAAGCGCGGATCCGCGGCGCGATCGCTGTGCTAGATTGGCACCACAGCATCAGGGATTTCGGCGCGTCGCTGGTTCGGACGCAATGCTTTTCGGGCCGCGTCCGACGCGGCGGAGGGAGGGGGGACCAATGGCGGCGGCACGCTACGACGCGATCATCGTCGGCGGGGGGCACAACGGCCTCATCGCCGCCGGGTACCTGGCGAAGGCCCGCTTCAAGGTGCTGGTCCTCGAACGCCGCCCCATCGTCGGCGGCGCCTGCGTCACCGAGGAGATCATCCCCGGGCACAAGGTCACCCGCACGTCCTACGTCTGCTCGCTGCTGATGCCGGAGATCATCAACGACTTCCGGATGAAGGAATATGGCTTCGAGACCCTCATCCCCGAGCCGCACTCGTTCTACGTGTATCCCGACAACCGTTACATGCTGTGGTACGCGGACCTCAAGAAGCGCGAGCCGGAGATCGCCAAGTTCTCGCGCAAGGACGTCGACAACCTCGCCCGCTTCGAGGCCGACCTCGCCGAGCTGCAACCCTTCATCGACGAGATCCTGCGCATGACGCCGCCGGCGTTCCCGCCGCGCGGCCTCGGCGAGATGCTCGACTTCGCGAAATTCGGCCGGCGGATGATGAAGCTCGGCGAGAAGAAGATCAAACACTTCATGGAGCTGATGACCTCGTCGTGCGCCGACTACCTTGGCCGCCGCTTCGAGTCCGACGAGGTCAAGGCGGCGCTCGCCATCAACGGGATGATCGGCACCTGCGTCGGCCCGTACAGCCCCGGCTCGGCCGCGGTCATGCTGCACCACTCCATCGGCTCGTCGATCGACGGGCAGCCCGGGGCGTGGGGCTACGTCAAGGGCGGCATGAGCGGCATCGCCAATGCGCTGCTCCGCTCGGTGAAGGACATGGGCGTCGAGGTGAAGACCGACGCCGAGGTCTCGAAGTTCATCGTCGAAGGCGGCGTCTGCCGCGGCGTGGCGCTGAAGAATGGCGACGAGCACCGGGCGCGCGTCGTGGCGTCGAACCTCGACCCGAAGCGCACCTTCCTCAAGATGGTGGACAAGGCGGCGCTCCCCGCCGATTTCGTCCAGGACATCACCAATTTCCGCATCCAGGGCTCGTCCATCAAGATGAACCTGGCGCTGTCGGAGCTGCCCGACTGGAAGTGCATCCCCGGCCAGGATCCGAAGGCCCCGCACCAGGCGGCGATGTTCGAGATCGCCCCGTCCCTCGAGTACCTCGAGCTGGCCTACGACGACATGAAGTACGGCCGGCCCTCGAAGCACCCGCTCATCGACGGCAACGTCGCGTCGGTGCTCGACGACACGCTCACCCCGAAGGGCCACCACGTGATGTCGATGTTCGTGCAGTGGGGTCCGTATCATCTTAAGGGGGCGACCTGGCCGGAGATCCGCGAGAAGGTCGGCGACAACATCATCGACAACCTCGAGCAGTACATCCCCAACATCAAGAAGATCATCATCGGCCGCGAGGTCTTGTCGCCCTGGGACCTGGAGCAGATCTTCGGTCTCACCGAGGGGAACATCTTCCACGGCGAGATGACCCCCGATCAGCTCTTCTTCCTGCGCCCCGCCCCGCGCTGGGCGAATTACCGCACCCCCGTGCGCGGCCTCTACCTGTGCGGCTCCGGCGCGCACCCGGGCGGCGGCGTCATGGGCGCGCCCGGAAAGAACGCGGCCCGCGAGATCCTCAAGGACATCCGCCGCTAGGCCTGGCCGTTTGCGTTCCTGGCGGGGGTCAGGCATCCTCCGCCGATGCTCCACTGCGGCGCGTGCCACGCGGAGTCCCCGGACGGGGGGCGTTTCTGCCCGCACTGCGCCGCGCCGCTCGAGCCGGGCAGCGGCGGCCCGACGCGCACCGTCCGTGACGACCCGCCGCCGCGACCGGCGGCGCCCTATCCCTCCCCGTTCCGATCGGGCGGCACGCCGGAGGGACGCTTCCTCCCCGGCACCATGCTGGCCGGCCGTTACCGCATCTTCGGCCTCGTCGGCCGGGGCGGGATGGGCGAGGTCTACCGCGCCGAGGATGTGAAGCTCGGCCAGACGGTCGCGCTGAAGTTTCTCCCCCGGGAGGTCGAGCGGGACGAAGCCCGGCTGGCGCGCTTCCTCGAAGAGGTGCGGCTGGCGCGGCAGATCAGCCATCCGAACGTCTGCCGCGTCTACGACGTCGGCGAGGCGGACGGGCAGCACTTCCTGTCGATGGAGTTCGTGGACGGGGAGGACCTGGCGGGCCTGCTGCGGCGCATCGACCGGCTGCCGCGCGACAAGGCGATCCAGATCGCCCGCCAGCTCTGCGCCGGCCTCGCGGCGGCGCACGAGCAGGGGATCCTGCACCGGGACCTGAAGCCCTCGAACGTGATGATCGACGGCCGCGGCCGGGCGCGTATCACCGACTTCGGCCTGGCCCGCCTCGCCGGGGAGATCGTCGGGTCGGACCTGCGCGCCGGCACGCCCGCCTTCATGGCGCCGGAACAGATCGCCGGCACCGCCGTGACCGTGAAGAGCGATCTCTACTCGCTCGGCATGGTGCTGTACGAGCTGTTCACCGGCCACCAGGCGTTCAAGGCGGCCAGCGCCAAAGAATCGGCACGCTTGAAGCTGGAGACGGCGCCGACCAGCCCGTCGGCTCTCATCGAGGGCTTCGACCCGGCCGTCGAGCGGATCATCCTGCGCTGCCTCGAGCGCGACCCGGCGCGCCGGCCGCCGACGGCCCTGGCGGTGGCGGCGGCGCTTCCCGGAGGCGACCCGCTGGCCGCGGCGCTTGCCGCCGGAGAGACGCCGTCGCCGGAGCTGGTCGCCGAAGCGGGCGAGACGGGCGCGCTGCAGCCGGCGCTGGCGTGGGCCGGGCTCGCCGCGTTCCTCCTGCTCCTCCCGGCCGCGGTCTTCGTGGCCGGGCATTCGCAGCTCGCGCGTCTCGTGCCGCTGCCGAAGTCCCCGGAGATCCTGCGCGAGCGGGCCCGCGAGATCGTGCGCGACCTCGGTTACGTCGAGCCTCCCGTCGACAGCGTGTCGGGATTCGATCCCGAGCATGAATACCTCGACCACCTCGCGGCGGAGCAGCCGGCCAGGCCCGGCTGGGACACCTTGAGCACCGGTCCCCCCTACGGCATCGTGTTCTGGTACCGCCAGTCACCCCGTCCGATGGCGCCGTGGGCCGACGTCGGCACGTCACCGAGCACCTTCTCGGATCCGCCGCTCATCCACTCCGGGATGATCCGCCTGCGGCTCGATCCCGAAGGGCACCTCCTGACCTTCCAGGCCGTCCCCCCCGACCGCGATCCGCCGGCAGCGCCGGCGTCCGAGCCGGACTGGAACCGGCTCTTCGCGCTGGGCGGTTACGAGCCGGCGGCGTTCAAGCCGGTCGAGCCTTCCTGGGTGCCGCGCATGTACGCCGACAACCGCGCCGCGTGGGAGGGAACCGATCCGCGCCGGCCGGGGATGACGCTGCGGCTCGAAGCGGCCTCGTATCGCGGCCGCCCGATCTTCTTCCGCTCCATCGAGCCCTGGACGCGCGCGCGGCTCTCCGAGACGTCCATTCCCCCCCTGCCCGGAAACCAGCTCCAAGAGTGGGCCTCCCTCTCCTGGCTCGTCGTCGCGATCGCCATCATGTCGGGAGGCGTGATCCTGGCACGCCGCAACCTGCGCCTCGGGCGGGGGGACCGCAAGGGGGCCTTGCGGCTGGCAGCGTTCATGCTGCTGTCGGCGGAGATCGCCTGGCTCCTGGAGACGCATCACATCGCGTCCAACGAGTTCCCCAACTTCATGCTCAATCTCGCCGTCCGCCTGCTCATCGCCTGCCTCGTCTGGGTCTTCTATCTCGCCCTCGAGCCGTACCTGAGGCGCAACTGGCCCCAGGTGCTGGTGTCGTGGGTGCGGCTCCTCGACGGCCGGCTGCGCGATCCGCTGGTCGGCAGGGATTTTCTCTTTGGAGCGACCTTCGGTGTGGCCTATTACCTGGCGGGGAGGTCTCTCATCTTCCTGCCGGCGGTCTTCGGCATCGTGCCGCTGCGTTCCGACGAGACCGGGTCGCCGCCGATCGACATCGAGCTCTCGACGCTGCGGGGCCTCTCGCACGTCCTCGGGGTCCCCTTCAACCTGCCTGTTGTCTTCGTGCTGGTCCCGCTCGGGTCGCTGCTCCTGTTGCTCCTCTGCCGCGTCGTGTTCCGGAAGATGTGGCTGGCGGTTCCCGCCTGCATGATCATCGTGAGCGTCTCCGGCGTCGTCTCATCGACGAACCCGGCGCTCGATATCGCGGCGAACCTGTGCGGCGTGGCCGTGGGCCTGCTCGTGATCTTCCGACTCGGCCTCCTCCCCTTTGCCATCTCGGGGCTGGTCGTTGCGACCCTCGCTCTCGGGCCGCTGACCTTCGACACCACGGCCTGGTACGCGGGGAACACGCTCGTCGTCCTCCTGATCGTCGGCGGGCTGGCGCTGTACGGGTTCAAGACCTCGCTCGGCGGCCGGCCGGCTTTCGGCGGGGGTATGATTCCGGAGAACTGAACAATGACACCCGACCCCGTCCGCCCCATCGCGCTCTCCGACATCCGCGCGGCGCGCGAGCGCATCGCGAAGACGATCGTCCGCACGCCGCTGGTGCGCCTGGAGCTGGGGCCGGGTCAGCCGGACATCCGGCTGAAGCTCGAGAACCTCCAGCCGATCAACGCCTACAAGCTGCGCGGCGCCGCCAACGCCGTCGCCGCGCTTCCCGACGCCGAGCGCCGCAAGGGCGTCTGGACCATCAGCGCGGGCAACGCCGGCCAGGGCGTGGCCTACGCGGCGCGGCAGGCCGGCGTGCCGTGCACGGTCGTCGCCATCGAGACCGCTCCGAAGGCGAAGCTCGACCGCATGCGGGCGCTCGGCGCGAAGCTGATCCTGGTGGACTACACGACGGCGTGGAAATCGCTCGACGACCGCGCCTACCCCGGCGCCGAGGGCACCTTCATCCACCCGTTCGACGACGACCATTTCATCGCCGGGCACGGCACGATGGGACTGGAGATCCTCGAGGACGCGCCCGACACGGCCGCGGTCATCGCCGCCATCGGCGGCGGCGGGCTCATCACCGGCGTGGCCAGCGCCGTGAAGGCGCTGAAGCCCGAGGTGAAGATCTACGGCGCCGAGCCTGAGACCGCCGCGCCGATGACCCGCTCGCTCGCCGCCGGCAGGCCCGAGACCTTCCCCGGGTGGAAGGCCTCGTTCGTGGACGGCGCCGGCGGCCAGAGCGTCTTTCCGCGCATGTGGGAACGCATGAAGCCGCTGGTGGACGACACCATCGTCGTCACGCTCGACGAGACGAAGGCCGCGATGCGCATGATGGCCGAGAAGGCGCGCGTCATCGCCGAGGGCGCCGGATGCCTGCCGCTCGCCGCCGCGCTCACCGGCAAAGCCGGCCGGGGACCTATCGTCGCCGTCGTCTCCGGCGGCAACATCGACCTCGCGAAGTTCGCCGAGCTGGTCGCCTCCGCCTAGTCCTTTTCGGGGACAGGCCTCGGGCCTCCCGGTCTGGACGGACGGGGGTCCGGAGACACTCCCGCCCGCAACAGATCGATCACCTCCCCGGCGAATTCCTTCAGGTCGGCGGCTTCGGCGGCGTCAATCCATCGCGGCACCTGCGCCTCGACGTGGCGAATGAAGCTCTCGATGGCAATGACCGCGACGATGCTCCGCCCGGAGGCGATCGCGTTCACCGCGGGATTGAGCTTCGCCAGCAGGCTCGTCTCGATCCCTTTCGGAAGCCCGAACCCTTTCAGGTCTTCGCCCAGATCGCGCACCGCCAGGTCCGCCCGGCCGAGAAGGAGCGACGTCCGGCCGACGAACAGCTCGCGGTCTGCGACCGGGTCGTCCGCCACGAACAGGACGCGGGTCCCGAGCCGGACGAAATGGCGCGGGTCGGACCAGTTGGGACCCGGCGCCAGGTCCTGAACGAACGCCGTTCCCCCCGCTTCGCCGCTCGTGCGCCACAGCTCGAGGCCGTGCTCGTCGTCCACCTCGGTGAACAGCATGCCGTCGCCGAGCCACGCGGCGGCATAGGCGTCGCCGGCAAAATCCGCCCCGAGCCGGACCGTGCCCGCCTCGGTGCCGTCCGACTTCCACATCTCGAAATGCTGCTGGGGCAGAGTGGGCGCCAGGAAGAGGAGCGAGTTCCCCATCGCGCCGAGAAAACTCGGGTAGCCGTCGCCACGCCCGAGAATGAGGTCGATCACCTGGACCGTGCCCGCCGGCGTGCCGTCGGTCTTCCACAGCTCGAGCCCGTGAACGCCGTCGTCGACGGAAAAGAACGCCAGCGGCCCGGCCACGGTCACTTCACGGGTGAACGAGTGGCCTTTGCCCGGAACGATGTCGGCGAGCATGACGGTCCCCTCCTCGGTGCCGTCGCTCACCCAGATCTCGTACCCGTGGACATTGTCGTTGGCCTCGAACAGGAGCCAGCCGTTGAAGGGGAGCATCCTTCGACAGCAGTTGCCGGAGGGGCCCGGCACGATGTCTTTGACGAGATGCGTGCCGGCCTCCGTCCCGTCGCTCGTCCACAACTCCTTCCCGTGGTCGTCCCACGCGCTGAAGAAGAGACGGTCCCCGACCACGGTAAAGTTGTCGGGGTATCCCGAATCCTGGCCCGGGATGATGTCGCGGACCAGGTGCGTTCCCGCCCCGGTCCCGTCGCTGGACCACAGCTCGGCGCCGTGATCCATGTCCTCCGCGAGGAAATAGACGCGGTCGCCGGCGGCGACCGGGTCCGTGTAGACGCCGCCCCATTCCGTAGCGATCTCGGTGACCTTCCAGGTCCCGCCGGTGGTGCCGTCGCTGCGCCACAGCTCGGTACCGTGCTCGAAATCGGAGGCGGCGAAATAGACGATGTTGCCGAGCATGGCCCCGACGGGATCGCCCCAGTAGATTCCGGCTCTCACCTCGAGCTTTTCGGTGCCTCGTGGAGTCCCGTCCGTCACCCAGAGACCGTACGACGCTCCGTCGGAGGCGGCGTACATCGCCCGAGCTTTCCCATCCGGGCCCACCGGGGTGCCGAGGTGAGATGCATCCGACGGGTTGGTCCGCGCCAGCGCCTCGATGTCCTTGAGGAGGCCGGTCCCCTCCGTGGTGCCGTCGGTGACCCAGAGCTCGAGGCCGTGGACGTCGTCCTCGTACGAGAAGAGGGCGCGTCCCCCGACCGGGAACAGGGCGGCCGGCGTGACCGAAGCCACGAGCGTGGACTCGCCCGTGTCTGGGTTCAACCGGCGAAGTCCGCCGGACAGCCCGAAGAGCAGGTCCCCCTGCCAGGGAATCGCGCCGGACAGGGAGGTGTACCCGGGGCCCGTCGTGACCTCGGTGACGAGTCGCGTCCCCTGCGGCGTTCCGTCGGTGCGCCAGAGATCCGCGCCGTGGACGCCATCGTCGAGCAGGAAATACTCGATCCCTCCGTCCCGCAAGAAATGCTGGAACCCGGGGTAGACCCCGGCCGGGGGGATGTCCTTCAGCGCGAAGGTTCCGCCCGGCGATCCGTCCGAAACCCAGAGCTTCGGCCTGTTGGCGCCGTCGTTCGCCAGCAGGAGGAGGTTCCCGCCGAGGTCGCCGATGAGGGCGAGACCGTTGTCGCTGAAGGTGTGCAGGAGGACGGTGCCCGGGGCCGTCCCGTCGCTCCGATAGAGCTGGGAGTCCACCTGGAAGTAGGCGAAGTTCCCGGCCCGGGTCAGTTGCCGGATGCGGCTGCCGAAACCGGGAGTGAGGTCCTTCACGAGAACGGTGCCGAAGCTGGTCCCGTCGCTCTTCCACAACTCGGTGTCGTACTGCCGGCCCGCTCCGACGAAGAGGATCTGTCCGTTGAGCTCGGTGACATTGGAGGGGTCCCCACTTCCCGGCCCCGGCAGGATGTCGCTGACCATGATGGTTCCCGCAACGGTCCCATCGGTCTCCCAAAGCTCGCCCCCGGACGTGTCGTTCGTCGCCCTGAAGCAGAAACGGCCCCCCGCGGCCCCGCCGTCGAGAGTGAAGAAGGTCTCCAGACCAAAGGCGCTGTTCGTTCCGGGCTGGATGTCCTGGAGAAGAAAGGTCCCCGCGGAAGTGCCGTCCGTCCTCCACAGCTCGAATCCGTGCACGCCGTCGTTCGCGATGAAATACATCAGGCCGCCGGAAGCCTTGTTGACCCAGACGAGCTCGGACCGGTAGGAAGTCATGAGTCCGCTCTCCTGACCGGGGCGGATGTCCTGGAGCAGGAACGTGCCCGCCGCGGTCCCGTCGCTCCGCCACATTTCCCAACCGTGGATGCCATCGTCGGCGCCGAACAGCAGGATGCCGTTGAGCTGCGCGAACTCGCGCGGCTCGTATGAGAACCCGGGCGGGATGAGGCCGGAACGCGGGCCCGGGTCGATGTCCTTCACGAGCACCGTTCCCGCCGCGGTCCCGTCGCTCTTCCAGAGCTCGAATCCGGCGGCAAAGGTCTGAGCCCGGAAGAAAACGGTCTTGCCGACGATGGTGAATTTGTCGGGCCAGGAGCTCCGGTCCCACGAAGGGGCGGTGTTGATGTCCTTCAGCAGGCGAGCCGGCCCGCCGGCGGCGGCGGCGAGACCCGGAACGAGGACGAGACAGGACAGGGTCACGGCGAGAGCGGCAAGACGTCGCATGGTTTCCCCCGATATTCGGCTGTCGACCAGGTCAGGCGAAGGCGAATTGCGCCCGTCCTGCCATGGAGATCACCGTTTCGGAGAAAAAGACGCCAGGAGAGGCCGCCGTGCCGCCCGTGTCGCCGCCGCCCGCCGTCAGCGGGTTGACGGCCCCGCCGACCCCGGCAGGTGGGCGGGACGCGCCGTTTGACCCCCGGTCATCCGGCCCCCATATTCCGTCCGGATCGATGAGACTCGGCGAGCATTTCATCCAGCAGGGGCTGCTGACCCAGGCGCAGCTCGAGGCGGCGCTGAAGGCGCAGCTCATCTTCGGCGGGCACCTCGGCACGGTGCTGCTCGAGTTCGGCCACGTCGACGAGCACACGCTGGGCAAGACGCTCGCGAAGATCTTCAACGTCGACTACGCGCCGCCGAACCTGTTCACCGACATCCCGAAGAACATCATCGACATCGTGCCGAAGCGGCTGGTGGAAAAGCACCACGTCGTGCCGTTCGACAAGCGCGAGCGCAACCTCGCGGTCGCGATGATCGACCCGAAGGACCTGCGCGCCATCGACGAGATCTCGTTCGCCACCGGCCACCGCATCCATCCGTGGGTCGCGCCCGAGGCCCGCATCTTCCAGGTGATGGAGCGCTACTACGACCTCCCGCGACGGCACCGCTACATCTCGGTCTGCCAGACGCTCGATGCCGCGGGGTCAGGACCGGCGTCGGGTGCGCAGGGACCGACGGCGCGCGAGCGCGCCGTCCTCGACAGCGCCTATGCGCCGCCGCCGTATCTCGCGGCCCTCGGGACTTCCGAGACGGGCCCCGACAGCGAAGGACCGCCGGCCGCTCCGCGGATGGCCGCAGGGACGCCGGCCCCACCGACGGCCTCGCTCATCGTGAATGCTCCCGCGGCCGCCGCGATCCCCGCTCTGCCTGTGGTCGCTGCGATGCCGGCTCCCGCCACGCCGGCGGCGTCCCCGCTGCCGGCTTCGGCCGTGAATTTCGCTCCGGCGGCCGCACCGGCCGCGCGAGTCGGTCCGCCCCGGGCGATCCCGTCCGGGCCGATGACCGAGGCCGCTTTGTCGGACGAGCTGTGCCGCTGCGAAAGCGCCTCCGAGATCGCCGACGTGACGGTGCGCTATCTCGCGTCACGCCTGACGCGGGCGATCCTGTTCCTGGTGCGGGGCGACACCGCGACCCTGTGGAAGGCGCACGGACTGACGGGTGACAAGACGCCGTCGCTCCTGCTGCCCCTCACGACCGAGCCGCTGTTCGCGCTGCTGCACGAGCGCGATTCCTACTGCGGGCCTCTGCCGACCGGTTCGCCCGCCCTGCTGCTGTCGAACCTCGGCATGGCGCCGCCGAACGAGATCGTCCTGTTGCCGGGCTACCTGGATGACCGGCTGCTGGTCATCGTCTATGGCGACGGCGGGGCGAGCGCTTCGATCCAGCCGGACGTCGGAGACCTGCGGCCGATCGTCACGAAGGTCGCCTGCGCGCTGCACCTGGTCGCGCTCAAGCGCCGCATCCGCTCCGGCCCCGAGACCGTCGCAGCCGCACCCGCCCCGAAGCCCGCCGCCAAAGCCGCCTGAACCGGCGGCAGCGCGCGGGCGGAAGCTCAGCTTCTTCCGATATCCCGCAGCACCTGGTGCGCGGAGTTCCAGCCCGCCGCGCCCCAGACTCCGCCGCCCGGGTGGGTCCCCGAGCCGCACAGGTAGAGCCGTTTCACGGGAGTGCGGTAGTCGGCCCAGCCGGCCGCCGGGCGGAACGAGAAGAGCTGATCCGGCGTCATCGCGCCGTGGTAGATGTTCCCACCCGGCAGCCCGAAGACCTTCTCCAGATCCTCCGGCGTGTAGACATGGCGGTGCAGCACCGCCCCCGGCAGGTTCGGCGCGTAGCGGGCCATCTCGGCGACGACGCGATCGGCCACGGTCTCCTTGAGATCCTCCCAGCGCCCTTCCTTGAGGTGGCGCGGGCCGTACTGCACGAAGCAGGTCATGACGTGCCGCCCGGCGGGAGCGCAGGTCGGGTCGTTCACCGAGTGGATGCAGGCCTCGACCGTCGGCCGGTCGGAGAAGCGGCCGCGCTTGCAGTCGTCCCACGCCTGCTCGATGAAGTCCACGGTCGGACAGAAGTTCAGGAGACCCTTGTGCTGCGGCCCGGCGACTTTCCCCGGCGCCGCGGTGAAGTCGGGGAGCTCGGAGAGCGCCAGGTGCACTTTGAGAGAGGCGCCCTTGTCTTCGAACGATTCCATGTGGGCGATGAGGTCCGTCGGCAGGACCTCCCTGGGCAGGAGATTGAGATACGTCACGCGCGGAGCAGCGTTGCTCACCACGACCGACGCGCGCAGCGTCTCGCCCGAGGCGAGCCTCACCCCCGCGACCTCGTTGCGGGCGGTCAGCTCGATCTTCTCCACGGGAGAGTTGAGGCGCAGCGTGACGCCGCGCTCCTTTCCGGCCGAGGCGAGGGCGCGGGTGATCCCGCCCATGCCGCCGACGACGACGCCCCACACGCCGGCGGCGCCGTCCACGCCACCGAGCACGTCATGGAGCAGCAGGAACGCGGTCCCCGGCTGGTGCACACCGCCGTACGCGCCGATCACCGCCTGCGAGCAGAGAAACGCCCGGATCTCCTCCGACTCGAACCAGTTGTCGACGATCTCGGAGACGCCGCGGGTCGCGAGCGCCACCATGAACTGGGTCTCGAGCGGCGTGAGTTTCCGCGCATCGCGCGCCAGGCGCACGAGATCGAGCAGGTCGCGCGGCGAGCCGGGAGCGAGCGGCGGGGGCGGCCTGAGAATCTGCGGCTTGAGGAACTCTCCGACGCGCACCAGCGCGTCGTGGAACTTCGGGTACGCCTCGGCGTCCTTCTTCGAGAACTTCGCGATCTCGGCGAGGTCGCGGTCGTCACCCCAGAGCGTCAGCGTGCGGCCGTCCGGGAACGGCACGAAAAACGCCGGCTCCTGCTTGACGACGCGGTAGCCGTGGCGCGAGAGATCGAAGCGGCGCACGACCTGCGGCAGGAGCAGCGTCGAGACGTACGAGGTCGTCGAGACCTGGTAGCCGGGCCACAGCTCCTCGGAGACGCAGGCGCCGCCGGGGAGGCCGCGCGCCTCGACCACGGTGACCTTGTGTCCCGCCTCGGCGAGCAGCGCCGCGCTCACGAGGCCGTTGTGCCCCGCGCCGATGACGACGACGTCGCGTTTCACGCCCTCTTCCCCCTCGTCACCGCGGCCGTTCCTCCGCGGCGATCTCCTCGAAGCGCGCCCGGCACCCGGCCGGGTCGTGGCGGATGAGCCAGTCGCGCCGCCCTCACCCGACCGCCATGAACCAGCGCCGCTCGCCGAGCGGCTCTTCTCCCGGTCCGCTGCCTTCGAACGACAGGAAGTGGAGGCCGTGCTCGGTGCAGAAGCGCGCCGCCTGCTCGAGCGCCGCACGCAGCTCGCTCTTCGTCAGCGCCCCGCGCATCTCCTCTTCGCCGCGCGCCAGATCCCAGCCGAGCAGCAGGCGCGACCCTTCGAGGAAGAAGCGGCGCAGCACCGCGGGCCAGATCTCGCCGGCCGCTCCGGCGGCGTCGAGCGTCTCCATTTCGCGCGGCGACAGGTAATCGATCACGACCGCATTCTAGCCGCCCGGGCTCCGTTCCCGACGGGGCGGACGGAGGGAAATCGGCAGCGATCGCCCTCATCCGTTGCGACGGACGGCACGGCAAGCCGTTACGGCATCGGATCGCGCCGCCCCCATGCCGTAATGGCATCACAGCAAGGCGATATGTTGCAAAACGATTGACCTGCAAGCCGCGCCCATGCTGAGATCGCTGGCGAACAATCTCATCGGAGGAGGCCCTCGACATGGCGGCGCGACCCAAGGTCTCGATGCTTTCGCCCGAAGAGGTGCGCCTCATCCACGAATCCTCGCTCGACATCCTCGAGCACACCGGCGTCCTGTACGAGAACAAGGCCGCCCTCGACGTCCTCGAAGCCGCGGGCCAGAAGGTGGACCGCGACCGCGGCATCGCCTGGATCAAGCCCGACCTGGTCGAGAAGTGCATCAAGAGCGCCCCGCGCAACTTCTGCCTCGCCTCGCGCGACGGAAAGAACGACGCCGTCATCGACGGGAAGAAGATGCACCACATGACCGACGGTCAGGCATCGTTCACGCTCGACGAGACCACCGGCGAACGCCGCACCTCGACGCTGGCCGACCTGACCCTGTCGACGCTCCTCGCGGACGCGCTCGACCCGGTGAAGGTGATGTGGTCCACGGTGTTCCCGACCGACGCCTCGACCGACAAGCGCGCGCTGTTCGAGACCGCCGCGTCGTTCATCTGGTCGTCGAAGCACTTCCAGATGGTCGGCGGCGTGCAAGACCCGGAGGATGTCCCCTACATTCTCGCGATGATCGACGCGGTGTCGGGCGACCGGCGCAGCCAGCGCGACCGCCCGATCTTCTCGATGGTCACCTGCCCGGTGTCGCCGCTGAAGCACGACGACGCCATGACCGAGGCGTGCATCGCGCTCGCGAAGGAGTGGGTGCCGATCGTCTTCTGGCCGATGCCGCTGCAGGGGGCGACGGCGCCGATCACCATGGCGGGCACGCTGCTGGTCACCAACACCGAGTTCCTCAGCGGGCTGGTCCTCTACCAGTGCGTGCAGCCGGGCTTGCCGATGATTTACCCGGCCGGGCCCGAGACGCTCGACATGAAAACCGGCCTCGCCTCGACGGCGTCGCCCGAAGGGATCCTGCTCAACCTGCCGTTCCAGCAGATGACCGAGTTCTACGGCGTGCCGTACATGGCCGGCGGCATCTGCTCCGACGCGAAGATCCCCGGCATCCAGGCCGGCTACGAGAACATGGCGACCGGCATGACCGCGGCGCTGTCGGGCTGCGACCTGCTGGTCGGCATCGGCATCCTCGAGGACGGCAACACGCTGTCGTTCCCGCAGATGGTGATCGACGAGGAGATCTGCAACATCCTGAGTTTCGTGCGCGACGGGATGGAGGTGACGCGCGAGACCCTGATGGTGGAGTCGATCCGGAAGGTCGGCCACTCGCCGAACCACCATCTCGGCGAGCCCTTCACCCGGCATTTCCTCAAGAGCGGGCAGGGCTACTGGCCGCGCATCTCCTTCCGTGGCACGCACGGCGACTGGAAGCGCCGCAACAAGGACGAGGTGCAGCTCGCCCGCGAGCGGATGAAGTTCCTGCTCGACAAGCACGAGCCGACGCCGCTCAAACCGGAAGTCCTCAAGGAGCTGCGCCGCCTGCTCTGCGAGCGCACCGAGTTCTCCGAGAACGACCCGCGCATCGAGGGCGTCTTCCGGCATCCCTGGAAGGGATAGACACCCGGCCAGGCGGACTGGCCCGACGAAGCCGCCGGGCCCCGCGCGCGGGGCCCGGCGTCGTCGCGCCTCAGATCACTGCGGGCAGCCCTGCGATCCGCCCGGCGGCTGATGATTGTCCGAATTGGGCGTGGTCTGGCTGGTGATCACGCCGGTCACGCTGATGTTGTCGAGCCACCAGCCATCGTCCTGCAGGGTCCCGTCCCAGCCGGCTCCGACTTCGTAATAGGAACTGCTGAACGCGTCGAAATCCCAGGAGCTGCCGATCCAGCGCAGTCGCACGCGCTGGCCGAGATAGGCCGCCAGGTTGAAGCGCGTCTCGACCCAGACGCCGGTCCCCGTCGGATCGACCACGCCGGGGCCGGGGCAATCGAAGGTGCTCGTGCTCACGGTGCCCCGCGGGTTGCCGCAGTGCGACCAGGCCCCGAGCGGGAAGCAGGTCGTCTCGTGCACCCCGCGCGGCGCCGGCGGCGCCGTCCCCGTGTCGGTGGGGGTGAAGAGACAGTAGTAGCCGCCGAACGTCGAGGCGGCGTTGGGCTTGTGGTCATAGACGTTCTGGAACGGCACCAGCTTGTCCCAGAGGCCCCAGCCGTCGGCGGCAGGGTTGGCATTCTGATCAACCTGGATCTGCACGTCTCCGCAGTCGCTGCACTGATTGCGATTGTTCGGCCCCACGCCGTTGTTGTCCATGAGATCGGCGATGTGGAACATCGAAAGCTGCAGATCCCCCGGGCGCGGATTCGCGGCGAGGTTGAGCGGACCGGAGACGAACGCCTGCATCGATCGGAAATGGGTGGTGTCGCCGGCGAGCGGGTTGGTGGGATCGAAGTGCGCCCCCATGTGCAGGGAATTCGGCCCGCTCAGCGCCTTGGCGCCGCCGGTGGGCGTGGCGTACGAGCAGCCTCCCACGCAAGCCCCGCTCTCGACGTTCGGGCAGTTGGTCGCGCCGGGGGGGCAGTGGAGGTGCCAGTCCATCGGGAAATCGGGATCGAGCTCGCAGCCGGGATTCCCGTCGGCGATCGTCTGGAATCCCCCGCAGGCGATCCCGCCGACCGTCGTGCCGCTCGAGGCGGCCGCGCCGCGCAGATACGATCCGTGGCCGATCGTGCCGGTGCCGGCGTCCAGCAGCCGGAACGTGTCGTTCACGGTGAAGTTTCCGTCGCCGTCCCGATCGACGTCGAAGTTCTCCAGCACCGTCCCGTCGTCCGAGGTGCCGGGAAGCCCGTCGGGCCCGTTGACGAAGGTCTGCGAGCCGCCCGCGGGCAGGTCGAGATCGGCGATCAGGGAGAAGCAGACGGGACCGACGCCCTGGCCCGGGGTCTGGTTCGCCTTGAGCTTCAGGCAGAGATCGATCCGGGCCGGATTGGTGACCTGAACGGTCTGCAGCGTGTCGCTCACCTTGAACTGGAACCCCTGCTGGCTGGGATTGAGGCTGCCGACGGTGACAGTCTGACCCTGGGCGATCGACCCGACCTGGACCGCGGTGCCGGAGACACAGGTCACGTCGGGGTCGCTGGAGGAAATCGTGAACTTCGCGTTCGTCAGCGCGCCGGAGTTGTTGCGGACCACCACGACCACGCGACCCGTTTCGCCCGTATCCGGAAACATGTCGTGATCGCCGTTGAGGTCTTGATACTGGGTGGAGATCACCGTGAACGGAATGGGTGGGCCCTGCTGCGCGGCGGTGTCGTGGAAGCCGGCGAGACCGATCGCGGTGGCCAGAAGGGGAAGTGCCACGATGGATCCGGGAGGAAGTCGCATCACATCGACTCCTTTCTCGGGCGGTGGGGCCGCCCAGCTTTGACGCGATCGACGGCGGCATTCGTCGATCCTGACAGGCGAGACTTCAGGCGATGGCGCTCATGTGCCTTGAGAACTGTTCCGGCGCAACTGGAAACCGGGTGACGCAGGTCACCGACCGCGCGAGTGTTCAGGGATTCTACGTAGCAACACGACTGCGCCGCGTCGACCTGCACACGGAAGCCCTCCTCTGGTTATTCAGTCGCAGGAAGCTCCTCCGGGTTGCACGCGAAATACGCAGAATGATGGGAGACCTGCGAGCAGAGCCACGATCAGAACACGGTGCTGGCGCATGCGAGGGCCTCCGTGACGAGCGGGACGTTGCACCCGAATGTGCCAGAATGCGCGCCGCCCGTGGGGAGACCCGGTGCAATGACTGCCTCTGTCCGTGCAGCAGGACTCCTGGCCGGCCTGGCCGTCCTTGGGGTCGCCGCGCGGGCGGCCGCTCCTGAGAAGGCCGCGCCGGACGCCCGCCATCCCGCCCCCGGCATCGTGATGCGCGAGATCTCCATCCCGATGCCCGATGGCGTCCGGCTCGCGGCCGACCTCTGGATGCCGGAGACGTCGGCCGCCGCGAAACCGAAGCAGCGCCTGCCGGTCCTCCTCGAATACCTACCGTACCGCAAGACCGAGGCGCGCGGCGACCGGTTCGGCCTGTACGCGTACTTCGTGCGGCGCGGGTACGTCGTGGCGCGCGTCGACATCCGCGGCACCGGCAACAGCGAGGGCGTCCTCATCCCGTACGAGTACTCTGACATCGAGAACCAGGACGGCGACTCGGTCATCGCGTGGCTCGCGAAGCAGCCGTACTCCTCGGGCAAGGTCGGGATGTTCGGCATCTCGTGGGGCGGGTTCAACTCTCTGCACATGGCGATGCGCAACCCGCCGGCGCTCGGCGCCATCATCGCGGTGGACGCGACCGACGATCTCTACGAGGACGACGTCCACTTCATGGACGGCGGCATCCACGTCGACTCCTGGGAGATGTCGATGGACCTGGCCAACGCCATGCCGGGCGCGCCGGGCTACGTCATCGACGACCGCCTGTTCGCCGATCGGTTCGATCGCACGCCGTGGATGTTCACCTACAAGAAGCAGCAGCGCGACGGCCCGTTCTGGGACCGGACCACGCTGAAGCGCCGGTACGAGTCGATCCGGATCCCGACCTTCGTCATCGGCGGGTGGTACGACGGCTACCGCGACAGCGTGCCGCGGATGCTCGAGCACGTGAAGGCGCCGATGAAGGCGATGGTCGGGCCGTGGTCGCACTGCTGGCCCCACGACGCCTACCCCAAGCCGGGGATGGAGTGGCGCCACGAGGCGGTGCGCTGGTTCGACCGCTGGCTCAAGGGCACGAAGACCGGCATCGACCAGGAGCCGCGGCTCGCCGTCTTCGTGCGCCGCTGGCATCCGCCGGGGCCGCGCCTCGAAGGCAACGCCCCGGGGGAATGGCGCTACGAAGACGGCTGGCCCCTGGCGCGCGGCCGCGAGCGCATCCTCTATCCGCACGCGGATCACACGCTCGCCGACGCTCCCGCCGCGGCCGCGCGGCACGAGCTGCGCTACGTGCCGACGAGCGGCGTCGAGATCGGCGGACCGGTGATGTGGTGGGGCGACGTCGCCCCCGACCAGCGCCCGTCCGACGCGTACAGCCTGGTGTACGACTCGGCTCCGGTGACGGAGGAAGTGGAGATTCTCGGGCTGCCGCACGCGATGCTCGACGTGACAGCTTCAGCCCCTCTGGCGCGCTGGTTCACGCGCCTGTCGGACGTGGCCCCCGACGGCACCGTGACCCTCGTCGCCGGCGCCGGCTTCAACGGCGCGCACCGGGAATCTTCGCGCGACCCGAAAGCCATCGAGCCGGGGAAGCCTTTCACGATCGACATCGAGATGCACTTCACGTCGTGGGTCTTCCAGCCGGGGCACCGCCTGCGGCTCGCGGTGTCGAACGCCATGTGGCCGATGATCTGGCCGACACCCTCCACGATGACGACGACCCTGGCTCTCGCCGGAACGCGTCTCGTCCTGCCGGTCGTGCCGAAAGCGGAGCGCCCGCGCCCGCAGTTCCTCCCGCCCGCGAAGGACGAGACGCTCGCAGGCTTCGGCACGCTCGAGACCGGCACCGCCTCGGGCTACGGCGAGATCGAAACGGTGGAGCGCCATCCTCCGACCGGGGACGCGCGCATCGTGGCGACGAACGTCGGCGGGTCGCGCTTCCCCTGGGGCACACAGCACGAAACCGAATCGATCGTCTACGAAGCGGGCGACAGGCACCCGGACACGGGGTGGGTGACCGGCGACTACAGCACGACGGTGACCCTGCCGGATCGCACCCTGCGCTTCGAGGCGCGCGCCGTCTTCCGGAGCGACGCCGGGACGTTCTACCTTTCCTATACGCGCCGGCTCTTCCAGGATGGCGTGCTCGTCCGCGAGAAAACCTGGGACGAGCCGATCCCCCGCGACTTCCAGTAGTCCGACGCGACCGGCTCCTAGAGCCGGAACGAGATCCCGAGCGCCAGAACCGGGTAGAAGGACAGATCGTCGAGATCGTCCTCGAGATCCTGTTCCTCCTTCGACAAATCGTCCTGGCTGACGAGGCCGCTCGAGGAGGAGAGGGTCACAGCTCCAGTGCCCTGCAGGAGCGCGCCGACGTCGAGGACGAAGCGCACCCGGCCGGGGCCGCGGGCGGCGCTGCCGTAGCCGAACCCGACGTAGCCGGCGCTGTCCTTGAAGGCCACGTCACCGGAGATGGTTCCCGCCTCGGCCGGCGTGTAGACGGTGTCGCCGATCTCGACGTTCTCGGTCGGCGTGCCCAGGAGGTCGGCGCCGGTGCGGTTGTGCATCCAGCCCGCGGTCAGCCGGAAATTCTTCTTCCAGGGATGGAAGTCGAACAGGATCCCGGACGCTCCGAAGGCGACGTCGGTCTCGTAATCCACGCCGCTCTCCTCGTGCGTGTCGTCGGCGTCGGCGGCGTTGAAGGTGCCGCGCACCGAGAACCAGTCGTTGACCCGGCCGGTGATGTCGAGGCCGAACCCGAGGGTCCCGAACTTGACGCCGATGCCGACGCGATCGCCGGCCTCGGCCGGCCGCGGAGCCGCGGCCAGGGCCAGCGCCGCGGCGCAGACGAGCAGTCCCCATTTCCGCATGAGTTCCCCGGCGCGGAGGCCCGAAGGCCCCCGCGCCGGTGCTCCCTCCCGCACGCCCGCGAAAGCGGGTGGCCGAGCCGCCCGCCCTATGGGCAGGTGATCGGCGCGATGCGGATCGTGTTGTCGGTCCTGCGGCCGAGGGCGGTTTTGGCCCCCGGGGTCGTGCTGCTGTAGCCGGCCCAGTACCAGAACACCGTCCCGACGGCCGGCACGGCGTTGTCCGGCACGGTGACCGTGCTGCCGGCCGGCGCGGCCGTTCCCTGGTCACACGCCAGGATCGCGGTTCCCGTGAGGTTCACGGGCGGTGCCGGCGGGAACACGTACTTGAAGAAGTCGTAGCCCGACATCGTCGGCGGCATCGGCCGCGCCGTCAGGTTCACGTTGGCGTTCGCGCCGCCGGTCAAAGTGATGGTGAGGTCGCTGCCGTCGCCGGCGTACACCGGGATCGCCTGGCTCGCGCCGGTCGTCGTGGTGCACGCCGGCGTGCTGCTGCAGCGGGCCAGGACCAGCCAGGTGCCGTCGGCCTGGACGCCCTCGCTGTAGAAGGCGTGCGCCGACCAGTCCTGCACGACCACGCCGTTGCGCTTGAACTGGTACTCGGTGACGCCGTCGGCGCAGCCGCCGGGGTTCGTGGTGCTGACGGCGCTGAAGGTGACGTTCTCGCCCTTCTCGAAGACGCCGTCGTTGTCGGAGCCGGTCGTGGTGAGGACCACGTTGTAGCCGTGATCCGCCCCGAGCGCCGGGTTGCACTCCGCGCCCGGCGCGGGGCAGGTGGCAGGCGGCGCCGGGTCGGGGTCGGCCAGGGGTGCGACCTGGGCGGTGATGGCGCCGGTGATCTGGATGTCGTCCACCCACCAGCCGTCGTCGTTGAGGCTGTTCTCCCAGCCGTGACCGTAGGTGTGGTAGTCCTCGGTCGGGCCGTTGAGGTCGAACTCCCAGGTGGACGCGATCCAGCGGATCTGCACGCGCGCGCCGACGTAGTTGGCGAGCGAGAAGCGCGTCTTCACCCACAGCGAACCGCTCGCCGGCGTCGTCGCGCCCGGCAGGCCCGGGCCGGGGCAGCCGAAGGTCGTGTCCTGGGCCCAGGCGTTGCCGCAGTGCGACCAGACCCCGAGCGGCCAGCACATGGTCTCGTGGATGCCGCGCGGCGCCGGCGCCGCCGATCCGGTGTCCGTCGGCGTCAGGTTGCAGTACGTCGTCTGGGCGCCATAGTGGCTCCAGACGTAGGGGATGTGGTCGTAGACGTTCTCGAAGGGCACCAGTTTGTCCCAGAAGCCCCACGAGTCCACCGCCGGGTTCGGGTCGAGGTCGACCCGCGCCTGCACGTCCACGTAGTCGATGGCGGTGCCGGACGGGATGTCGGCCTGGCTGTTGTCCATGGTGTCGACGATGTGCATGAACGACAGGCGCAGGTCGCCCGAGATCGGCAGCGGCGTGAGGTTGGCCGTGACCACGTAGGCAGCGAGCGTCCTGAACGAGGTGGTGTCGCCCACCCGGCTGGTCACGTCGGAGTGCTTGCCCCAGTGCAGCGAGTTCTGCCCGGAGAACGCCAGCGCCCCGTTGGGCGGGGTGGCGGACCAGGCGGTGGTCGAGCCGACGACGTGCGGTGCCGGGCAGGTTCCCGTCGGGCAGTGGATGTGCCAGTCCATGTCGTTGTCCGGATCGACGTGGCAGCCGGGATCCTGCGGCGGGACGTGGAAGCCGCCGCAACCGATTCCTTCGAGGGCGTTGAGGCCCCCCTGCGCCGTGCCGACGGTATAGCCGATGGTGTCGTTGACCACGCCGTCGCGGCCGTCGCTCACCTCGACCCCGCCGCTGCCGTTGCGATCGAGGTCGAAGGTCTCGAAGATCGTTCCGTCGTCGGTCGTGTTCGGCAGCCCGTCCGGCCCGAGCACCCGGGTGATCGACGCGCCCGTCGGCAGGTCGAGGTCGAGCAGCGTCTGGAAGTTCACCTTCGACTTGGTGCCGAGGGCCTCCTTCGACGTGATGTTGACGGTCCAGTCGGCCTTCGCCGGCTGCGCCGCCACCGTGGTGTTGGTCGAGGCGGAGATGGTGTATTCGAACGGCCGGCGCTGGCCGGAGAGGTTCGAGGTGTCCACCTTCCCGCCCGCCGGGATGGTCCCGACGGTCACCGCCGGCTTGGTGACGCACTGCACGTCGGTGTCGGACGTGGCCAGGTAGAGCACCACGTCGTGCAGGTCCTTGGTGCCGTTGTTGGTGACGACCAGCGTCATTTCGCACTGCTCGCCCGTGTCGCAGAAGGCGTCGTGGTCGCCGTTGAGATCGGTGACCACGGCCGACTCGACCACCAGGCTCGGCAGATCGAGCTTGCCGCAGTTGACCAGGACGCCGAAGGACGCGACGTCGTCCGGGATGCCGTTGTTGTCGCCGTCGATCTTGAGGTTCGAGTCGCAGGCGTCCCCGAGCCCGTCGTTGTCGGTGTCGGCCTGGCGGTCGGTCCCCGGGATGATCGGCGGATTGGCGATCACCGGACAGTTGTCCACGGCGTCGGTCACCCCGTCGGCGTCGGCATCGTCGTTCTTCGTCTGGCAGCCGCCGTCGTTGATGATCCCGACACGCTGGCAGGTCTCCTGGCTGATGTTCACGCAGGTGCACTGCGACGTGGACACGGTGCAGACGGTGTTGACGTTCTCGGCGCAGACGCCGCTCAACGGGCACTGCGCGTTGGTGGTGCAGATCGTCGTGCTCGTCCGCGTGCAGGTGCCGGAGGCGAGCGTCGAGGAGCGGGCGTTGACGCAGTCGCCGTCGCACGCGTCCCCGACCCCGTCGCCATCCACGTCCTGCTGGCCGGCGTTGGCGGTCCGCACGCAGTTGTCGTTCTTGTCCACGATGCCGTCGCCGTCCCGGTCGGCGTTCTGGTTGCAGGCGATTCCCTTGGTGGAGGAGCCGCCGGCAGGTGTCTGCAGCACGTTGTAGACGTCGGGGCAGTTGTCGAGGGCGTTGACGACGCCGTCGAAGTCCACGTCGTCGAAGTCGCAGACGTCGCCGACCCCGTCGCCGTCCGAATCCGCCTGGTTGGCGTTCGGCAGCGTCGGGCAGTTGTCGCACGCGTTGCCGATTCCATCGCCGCCGCCGGTGTCGGTGTCCTGCTGGCCCGGGTTGTAGGCCTGCGGGCAGTTGTCGGTGGCGAACGGAACGAGGTCACCGTCGAGGTTGTCGAAGTTGGTCTGCCCGGCGATGCCGTTGCGGTTGCCGTCGCAGGTCAGGTCCTCGTAGTAGAAGACGACGTTCGTGTCGCCGGCCGGCGACACGAAGATCTGGTCATCGACGTTGAGTGTCTGGGTCACGGCCACGAAGCCGCTGAAGACCCCCGGCGAGACCTCGGGCAGGGTGAAGCTCTTGATGGGGTGCAGCGCCACGCCGATGCCCGTGGACACCTGGCGCGAGTCGCTGTCGGAGGCGGCCTTGACCTGCACCGAGCCGGATCCCGAGACCTTCGGGTTGGTGACCGTGACGCGCAGCGACTCGTCGCACTCGAACAGGGCGGTGCGGTCCACCATCAGCGTAGCGCACTGCAGTCCGGCCGGCTGTCCCGCGAGCCCGAAGCGCTGGCAGGCGGGGGTGTGGGCCGGGACGAAGGCGGCCTCGTCGATCGGGTGCCGCTCGTCCCACTCGAAGACCACGTCGTCCACCGCCAGGCCGTAGTCGGTCAGGTTCGCGGTCGACTCGATGTTGTAGAAGCCGATGCCGATCTGCCAGCGGTTGCCGATGTTGACGTCGAACGGCGTCACCGCGGCCACCTCGCTCGCGCCGGGCCCTTCCATCAGGAAGACGTAGCCGGCTTCGTACGTGACCAGGGTCATGTCGAAGTTGCGCACCGGGCCCGCGACGTTGTTCGTCCAGGGCGTGCCGTCGGAGGCCAGCACGACCGGCGACGTCGGCAGCGGGTACGGCAGGAAGTCCGGGAAGGCGGTCGGGATCGGCGAGGAGGAGTTCGGGTTGGCGCTGGTCGTGAACCCGGAGAAGCCGGTCTCGTCGCCGGTGACGCCGGGGTTGCCGCCGGACAGCGATCCGTTGGGATCGACGGTCGGCCCGAAGGTCCGCTGGCGGATGTCCCCGGAGTTGGTCGGGTTGACGCCGCTCGACGCCTGCAGGTTGGCGACCTGGTAGTCGATCCCGCCGTAGTTCGGATCGAATTCCTGGCACAGCAGGCAGTTGCCGGTGTCGTCGTCGATGTTGTTGTCGATGTTGAAGCTGCCGCCGGTGTTGCCGTCCTGGGTCTGGTGATCGAGGTTGGCGCCGAAGCGCTGGAACTCGATCGAGTACGGCAGGCCGCGGCTGTCGAGCGTCTGGTGGACCTTGGCGATGATCGGCGACTCGAGGATGTCCTCGTAGAACTCGTTCCCGATCGGCGTGGCCGCATCCGTGGCCGACGAGTGGTTGTCGCAGCCGGCCGCGTTCGAGGCGGGCGTGGCGGCGTTGCCGTCCCCCATGTGCCAGATGCCGGCCCCGTTGTTCTGGAAGCCCTTGGCGGTGTCCGGGTCGGCGATGGCCGACTGGAAGCCGCACAGGCCGCCGCGCTGCCACTCCCACACGGGGGCCGAGCCGGCGCCGCCGGGACGGCTGAACGGATGGCGCAGCCCGAGCCAGCCGCCGCTGTTCGCGTCGAAGGAGAAGGGCACCTTGTCGTTCACCGACGGGCCGCCCGCCAGGGCGAGCACGCCCCGGTCGAGGAGGTTGTTCGGGAGGGTGTCCTCGCCCGCGTCCAGGATGCTGTTGTTGTTCAGGTCCTCACCGAGCGTGTTGCTGACCAGGCCCCCGGAGGTGCCGGCGACGAACATCGTGTTGAAGGTGATGTCCTCGTCGGGGAGCTGGATGCCGGTGAACGGATCGACGACGTCGGGCTTGTCGATCTGGAAGTTCCGGTTCAGGTCGCGGATCTCGCGCCCGCCGCCCGGGTAGTCGGTCGAGTAGTGGAAGACCTCGTCGTCGGAGTTCAGCGCGTGCCGGAAGGTGAAGGTCTGGCGCGGCAGCTGCACGCCGACGTCCGACGACGCCAGCGTCAGCGTCAGGTCCACCAGGCGGTTCGCCTGGGTGATGGCGGCCAGCGCCGTCGCGTCGACGTTGAGCGAGAAGGTGGCGGAGGTGATCTGCCCGCCCGGCAGCCGGCCGATGTTCTGCGGCGAGTTGAGGACGCGCACCGCCGCGGCGCCGGGGCCCGAGACCGCCAGCGTCGCCTGCACGTCGCTGTAGTCCTGGTCGCGGTTGGCGTTGCCGAAGGCGATCGAATACAGGACGTTCTCGCCCGAGTCCAGGTTCTGGTCGTTGTCGCAGCCGCCGAACACCGCGTCCTGCTTGTTCCAGTTGGTGCCGTCGGTCTGGAAGCGCCACGCCACCAGGTACGGCTGGCAGGAGATGCGGGCCGCCGCGGTGACCTCGCGCGGCGAATCCGGGTAGCGCAGGCGCACGGAGTACGGCTCGTCCGCGGCGACGCCGGCGGTCTCGAGGACGCCGTTGTCGGGGACCGCGACCGGCTTCGACTCGCGCAGCGGCACCGCGGCGGAGGCGTAGGAGTCCACGCCCGACGCGGCGGTGAAGGCCACCAGCTTCTCGCTGTCCACCACGACGCCGTTGCGGTTCACCACCTCGAAGACGGCGGCGCCGGTCACCGCCGGGGCGGTCGTGCCGGCGTCGTACAGGCTGCCGCGCACCTCGTCGGCGCAGGTGTAGAGGCTCTTGTCGAGCGTGGCGCGGCTGGCCGGGAAGGTGTGGCCCGACCCGTTGAAGGTCTGCGTGCCGCTGCCGAACACCGGCCCGGAGATCACCAGGCCGTACGGCTGGCCGTCCGCGTCGAGCAGCCCGTCGGCGTCGAGGTCCTCGCCCGCGTCGAGCCGGCCGTTGCCGTTGGCGTCCTCGACGGCGCCGGTCAGGTTGGAGATGCTCCCCGGCGTGGCGCCGCCGGCGCCGCGCTTCACCCGCACCTTCCAGGTGCCGGCCACGAGCTGCGAGTCGTCGGTGTTCCCGTCGCCGTTCAGGTCCGAGGTGAGGTGCACCGCCTCGACGAGGTTGCGGCGATCGCCCCGATCCGCCGCCACGGTGGTGCGGGAGGCCGACCACTGGCCGACCTTGACGCTCCCCTGCAGGTAGACATTGCCGTCGTAGACGCGGTTGTCCGCGGTCGTCAGGATGTCGCCGTCGGGCCCGGGGGACTCGACCTCGAGGTCGAGGTCGTTGATCGCCGAGCCGGCGCTGCCGGCCAGCGACGGGGGATCGGCATACGCCATCGCCACGCGCAGCTGCCCGTGATCGACGATGCGGGTGCCGGCCACCACGCGCGTGGCGTCGGATCCGACCGTGAAGGTGTGCTCGATCAGCGTGCGGGTGGTGTTGTTGATCGCCGGCTCGCCGGTTCCCAGCTCGTCATAGAGGATGAGCCCCGCCGCCGGGTACTCGATCGTCTGCGGCGCGCCGATCCCCTTCGCCTGCGGCCAGTTCGCCAGCGGCAGCACCGAGCTGACCACCGGCCGGCCGTAGCCCTGCTCCATGTTGCCGAACACGCCGATGGCCTGGCCCGAGACCGTCCCGAGATCCGTCGCGCGCGAGAAGGCGACGGCGCGGTCGGTCGCGGTCGGGTACTCCGATTCGAGCAGCTCCTCGAAGTTCGCCGAGGCGGCGATCGCCGCCTTCACCAGCGGGCCGGACGGCGACGGCATGCGGTCGGTGTCCACGCGCGCGCCGGTCGGGTAGAACCCCTGCGCCAGGTAGTCGCGGATGAGGGCCGCGATCCCGGCGACCTCCGCCGTCGAGTACGAGGTGCCGTAGTTGGTGTCGTCGAGCACCGCGTCCACCGGCGGCTGGTTGTCGTTGTCCTTGCTCTTCCAGACCGCCGCCGAGACCGTGTTCGGCCCGAAGAAGAAGCCGTTCAAGTCGGCGCCCACGGCGACGACCATCGGCGCCATGCGCAGCGAGCCGGCCGTGGCCGGTCCCTTGGACGAGAAGTTCGCGATGTTCTCCTCGATGTTCGCGGAGAGCGCCGTCTGCACGTCCTGGAAATGGCTCCCCACCGCGACCAGGTTCTTGGCCGTCGCCGGCGGGCTCACCTCGAGCCCCTGCGGGGTGTTGGGGTTGTTGTCGGCGGCCGTGCCGTCGAACAGGTCCGGGTAGCGGTTGCGCACCTGGCTGTTGAAGGAGGAGAAGAAGTACTGCACGCGCTGCGTCCCGGTGTTCCCCACGGGGGCGAACACCATGACGTCCCGGTTGTTGACCAGGAAGTTGTCGATGTCGCGCGACTCCGCCGTGTAGGTTCCGTCGCTCGGGTTGTCGAGCAGGGTGTCGAAGTTCGGGACGCCGAACGGCAGCACGTGCAGGTGCCCGTCGCTGCCGGCCCCGGTGACGCCGCTGCACGCGCCCGTGCCGCCCGAGGAGGGGCAGATCGCCAGCGCCAGGCGGGTGGCGAGCGAGCCGGGCTGGACGTTGCCGCCCCGCTCGATCAGGTCGTTGACGGTGCAGTTGACCGGGGCCCCCGCGTCCTGCATCAGGATGCGGGCGCCGCGCGCCACGCCGTTGAGCTCGAGACCGTCCACGCGCGGGCGCGTGTTGTAGATGTGCTTGCTCACGCGGAAGCCGAGCGAGGTCGCGTCGCCGGCGATGATCCCCGCGACCACGTTGCCGTGCGTGCCGCCACCCGAGAGGATGCCGTCGCAGCCGTCGCCGGTGTCCACGACGTTCTGGATGCCCTGGATCTTCCGGTGCGCCGGGCCGATCGGGTTGGAGAGGGTCGTCGTCTGGGTCGCCGTCTGCGAGAACTGGACCGAGTCGTAGGAGACGCCGTTGTCGGTGATCGAGACGATCTGCGGCGGCACGAGATCGGTGCCGTTGTTGATGCGGCGTCCGTCGGCGTTGGTGTCGATCCCGCCGCCGTCCACGCCCGCGTCGAAGTAGGGACGCTGGAACGGCAGGTTCTCCTTCATATTCCCGACCTGGGCCGTGGTCGGGGTCTCGGCGTCCATCAGCATGTGCTCGGGCTCTTCGTAGATCCACTGCACCCACGGCAGGCGCGCCAGGGCCGCGACCTTCGCGTGGTGCGCCTCGACCAGGAAGGACTGCCCGTCGATCGAGTACGAGGCGGCCGGGTTGCCGGTGATCTTCTCGAGGTCGGCCCTGGCCTGGACGGGGTCGGCGCCGCGGAAGAAGTCCACCACGAGGCGCAGGTCCTGCGACTGGGCGCGCGAGCGCTGCAGGAAGGGGCGCTTCCCGAGCCCGGGCTCGACGCGGAACTGCGGGCCCCACGGCATCGCCGCTTCGATGAGGGAGGAGTCGCTCAGCCGATCGACCGCCGCGGCCGACAGGCGCACCAGGTACCCCCGCTCCGCCATCCGGCCGTGAATCTCGGCCCCGGCGTCGCGCAGCGCCGCTTCGATCTCGTCCGGCGTGCGGCCGGCGACGGACTCGGCCGCGATCTGCACGGCGTTGAAGCCGGCGAGCAGCTCGCCGCGGCGCCCGTGACCGAGGGCGCGACCGCGCTCCCCTGCGAGGAGCGGCGCCTGGCGCCGGAGGTCCTCGAGCCCGGCCGGGTCCACGAGACCGAGCGGCGTGTCGAGGGCCTTCTTCCGCCCTGCTTCGTCCTTCTGCCACACCGGCTTGAGCCCGGCGAACGGCGACAGGCCGTCCGGGCGCTGGGTCGGCTCGGGCAGTCTCAGGCTGTGGTCGATCTGGGCTTCAGCCTGGTCCAGCACCGGGTTCTGTCCGGTCTGCTGGCGCCTCTCGGCGCGGGCCAGGAGCCCGGCGAGGACGAAAAGACAGCACACGGCGGCGCTGGTACGGACCAGCCCGCCCAGGACGCGGCGCGAAAGGCGAGGACGCATGAAAGCCTCCCTCTCCCCCCTCATGGGAAGTCGGATGGAATGGATGACTGCGGCGATTCCGTGGAGCGATTCACGGAACCTCGACGGCCGAGGCCGGAAACGGCGAAATCCCGGTCGGGAATAGCGAGCTCCTGCACGACACGAAGCCGGCGGACCGCACCCGGACCGGACGCGGGCACCGGCGCTTGCGAACCATGTACGGCGACCTTCCTATTGTGTCAACTCCGAAACGGCCGATCCGGTGCGCCGGACGATCCCGTCAACCGCCCGACGCCCTTGATGTTCCGCATGCTGAGTGACGTGCCGCATCATGGGTCCGGATCGGCTCGGACCAGCCGGCGCCCGATGCATCTACACTGGGCCCTCATGAAAGGTTCCAATCGTCCGGAGAGGGCCGCGCTCGAGGCGGCGCTCGTGGCGCTCGAGCGCGACGCGACCCTCCCGCCGTTCGAGGCCGGGGTGGACTGGGACCGGGTGCGCGGCGTCCTGCTCGAAGCGGCGGAGCGACTGCGCGACAACTACCCCTACGGCCACCCGCTCTACGTCGGCCAGATGCTCAAGCCGCCCCATCCCGCGGCCCGGCTCGCCTACGCGCTGGCCATGACCATCAACCCCAACAACCATGCCCTGGATGGCGGGCGCGCCTCTTCAGCCATGGAAAAAGAGGCGGTCGCCTCGCTGGCGTCGATGTTCGGCTGGTCGGAGAGCCTCGGGCACCTGTGCGGCGGCGGCACGATGGCCAACTTCGAGGCGCTCTGGGTCGGGAGGCAGGAGCGCCCGGGCCGCGGGGTCGCCGCCTCCATGCAGGCGCACTACACGCACTCGCGGCTGTCGGAGGTGCTCGGCGTCCCCTTCGTCGGGATCGCCACCGACAGCCGCGGCCGGATGGACCCGGCGGCGCTCGAGACGGCGCTGGCTTCGGGCGCCATCGGCACCGTCGTGGCGACCCTCGGGACGACCGCCTGCGGCGCCGTCGATCCCCTGCCGGAGATTCTCGCCGTGGCGCGCGCACGGGGGGTGCGGGTGCACGCCGACGCCGCCTACGGCGGCTATTTCACCCTCGCGCGCAACCTGGAAGCACCGGCGCGACGCGCCTTCGACGCCGCCGGGGAGTGCGATTCGATCGTCATCGACCCCCACAAGCACGGCCTGCAGCCCTACGGCTGCGGCGCGGTGATCTTCAGGGATCCCTCAGTCGGGCGGCACTATCGCCACGATTCGCCCTACACCTACTTCACCGGACGCGACCTGCACCTCGGCGAGATCTCTCTCGAGTGCTCACGGCCCGGAGCCGCGGCGGTGGCACTGTGGACGACGATGCGCCTCCTGCCGCCCGTCCCCGCCGGCGCGTTCGCTTCGGGGCTCGAAGCGGGACGCGAGGCGGCCCTGGCGCTCCAGCGCGAGGTCGGCGCCGACGCGCGGCTCGTGCCCCTGATGGCGCCGGAGCTCGACATCGTCGTCTTCACCCGGCGCGGCGCGCGCGCCTCGCAGGCGTCGGAGGCCAACCGCCGGATCTTCGACGCCGCCGCGCGGCACGACCTGCACCTGGCCCTCGCGTCGTTCCCCCGCCCGCTCGTCGAGCCGTCCGGCGCGGTTCAGTCCTGGGACGCCGACAGCGTCACGTGCCTTCGCGCCTGCGTCATGAAGCCGGAGCACCGCGACTGGATGCCGGAGATCGTCACCCGCCTCAAGTCGGCGTTGGACGACGCCGCCTGACCGGGCCCGCACCGCGCCAGCCGGGCGATCAGTCGCGCGGCAGGAGGATCGTGCCGCGGCAGCGGCGGGCGCCGCACCGGCACGGGTAGCGCGACGTCGCGACGACGTCGTCGTCCTCCTCCTCGCGCTCGTACGCATAGTCGTACGTGATCTCCTCGCCGGGCCCGATGTCGGCGATGGCGTCGATGAAGACCCGTCCCCGCTCGACGTGGATCTCGGCGTTCGGCTCGCACGAGTGGTTGATGAAGCGCGCGTCGTTGCCTCCGACCGCGGCGTCGAGCACCCACTTGCGGTTGACGATCATCAGGAGCGTGTGGTGGTGCTCCATGGCATCGTCGTCATAGCGGGCGTCCGCCTCGTCGTGGCTGATGCGCTCACCGGTGTACTCGATGATGCGGGTGCCCGGGCGGATGCGCCGGGACGCGAACGCACCCTTCCCGTGCTTCGGCGAGCGGCGCAGGACGAACAGGCGATCCTCCCGCGCGGCGCCCGAGGGACGCCGCGCGGGCCGGGGACTTCCCTTCATCCCTTGGTCGTGGTCGCCGGCGGAGTCTCTTTCACCGGCACGACGCCGTCACCCGGCTGCGCCTTCGGCGCCGCGGGCGCCTCGGGCTGCAGCGCGGCGTCGAGCCAGCCGGCCCAGTCGCGGAACACGGCGCGCGCCCGCACCGGATCGCCGGGGAAATGCCCCGGCACCGGGTAGGCGATGAAACGGGTCGGGACGCCGTTGTCCTTGAGCGCGTGGTACAGCTTGTACGACTGCGTGATCGGCACGCGGGCGTCGCCGGTGTCCGACAGGATGAGCGTCGGCGTCTTGATCTTCGACGCGGAGGAGATCGGCGACTGATCGAGGTACGCCTTCTCGCGCCCGTCCTTCCACGGCGAGCCGCCGAACGAGTAGCGCGCCTGCACGTTGAAGTCGGCGAGGTTGTACTGGTCGGTGAAGTCGGTCACCGCCGCCCCGGCCACCGCCGTCTTCCAGAAGTCGTAGTGGCCGATGAGCCACGAGGTCATGTAGCCGCCGTACGACCAGCCCGACACGCCGATGCGCGACGCGTCGATGAAGCCCTTCGCCTTGAGCGCCTCGAGGCCGGCGATGACGTCGCGTCCCGGGCCCTCGCCGGCATCGCCGACGATCGCCGTCTGGTACGCGTTGCCGTTGTTGTCGCTGCCGCGGTAATTCGGCGAGAAGACGACGTAGCCGCGCGCCGCGAGGATCTGCGTGAAGGAGGAGAAGGCCTCGGTCGAGGCCGCCTGCGGCCCGCCGTGGATGTAGAGGACGAGCGGGTACTTCTTCGCGGCGTCGAAGCCCGGCGGCAGCAGCACCACGCCGTCCTCGTTCTGGCCCTCGGGCCCCTTCCACTCGAAGCGCTCCACCTTCGCCAGGTCGAGCGAGGCGACCTCGTCGTTGTAGGCCGTCAGCCGCTTCGGCTCGGCGGTGGACGAGGTCATGTAGTACAGCTCGGTCGGGCGCTGCGGCTCGCTGCCGGTGAAGGCGATCGCTCCGCCCTTGCCGACGGTGGCGTCGATCCAGAAGGACCAGGACGGGTTGACCTTGCCGAGATTCAGCTTGCGGGCCGGCCCGTCGATCGGCTGCTGCCACAGCGACACGCGCGTGCCGTCGTTGCCGCCGACGATGACCGACTTCCCGTCCGGCAGCCACAGGGCCCGGAAGACGCAGCGATCGAGAGCGCGCGTGATGACCTTGGGGGTGCCGCCGGTCGAGCCGACGACCTGGATTTCGTTGACCGCGTTCTGATCGCCGTCGCGCGGGTACCAGAGGGCGATGTGCGAGCCGTCCGGGCTGTAGACCGGGTAGCCCTCGAGGACCTTCTGCGTCGTGAGCGGACGCATCTGGCCGCTCGCCACGTCCAGCAGCTGGATCGTCGTCAGGTCGGCGTTGCCGAAGTGCGGCTTCTCCTGCTTCGTGATCGCCAGCGTCCTGCCGTCCGGGGACCAGGCGATCGGCGACGACGGCGGGCCGGGCGGCTCGCTCATCGGCAGGCTCCACGCGCCCGAGGTGAGGCGCTTCGCCTCTCCACCCTCGCCGGGGATGAGCCAGACGTGCGACGGGCGGGCCGGCTCCTGCGCCAGGAAGTCGTTGTCGCCGACCTCGAAGGCGTCCTCGCCCTTCTGGCGCGCCTCGGCGTCCGGGAACGGATCCTGGGTGACGTAGGCGACGGCGGCGCCGTCGGGTCGCCAGGCGAACTGCTGCACGCCTTCGGGCGCGTCCGTCAGCACCATGGCGTCCCCGCCGTTCATCGGCAGGATCTGGATCTGCCGCGCCGGCTTGCGATCGGGATCGGGCGCGGGCTTGTCCACGGCCGCGACGGCGTCGCCCACCGGCTTCGCCTTTTTCTTCGCGGGCGTGGGCACGGCCTCGGCGAGAAACGCCAGGCGATCGCCCGAGGGCGACCAGCGCGGCGACGCGAGCTGCTTGCGCCCGCGCGTCAGGACGCGCTGCGCCCCGGTGGCGATGTCCACGAGGACCATCTCCGAGTCGGTGCGGTTGTCTTCATAGTTGGGCCGCGAGACGATCACGACGATCGAGCGACCGTCGGGAGAGATCTGCGGGTCGCTCACCCGCGTCAGGCGGGCGAGCGCGTCCAGGTCGAAGCGGCCGGCGGAGGCGGCCGTTCCCGGCAGGAGCAGCAGCCCCGCGATCAGGGGGAGCAGCGTGGAGACGGCGAGCGCGGTCCGGGACCGGAAGGCTCCGGGGCGGGTGGACATCATCGGGCATCCTCCTTCCAACGGCATGCGCCGTCGAGGCGCGCCTGCTTGATACGGGAAGCCCGGATTATAGGTTGAGACGCTCCTGGTTTGGGCAGGCGGGAACTAGAGGGGGTGCAGGGTGACGAGGGTGGCCCCCCAGCCGCCGGCGTCCTCGCCTGCCGTGCGGCGCTCGGCCACCTCCGGCAGGCGATCCAGGATGGTCTCGATGGTGCGGCGCAGCTCGCCGATCCCCTTGCCGTGCACCAGGCGCACCTGCAGGATGCCGCGCTCCCGGCAGGCGCGCAGGTACTCGGGAACGAGATCCCCCGCTTCGGCCGGATGGAACATGTGCAGGTCGAGTGTGCCGTCGATGGGAAAGTCGACGACCGGGTCCTCGGGCGTCAACGCGGGTGCCGCTCGTAGCTGGCGGTGACGACGGTGGTCCAGGCGCCGCCGCGCACCTGATCGACGACGCGCTTCTGCTGATCTCCCGCGACGCGGGACAGCCGCACGCGCCCATCGGCTCCGACGAACTCGCAGCCGCTGCGATCGGCGTGGGTGACGGCGCTCTCGCTCAGGCCGCCTCCCGGCTTCAGGTTCCAGAGCACGATCTGCCCGGGCTTCGTCTCGAAGAAGACGATGCCGTCCACGGCCGAGGCGTTCTTCGCCGTCACGCCCGCGTTCTGGGCCCGGAAGCGGATCGAGTGCCGCTCGGGTCCCCAGCGGTAGGTCTCCTCGACGTGCAGCGTCCCGCCGTCCGGCAGCGCGCCGGTCCCCACCCATTTGCCACCCACCAGCCACGCGACGGCGTCGAGGCCGGCGGGCGGGGCATCCGGAGCCGTGGTCGGCAGGGGGCTCGTGCGCCCCCTGGACCGGGCGATCTTGTCCTTCAGGTCGGCGGCCGCCGCGGCGGGATCGGGCGGCGGGGGCGGCGGCTCGTCCGCGGGGAAGACCAGCGCCGGGCACTGCGCGGCGCGGGCCCGGTCGAGCAGGCCCCGCGCCTGCGCCAGCCCGTCGCGGTTCTGCTGGCCGATGACGAGGATGCGGTCGAACTGCTCCACGGTCCAGGCGGCCACGTCGTCGCCGAGCAGCGCCTGCACCGTCAGATCGTCCATGAGCCGCTGCGCCACGCTCGGCTCGAGGGTCCCTCCGCGGGTGAGCTGGCGCACGCGACCGAGGAGATCCTGTCTGCGGCTCGCCGGAAGATCGACGGCGCAGCGCGAGTCCCTCTCGGTGCAGCCCTCGGGCCCGCAGGCGACACGCGACCGGGTGACGGGGCTCCAGACATACTCCCCGCCCGCCTCGCGCGGGAGGAGGCTCTCCCAGGTCAGCTCGAAGCCGCGATCCGGGACCGCCTGCACGCGCACGTGCAGGGAGTCGGAGACCGCGCTGAAGAGCGGTTTTTTCGGCGTCGCCGAGTCGGGCTCGTGGATGGCGAGGCCGCTCGCCACGAGTCCGGTGCCCTCCTCGGACTCGGTGTCGGCGCACAGGACGAGCAGGTGCCCGGCCGACTTCGCCATCGCCAGCGGAGCGTTGCCCCCGTTCGGTCCGCCCTCGGGGCACATGAAGGGCGCGATCACCGGCGCTCCAGGCGCGACCCCGGGAGACGTCGACGCAGCCGGAGCGCCCGGCGTGGCCGGAGCAGCCGTCGCCGCGGCCGTAGCCGCAAGGACCAGCGCAACAGGGAGAAGACGGGCAGGACGCATCCACGGAATGATCGGCGGGCACCCGCCGGGAGTCAAGGAAGCGACCCCGTCAGGGTCCGGGGACGACCGGCGGGAGGTACGGCAGCGTCCAGGTGAAGAGCCAGGACATCAGGAGCACCAGCGGCACGTGGACGACGAGCTGCAGCATCGAGTAGCCGGCGAGATCGCGCGCCTTGACATTGAGGATCCCCATCAGCGGCAGCATCCAGAAGGGGTGGATGAGGTTCGGCAGGGCCTCGGCGGCGTTGTAGATCTGCACCGTCCAGCCGAGGTGGATGCCCCAGGTGTTCGCCGCGGCCATGACGTACGGCGCTTCGAGGATCCATTTCCCTCCGCCGGACGGCACCAGCAGCCCGAGGACCGCCGAGTAGATCGCCACGACGATCGGGAAGGTGCCGCGCGTCGTCACCCGGACGAACAGGGCGGCCAGCGCCGGCGCGACGGCGGTCTTCGAGATGAGACCGAAGATCCCCGCGTAGAAGGGGAACTGGATCAGAACGCCGGCCGTCGCCGGGACCGATCGCGCCACCGCGCGCAGGAACGACGACGGCCGTCCGTGCAAGAGCAGCCCGGCCGCCAGGAACGCCATGTTGAAGTTGTTCAGGTCGAAGGCCGCGATGAAGCCTTTCTCGCGGACCTGGATCCCGAGCCAGGCGAAGAGCAGGAGCGCGACCGCGATGCCGGGGACCGGCAGGCGGTCGAGCCGCGCCGCCGGAGTGGACGCCGTTTCGCGCGGCTCGTCGCGGGCGCTCTCCTCGAAGCGCACCCCCATCGAGGCGGCGCTGCGGGCGCGCGACGGATCGGGGTGCGACCACCAGGCGACGGTCACCGACACGGCGATGAGGACCGCCGCCATCAGGAGGCTCTGCCACAGGAAGACGGTCTGCGACAGCGGCAGCACGCCGGTCACGGGCAGGAGCGCCGGCGGGATCGAAGCCGGGCTCGCCTGCAGGAGCGCCGCCGAGGAGGACAGACCGAGCGCCCAGACACTCCCGAGCCCGAGATAGGCGGCGGCGCCGATCGCCCGGTAGTCGATTCCCTCCACGCGCCGCACCACCGCCCGCACCAGGAGGCCGGTGAAGACGAGCGACAGCCCCCACGATACGAGCGACGCCAGCATGGCGAAGAGCGCCACGAGCGCCACCGCCTGGCGCGGGGTCTTCGGAAGGCGCGCCAGCCGCTCGATGAGGCGCGCCACCGGCGGGGCGCTGGCGACGGTGAAGCCCCCGACGATCACCAGCGCCATCTGCATGGTGAACGGAATGAGGGACCAGAAGGAATCGCCGAAGGCGCGCACCAGCGCCACCGGCCGCTCCCCGAGACCGAGGCCGGCCGCGAAGGCGAGGAGGACCGCCCCGAGGGCGAAGACGAACGCGTCCGGGAAGAGACGCTCGCAGGCGGCCGCGAAGGATGCGCCGATCCTCTCGATCGGCCCCGGCTTCACCTAGGAGATCACCGCGGGTGCACTCCCAGCCCCGGTTCCTGCGGCAGCGCGATCATCCCCCGGTCGACCTGGGCGCCGACGAACGGGTCCTCGGCGATGAGCAGGTGCCCGTCGAGGTCGGCGCGGTCGGCGAACGGGGACAGGTGCGCCGCGGCGGTGATCCCGAGGGACGACTCGATCATGCAGCCGATCATCACCTGGAACCCGAACCGGCGCGCCGCCTCGATGAGCCGCAGCGCCGGACGCAGGCCGCCGGATTTCTGCACCTTGACGTTGATGCCGTCGTAGGCGTCCACGAGCGCCGGCAGGTCCGACGGATGAAGCACCGCCTCGTCGGCGAAGACGGGCAGAACCGCCCGGGCCCTCACCCGGCGTGCTCCCTCCAGGTCGGCCGCCGGCAGAGGCTGCTCGACCAGCATCACCCCCATCCCGGCGAGCCAGCGGATCATCTCGATCGCCTCGGCCGGATCGTGCCAGGCCTCGTTGACGTCCACCACGAGAGGCCGGTCGGTCACCTCCCGGATCCCTTCGACGATGGTCCGGTCGTTCTTGCCGTCGAGCTTGATCTTGAGAATGGGAAAGCCGGCCGCGGCGCGGACCTTCTCCTGCATGACCGGCACGATGTCGAGGCCAATCGAGTAGGAGGTCTCGGGCACGCGGGCGGGATTCGCGCCGATCATCCGGTGCACGGGGATCCCGTGCCGCCGGGCGGCGAGGTCGTGGATGGCGATGTCGAGGGCCGCCCGGGCGGCGGGATGCAGGGGCTCCGCCAGGGCGATGCGGTCGAGAAGGCCCGACCAGTCGCGCAACCCCTGCTTGAGCAGGGGGGCGAGCCGCTCCAGGGCGGCCTGCACCGTCCCGGCGTCCTCGCCGTAGCGGATGTTCGGAGCCGCTTCACCCAGCCCGTTGTCCTCGGGCCCCCCCTCCCCCTCCAGGCTGACGAGGAGGTTCGACTTCAGGGTGCTGGTGCCGCGGGCGATCCGCCACGGCTCGCGCAGCTTCAATTCCAGGGTCCGGCTGGACAGCCGGGGAGGCTGACCGCCAGCGGGTTGACGCACGTCCGGCACGACTTTTCCTCCGCGATGCCTCGACCGGACGCGTCCCACGGGGGGTGATTCTCGGGGAAGCCGGGTTGCGGCGCAAGCCGCTTCGGTCGGGGGGTTCCGGGGCAGGATGACGTGAATTCCTGTTGCGTCCAGCCCTTTTCATCGCATAATCGGCTTTCGCCCCATTGCTGTTGCGGCATCCAGTTCCCCCACGAAGCAAACGGGAGGTTCGTTCTGATGAAGCGCGTGATGCGTTGGGCGGTCGCCCCTGTGGCCGCGTGTGCCCTGATGAGCTCGGCGGCGCTGGCCGCGACGGTGACGACGTACACCGACGAGGCCGCCTTCCTGGCCGCCCTGGGGTCCCAGGCGCAGCGGTTCAACGCGGACAGCCTGGCGTCGGGAACACCGCTCACGAGCCAGGTCTCCGGCATCACGTTCTCATCCGCCAACGCGGCCCTGGCGGGGGCGATTCCCGTCCAGGCGCAGTCCTCCTCCGGGGCGGCGACCCGGCCCAACCTCGTGGCGGGCGGGTACTCCCCGGGGTCGCCCGGCATCCCGCAGTCAATCGCGCTGACCTTCAGCCCGGCGGTGACCGCTTTCGGCGCCGCCCTGTCGTCGCTCACCCCCGACTCGGTGAACGCGTCGCTCGTGGCGACCTTCCAGGACGCCACGACCCGGACCTATGCGCTGAAGACCAACGGCAAGCCGGCCTTCCTGGGGATCAAGTCCGACACCGCCATCACCCGCCTCGAATACATCGCGACCAAGGGGACCGGCGGGCAGAGCGGCTTCAAGAACTTCGGCATCGACAATCTCGACTGGCTGCCCGGTGACGGCCGCCCACCGATCTGCTCGGCGCAGAAGGCGATCGAGGCCGGCGTGCTCGGCTTCAACGGCACCTCCACCGACCAGGCGCCCGGGGACACCGGCGTCGCCAGCGTGACGCTGCAGAGCGGCTCGACCAACGTGTCCCTGACCTGCTCGTCGCCGTTCCCCGCCGCCTGCGGCACGGGCTCCCTGCCGTCGCCGTCGGTCTCGTGGCGCATCGCGCCCGCGCTGCCGGGAGTCGACGGCGCCGGGACGGTGGTCGCGCGGGACACCCAGGGCCAGACCTGCACGTTCGAAGTGACCTTCACGGCCTTCGGCGGCGGCGAGACCGACGACTACGTCGTCTGCCGCGACACGGGGCTCCTGCTCCTCGTGACCAACGGCAGCGTCGCCACGCCCGGGCAGATCGTCTGTGGCAGCACCGACCCCGGCCCGGCCGAGCCGCCCTTCCCGGCCGGCTATGAGCCGTCGCCCGAGACCGATCCGTTCCCGTGCAAGGTGTTCACGATCAAGAGCCCGATTTCCGGCGTCACCCAGATGACGCTCAAGAAGGACGGCGACTTCGAGCCGCGCCTGCGTCTCCTGTTCTCGCGCTTCGACGGCGCCGCGTTCCCGGCGTTCTCGGACATCACCAGCTCGGTGGATCAGATCGACACCATCGTCCCCGACCCGACGCGCGTGCAGGGCAGCGGCACGTGGTCGCAGGTGAAGGTGGCGTGCGCGGTGCAGGCGGAGATCTGCAACGGCCTCGACGACGACGGCGACGGACAGGTGGACGAAGGGATCCCGCAGGGGGCGCAGGCGATCGACTGCGACCACGACGGCTACCCGCTGTGCGCCACCGGCGCCTCGACCGCGATCGACTGCCAGGGCAACGTCGTCCCGCTCATCGGCGGTGCGGCGGCCGACTGCAACGACAACCTCTCCGGGGTGCACGCCGGGGCGGACGAGATCTGCAACGGCATCGACGACGACTGCGACGGCTCCGTGGACGAGGGGAATCCGGCGGGCGGCGCGGCGTGCGTCGTGGCGGGTGTCCTGGGCGCCTGCGCCGAGGGCGTGACGTCCTGCGCCAGCGGCCCGATGGAGTGCGTGCAGACGCACGTCCCAACCTCGGAAACCTGCAACGGCGTGGACGACGACTGTGACGGGTCGGTGGACGAGGGCAATCCCCCCGGCGGGGCCGCCTGCACCATTCCCGACGCGGTCGGCCCGTGCGCGGCCGGGATCAACTCGTGCGCCAGCGGCACCATGACCTGTGTTGCGACCTTCACGCCGTCGGCGGAGACCTGCAACGGCGTCGACGACGACTGCGACGGATCGACGGATGAAGGGTTCGCGAACCTGACCTGCGGCGTCGGCGTGTGCTCGCGCACCGTGCCGGCCTGCACCGCCGGGGTGCCGCAGACCTGCGTTCCGGGAACACCCGCGCCCGAGACCTGCAACGGTCTCGACGACGATTGCGACGGCGCGACCGACGAAGGCTTTGCGGCCTTGACCTGCGGCGTCGGCGCCTGCTCGCGCATCGTGCCGGCCTGCTCGGGCGGGACGCCGCAGACCTGCACTCCGGGCGCGCCCGCCCCCGAGACCTGCAACGGCCTCGACGACGATTGTGACGGCCGGACGGACGAGGAGTACGCCTGGAGCGGCCTGCTGCAGCCCGTGAACCAGGACGGCAGCAGTATCTTCCAGTCGAAGAGCACAATCCCCCTGAAGTTCCGGCTGACGAACTGCGCGGGCGCGACGGTGACGACGGCCACCGCGACGCTCGAGGTCCTGCCGTACAGCGATTCCATCGTCGGGACCGTGGACGAGGGCGCCCTGCCCAACACCCGCGCCGACATCGGGAACCTGTTCCGGTTCGACTCCAAGGGCGGTCAGTACATGTTCAATCTCGGGACCAAGGGCCTGGCTCCGGGCGCGGCTTACATCCTGCGCGTCCGGATCAACGACGGGTCGGTCCACGACACGATCGTCTCGCTGAAGTAGGCCTCCCCCGGCCGGGGAAACAGTCCGCCCCGGGGGGGTCCCCCCCCGTCTACAATGGGCGGTCATGGTCTGCCCGGCGTGTGGTCGCGACAATCCTGCGGGGGCCGGGAGGTGCTCGGCCTGCTTCCGCCTGCTGCCGGAGTCGACGTCCGGCGGCGGCGCTTCCCCGACCCCCGCCGCGCGACCGTCCAGGTCTACCGAATCGCCGGTGTCGGCCGGGTCCGGCGCACAACCGCGCGGCACCTCCTCGGAAGCGCCGACCGATCCCGGGCTTGCGGCGCGGACCTCCGGCGGGCCCCCCGCGGGCGCGACCGGGGTCACCAGCCTGACCGGCTCTCCCGCGTCCGGCGGGTCGTCTCCGCGCATCGCCCCGGGCACCCTCATCGGCAGCCGCTACCTCATCGAGGCCGTCCTCGGGGAGGGCGGGATGGGGGTCGTCTACCGGGCCCGCGACCGCGAGCTGAACCGCACCGTCGCCCTGAAGGTCATCCGCCCCGAGCTGACCTCGCACCCCGAGATCCTCGAGCGCTTCAAGCGCGAAATCCTGCTGGCGAGCCAGGTCACCCACAAGAACGTCGTCCGCATCCATGATCTCGGCGAGGCCGGGGACCTCCGCTTCCTGTCGATGTCGTACATCGAGGGGGAAAGCCTGCGGGGCCTCATCGATCGCGAGGGGGCGCTGTCGCCCGAGCGGGGCGTGCCCATCCTGCGGGGCATCCTCTCCGCCCTCCAGGCGGCGCACGACGCCGGGGTCGTGCACCGCGACCTGAAGCCGCACAACGTGCTGGTGGACAAGGACGACCAGCCCTACGTCGGCGACTTCGGCATCTCCCGCTCGATGACCGCCGGCGGCGGCACCATGACTGAGACCGGCGCCATCCTCGGGACGGTGGACTACATGTCGCCGGAGCAGGCGCGCGGCGACGTGCCCGATCACCGCAGCGACATCTACTCGCTCGGCGTGATGATGTTCGAGATGTTCACCGGCAGCCTGCCGTTCCACGCGGCCAACCCGCTGTCGGTGATGGTGAAGCGGGTGCACGAGGACGCACCGTCCCCGACGCGCATCCGCCCCGGGATGCCGGCGTGGCTGTCGGCCATCATCGTGCGCGCGCTGATCCGCGACCCGAAGCTGCGCTACCAGAGCGTCACGGAGGTGCTGCGCGACATCGATCGCCAGCGGGCCACGCGCGCGAAGCGGCAGCTCCTCGGGAAGCGCACCCTGGCGGCCGCGGCCGGGATCGTCGTCGCGGGCCTGCTCGTCCTGGGGACGCAGCGCTTCCTCGCGACGCGGGTCGTGGCGGCGCCGCCGGTGAAGTCGTCGCTGGCGCTCCTGCCGTTCCGCAACGACACCGGCGACACCAGGCTCGACTGGGTGCCGGCCGGGCTGACGAGCGTCCTGCGCTCGGGGCTCCTGCAGGCGCGCGCGCTGCGGCTGGCCGGCGACGACCGGGTCGGCGAGATCCTCGACGTCCTGAAGCCCGCCGCCGGCGAGGAGGCGCGCCCGGCGAACGCGCAGCGGCTCGGCCGCCTCGCCGGCGTCGATCACGTCCTGGCCGGGAGCGTCGTCCGCCTGGGGGATCGGCTGCGCCTGCAGGCGAGCCTCATCCCGATCGGCGAGGACGGGGCCGGGGTGGCGCGCGACATCGTCGTGGACGGCGAGCCGGGCGGCGGCGCCGGCGGCGACCAGGCGGCGCTCCTCGGCATGATCGACCGCCTGACGCGCGAGGTGCGCGACGCGCTCGGCGTGGCGCGATCGTGGGGCGAGGAGGAGCACCTCGCGGCGCAGCTCTCGTCGAAGTCGGTCGAGGCGCTGTCGCTCTACGGCGAGGGGCTGTCGCTGCGGAGCGCCGGGAAGACCGACGAGGCGGCGGACAGGATTGCGGCGGCGGTGCAGAAGGACCCAGACTTCGCGGTCGCGTGGGCGCTCCTCGCCGAAACCGAAGACGAGCGCGGCCGGGCCGAGCCGGCGAAGGCTGCCGCGCAGCAGGCCATCGCCCACCTCGCGGAAGCCTCCCCCTGGGAAGCCGCCCGCATCCGCGCCACCCACGCGCGCATCACCGGGGACCTGGCGGGCGCGGCGTCGTCCTACAAGTCGCTCGTGGACGCGGCGCCGAACGATCCGCAGTCGCTCCTCGACCTGGCCGGCGTGGAGGAGGAGGCCGGGGATCTCGCCCGCGCGCGCAAGTCGCTCGAGCGCGCGGTGGCGCTCGACCCGAAGAGCCCGGGAGCGCAGTTCGCCCTCGGCCGGATCCTCGCCCGCTCCGGCGAGTCCACCGACGCCGCGCAGGCCCTCAACA
>Ga0134121_10000505_pt1 | contig 44430 bp, 37 predicted proteins | sample KB301_FD_96463 | JGI IMG/M metagenome (GOLD analysis project Ga0134121, IMG submission 96463) | Terrestrial soil microbial communities without Nitrogen fertilizer from Kellogg Biological Station, Michigan, USA - KB3-0-1 | ecosystem: Environmental > Terrestrial > Soil > Unclassified ...
CACGCGAGAAGACGACGTTTCCTATGGCATCCAGGTCGAGTGCTCCTGGCTGACCCTCACGGCGGTGACGGAAAAGACGATCGACGGCTTCAAGGTCCTCTTCGGCCAGAAAGCCCCGGCCGGGGCCAGTTTAGACTGGCTGCTGGTGCGGTGAGAGTTGCGATGTGCGCCGTAGGTGCTAATCCCGCCTCGGCGTCACCTCAATCCCGGCCGTGCACAGCACCCGGCTGCCGCTGGGAACGTCTTCTGCCACGATGGCGTTGACGCCGATGAAGACGTCATCGCCAATCGTGATGTCGCCGATCACCTTGGCTCCCGCTCCAATGAAGACGTTGTCGCCGATCACCGGCATCTTCTCGACTTTCTCGGGGTGGGGCGAGCCGATGGTGACGCCGTGGAGGAAGAGGGCGCCGCGGCCGATTTTCGCGTAGCCGCCGATCACCAGGCCCGTGCCGTGGCTGATCCGAAGGCCGGGGCCGATCTCGGCTCCGGGGGCGATGTCCACGCCGGTGAGGAACTGGTTGTAGCGCGCGACCAGCGGTCCCAGGATTGGAATCCCCTGTTTCTTGAACCAGTGGGCGATGCGGTACAGGACGACTGCCTGGTAACCGGTTTCGAACAGCAGCGACTCGATGACGTACCAGGGGAAAGGCTTGGTCTTGATCTCCAGCAGCCGGCGGGTGTCCTCCCTCAGGTCATCGAGCATTGGGAGTCTCCGCGGCTGCCGGGGCGGCCGGCAGCACCTCGACAGGGAGGCGCAGAGTCTTGCCGCCGTTCTTTTCCCCGAACCACGCCACGGTTTCGAAGACCGGGTCGAGCTCCAAGATGTAGCGCCCCGGCGTCTTCGGGGCAATCACCTTCTGCCGCACCTCGACCGGGGCGCCCGGCGCGACGGGCCAGGGGAGGGGAGTCCGCAGGCCGTCCTTCTCCAGCACCTTGCCGCTCTCGTCGAGCCAATGATAGGCGAGGTTCACCCGCGCCGAGCCTTCCGCCGTCCAGGGATGGGCGCTGCGGTTGGCCATCCGGGTGAGAACGAAGAACTTCTCGGCCGCGTGGACCTGCGGCGGCGCTTCCGGCTTCCCCCACTCGACCTCGTAGACGTCGGCGTCGAGCTGAGCGCCAGCGCCCAGATACGAGATGCCGGCGCCGGCGAAGAAGTTTTCACTCGTCCGGTCGTCCTGGACGAAGTAGGGGCAGGAGTTGGGCGGATACTCCCGCGTCCAGTGCTGGACGCTGCCGGTTCGTGAGGTCACCACGAGGCGGTAGACCCAGAAGGTGGCGAACGTCTGGTGCCGCACCCGGTAGGGCTTGACCGAGTCGAAGGTGACGCGCCGGGCGTCCAGCTCGGTTCCGAAATCCAGAACCTGGCGCTGACCGCCCAAAGCCAGTCCGATCCGGTTGTTAGGGGCGAGACTGCTCACCTGGAAGACCGCTTTCGGCAGCGGATGATCGGCGATCAGATAGAGCTCCACGCGTGCGGCGCCGGCCACCCACATCGGATCGCCGATAGGGACGAAGACGTCCTTTCGCCCCACGATCCGGACGTCGCCCAGCGGCACCCGCTCGTAGCCCGGCACGTTCTTCAGCGACAGCTCCAAGGGGAGGAAGCGGTACGGGAGGCCGCGAACGTGGGCCTGGAGCGTGGGCTCCGGCACCGCCGCCCCGAAAGGCGTGAAGAGCAGGGGACCCAGGAAGAGACCCGCCGCGGCATGCCCCAGGATGACGAGCCAGCGCGGCCGGATCTCGGTCACCAGGAAGAGGAATCCCGGGATGGCACTGATGAAATAGCGGTTGCCCAGGAAGCCGCCGCCCCCCTGCCAGTTCCAGGCGATGAAGACCAGGAAATAGAGGGCGATGGCGGACAGCATGCCGAGCAGGAGCCAGCGCTCCGAAGTGCGGCGCCCGCGGCCGGAGAGGAGAAAGAAGAGAACGGCGAGGCTGGCGAAGGGCGTGTAGACCAGCATCCCCGTGTGGCGGCCCACCAGGAAATAGGTGATGTTTTCGACCAACTCGTAGAGGGTGATGTCCGGCTTGCGGATTAGCCACGTCCAGGCATTGCCGGTGGTGGAGCTCGTCACCGGATCCACGGAGCTCGGGATCTTGGGCACCGCTGGGGTGGGGGAGATTGCTGCCGCGGGCATCGAGGGTGGCTGCGGGGGAGGCGCAGGAGCCTTGGTGGTATCCGGCGTCAGCGGCACCTTCCCCGGCTCGCAGAGCGTGACGCCCTGGCGCTGCTTGGCGCCCAGATAGGCGGACGGATGACCCGTGAGGGCGACGGCGAGTCCACAGACTGCGGCCATTCCCAGGACGGCGCCGAGGAGCCAGACGCCGGCCGTCTTCCAGCGCCGGTCGCGCACGTAAACCCAAAGAGGAACGAGCCCCACCGCCGCGAACATGGGCTTGTTGTAGACGGCGAGCACCAGCACCGCGCCGGAGATCGCGGCGAAGAGCGCTTCTCGGCGAAGGTCGGGGCCCGCCTCGTCCATTCGCGGCAGGCCGAAGAACAGGCAGGCGGCGATGGAGAAACTGTTGAAGATCTCGGGCTGGAGCCAGAAGACGTAGGAGAAGCCCACGCTCAGCAGAAAGAACGACGCCGAGAACAGGGCGGCGATCGCGGGCGGATTGAATCGCCGGAGATAGAAAAAGCCCATCCACATCATCGCCATGGTCATCAGCATGTTGAAGAAAATCATGCCGTTGGCCCCGAGCTTCCAGGCGAAGGGAGCGGCGAAGAGCGAGTAGAGGTAAGGCTTGCCGAAATAGACCGTGTGCCAGCCGTCGTCGGACAAAAGGATCAGGTTGTTGACCGGGCCGTAGTGGAATTCTTGGAACGCGCGGTCCACGTCCTTCGTATCCACCCGCAGATCGCGGTCATGGGCAAGGCTGAGCGACGCAAGGTAATATCCCGCCTCGTCCGCCTTGAGGTGGGTCGGAAGTCCGGGCTTGCCGAGCGTCAGCGGAAACAGCAGGAAGAACGCCGTGACCGACGCAAGGGCCAGAGTGACGGTGCGGCTCACGGGGGCGGAGTGTAGCGCAGGTGGGGCAATTGGTGGCGGTGGCGAGTCGCCAGGAGATCAGAAATGGAGTAGAATGAGGAACATGGAGCTGATCCGCGATCCCGAGTTTCTGGCCCGTGCCAATGCTGCGTTCGACCTCTGCGAGACGGCCGAGCAGATCATGCGGCAGAACCTCCGGCGCCGGTATCCCCAGGCCAGCGAGGCGGAGATCCATCAGCGCTTCAAAGCGTGGCTTGAGAAGCGTCCCTATACTGCTTGAACTTTGAGGGGCAGCCCTCTCTCATCCGCCAGTGACCCGACTCCAAAAAGCCCTGATCCGGCTGGACACCGATCTCTGGGCTTTGGGTTTGAAGTGGGCCCTTGTCGGCGGTTTCGCCGTCATGCTCCGAGTCGAATCCCGATCCACCCGGGACCTGGACATCGTCCTGGCTGTCACGGGGGACCGCCAAACCGATGACGCCGTGCGCGGTCTGATGATGCGAGGTTACCGTAATCATCCGACCAAACCGATGCTGTTCCGAAAGGATGGCAGGCTGTTTGGAGTGCGCCTTGTTTCTCCTCCCTTGGACGCAGGCGACGACACCATGGCCATCGTCGACGTGTTGACCGGCTGTTCCGGAGTGGAGCCCGAGATCGTCGCTGCCGCCGAAATTCAGGAGGCGATGCCCAAGGTTTTCATTCCCGTGGCGCGGGCCGGACACCTTGTGGCGTTGAAGGTTTTGGCGGCCCGGCCGCAGGATCTTGAGGATGTTCGGGTGCTCCTCCGCGGTATGGGAGATGCGGATCTGAGACTCGCAAGGGAAAGCCTGGTCCTGATCGAGAGACGTGGCTTTCTGGAGGATTCGACTCGAAGCCTCCAGGCTGAATTGGGAAGACTTCTGGATCAACTGGACGGCTCGGATTTCTAGCCATGTCACGGGACCCGTTTTACGAGGAGATTCTGGCGGGCTTGAACGGTCTCTCGGATCGTGATCTTTTCGAGACCTGCATGACTGACCTGCTGCGGGACACATTCCCCAGTCTCGTGCCGGTGCGCGGAGGCAAGGACTCGGGCATGGATGGTGCCATTGCCGATGGGGAAGGGGAGCCCTACCCTCTGGTCGTCACTACCGCTAAAGATGTCAGGAGGAACCTGAAGAAGAGTCTGGACTCTTGGCTCAAGCGGAAGCGTCCCCCTCGGAAAGTGGTTCTCGCCACCTCGCAGGCCCTTACCCCCGACTATCAACACAAGCTCAAGGACGTAGCTCAAGAAAGAGGTTTCACACTGGTTGGGCTCATTGAGCAGAGCGGCGTTGCGGATCGCCTCCGCGAGAATGGTTACTGGCGTGAAAGGCTGCTGGGCCTGACGGGCGAGCCGACTTCGCTCTCAGTGGTACCTGCCTCCCGGCGTCCGCTCCTTGACATCGAGCCGATCGGCCGTGACGGTGACATCGAGTGGCTCAAGACCACTTCGGGAGACAGAGTCCTCTCGGGAGCGCCCGGATCTGGGAAGACCTTTCTCCTCTACCACCTGACCCGGCAGGGATGGGGAGTCTTCGTGGTGAACACTGAGGGCTCGGTTGCAAGGGATCTGCGAAATCAGAAGCCAGAGATCGTCATCTTCGATGACGCGCATGTCAATCCTGAATTCCTGATCAAGCTTCGCCATCTTCGGCAAGAGATGAACCTGAGCTTCTCGATCGTCGCCACAACCTGGGACTGGGAAAAGGATAAGGTCATCAATGATTTAGGAGTTAGCGAGGGCCAAGTCCACAGACTGGAGTTTCTCACGCGGGACGAGATCGTGGAGGTCTATCGTAGCCTGGGGGTACAGGAAAGCTCTGGCACGATGCGCTATCTGGTCGACCAAGCGGCGAACAAGCCGGGACTTGCTGCGACAATCGCCACTCTCTGGCTGCAAGGCGCATGGCGGGAGGTCATTGCGGGTAATGCTCTCAGTCGTACTCTTCTTACCTTCTTTCAGCAGCATGTCGGCCCTGAATCGACTGACGTGCTAGGAGCCTTCAGTCTTGGTGGTGACCGAGGTGTGGAGGTGGAGGTCGTCCGCGAGTTCCTGGGGCTTAGCCCCGTACAGATTCGGCAACTCGCTGCGGGGCTCGCGGCGGGAGGAGTTCTTTCCGAAGCCGACAGAGGCGTGTGGGCCGTCTGGCCACGCCCGCTTCGCTTTGCGCTGGTTCGGACGATTTTCTTCTCCGCCTCAGGACCGAGACATCCCTATCAGGATCTCATCAGAAAGGTCCCCAATCTCGGGAAGGCCGTGGAGACGCTCATCTCGGCGAAAGCCTTAGGTGCTGACATTCCGTCGGGGGAGTTGCGGAATCTCGTTCTTGAATCTGGTTCAGCTCGGGCATGGAATGATCTTGCTCAACTGAGCCCAGAGGATGCTTCTTGGGTTCTGGGAAATTACCCTGGAGACATCGTGGATGTCGGGAGGAGTCTGTTGTTGGGATCTCCAGCCGCTGCCGTAGCGCGCCTCCTGGAGCGTGCCACCTCCGCGACCGGAGCGATTCACTCCCAGCCTGATCACCCCATGCGGATCTTGAGCGACTGGGTTCGGAATCTCGACATACCGATTGACCAGATGATTTCGCGTCGGCGAATTCTGGCCGCGTCGTCGAAGAAGTATATCGTCGAGGGTGGCGATCCCGCAGTTGGAGTCCAGGGAATCTCTCTGGCTCTATCTCCTTCGCTTGAGGGCAGCAGTCTTGATCCTGGGGCTGGCCGGACGGTTACCATTACCTCCGGTCTACTACCGGCTCCAGAGTTGAGAGAGATCTGGGGCATTTGGCAGGAGGCGCGCGGCGCCATTCGGTCGCTCGGCGCCACTTCATGGGCGTACCTTTCGGACGCACTCTGGGGATGGATCTATCCTGAATACTACGGTCAGAACACAGAAGTTGGGGAGGACGCTAGGGAGGTCATGCGAACTTTCGTCGCTAGGGTGCTCGGGGATCTGGTGCCATTGGCAGAGAACAGTCCTGGACTGATCGCAGGCTTGAAAGAGCTTGCCTCTAAGGTCGAACTCGATCTGCCGTTGAAGCAGGATCCCAACTTTGAAACGCTTTATCCAGCAAGTGCCGAAAGTGCTGAGGAATTGGAGCGCCAACAGACGATTCAGCAACAAGCAATCAAGAATCTCGCAGTGCGCTGGTCGACGAAATCTTCCGCCGAGATCGTGAGGAAGGTTCTCGGATATGAGGAAGAGGCTAGGAGGATCAATCGAACCTGGCCTAGGGGAACTCCGGGTCTCTGCAGAGATTTGGCGGTCGTGGTCGCGGCCCCCGACGCGTGGTTGGACTCGTTGGTTCAGTTAGATGCTCCCGCCGACTTGGTAGAGCCGTTCTTGAAGGTTATCGTCGATAGGCATGGGAGTGGCTCAAGGGAAATCCTGGAGCAGTGCCTGAGATTGGCGCGATACGTAGGGATCGCGACGGAAATCGTCTTGCAGAGTACGGACCTGCCAGTCCAACTTTTCGAGGTGGCGCTCGAGAAGGTGGCCCAGTTTCCCCAACTAGTAGAGACGCTTTGTCTCAGGAACCAAGTCCCGCTACCGAATCTTCGGGCGCTCTTGGAGCACGGGGCTTGGGAGGTGGCGCTGGCAGCGGCCGTCGGCGAATGGCTTTCTGATCCGAAGGGAGAGGTACGAAGCGAGGCCGCCGATTCTTGGAGGAAAGCGATTCTTCAAGCTCAACCCGACGAGCACTCAGCATCGAGGTTCTGGCTGGGAGAGATCTTCGCAGAGAAACCGGACGTGGCTTTCGATTGGTTGCGTATTCGCCTCGCGGACAAGGATCGGAAGGGGCCATTCTTCCTCTTCGACAGGGGGCCTTTCGCGAAAGCAGCGTCCGTCTTGAGTAAGGATCAGCGGATTGCGGTTCTAGGCGATCTCAATGAGAGCGGAGTTCCACGGCCGCTCGTCTCTCTCCTTGTGAACAAAGAACCTGAGGTATATCGAAGACTTCTGCAATCGAAGGCTCTTTCCTGCTTCCATCTGGAGCCTCTGGCGTACGTTCCTGACAAGGGGTGGATCGACTTGGCGATGCTGGCATTGGCTGCGGGGTATGACCCCCAGAGAATAGCAGAAGCAGCGCTCGTTCCCGTTGTAGATGGCGCTTCTTGGACCTCTGAGTCACTGCATTGGGGCCAATGGGATGAAGCCTTCTCGCAGCTAGAGACAGACCCGAGGGAAGAGATTCGGGAGATCGTTCGGCATGGACGCCAGAAAGCTCAAGCGCGTATCCAGCCGGCAAAGGAAAGAGAGCGTCGTGAGGAGCTCGACGGTACGTAGCAACCTCGGCGGAGCGCCGAGCACCAAAGGGAATACAATCAAGAATATGGAGCCGATCCGCGATCCAAGAGTTCTCGCTCGGGTACAACTCATGTTCGACCTCTACGAGGCTGCCGAAGTGATGATGCGTCAGAACCTGCGCCGTTGGTTCCCGGAGGAGAGTGAGCGCCAGATCGAGCGCCGTCTCCTGGCTTGGCTCCGGAAAGATCCGAACTACGACAGTACGCCCTTCAAACCTCTCGTAGAAGTCACTGGATCGAGTCGGTGATCCTCCGCCTGAGCCCTCTGGCTAGAGTCGGTCTGGAACAATTCTCCCGTTGAGGCGCCCTTCATGACCACTCTCTATTTCGACACCCACCTATCCGACGACGAACGCCGTCGCCGGCTCTACTCCGGCGACATCTTCGTCTATTCGCCGCGCCCAAGCACCCGAGCGCTCACGGAGCACGCCCGAGAGCTGATCGAGGAGGCGTTCAGCCCCCTTGATCCCGAGCACGCCCAGGAGAGCCTTCCGGTCGAGAAGTTCGTAGAGATTGTCGGACCGCTCAAGCCTCGGTTCATCCACCATCCGCGCACCCAGGGGCTGCTTCTCGATCTCCTCCGCGATCTCGGGGCGGACGTGGATAAGACCTATTTCGACGTCCCCCGCATGCGGGTCGCCACGAGCGGCGGATATCTGACGGCTGGGGTGGCCTACGTCCTCCATCCCCATCGCGACATCTGGTACTCCTCGCCGCCTTGCCAGCTCAACTGGTGGCTGCCGGTCTATCCGTTCGAGTCGGAGAGCTCGTTCGCGTTCCATCCGAGATATTGGAGCGAGCCGGTCAAGAACAGCTCGGGCGAGTACAACCACTACCAGTGGAACAAGGTCGGCCGGGCCAATGCCGCCAAGGAGGTCAAGGCGGACACCCGCAAGCAGCCCAAGCCTCTGGAGCCACTGGATCTGGAGCCGGAGATCCGCGTCGTTTGCCCGCCGGGCGGCCTCATCCTCTTCTCGGGCGCCCATCTGCATTCGACCGTGCCCAACACCTCCGGACGATCCCGCTTCAGCATCGACTTCCGCACTGCCCACCTCGACGAGCTTGCCTCGCTTGGCGGAGCGCCAAGCATTGATCGCGCCTGCACGGGCACCACTCTCTTCGAGTTGCGGCGGGCCTCGGACCTTTCCCCCGTTCCCGAGGAGATCATCCGTCTCTACGATCAAAACCCGCCCGAGGACCGGGAGGGACTGGTCTACAAGCCGCCGGCGGATCTGGTTCCGGCGGGAGCTTAGAGGGCGTCGCCATCCATGGGAAGCGTGGGAAGTCTCGTTACCGATGCCAGCCAATGTAGAGACGCCCGCGGGGAACCCCGTGGGGCGTCTCTTCGGAGGCAGGATCCTCACCGGCACCTGGAAGACTTGAACATCGACAAAATGTGCGCTCCAGGCCGTTCCGGAAACAGGGAGGGCGATCCTTCGAAGGAGACGCCCCACGGGGTTCCCCGTAGGGCGTCTCTACATTGGCTGGCATCGGGTCAATGAGCCTGAACGAACGCGACGCTCTGGTGATGGGCACTCCACCCCGGGGCGCCCTGCCGTGGCTCAAAGCGGCAGTCAAGCGCGGGCTGTCAGAGAGCGCCTTCCTTCTTGGGACGGTAATTCGCGTTTCCACAGCCGAGCCCGTCCTCGCCCTCACTTTCGACGACGGTCCCCATCCCGAGGACACGCCGCCGCTTCTCGATCTCCTGGAGCGATATGGGGCGAAGGCTACTTTCTTCGTAGTCGGGAAGAGCGCCCGCCGGCATCCGGAGCTGATCGAGCGGATTGCCGCGGCCGGACACGCTCTGGGCAATCACACGTGGGACCATCTCTCGCTGCCGTCGCTCAAGGGACGCTTCCGGCGCCGTCAGCTGGTGTGGACGCAGGAGGTGCTTGGACCTCATGCCTCCGGACTCTTCCGTCCGCCCTATGGCGAGCAGAGCCTGGGCTCGCGTCTCGACGCTCTGGCGCTGGGATTGAAGGTCGTCTGCTGGGACGTGATCGCCGAGGATTGGCGGGACGATCCACCGGAAGAGATGCTGGCTCGCATCTACCGCCGGCTCCGGCGGGGGAGCATCGTCCTGTTCCACGACACGCTGTACACGACGACCGATGAGCGATACCGCGACCGGCGGCCCACGCTTGCCACCGTCGAGCGGATGCTCAAGGTTCTGGAGGGCCGCTACCGTTTCGTCACGGTTCCCGAGCTGATGCGCCTGGGCCGGCCGGTGCGCTGGCACTGGTATCAGCGGTCCAGGTTGGATTGGTTGAAGCAGGTGGTGTGAGCCGCGGCGGGGGCGGGATGGGAATCCGCAGTCCCTCTCGAATTCCTTTGATCTTCGCCACAGCAGCAGCCTGATTGCCCTTCCGCGCTTCACGCAGCCAGGCGATGGGCAGTGCGACGGCGGTGAAGGCGAGCCAGGTGAGCCAGTTCCAGGGATTGGCGTAGCGCCGGACGTAGATGGCGCCGCTGCGGCCGAACTGGAAATTCCGATTCGGACTGTATCCTCCCGTCGTGAAGGCAACCATGTGATAGAGCACCGCCCGGTGCGCGTAGACGCAGCGAAAGCCCTGGCGTTTCACGCGGGTGCAGAAGTCGGCGTCGTCGACGCAGATGAAGAAGAGGTCGTCCCAACTTCCCGCGGCTTCGGCGGCGGTGCGGCGGATGAGGATGGCGCAGCCGTTCACGTAGTCGACGTCTGCGTCCTGGTCGAACTGGCCGCGATCGATCTCGCCGTAGCCCCGTTCGCGGGTGATGGACTCGCGGAAGCGGAGGATGCCGCCGGCGGACCACAACCTTTGCCGGTCGTCATGGAAGTAGCATTTGGGACCTATACAACCGATCCTCGTATCCGACTCGGCCACCTTCACCAGCTCCGTCAACAGGCCCGGCTCGACCTCGATGTCGTTGTTGAGCAGCAGCACGTAGTCGTAGCCGTTCTCAAAAGCCCAGCGGAAGCCGGCGGCGTAGCCGGAGGAGCTGCCGCGGTTGACCTCGACCTGCACCTGGCGAAGATCTGGAAAGTCTCTGGCGAGAGCCTCAGGGGAGCCGTCGGTCGAGGCGTTGTCGAGGACGACGAGGTCGAAGTTGGGATAGGTCATCCGCCGCAGGCTCTCGACGGCCTGCTTCGTAACCTCTTTGCCGTTGTAGTTGATGACGACGGCGGCGACTTTCGAGCCTGATACCATAGGTGGGGAGGTTTTATGGACGACGAAAGCATTCTGCATCGAATTCGACATCTTGTCGACGAGGAGCATCGGCTCGACGGCAAGCATGACCATTCCCCCGAGGATCACCAGCGCCATCAGGCGCTCCAGGTCGAGCTCGACCAGTGCTGGGATCTCCTACGCCAGCGGCGGGCGCGGCGCGAGTTCGGCGAGGACCCCAATCAAGCGAAAGTTCGCGACCCGAAGATCGTCGAGGGTTACGAGCAATAGGAGCCCTACAGATTCTGGTGCAGGAAGGCCACGGCCTCTCCTCGCCACGGCGCCGAAAGCCAGCGCATCCCGCCGCCCGTAATGGGGCCGCCGTCCACCGACTCTCCCTTCACTGGATCGAACCACTCGAGTCGTAATGGACAGGGAAGCCAGCCGAGGCGGATCCACCCCCAGCCGCGGGGAAAATAGGCGAGCACCTCTCCGGGTCGCGTGTTCGCCAGGGCGAAACCGGACGAGCAGAGATTGACCCGCGGCCAGCAGGCTTCCAGGTTCAGTCGTCGCGACCAGCGGACGGTGTCTCCCATCGCCCGCCGTGCCTCTACACGCACGGGATCGTCGTCGAGGGGGTCCATGTAGAGGATGTGGTGGCCGCGAAGGAAGGTCTTCCACACCCACGCCCGGTCGCCGCCGATTCCCCAGAGATGGTCGGTGTCCACGACGACCACCTTGGCGCCGTCCGCCGGAGGCGGCCTCCGTCGCCAGCCGCCGCGGTTGCCGGGGGAAATCCAATCCGCCGGACTGCGGAGGAGATCTTCGTTACGGCCGCCCGGGAAGGCGAAGGTCATTCCTACCGGATGCTGGCGGTCAGGGGCCTCCAGGTTCTTCAGATACTGGATCATGAAGGATTGCCACTCTCGCGAAGCGCCAGGGCTTTCGTTGGAGATCTCCCACAGCACATTGTCCACGTCCCCCACGGTCTCCACGACCTGCCGAACGTACAGCTCCTGGAGCCGGGTGATGGCGGGGATCCGCAGGGAATGGACAGCCGTGCCGTCTCCACCGGCATCGGGATCGCCGTCGACGCCGTTGACGTTGTTCCGCCGGTTGAAGGGGTGGCGATCCCAGGGGTTGCCCTCGCCCTTGTCGTGAATCGACCAGCCGTTGAACAGCATCACGGAGACGTAGAGGCCCCGCTCGGCGGCGCGTAACACGCGCCAGCGCAGCCGGGCGAAGTACTCTGGATCGAAACGGGTGAGGTCGAAACGGGGCAGACCGTCGAGCGCCAGCCCGGGGCCGGTGCGCAGCCACGGGCGCGGTTGAAGGTCGTACAGCCATGCCTCGTGCGCCCACAGGCGGATGAAGTTGTGGCCCCACGAGACGAGCGACTCCAGATAGCCTTCGAAATTGAAGCCACCAGGACGCTCGCCGTTGTCGACGAGATTGTCCCAGTGATGCGAGCCGGCAAGGTAGACGGCACGGCCCTCGCCATCTTGGAAGTAGCGGGGGTTCCCAGGGTGAACGCGGAGAGGGGGCATGCGGCGGAGTCTGAGGTTAGCATGTAGTACCATCCTCCCCTTCAGGCGTTTTCTCCTTCCTCATGATTCCCTCAAAGAAACTCTGCCTCGCCCTAGCCTTCCTTACCGTCCTGCTGTTCACCGGCTGCCGGAGTCATCAGGAAGGCGGCGGCACGGCGGCCGGGCTCCACGTTCCCCGGCACATCTTCCTGATCACGGTGGATACCCTGCGGGCCGACCGCATGAGCCTCTACGGCTATGCGCGGGCCACCTCACCCAATTTGCAGAAGGTAGCGGCGTCGGGAGTAACGTTCGATCGGGCGATCTGCCAGTGGCCGAAGACGGGGAGCTCGTTTGCTTCGATGTTCACCGGGTTGTACCCGCATACCACCGGCATCACGCATAAGGCGGCCGTGCGGGTCCCTGAGAAGTATCTGACTTTGCCCATGCTGTTCAAGGAGAGCGGCTTCACGACGGTGGGCGTCGTCTCCAATGCGGTGGTTTCGAGCAGATTCGGCTGGAATCGCGGCTTCGACGAGCTTGCGGAGACCTGGGGAACCGGCGAGTTCCCGGACGATCCCAAGCTGTTCCGTCCCCTGGCGAGCGCGCCGAAGGTTGACGAGCTGGCGGTGCCGCTCTTGAAGAAGTACGCCAAGGCCGACCGTCTCTTCGCCTGGATTCATTACTCGGACACTCACGCCCCTTACATGTTGCCGGCCGGCTTCGCCAATCCGTTCCTCGGCGACGCGCTATTCCGCGGCGACCAGGAGGTGCCGCAGAAGTACATCAACAAGGGCTACCTCCTCGACGGCCACACCGATCTCAAATACTACGAAGCTCAGTACGACGCCAACGTGCGGGTGGCTGATACCTACATCCAGAAGCTGCTGGACGAGATGCGCTCGCTCGGCTTGCTGGAGGACAGCCTGGTGATCGTGACCGCCGATCATGGCGAGGAGCTGGGAGAGCACAACTCCTGGTTCGAGCACGGGCCGCTGCCCTACAACACGACGGCCCACGTGCCTTTGGTGTTCCTGATGAACGGCCTCGCTGCAGGGCAAAGGGTAAACCAGCCCGTGGAGCTGGTGGATCTCTATCCGACGCTCAAGGATCTGATCGCGCCCGGACGGAAGGTGGAGGGGCTCGAGGGGCACAGCCTCTGGCCCTTGCTACGGAACGCCAAGACCGGCGCCGCGAAGGATTTCCAGGAGGCATTCTCTGAGGCCGGGCGAAAACCCGATCTCTATCACAGCGTTCAGGACGGAACCTGGAAGCTGGTCTTCAATTCCGGCGGCAAGCGCTCCAGGGCCGCGACGTCCACCACCGGTGGCTTCGAGCTCTATAACCTGATAGAGGACCCACTCGAGACCCGCAACTTCGCCGCCGAAAAACCCGAAGAGGTCCGCCGCCTGCGCAAGGAGCTGGCAGCATGGATGCGCCGGGCTCGGGCCGAAGGCGGCGAGGAGGAGGTGAACGACGAGAACGAGCGGGCGCTCAAGGCCCTGGGGTATGCGAATTAGGGGGCGCTCCGAATGACTCAGCGGGCACCTCGGCCAACTCGACTCTGGTAGGATTCCAAAGATGGACGAAAAACGCTCACTCTACAGTCTCAAAGCGCCGGGAGCCTCAGGCCCTTCGCAGTACCTGCCAGGCCGGGGCTCCTTCCCGCGGGTCGACGATCATCTGGTCGTGCCGGAGGTGACGCGGGACGAAATCATCGATGGCCGCCGGATGGTGGCACATCCGGCCTCGCCGCCCCATGCGACCCGGCAATGCGATCTCGACTATGTCGTGCGGGCTCACGTGGCGCCCGGCTACGTGTCGGCGTCGGACCTCCTGACTCGCTTCGGCGAAAAGTCGGACTTTGCCAGCGATAACTGTATCTATACGGAAGCGGCCGATCCTTCGACCGGTGCGCGCAGCCTGGAGGAGATCGCCTTCGAGGTGGTCTCCACGCAGAGCGAACGGAAGGCGACGAAGAAGGCCATAGAGATGCAACGGCGTGGGGTCCGCCGGATTTTTGGGGTCTTCATTAAGCGTCCGCGGGTCTGCGAGTGGTCCGCCGAGAGCCAGAGCTGGCAACCGCTAGAGGCCGGCTCGGCGATCGAAGACCGCTGCCTGGTGGCACCGCTGGCCGTGGCGGCTCTGCTCGATGCCGCCGTGGCCGACAATTCCGTTGCGGAGGCCCTGATCGCCAAGGGCAATCCTGTGCTCGAGAGGCGCGAAGCCGCGGCGGAAGCCAAGGGGGAGGCCAGAGGAGAGGCCAGAGGAGAGGCCAAGGGCAAGGCGGAAGGCATCCTCGAGATCCTGGCTGCGCGCGGGCTCGCTGTGAGCCCGGCGCAGAGGCAGGAGATCCTGGGCTGTCAGGATCTCGACCGGTTGACTAACTGGTTGCACCGCGCCGTCCTCGCCTCCTCGGCTGACGAAATCACGGCCGAGTGAACCGCCGTTCTGCGGGCGTTGCGGGTGGTCAGGGGGGCGTCACCGACTTGCCGAAGTTCGAGGCCAGGATCGCCAGGTCCAGACCGTCGATCTTGCCGTCGGCGTTGATGTCGGCGCTGGACGCATAGTTGGCATCGCCACGCACCGCTCCGAAGTGGAGGGCGAAGATCACGAGGTCGGCGCCGTCCACGCGGTTGTCCAGGTTTAAATCTCCCTGCAAGGAGCCGAAGCCGGCGATGGTGAAACGGCCGATCTCCCGATCCACCGAGTTGGCCGGCGTCGCCAGGTCGCGGGAGCGCAGGCCGACGCTGACGATTCCCGTCAGCGGGGCCGGCGACTGATAGCTAAGCCGGGCGCGCACCGAGTTGCCGGTGGGCACTACCGAGGTCACTGCGCCGTTGACCAACAAGAAGGTGTTCGCCAGGTCGATTCCCGCTCCAAAATCCCATACGTCGACGTCGATCCGCGTGTTCGCGGCCACATTCTTGGCCCCGTTGGCGGGATTCACAATGCCGGTCACCGGCGACACCGTGTCGATTCCCTGCAGGGCGTTGAAGAAGATCCGCGCCATGAGGTCGTAGCCGGCTGAATTGGGATGGCCAACCGGATCGTCCGCTACCAGCACATAGAGGCTGAAGGTGTTGGGCGTGGTGCGGAACACCTCATAAGGGTCGGCCTCCCGCCGCTGGCGCACACCCGCGAGATTGCGAATGCGGCCGTTCAGGGCGTCGTTCAGGATGTTGTCGGCGTCCACCTTGGCGTCCGGCTTACGGGGGATGACCGTGGCGTGGAGCGCCAGCAGGCTTTTCACCTCGGCTCTCCGGGCCATCTCGTCGAGATTGAAGATGGTGGTCTCGGGGGAGATGGAGCGCGAAAGGTCGTTCGTTCCCTCCATCAGGAGCAGGTAGTCGCCCGGCACGCCCTCGGCGATCACGCCGTCGATACGGTCGAGCGCGTCGGGGGTTCGCTCACCGCCCAGGCCGCGGTTGAGAACCGTGGCGCTGACGCCCGCTGTTTGCAGCAGCACCTGGAGGCGCGGCGGATAGCCGAGGGCCGCCCGGGTCGGATCGTCGCCGCGCCCTTCGGTGATGCTGTCGCCGAACGCGAGGTACTTTCGCGGCGTGGTCTGTGCCCCGCCGAAAGCAGGGATCAGGCCGAGGATCAGCCCGAATAGAACGATGGCGGAGGCGCGCGGTGGGAGGTTCAAGGGACTCTTTCCAGGATCGCCGTGCCCTGCTGCTTCTCGGCCGGCCAGCGGAGACGGATGTTGCCGGCCAGTGAGTCGACGACGGGGCGGCTCAGCGATCGCGACGGCGAGGTGACGGAGGCTTTCGCCAGGACCTTGCCCTCGGCGTCCAGGTCGACGACGGACCAGGAACGCGCCGCGGACTCCAGGTAGAGCAGGCGGGGATGGCCGGAGGTCTCCAGAAACGCGGGATAGAGGGAGCCCGAGGGACCGGCAACGTGCTCGTCGAGCCACACTCCGTGCTCGAAGCGGGCCATCCGCAATTGATAGCCACGGCCGTCGAAGCGGCTCCAGGCGATCAAGGCTCCGCCGCCGGCCGTGGCCGTGAGGGCAGGTGTGATGTCGGGCACCGTGTTGGGAGCGGAAAGCCTGACTACGGGGAGCCACCTCTCACCGGTTCGCTGGCTCCAGACGATCTCGTCGGCCGTGCCGTCGAAGGCGCTCCAGGCGAGTAACCACGAGGCGTCGGCCAGCACCGCTCCGGTCAGCGCCAACTGGCTCCCGGGACCAGGGTGGGAAACCGTCTCAGGAGCTTGCCACCTCCGGCCGTTCCAGGCGGCGGCGCGCACGGCGAGGGTGCGTCCGCCGTCTCCCTCCAGCCAGGCGACGCCGGCGAGCCGGCCGCCGTCCACGAGGAGCACCGGACCGCGCCGCTGAAGCCCTTGCTGAGCCGGCGGCTCGGGGAGCGACCGGAAGCTCCTGTCGTCACCCGCCAGCAGGAAGAGGCGTTGACGGCCCGCGGCGTCCGGAAAGCTGCCTGCCGCCACCCAACCGCCTTCCGTGGCGACGAGGGAGGAAACCTCGGACCGTTGCGGCAGGGTCACCGGTAGCGTTCCGCCGCCGGGCAGCTCGAGCCGAGCCGAATTTCCCAGGGGGATCAGGACCAAGTCCTCGCGGGTGGCTTGGACCGGATCTTCCTGAGCAACGGCCGCGGCGAGTGATCCGTATAAGAAGAGGAGACAGAAAAATCCCCTCAAGCGTCGAACAGACGATCCGCGCACGTGGAGTATCCTACCGCAGTTCCCGGACCCGCCGTCCGGGACGAGAGGATCACGCTTGCTTCGACGAATCCTGAATCGCCGCCCTTTCTCCGCCCTGGTCTCTGTGCTGGGCGTGCTCGCCCTGGGAGTTCTGCCCGTGGCCTGCCACCGGGGGCCGCCGGCGCATCAGGGTCCCATCGTGCTCATCACCATCGATGCCCTGCGGGCCGACATGGTGGGCGCTCTGGGCGGGCCGCCCAAGGTGATGCCGGTACTGAGCGCGCTGGCCAAGCAGGCGGATTATGCCGGCCGCGCCATCTCGCCGTCGAGTTGGACCGTCCCGTCGATGGCGGCTCTCTTCACCGGCTTCCAGCCCTGGCGGGCCCAGAGTTGGGCCAATGACCGCGCCGTGCTGGACGACCGCTTCGTCACCCTACCCGAATCGCTCAAGAAGGTGGGCTACAGGACAATGGCCTTCCGCTCCAACCACTGGTTGGAAGCCCAGTTCGGCTACTCCCAGGGGTTCGACCTTTTCCAGTACTTGAAGGAAGGGAAGCGGGCGGTGGCCAGCCTCGAGCAGCTCAAGGGGGGCCGCGAATTCGTTTGGATTCATATCCTGCCGCCGCACGCTCCCTACGTACGGCGAGACCCTCTGCTCGACCGGCTCGACGAGATTCCTCCCGACATGCCGCACCAGCTCAAACCGTTGGACCTGGAGCCCTACGCCGATCCGGCCGTGCCCCTGCCGGCGGACAAGGAGCGGCTCTTTCGGGCCATGTACAAGCTCAACGCCGCCTTTGCCGACACGATGCTGAATCGCATGCTGGAGGCCTTGAAGCGTAGCGGCCAGTGGGACAAGACGCTCCTCGTCGTCACCGCCGACCACGGCGAGGAGTTCAAGGAGAGCGGCCAGATCGCCCACGGCGGCAATCTTGGCCACGTGCTGGTGGAGGTGCCGCTGGTCATCAAGCTGCCCAAGGGCTTCCCGCGCAAGCTCGCCATACAGCCCGGGCGCCGGGTGGCCACCATCCGGGTGAGCCCGACGCTCATCACCGCCGCCGGCGGCACTCCCGAGCCGGGTGCCGCACCCAGCTTCTTCGAGCCGTTCGACAAAGGCGCCCTCTCCGAGCTCTACCTGGGCAACGCCGTCAATCGCTTCTCCCTGGTGGACGGCGACCTCCAGCTCCTCTGGGAGAGTCACTTCGGCAAGCCGGAGCCGGACTACTTCCGCGCTCGCTATGCGGGGATCGGCGGCCAGCCCCAGCCGCCCCTGACCGAGCCTGCCGACGCCATCTTCGGCCGTCTGCAAAAGGAATTCGCCTCGGCCCTGCCGTTGACCGGCTTGGCCGCCGAGCCGCCTCAGCTCTCACTCTGGCGCTGGACGCCGCAGGGCACGGTCAAGGTGGAAGACCCGCCAACGATCCAGCGCCTCGCCCGCCAGCTCAAGAACGCCTGGCTGGCCGCGAATGGCAACGAGATCGCCCCAGGCAGCTCCGTCGGCAAGCAGCCCAAGCTCACACCGAAGCAGGAGGAAGATCTACGGTCCCTGGGTTATGTGGCGGGGGGGAAACGGTAGTCAATCCGATCGTTACCGCCAGGAAGACCGCGTTCATCGCCGCTACCGTCCACGCAAACTCCACTGCCGAGGATCGGAACGCGGCCAGCGCCGCCGCCTCCAATGGAATCAGGATGGGCAAGGCCGCCCAGAATCTCAATCGGCCCGTGGACAGACGGTAGAGCAACAGGGCATTGCTGAAAGACATGAGGACCATGGCGATCCCCAAAGGAAGTACAAGCTCCGCTGCGCCCTGGTAGCTCTTGCCTCCCATCCCCCGCACGAGGATCCCCGGAATCAGGGAGAAGGCGATGAGGACCGGGGTGACGCAGGTGGCCAGGATGCCGAGCGTGCCGGCAAGGAGCCGCCGGGAGCCGCCGTCCCGCCTCTCCGCGGCTTCCGCGGAGAGCGGGAACATGGCCTTGGTCACCGGCGCCGTGCCGAGCAGGACCGACTTGCCCAGGAACGAGGCCACGGCGTAGCCGCCTGCCACGGCGTCCGGGAAGAAGGCGCGGGCCAGCAGCACGTCCAGGCTGTAAAAACCCATTACCGTTGCCGTCACCACGAACACCGGCAAACTGTATTGATAGAGGTCCGGTGCTGCCGCTCGCGAAGCGGGGGTCTGGTAGATGTCCCGAAGGGGAAGCCGGGAGAGGGCGAACGCGACGCAGAATCCCAGGCTCACTCCCGCTACGGCGCCATACTCCCTGGCACCGAGCCAGACCAGGCCGACGCCGGCGATGAGCTTGGCAAGCACCTCCCAGATCATGTTTTCGCCGAGCGCCCGGAACCGTTTCCACCCCTGGAGCGCGCCGCGGTGAATGGGCAGCAGCCCGACTCCGACCATCGAGAGAGAGAAGAGGATCATCAGCGGATACGGAATGCGCAACCAGACGCCCAAGGGAATTGCCGCAACCAGGAAGGCCGCCGTCATCGCCAAGGTGACCCGGCCCCCTTTGCGCAGGGCTCGGCGGAGGAGGTCGTGCAACCGGCCGGGATCCGGCTCGCGGGAGGCGTAGCGGGCGAGGATCGTTTGCGCCGACTCGGCGAAGACGTTCAGCACGTAGAGAATGGCAAGCAGGGCGGCCAGCGCGCCATAGCCCGCGGGGCCCAGCATGCGCGCCATGGCGATGTGAAAGCCGAAGTGCAATGCATTGGCGACATTGAGCGTCACCAGCAGCAGGACGCTCCCGCCGAGCAGCCCCGTCGATCTCTTCAACGGTTCGCCGAAGCCGGCGCTGGGCGCCAACGGTAAATCGTGAGACGGAAGCTTTCCGGCGCGTCCTCGGGGGCGGCGGCGACTCGAATCTCGCTCTCCCCGCCGGCGAGCTCAAACCGCGGACTGGTAAGGAAGAACCGGTTGCGATGCCGGCCGGTGTCGCCGAGGCGGATCGTCCGCTCGCCGGGTCCGAGGCGCACGGTGTAGAGAGCCTCGTCCGCCGCGGCTTTCGGTACCACGAGCTCGACGGAGAGGACGTCACCTGGCTGAAAATGCCCGACGGGCAGGCGGCCTACGAGGAACGGCGGATTGGGATTTCCACCCGCCGGCCGGAGCAGATCGATCTCAAATTCGCTCTCGAGGTCCCACGGGTGGCGTATCACCGTCACCGCTTCTCCCCGGCGGCGAAGGAACCGGCCGTCGACGGTCTCGACCTGAGTCTTGGGTAGGCGGTCGAGTCGACCACTGTAGAACGCGGAGTCTTGTCCCTTGATTTGTCGGTCGGGAAAAACCTCCACGTCCGCCAGATCCAGGAGACGCGGGTTCTGCCCGGCCAGGCGGTCCACCGGGCTCAGGAGCGGCCGGCGCGAGGCCTCGCCCCAGTTGAAGCGTCCCAGGCTGGACTCGAAGACCACGTGGCGAAGTCCCGGCGGCTCCAGGCTGGAGAGCAGAGAGTCGTTGACCGCCGAGAAGATCGTGGGCACCACGCGGTAGTAGGCGACGCTGGCCTCCTGCGCGATGAGAGCCCCGCACGCGCCGATCCCCAGAAGGGCGGCCAGCGGCCGCCAGCTCAGCCGAGGGATGCGAAGAGACAGAAGCCGCCACGTTTCCACCATCGCCCACGCCGCGACGAGCGAGGAAAACGGCGCCACCGGCAGATAGTTCTGGCTGCGAAAGAGAGTCATTCCCAGCGAGTGGACCACGGAGTAGCCGAGGAGGACAGAGAGGACCAGCATCGAGCCGAGGCGCCTCGCCTCGGAATCGTTGGGAGCTGGCCGGTAGATTCGCCACAGCAGGCCCACGATTCCCAGCAGCACGAAGAAGGCGACCACCGGACCGTGATTCCTGATCAGGAAGTCCACCTGCCTCTCGAACACCACCCAATGGTTGCTCTGCTCTTTCACGCCCTTGGCCGCGTAACCGGGCACGAGGATGGAAATGGACTGGAAGACCACGTCAAGGAACGGGTTGAGGGCCAGAAAGGTGAGGATCGAGGCTACGCCTGCCAGGAAGAGCCAGAGCCACTGCCGCCGGTCGCGCCAGCCGTTCCTGAGCACCGCGGCGGTGATGGGAATGGCGGCGGCGATCCCCGTGTATTTGGTCGACACGGCGAGGCCGACGCCCAATCCAACGCGCAGGAACCGGCCGAGAGTGGGAATCGCGGTGGCGGCGAGCGTCCAATAGAAGGTGACCAGTATCAGCAGGATGACCAGAATGTCCGGCTTGAACTCCGTCGAGCTGGTCAGGTGGCGCGGGAACGCCGCCAGCACCGCCGCCGCCAGCAGACCCACTTCGGGCGAGTAGAGGCGGCGGCCGATGAGGAAGAGCACCCACAGGCTCAAGGTGCCGTAGACGACGTCGACCATTCGTTCCAGCCAGTAGGCGGTGGGGGAGTTGCCGTCCTGGGATTCGTCGAAGATCGAGAAGACCGTAGAACCCGTCGCCCGGTAAAGGGCGTCGCTCGCCGCCAGGACGGCCGTCTGCGGCAGGTACGAAAGGCTCAGATAGAAGGCGTGCCGCGGCTTGTACTCACCATGCTTGAGGATGGCGGAGACGTTCTTGAACGTGAACCGCTCGTCGAAATGGCGCCCCGCGTGGAGCCCGAAGCTGGCGTCCCAGGTCCGCACCGCGAGACTTGCGAGGAGCACCGCGGTGAGCGCGAATGCGATCCAGCGCGGAGCCTTTTGGGTGTCGTCGGCGGGTCTCGGAGCGGAGGAGTCCATGGCATTGCGGAGGGTCCGGTCGCCCGAGGGTTGTCCGGTTTCGGGGGCGGATGCTAGCATGCGGCCCTTCCAGTGCAGCCATCCCCGACCATGCAGCGCGATCGAGACGGCAAGGGCAGCATTCTTGTCTGCCTGCTGTATTACACGCCTCACCGCACGGGATTGACGCTTTACGTCCAGCAGCTTGCCGAGAGACTGGCGGCCCGGGGCCATCGCGTGACGGTGCTTTGCGCCCACCACTCGCCGCGGACGCCGCTGGGTGAATCGATCGAGAACGGCGTCCGGGTGGTCCGCCTCAAGCCCCTGCCTATAGCGATCAGCCGTGGAATGCTGATGCCGGGCTATGCATCGGCGATCTTCCGGCTCATCCGTGAGCACGACGTGGTGAGCCTCCACACGCCGATGCTGGAAACCGCCCTGGTGAGCTTCGCGGCGCGGCTGACGAAGCGGAAGATCGTCGTCACCCATCACGGCGACCTGGTGCTGCCGGCCGGTGCTTTCAATCACTTCATCACCGCCACGATGCTTGGCTTGTACCGCTTCATGGCGAAGGCGGCGCCAGCCCTGGTCTGCCACACCGAGGACTACGCCCGCCATTCTTGCTATCTGAGCCCATTTCTCGAGAAGGTGGTGGTCATCCCGCCCTTCGTCGACGTCCCGCGGCCGAATCCTGAGCGGGTTCGTGAGCTGCGCCGAGTCTGGTCGCCGGATGGCGGTCCGATCCTTGGCTTCGCCGGCCGCTTCGTGGAGGAGAAGCGTCCAGATCTTCTGATTCACGCCCTGGAAGTGGTGAACCGCGCGTTTCCGTCCGCCAGGGTCGTGTTCGCCGGCCAGCACCTGATTCCTTATGAGTCTTATTGGCCCCGTCACCAAGACCTTGTCGACCGCTATCGCGACCAAATCGTTTTTCTCGGAGTCGTCCCCACGCCCCAGGAGATGGCTGACTTCTACGCCGCCTGCGACGTTCTTGCCCTGCCGAGCGACACCGAGTGCTTTGCGCTGGTGCAAGTGGAAGCCATGCTCTGCGGCACTCCGGTGGTGATGACGGATACCCCGGGAGGCCGCGTTCCAGTCCAGCTTACCGGCATGGGAAAGATCGTCCCCTGCGATGACTGGCAGGCCCTGGGCGAAGCGATCGTGGAAATCCTCGGCGATCGCTCGCGTTTCGTAGAGCCAGCGGAGGAGATTAGCCGGCACTTTTCGGTCGAGGAGACGATGGCGCGCTACGAAGAGCTTTTTGCGCGGTATGGGGCGCGGGGGTCTGCCGAGACAGCTCTTCCTACCTTTACCCCTTCCGCGCCTTCAAACACAGATTGACCGTCGATCGTCCCGGCGGCTCGTTCATTGCGTTTCGGCGATCGATCCAATTAAGCAGCTTGAGTCCCAAATTGATCGGATGGAGGGAGCTACCGCCGTCGCGGTCGAAGCTGCCGCGGTCGGCTACGTCCGCGAGGCCGCGGCCAAAAAGCCCGGATTCAAGGAGCGGCTTGCCCAGACCGTAGAGAAGGTTGTGGATGAAGGGAAAGCTGTGGTGGGTGAAGGAACGTTCCTCCTCGACCCGGAAACCTGCCTCCAGCACCGCCTCGCGAAGCTTCTCGGGCGTGTAGAGGCGAACGTGGAAGGCCCAAATTCCGGCCAGCGGTCCGCGGCCGATGTGCGTTCCAAAGAGAGTCTCAAGCGTCTTGTTGATCGGGTCCCACCAGAAGGGATAGTCAGCGTGAGGGACAGTGAGGAGGGCGAGTCCCCCGGGCTTGAGCACCCGCCGAACCTCCTTGAGGGCACCTACGTCCCGGTCCACGTGTTCCAGGATCTCCGACAAGAGGACGGTATCGAAGGTTTCGTCCGGAAAGGGGAGGTCGTAGATCGAGGCGTTGCCGACCAGCACGGCCGGCAGGTCGGCAGTGTTGCGCCGCGCCTTCCGCAGATAAGGGAGCTCCAGGTCGATCCCGAAAAGCCGGGCGGTGCCCAGGTAGCGCAGCATCTTGAGGTAAAAACCACGCCCGCACCCGCAGTCGAGGATCGTCTGGCCGTCCATTGGACCCAGCCACTCGAAGATCGTCCACGCCCGCCGCTTGAAGGCCATGTCGGCCTCTTTGCGGGTAAGGTAGCCGTAGACTTCGGCGGGATCGGTCGCCGGTGAGGGAGAGGGGGCGGCCATGGGGCGGGATCTTAACCCAGGGCCCGTGCTACGCTTGCCTTTGGAGATAAGAATTGCTTTTAGAGACAAGGAGATCCAAAGAGATTAAAGCGTGGGCGCGGGAGATCGCCGCCGCCGCTGAGATGATCCCGAAGAGGAGCACCATCGGTTTCTTCAGGCTCTCGAAAAGGTGAAGAAGGAGTCGAAGCAGGTATGGCGAGCCCTCCCCCTCTTCGGCCTGATCCCCGCCGCAGGCCGCGCTGTCCGGTTGGGTCCCCTGCCATGCAGCAAAGAGCTGCTGCCCATCGGTTTCCGAGAGACTCCTTCCGGCCGGGCTCCCAAGGTTGCGGGTCACTATCTGCTGGAGCGGTTCAGGGCGGCGGGCGTGCGCCGGATCTTCATGGTGCTTCTCGAATCGAAATGGGATGTTTCCCGCTACTTCGGCACCGGCGAGATGGCGGACGTGGATCTCGCCTATCTCTCGATTCCGGGCTCCCGGAGCGTCCCCGAAACCTTAGATCGCGCGTTTCCCTTCGTGGAGAATGCGATCGTCGCCCTCGGCTTTCCCGATGTGATCTTCCAGCCGATCGATGCCTATGCGAGGTTGATCGAGCGGCAAGCGGCGACGGGAGCCGATCTCGTCCTCGGGCTGTTTCCCACGGAGCGCTGCCAAACCACGGACATGGTCGAGCTGGCGCCGGACGGCCGGGTGGTGCGCGTGGAGATCCGTCCCGCCAGGACGACGCTACGGTACAACTGGCTGATCGCCGTCTGGGGACCTGCTTTCACCCGCTTCCTGCGGGAGACGGTGCGGGTCGCTCCGGCGGTTGAGGGCGAGTTTCAGATCGGCGCCGTGGTGGTGGGCGCCCTCGAGGCCGGCCTCCATGTCGAGGGGATCGAGTTTCCCGGCGGCTCCTACCGTGACATCGGCACGCCGGATCAGCTCGCGGCGGCGATCCGCGAGCACGCCTGCTAAGATCCGCCGACGCCGGCAGATCGCCGGACCCTGAGCCCAAGACGAATGGAAGCCAACGATCGCAAATTGCGCCTTGCCGTGGTGGGCTGCGGCGCCGTCGCAGCGATTCATCACCTTCCGGCGCTCTCACTCTGCCGAACCGCCGAGGCCGTGGTGCTCGTGGACGCCGACCCCGGCCGGGCTCGCGATCTGGCGGCCCGTTTCGGCGTTCCGGAGACGGCCACCGATATCCGATCGCTGCCGGGCCGGGTGGACGCCGCCATCGTGGCCGTCCCCAACAGCCTCCACGCGCCGATCTCGATCGAGCTCCTCCGTCAAGGCGTCCACGTTCTGGTAGAGAAGCCCATGGCGCTGAACGTCAAGGAGTGCGACGAGATCATCGCCGCCGCCGAGGCGGGCGGAGCGGTGCTCGCCGTGGGGCTGGAGTTCCGCTTTTTCGACTCGTCGCTCTTCGTCCGCAACCTCCTGCGCGACGGCCTGCTGGGGAAGATCCACCGCTTCGAGATGCACCAGGGCGTGATCCCCCGCTGGCCCTTCGCCACGGACTTTCTCCTCAAGAAGGAGACGGCAGGGGGCGGCGTGCTCGCCGACTTCGGCGTCCACGTCCTCGATCTCCTCCTCTGGTGGCTCGGCGATTGGACCGAGCTCGAGTATCGCGACGACGCTCAGGGCGGCATCGAGTCCGACTGCGAGCTTCTCCTCGCCCTGCGCTCCGGTGCCACCGGGACGGTCACGGGAACCGTCGAGATCAGCCGCACCCGCAACCTCGCCAACACCTGCCTGTTCGAGGGCGAGCGGGCCAGCCTCGAGGTTGGGATCTGGGATCCTGACCCGTCGATCCGCCTCCTGCTCGCGGATCGCGAAGTCGCCCTCGCCGGCCGGGCCCGGCAGAGGGAGAGCTCCGGCGTCGACTTCCTGGAAGCCTTCGTCCGCCAGATCGATGACTTCACCGCCGCCGTGCGCGAGGGCCGCGAGCCTCATGTCCCCGGTCGGGAGGGCCGCCGCTCCCAGGCGCTGATCGAAGAGTGCTACGCCCGCCGGCAACCTCTGGAGCTGCCGTGGTCCGTGGTCCCCGCGGCGTCCGGAGAACCCGTGCCGTGAGCCTCGCGGCGATTCAGGGGGCTCTCACGGGTCGCACCGTGCTAATTACGGGAGCCACCGGCTTTATTGGCGGCCGGCTTGCCGAGCGGCTTGTGCTCGAACAGGGAGCGCACGTCCGCGCCCTGGTACGCAACATTGCTGCCGCCTCCCGCCTCGTACGCTTTCCCGTGACGGTGATCCGCGGCGACGTCACCAACCGTTCAGATCTTGCGGCTGCGACTCAGGGTTGCGATTTTGTTTTCCACTGTGCCTACGGCACCTCGGGCAGCCAGAAGCACCGCGCCTGGATCAATACAGAAGGCACCCGGCGCCTTCTGGAAGCAGCCCGGAATGCGAAGGCGAAACGGGCAATCTGCCTGAGCACGCTCATGGTTTACGGGCAGACATCGGACGGCGATCTCGACGAGACCGCTCCCCGCCGCCGCTTTGGCAACCCTTATTCAGACAGCAAGCTGGCGGCTGAGCGCCTATCGCTGGATTTCTCCCATTCCGGAGCTCTCCCCGTCGCCGTGCTCCAGCCGACCGCGGTCTACGGTCCCTGGGGCGGCGTGTGGACGGAGACCGTGCTGCGCAGCCTGAAAGCCGGCCGGCAGATTCTCATCAACGGCGGCGACGGCATGGCCAATCCCGTTTACGTGGACGACCTGGTGAGCGCCATGCTCCTCGCCGCGGTGAAGAACGAAGCGGTGGGGGAGGCGTTCCTCGTTTGCGGCGAAGAGGCGATCACCTGGCGCGAAATGTTCGGCCGTTTCGAAAGGATGTTGGGAGAGGAGCGCCGGACGGTGGACATGACGCCGGCTGAGGCCTTGGACCACTGGCGAGCGTGGCAGAAGAAGCAGCCACGGCTGATCGGCGAGGGCTTGCGCATCCTCAAGGGTGAACGGGAAATCCGCGAGCGCGTTCAAAGCACGCGTGAGGGAATCTGGCTGCGGGAAATGGCGAGCACCGTGCTTCCAGAAAGCTGGCAACAAAAGATCAAGGCGCGGATGGCCGGCGGCGGGCGTCCCCCGGCGCCCCGGTCCCGCGAGCTTCCCACCCACCCGCTGCCGCCGAAAATGATCGGTTTTTTTCAGGCCAGGACCCGCGTCCGCATCGACAAGGCGAAGCGCCTCCTCGGCTATCAGCCAGCCTTCGACTTCGTGACGGGAATGGACCTCACCGAGCGGTGGGCACGATGGGCGAATCTCCTTTAGCGCCAATCTCCCCCTCTCCCGGTGTGGGGGGTGGGAGGGGGTGGGAGAGGGGGCCGGGGGGTGAGGGCGAGGAGGGAACCACCGAGCAGCGCATCCTGCGCTCCACCTTCGCGTCGTACGCGATCCAGTTTGCCCGTCTGGCCGTGACCTTCGGGGCCAAGCTGGCCCTGATGCGGCTGATCCTCCCCGAAGGGCACGGCGTCTACGAGCTCGCCCTGCGCATCGTGACCGTGGCCTCGGCGATCCGCGATCTTGGATTGCCCTATCACCTGGTGCGGGACCCGCGGCGGCCTTACGGCACGGTCTTCGCGTTCACAGCGATCTCCGGTGCCGTCATCACTCTGGGAGTCGTGGGCCTCGCGCCGATCTTCGGCCATCTCGAGCCCGAGCTGCCGGCGGTATTGCGGGTCTTTGCCCTGTGGATTTTCCTTGACGGCCTGGCCGTGGTGCCGAAGGCGTTCTTCGAACGGGAGCTGACGATCGGGAATCTGATCGCTCCCGAGATCTGGCGCGGCGCCATCATCGCCGCGGTCTCGGTTGGGCTCGCTCTGCTCGGCTGGGGATACTGGAGTCTGGTGATCGGCGATCTCGCCGGCTCCGCAATGCTGGCCGCTTACTCCTGGTGGAAGGCATGGGGAAGGGTGCCGCTCAAAGTCGAGCGGGACCTCCTTCCGGACCTCCTGCGCCGCAGCTTCTCCCTCTTTCTGATTTGGATCACCCTCCAGCTCGTCACCTACATCGACGCCTTCATCGTCGACGGTTTTCTCGACACGGCCACGGTCGGCCTCTACACCAAATCCTACATGTTGGTGTTCCTGGTGGCCACGCTCGCCTATCCCCGGGCGCTTTTCCCCACCCTCGTCGAATACCTGAACGATCGCGTGCGATTCGTGGAGTTTTTCCGACTGAGTACGATCCAGCTTCTAGGAATCCAGCTCTTGGCGAGCTACTTTCTGTTCTTCAATGCGGAACGGGTGCTTTTGATCCTTGCCGGCCCAACCTGGCTTCCCGCGGCGCCGATCCTGCGGGTCCTCTCGTTCATCCCTTTCTTCGATCAATTCACCATTCTCGGCGGCGAGATGCTCAAGGCCGAGCATCGCGACCGCGAGTGGATCTTGATTGAAGTGCTCAACCTCGTCTCCCTCGTGGGATTCGGAGTCTGGTTCATTCAGCGCTGGGGAGCTCCCGGGATGGGAGCCGCGAACTATCTGCTGGTGGGAAACCTTTTGATGGTCTGGGAGGTGGCGAGGGTCTTCGGCCCACGCTTCAAGACCCTGCTGGCCGACCTCGCCCAGCTCTACCTCATCCCCCTTCCCTTCTTCGCCCTCGCCGCCTGGCTCGGCCCGGCCGGCTCGTGGCTGCGCTTCGGAGCCTCGGTGGCCGCGGGCGCGCTGGCGGGTGGGGCGCTTGTGGCGCGGTATTGGAAGCCTTTCCGGCGGTTCTTCGCTGGCTGAGCGGTCTGCATCATGGCGTTGGGACTGTGCTACCGTCTTTCTTATGGATCTACACCGGTTGGGAGAGGAGAGAAGCGTGGCGTATCACAGCGCCATCGCCGAGCGCCTGCTAGATCACCCGGAGATCCTCGAAAATGCACGCCGGCGCGTTCAGGAGTGGTTGGCATCTCGCGAACGCGAGCGCTTCTACGTCCAGAAGTGGGAGGAGATCCTGAGCGGCGATGCCCCCTCGGTCGCGGCGTTCCTAGTCGACCGTAGCGAGCTGGCGACCGAGCTCCGCCAATCGAGTCCATTCGCCGGGGCTCTACGGCCCCAGGAGCGCTGGAAGATCTGGCGTGAGACCCGGGAGCGCTTCCAGCAAGCGCCATGACCCGAGACCAACTCGAGCACCTCATCCGCGCTGCCGCGGTCATCGCCGACGACGATACGATCGTGGTCGTCGGGAGCCAGTCGGTCCTGGGACAGTTCCCGGACGCGCCGGAGCCTATGCGGATCTCCATGGAAGCGGACCTCTTTCCACTACACCATCCCGAACGAGCAGACCTCATTGAGGGGAGCATCGGCGAGCTATCCCCGTTCCACCAGACGTTCGGTTTTTATGCGCACGGAGTCTCTGAAGAGACCGCGATCCTGCCCCAAGATTGGAAGGAGCGCCTCTTTGTCGTCCGCAACGAGAATACGCGAGGAGCCAAAGGGCTGTGCCTCGAAATCCACGATCTGCTTGTCTCCAAGCTCATCGCTGGCCGGGAGAAGGATTTCGACTATCTCAAGAGTGCAGCGAGGCACCACATGGCGGACCCTGAGGAGTTGCTTCGCCGTCTTGCTACTGTGGAGACTCACCCAGCGATTCGGGAGAAGGCGCGAGTGGTGATTGAGGGAGCCTTTCGTGGTGGGCTGGCGTGAGAGGATCGAAGCCTCGCGCAGCAGGCCATCGTGGAGTTGGCGTATCCCCGAGCTGACGGCAAGGGAACGGCGGCTCGAGATTCTGAAGGAGCTGAAGCGCGCCGAAGCGGCCAGAGGCGAAGTCGAGGGCGTAGTACAATTCTTACGTCTCTGCTGAGGATCGAGCCGATGACGCGACGACCGTGGTCTCACCCGGGATGGCGCCTGACGATGGTGCTCCCCGTCCTTCTTCTCGCGGCCGTCTCCGGCTGGGGGGCTGAGACTCGCCCTCTGGCCGTGCCCGAGCGCCTTCCCGTGCGCCTGGAGGTGACGGTGCTGCGCCTCGACAGTGCCACGAAGGCCCTGGTTCCGGCGCGGCCTGACGCGCCGTTCAAGACCGGCGACTCGGTGGCGTTCGACGTCAAGGCGAGCCGGGGCGGTTATCTGGCCCTGGTTTCCCCTGGCATCGCGGGTCCACTGTGGCCTCCGCAGGCGACCGGCCATCCCGTGCCGTCGCAGACGATGACGCGCATCCCCGCCTCGGGGCTGATCCGCCTCTCCGCGCCGAGCCCCACGAAGCTATCTTTGGTCTTCTCTCCCCGTCCCCTGGACGGCTCGGCCTCTCCCGGGAGCCCTGCCGAGAAACCGAGATGGCTGAAGCAGATCATTCTGCGCGAGGCGAGGCTTGAGCCGGGGGAGACACCGGCCGGTCCGGCCCTGATCTTCGAAGGACCCTTGAGTGAGGCCGAGAAGGCCGTCGTCGAGCTGGAGCTGCGCCACCCATGAGCCCGCCTTCCGAGCCGACCGCGAGCCCCCCGAAGCCGCCGGCCCGCAAACGCCGGCAGCCCGGGAAGAAGAAGTGGCCCCGGCGCTGGATCTTCGGGCTCGTGCTGGTCGTCATCGCCGTCGCCCTGCTTACCTTCACGCTGCTCCCCGATCCCCTGAAGGACCTTGAAACGTCGCTGCGCGAGAAGGGCTACGAGCCCAGCGTGGGGTTGGCCGGCCCGCCGCCGGGGACGGTGCTGCAGGTGGCCCGCAAGGGAAACGACGGCCGTTTGCAGCCCATCCAGCCCCCGCAGGTGGTCTTATGGGCCGACCAGTGTTTCCCTAATCAGACGCCGCGCTCGGTCCCCTTTCCGCTCCCGGACCGTATGGGGAGTCGAAAATCAGACCTCCACGAAGCCGGCGCCCTGAAGCTCCTCCCGGAGCTCTCGATGAGCGCCGCCAAGAGCTGGGAGGTCTCGTTGACCAACCCGCATCTCCAGACCTTCGCCAAGCTCGATCTGTCAAAGAAATTCTCCTCATTGTGCCTGGCTCGTCTGGAAGCCGCCTTTGAAAGCGGCGAGGATCCGGTGCAGTACGCCACCGTCCTCGAAGCCGTGGTGGTCGATGGCCTGAGCCTTCTCGTCGAATGGCAGGCCGGCGCCGAAGGGAAGGGAAAAGCGGCGGTTGGGCGGGTTGCGCGGTCGAAGGGAAAGGAGGTCCGGGTGCAGGTGAGCGGTGAAGAGAAAGGCAAGACCCGGCTCGATCTCCAAGGTCCCCTCATCCTCGCCTACCGGACGGCGTCCATGGAACCGCTGAGAGAGAAGCCGCAATGAAATGGGCTCTCGGCATTGCCTTGGCCACCCTGCTCGGGGCAGCGGGAGCTGTTCGTGGAGCGGAGGTTCCCACCCGCCCCTTCCTGCGGATCGAGACGGGGATGCACACGGCGGCGATCTGGAGGATCGACTCCGACGCCGCCGGTCATTTCCTGGTCACCGGCTCGGAGGACAAGACGGCGCGGGTCTGGGACCTGGCGAGCGGGCAACTGCTGCGCACCCTGCGCCCACCGATCGCAGAAGGCAACGAGGGCAAGGTCTACGCCGTGGCCATGTCTCCGAACGGGGAGCTCGTGGCGGCGGCGGGGTGGACGGGTTACACCTGGGAGGAGCACAACAGCATCTATCTGTTCGAACGCCGGTCGGGCCGCTTGATCCGCCGCTTGAACGATCTGCCGGAAGTCATCAAGGATCTGGCCTTCAGCCCGGACGGTTCCCGGCTCGCCGCCACCCTGGGAGGCGCGAACGGGCTTCGCGTTTTCCACATGCCGGACGGTCACGAGCTCGGGAGGGACGCGAGCTACGGCAACGATGGCGTCGGCGCCGCATTCGCTACAGACGGCCGGCTCGTGACCGCCAGCTTCGATGGCAAGATCCGCCTCTACGACCGCGATCTCCATCTGCTCGCATCGGCCTCGGCGCCTGGCGGCAAGAGGCCTTACAGTGTGAAGTTTTCACCCGACGGGCGAAAGATCGCGGTGGGGTACGAAGACGTGCCCCACGTCGACGTTCTCAATGCCTCGGATCTGCACGGCCTCTATACCCCGGATACCCGGGGCACCAACTTCGCGTTGGGCAGCATCGCCTGGTCTGCGGACGGCACCGTTCTCTACGCGGCTGGCCGCTTCAGGGACCAAGAAAGGAACCGGCAACCGATTCGTCGCTGGGAGGACGCGGGCCGTGGGGCCTTCCGAGACCTTGACGGTCCGCAAAACTCCGTTCTGGATCTGCTGGCGCTTCCGAACGGCCGTCTTGCCTTCGGTTCCGCAGACCCGGCCTGGGGAGTGCTCGACGCCACCGGCAGGACCGTCCTGGGGCAACGCTCCGACGTCGCGATCTTCTGGCATCTGAACGAAGGTTTCGGCGTCGACGCCGGCGGCTCGGCCGTCCGTTTCGCCTACGAGCTGATGGGCCGGCGCGCGGCGCGTTTCTCCCTCCCCGAGCGGCGTATCGTTCTCGATCCTCCCCAGGATCCTCGTCTGGCGCCACCTCGCACCTCCAGCCCGGACCTCAAGATTACTGGCTGGGAGGGCACGAACGAGCCCAGGTTGGCTGGCCAGCCGGTGGTCCTCGAACCTCTCGAGGTGGCCCGCAGCCTCGCCATCGCGCCGGACAGCCAGTCCCTGCTGCTCGGAACGGAGTGGAAGCTGCGCTCCTATCGCCGGGACGGCGACCTGCGTTGGTCCCTGCCGGGCCCCGGGCTCGCCTGGGCCGTGAACCTCAGCACGGACGGCCGCCTGGCGGTCGCCGGCTTCAGCGACGGCACCATCCGCTGGTACCGGGCGGACAATGGCAGGGAGCTCCTCGCCTTCTTCCCTCACGCCGACGGCAAACGCTGGGTGCTGTGGACGCCCGGCGGCTACTACGATGCCTCGGTCGACGGCGAAGACCTGATCGGCTGGCACGTCAACAACGGGCCCGACCGGGAGGCCGACTTCTTCCCGGCCTGGCAGTTCCGCGACCGCTTCCGCAAACCGGAGATCATCGACCGCATCCTCGAAACCCTGGATGAAGCCGAGGCCGTGCGCCGGGCCGGCATCCGGCTCGAGGCGCAGCGCTTGCCGGAGATCCAGCGGGACGAGCTACCGCCCGTGGTGACGATTCTCGATCCGACAGATGGGGCTGAAGTGGTCACGCCGACCGTCAAGGTCCGCGTGAACGTGCGCTCACCTTCGGAAAAGCCCATTACCCGCGTCCGGGCCCAGGTGGACGGCCAGCCCCTGGAAAGCCGCACGGCCGAATTCACGCCCGCTCCCCAAGCCCCCGACCCGGGCAACGACTTCCTGCGCACCTTGGAGGTCCCCCTCCCGCCGGGCGACCACATTATCGAGGTGATCGCCGAGGTGGCCGGCCGGGTCAGCACTCCCGCCCGCTTCACCGCGAAGCGCAAGGTCCAGGCGCCGCCCGCCGTCCACCGGCTGTTCGCTCTGGTCGCCGGCATCACGGAGTACGCCAAGGCGGAGTACAAGCTGGGTTTTGCCGCTGCCGACGCCCGCGCCATCGCCGGCCTTCTGCGCGGGCAGAAAGACCTCTCCTTCGGCGCCGTCGAGATCCGCGAGCTCGTCGACGGGAAGGCTACCCTCGGTGCCCTCCTCGATGGGCTTCAGTGGCTGGACGACAACGTCGGCCCCGAGGACACGGCCGTGGTCTTCTTCGCCGGCCACGGGACCAACGACCGCGAATACTTCTTTCTCCCCTACGACGCCGACCTGGCCCGGCCCGTCGTCACCATGCTCTCCCAGAGCCAGTTGCAGGGGGTCCTCACCCGCCTGCGCGGCCGGGTGCTCCTCTTCCTCGACACCTGCCGGGCTGGAGCGGTCTTCGGCGGCAGCGACGACGACCGCCGCCACAAGGTGGACGTGACGGCCCTGCTCAACAGTCTTACCTACAGCCAGGGAGGTCTGGTCGTCTTCTCGGCCGCCAGTGGGCGCGAGCTGTCTCAGGAGCGAGCCGACTGGGGACACGGCGCCTTCACCAAGGCTCTGCTCGACGCCTTGGGCGGCGCTGCGGACGCCAACCGCAATGGCGAGATCACCACTGCGGAGCTCGACAGTTATCTGACCGACCGGGTCCGAGAGCTCACCGGTGGAGCGCAGACGCCGATCCAGATCAAGCCCCCCGGGGTGCCGATCTTTACGTTCATCAAGGTATCAAAGGGGGGCGGATCGTAGCACGGCCTTCGTCACCTCCGCGGCGTAGCCCACCGCGACGCATCGGTGAAAAGGCGAAGCGGCGCCGGTGCGGCGTGCACCTCGGCCTTGGCGCCGAAGGGGAAGCGATAACTGGTGCGGGCGCCGTCGAGGAAGAGCCAGCCGTCTTCCATCCGCGATTCGACGAGGAGCGTTTCGCCCGATTCTACGAAGCCGGCTGCCATCTCGTAGATGCGGCCGGGCGCGCGGTAGAGCTCGCGGGCTCGGAACTGGATTCGTCGCGAGAGCAGCGGCATGCGCCGGCCGCCGGCCGAGGCGATTCCCGCCGTCGAGCCGGCTGGGCCCGCCACCCACAGGCCCGAGCTGCGGTGCTCCTCTTCTTTTTCCCCCAACCGTACTACGTACCGGCTGGTGGCGGCCGGGTGCTCGTGGACCGCCAGGACGTCGTTGAGCGCCGGCTCGGAAAGGAGTCGCCCGTCGAGCGTAATGGCGAGCCGGGAGACGGAGAGGGGACGCAACGTCGCCTGCAAGATGCGGTCGACGATCCCCGCGAAGCTCTCTCGCCGCGCCAGCGAGAAGTAGCCCACGCTGTCGCCGGGAGCGGAGTTGACGCCCAGCAGGTAGCCGTCGCGCACCCAGTGCGAGGAAGTCAAAAAGGTGCCGTCGCCGCCCACGGAAACCACCAGACGCGCCGCCGCGATCGCCCGCCTGGCCGGTGCGCCGAGGGAATCGACCCGCTCCTGCCGGCAGGTGATGCCGCGCTCGGCGAGCGTCCTAACGACTTCGGCGAGCGTCTCCTCGTGCGTCTGTGCCGCCGCCGCGAGATGCTGCGCGCTGGCCTGCCCGCACTGCGCCAGCCGCGCCGGCTCTCCCTTGCGGTCGACGACCGGAATTTTCACCACGACTACGCACGGTGACAGATCGAGCGGGAGGATGGGAGGCATGAGAAGGGGAGGAGTATGACACAGGCCCTCTCACCCGGAGCTTTCTTCCTTGAGAGCCTCCTCCAGCGAGCGGAAGAAAGCGGCCGGGTCGATGGCGGGAAACCGATACAGGTAGGGCTCGATCTCCTCGAAGCGCCAGCGCAGCTCCTCGCGATCGATCAACCTCCGGCCGATCATCTGCCGGACGTCGGAACGGTCCTGGGAATGACCACGCTGGATTTTCGACAGCGCCTGAGCATAGAAGTCGTAGTGATGGAAGGACAGGCGTCCCTCGCGAACGATGAAGGCGCTGCGCGCCCGCCAGCCGGGCAGCTCAGGAATGAATTGGTCCGGGGAGGCCAGCTCGATGTTGATTTCCAGCTTTTCCTTGAGGCGTGGAAGGGCGCGGAAAATCTTGTCGGTTTCGGGCTCCAGCTTGATGTCGACGTCGATGGTGCCCGTACGCCAGCCCAGCAGGACGGCGGTCGCGCCGCCGGTGAAGTAGAGGCGGACGTCCTGCTCGGCCTCCTCCCCGAGCGCCCGCATGAATTGCCGGATCCGTTCCGCGTCTAGAGGCCGCCGCATTCCGCCGCATCCTCGAAGCTGACGAGCCGCCGCAGCAGGGCGTTGTACCGTGAATGGGCGGAGTCCGGATCGGATTCCGCCAGTTTTTCGTAGAGGCGATGCTCCGGCGAGCCGATCAGTGTCGCGGGCACCGGCAAGCCGATGCGGCGCAGGCGAGGAGCGCCAATCGAAACCAGGAGCGAAGGGATCGACTCGATACCTCGCGCGAGATCGGTAATCCCTTCCTGGACCAGGTCGCCGCCAGGGAGAGCTTGGAGGTCCATGACCTAGTACGGCACCATCTCGATTCGCAAGTTGGCGTATTGCCAGCCGTAGGTGGGCCACTCACCGCTGGCGGCCTGCGCTGCCGTGTTGCCGAACTGCACGTTGAAGCCGATGGCGGGTATGGTCAGGATGTGATTCTTCGCGGACGCGTTCTGGGTCATGACCGCCGTCGTGACGCCGCCGCTCGAGACGGTCGTCGTGATCGTTGCATGCTCGGCGTCGTAGACGTAATGGATGTGATACAGCGTTCCCTGCTGGAACGCCATCGACGTCTCCTGGGTGGTGATGGCCGGCGGTGCGAGGTCCACGTTCGTGTTGTTCTTGATGGTGCTGCGCGGCGGACCAAAGGTGTTCATGTTAGCGATGGTGTTGGAGCGGTTCTTGCCTCGGTAGACCCAGATCAGGCTGTGGTTCTGGGATTCATGCCCAACGGTGAAAGGTCCCGGCGTGATGTCCCAATCGATGATCATGCTGCGCAGAGAGAGAGCCTGGGGTACGCCTACGACGAGCTGCTTGATCTCGTGGCCCACGGTGGGCGTGTGGAACAGACCGTTCAGGGTAAAGATGACGGAGGTTCCCGGCGGCGGTGTATTCCCAGGGCCCAGGGTCGAGGCGCCGGAGCCCGTTGGCGTTGCGAATAGCAATGTGCCGGCGACCGGATTGAACTGTGCGGCGTAGGGATAGAACGCCTTGTCGCAGGTGACCTGGGCGCGGGCGTCCAGCACGTCGGTCTCGCCAAGGAGGGCCAGGGCATCGCCGAAGTGGCGCATCGACAGCGCCTCGACGGTGATGGTGGCGGTGCCGGAGACGGGGCTGCCGTCCGCCCGGAAAACGGAGACGGAACAAGTGGCGACGGCTTGCCGGTCCAGGTTCACCACTCCGAGGTCGGTGTAGATGCCGCCGCTCGACCGGCTGAGTCCCAACAGGTTGGCCTTGGCGCCGGCCGAGACCACGTTGGCCGAGGTGATGACGGGCACCGGCGTATAGACTGCCGAGCCGGCTCCTAAAGTGTTGGCGAGGCGGGCCTCAACTTGAACGTCGGTGTCCGCGACGATTTCCAGCAGGCCGAATTGGCCGGGCGAGGTGGCCCCGATGAGCTTGCCCGTCCGCCCGTTGAGAACCGTCGCCTGAGTGCCGGTGCCGGAAAGGGCGGTGCCGCTGGCGCCGGTCGGCAGGAAGGTCGGCGTGAAATTCCGCGTCTGAGTGGCAGGATTGGCGATCCAGACTTCCGTGCGCTGGTGGCTGCCGCCAACGCCGTCGCGGTCGAGCAGTGGGACGTAGAGGTTTCCTGCCGCCGCCGGCAGGGCCGCGGCCACCGCGGCCAGCAATGTGAGGCAGCCGAAGAGCGTTCTTTTCATGGTCTGGACCTCCAGGGGACTGAAAGGATTTTCCTCAAGATGATGGAGTTTCCCCATGTGAATGGTAGCACTTCTTTCGGTCCTTTCCCCCCGCCCAGACCCTCATCACCCCGGCCCTCTTCTCCCGCCCCCTCCCAACCCCCCACACCGGGAGAAGAGGGAGAAAGCAAGAAAATGGTTCGAGTCGCGATTCCCCCTCTCCCGGTGTGGGGGGTTGGGAGGGGGCGGGAGAGGGGGCTAGGGGGTGAGGGCCGGCCGGAAGGCCGGGGGCCGGCGCGGCATTCGGCATTCAGAGCCGACCCGACTTGTGGAACAATACGGCGCCTTCCAGAACGGATACCCCAACCCGATGACTACCGACGAACCGGATTCTCCTGCCGATCAGCGCCCCTGGGCGCTGTGGGCACTGCTGCTTCTCCTCGCGGCCTGGGGCGGGTGGTTCATCTACCGCACCTCGTTCGATCTCGACGGGAAGCGGTTCTACTGCTTGTTCGACGACGCGATGATCTCGATGACCTATGCCCGCAACCTGGTTTTTGGTCACGGCCTCAACTGGGCGCGGTGGGGCGAGCCGGTGGAAGGATTCACCCATCCTCTGTGGACGCTGTTCATGATCCCGGTCAACGCGCTGCCTCTACCGGCGCGCCATTTGAGCCTGCCGATCCAGCTCTTGTCTCTGCTCTGCCTGGGCGCCACGGTGATCGCGGTGCGCCGCCTGGTCCTCGACCATTTCTCTGAGGAGCGGGCCCGCCATTGGCTTCCCGCCGCCGTGCTCACAGCCTTCTATTCTCCCCTCGCCTATTGGTCGCTGGTGGGAATGGAGAGCGGGCTCCAGGCCCTGCTGACGGTGCTCGCCGTCCACCTCTCGCTGGCCGCCGTACATTCCGGCCGGGACCGCCATCTGCCGCTCTGGCTGGCCTGCACGGCGGCTTTCCTGTTGCGCATGGACATGATGCTGTTGGTGGTGGCGGTGCAGGCTTACCTCCTCGTGCGGGGCGGTCTGCGCCCGGCCGGCCGGCGAAGCTGGGCCGTGGGTCTCGCCGTTTTCGCCGGCGTTTCGCTCGCCTACGGCCTCTTCCGCTGGTTCTACTTCCACGACGTTCTTCCCAACACCTATTACCTGAAGCTCTACGGCATCCCTCTCGTCGTACGGCTGCTGCGCGGACTGGCGCTGATGGCGGCTTTCCTGCGCGCCCACCTCGTCCTCGTGCTGGTGGCGGGGCTGGGCACCGCGGCGACCCTGGCGAGAAACCGCCGCCTCGCCCTGCCGGCGGCGGTGGTTGCCCTCTACTTTGCCTACAGCGTCTACGTCGGCGGCGACGTCTGGGAGAAGGACATCAACGTGCGGGCCAACCGTTTCGTGGTATTCGTCATGCCGCTGCTGTTCGTGCTGCTCAATTCCCTGCTCAACCAGGGGCTGGCCGCCTGGCGCCGGCGCTCCAAGGTGTTGGACGAGCGGCCTGTGGGAATGTCGGCACAGCAGTTCGTGATCGCCGCACTGACTGCCGCGGCGCTGCTATCCGCCAACGGCCTCTGGCTCTCGGAGAAAGCGGACGACAACTGGGCCAACTTCCTGGTGACGCAGCGGCCGCCCCTGGTCGACAGCCAGCGCCAGGTCGTCTGGCAGACGCTCGTCTTCCGGCAGCTGCTGAAGCCCCAGGCCGTGGTCGCCACCGCCTGGGCGGGCATCCCGGCTTACTTCACCAACTACCGGATGATTGACATCCTTGGCTACAACGATCGTGTGATCGCTCGCCGGAATCCCATCCATCCGATCGACGAGGACAACTACGACGCGTTCATACCGGGGCACGATAAATACGACGAGATCCGGCTGCTCGAGGAGCAGCGGCCCGACGGTTTCTTCCAGATCTGGGGCATCAAGAAAGAGCTCGGCCTGCCGACGGATGTGATGCCGAAGTATGGCTACAAGAAAGTGGCCGGCTTCTGGCTGCGAGCCGATTCGCCGTATCTCCTGCCGCCGCCGTCCGAGTTGCCGGCACCGCCTCCGGTGCCGGCGGCGGAGGACCCAACCCCAAGCCGGCGCCGCCGCGGCCGCCAGGCAGCGCCGGAACCATCACCTGCAACCGGCTAGCTCTTCGGCACGAACTCGATCTTCAGGTTGAGGTACTGCCAACCGTAGCTCGCGACCTCCGGTCCGGATTGGTTGGCGTAGTGGCCGAATTCCACCGTCATGCCTTGGGTGGGAATGGTGAGCGTCTTTGCTTTCGAGGTGCCGGTCATCGCCATGCTCTTCACCGGCTGGCCGCCGGTGGACAGATCGCAGGTGATCGAATTCTTCGTGAAGTCGTAGACGTAGTGCAGGTGGTACAGGGTGCCCTTGGCCCAGGGAACCGGCACCTCCTTGGCCGCGACGCCGCCCGCCGGCAGGTCGAGGTTCTCGTTCATCTTCAGCGAGATTCGGGGAGGCCCGAAGGCGTTGACGTTGGCGATCGTATTGCTGCGGAACTTGCCGCGGTAGAGCCAGATGAGGGCGTGGTTGGCGGCCTGCTTGACGGTGTTCCAGGGTCCCGGGATGACGTCGAGGTCGACGACGACCTTCTCCGCGTTGATCGCGTTCTTGAGACCGATCAGGTATTGCTTCTTCTCGTGACCCACGGTCGGCGTGTGGAACAGGCCCTGGACCTGGAAAACATTGCCAACGACGGTAGGAGGAGGCGACGGCGGGGGAGGTGGCGGCGGCGGCGGTGGGGGAGGAGGGGGAGACGAGGGCGGGGGCGGAGTGGAGCCGCCGGGGGCCGTGAGCGTCGAGCCCGCGGCAGCGGGAGTGAGGAACAGAAGCTGGGAGGTGGCCCCCGAAAAGAACGTGCCATAGAGATAGAAGGATTGGTTGCAGCTCACCTGGATCCGGACGTCGACGGCATTGAGCTCGTTGAGGATGCCCAGCGTGTCGGAGAAGAAGAGGAAGGAGAGCGGTTTGAGCGGCAATGAAATCGGCGGCGCGACCTGCGAGCCATCGGCGCGGAAGACCTTGGCCGTGCACTGCGCAGCCTGCTGGCCGAGGTTGACGATGCCGAGGCTGGAGACGTCGCCCGAGTGAGTGTCGCGCCCCAGGCCCTGGACGGTGGCCGTCTTGCCGCTCGCAAAAAGATTCGCCGAGGAGATCACCGGCAGCTCGGAGTAGGCGATCAGGCCGCCACTGCCCAGCGAGGTCAGGCGGGCGTTGATCGCCACGTCCGGCGAGTCGGCGACGATCTCCAGCAGCCCCACCTTGCCGGCGATGCCGGCGCCGCTGAACAGGATGGTCTGTCCCGGTGCGAGCGTGCTCGGCGTCCCCGGCGAGCTGCGGTGGGTGCCGTCGGTGTCCGCTTCCAGGAAGGTGTTGGTGACGGTGGTCGGTGCGGCTCCGGAGTTGCTCAGCCAGATCTTGACCGAAGTGGCGCTGCCGTTCAGGCCCCCGGGATCAGGAATGGGAATGTAGAAGGTGCCTGCAAGGGCCGGCCCGGCGGTCCCCAGCAGCGGGAGCAAGAGACTGATCAAGAACGCTCTCGACGCTCTCTTCATGGCACTTCACCTCCTGCGAAGCGTTGCTACGAATGCAAAACATCTCCTTCCCGCGTGACTCCGCGGTTTGGCACAACGAATTGAGACTTGTGCATGATAACGCGGGACTGGCGCGGGAGGCAAGCCCAAAAAAACTTTGTCCGAAGGATACTTAGGCCGGTTTCCTTCAAGAAGTTGTTCAGGCCCGTTTCGCGCGCCGTCGAGACCCCTCATCACCCCAACCCTCTTCTCCCATCGCACTCCCCCCGACCGGGAGAAGAGGGAGCAATTCCTCCTGAGTAGGATTTCCGGCTCCCCTCTCTCCCGCCAGGCGGGGGGGAGGCTGGGAGAGAGGGGCTGGGGGAGTGAGGGCCTCGAAGCGGCGGACAAAGATCCGTCCACCAGATCGGCCGGCGTCACGATCCGGACTCTGAAGTCCCTACTTCTGAACCATTTCGATCCGCAGGTTGCTGTAGCTCCAACCCCAGGTCGGCACCTCGGGTCCCTTCTGAGTGCTGTAGTGGCCGAACTCGCTGATCAGTCCGGCGGCCGGAATCGTCAGGGCGTTGCCTACCGCCGAGGCCGGCAGCCGCACGGTCCGCAGGACGTGGCCGTTCTGGGAGACGAGGACGACGATGGCCTTCGAGGCGGCATCGTAGACGTAGTGGTAGTGGAAGGTCTGTCCCTGCACCAACTTCATGTTGCCCGAGGCATTGGTGTTGGCGCCCTGCGGCAGGTCGATGTTCTGGTTGACCTTCATGAAGTTCTTGTTCGGGCCGTAGAAGTTGACGTTGGCCACCGTATTGCTGCGGAATTTGCCGCGATAGAGCCAGATGAGGGCGTGGGCGCCGGCCCTGTTCTTGGTGCTCCAGGGGCCGCGAGTGACGTCCCAGTCGACAGTCATCTGCCGCAGCGTCAGCGCCTGTGGCACCGGGACGCGGATGACTCCCTTCTCGTTCTGCTTGGACGCCTTGTGAAGGAGGCCTGGAGCGTTGAAGGTGATCGTCCCCTTGGTCGCTATCGCCGCCCGCGGCGATCTCGGAGCCGCCGCCTTGACGGCCATTTCGCTCTCTGGAGTGGCGAAGGAGACCTCGGAGGTCGCCCGGTTCACCGCCACTGCGAAAGCGTAGAACGGCTGGCTGCAGGAAACCTGAGCGGAGACCGCCTGGTCTCCGGGAAGCACGCCCAGGGCGTCGTCGAACTGCTGGAAGGTGCCCGCCGTCACCACCACCGTGGCGCTGGCGGCGGCGAGATTGCCGTCGGCGCGCAGGAAGTCGACGTCGCAGCGCGCCGCCTCGGCGCCCAGGTTTACCAGCCCGATCTTGGCGAGGTTGCGGTCGAGGCCGTTGAGGAAGGCCGCGGTATCGGGTGCGGTCTGAACGTCCGCCGAGATCACCGGCACCCGGGTAATGAAGGTCTGTCTGCCGCGGGAGGTCTGAATCCAGGCGTCCACCCGCATGTCCGCCGCCTCGATCTCGAGCAGCCCAGCATCCTCCCGGGTCGAAGCCTTGCTGAAGAACACCGCCCTTGCGGCTGGAACGGTGCCTTGGACGCCTTCGTCCACCACCGCGCCATCGGCCTGCCGGAAGACGGACGAGTAGGAGCCCGCCGAACCAGCGTAGTTGGAGATCCAGAGCTTGGTGGCGAGAGGGTGTCCACCGGCTCCCTGCAAACTGACGACCGGCACCCACACCGGCGCGGCTTGCAACGGAATGGCAGCGAGAGCGGCGAGGACGAGACTGGCGGCGAACCGCGTTTTCATACAGCGAACTCCTTGAGCTGCGAGGTGAAGGCCCCGGGAAGCGGGCCTATCCTCCGGTCTTCAGATACGAACGACAAGGACCTGATGGGATGCTACGCGGTTTGTTGAGCTGATGCAATGGATTTTTGCATTTCTCTATACCTTGGGGTCATCGGGGAGCGGCTCGCGGTAGGATGGCGACGCGAAGCTGGAAACCTTGGAGCACGGACTCGCAGGGAAATGGGAGGACGATGGCGCCGCTGCGTGGCTTGAGCCGCCGGGCTTTCAAGCCAATCTACATCCTGTATTACAAGCTCCTTTTCGGGCGGCGCTTTCCTTTTTCCGAGCGCCTTGCCGCCCGGGTCCACGCTTGGGAGCTGGCGACCGGCCGCGGTGACGCGCCGGTGGCAAAGGACGTTTGGGAGGAGCAGTACCGCGGCGGCAAGTGGGAGCTCATGCGGGGCTTGGACGAGCTCGCCCGCTACAGCGTCATCGCCGGCTACCTGCATCACCTGAAGCCCGGCGGCTCGGTGCTCGACGTGGGCAGCGGCGAAGGGCTGCTGCTCGATCATCTGCTCCCTTACGGCTACGGGCGCTATCACGGGATCGACCTCTCCGAGGCGGCCATCGCCCAGGCCGCGCTCCGCGTGGCCCAGCACACCACCTTCGCCGTCGCGGACGCCGAGACCTACGTTCCCTCCGAGAGTTTCGATGCCGTGGTGTTCAACGAGTGCGTTTACTACTTCAACGATCCCGTGGGCTCGGTGCGGCGCTACGAGCCATTCCTCACGGCTGGCGGCTGCTTCGTGGTCTCGACCTTCCGCTCCCGCCGGGCCGACGTGATCGCCCGGCGTCTCGGGGAGATTTACACGCTGCGCGAAGAGACCGCGATCACCAATCGCAAGGGGACCTGGGTGGTGAGAATCTTCACGCCATGATCTTCATGTCAAGACCGGCGCCTGCCAGCGCAGGGCCGAATCCAAACGGCCCTCCGCCTGCAGCTCCTGGATCCGCTTCAGGCGGATGAAGCGGGGACCCAGGAAGTCGTCCTTCGTGAGACCGGCCTTCAGGTAGGCCTCATAAAGCTCGCGAGCCCCCAGGCGGGCGTTCCATTGCGGCTGGAAGGCCGGGAGAACGCGCTCGATCTTGCCGCAATCCACGCGGTAGCAGCGCTTGTCCGGCCCGGCGCCGGCGGCATAGGTGATCTCGCAACCGGGAACGGTCTCGGCCACGATCTCCGCCAGCTCGCGGATGCGGTAGTTCTCCGCCGTGCGGCCGACGTTGAACGCCTGATCGTGAACCAGCTCGCGAGGGGCCTCCAGGGCGGCGAGGAAGGCGCGGCCGATGTCCTCGATGTGGACGATGGGGCGCCAGGGCGTGCCGTCGCTCATCATGTGGATCGTGCCGGTGGTGACGGCGTAACCCACGAGGTTGTTGAGCACGAGGTCCACCCGCAGGCGGGAGGAAACGCCGTAGGCCGTGGCGTTGCGCAGATACGTGGGGCTGAAGCGGTCGTCCGCCAACGCGGCAAGCTGTTGCTCCAGCCGCACCTTGGAGACGCCGTAGGGAGTGACGGGATTGAATGCCGCCGACTCGTCGAGGAATTCATCGCCGGCCGCGCCATAGGTGCTGCACGACGAAGAGAAGATGAAGCGCTCGACGCCGGCTTCCTTCGCCAACTGGGCAAAGCGGATCGAAGCGGCGTCGTTGATGTCGAAGGTCAGCGTCGAGTCGAGGTTGCCCAGGGGATCGTTGGACAGTCCGGCGAGGTGAAGGACGGCGGCGAAGCCCTCGAGATCCCGCTTTTCGGCTTCGCGGAGGTCTTTGCGAATCGCTGGGACGGGAGCCTCCGCCGGCCGGCCCGGCAGCAGGCACGGCGCGAAGAAATCGGCGTCGAAGCCCACCACCTCGTGCCCCGCGGCGCGCAGCAGCGGCACCAGAATGCTGCCGATATAGCCGTTGTGGCCGGTGACGAGAACTCGCATCGCGGCGGAAGGGTAGCACAGGGGCTCCCCTCATCACCCCGGCCCTCTTCTCCCCCCAGCGCCGTGGCCCCAAGGAGTCGGCAGCCACTCCTTCGTTGCCAGGGATTGAAATCGCCTGGCTACCGAAGCTTGTCCCCTCCGGGACTGCAATTTCGTTCTTCCGATGTCCCGTAGGGACTACAGTCGGTAGCCAGGGATTTCAATCCCTGGCTGGAATGGAGAAGGCCTCTCCAAGACACCGGCAGCTTTCCAGCCTGGGCGCTCCGAGATGCCGAGAAGCGGCTCCAACTTACGCCAGGTTCGGGGAGGTGTTCCTATTTCCCCTGAATGAACTCCCCTATGTCTTTCGACAACTGCTCGAGCGAACCCTGGTTGAGGTACATCATGTGCCCCGCCGGATAGTTCCGGATCGTCACCCGCGCCGGGTCGATGCCGCTGTGGTGCAGCATGTAGGCGTTGGCGAAGTAGGCCGTCGCC
>Ga0134121_10000506_pt1 | contig 44418 bp, 63 predicted proteins | sample KB301_FD_96463 | JGI IMG/M metagenome (GOLD analysis project Ga0134121, IMG submission 96463) | Terrestrial soil microbial communities without Nitrogen fertilizer from Kellogg Biological Station, Michigan, USA - KB3-0-1 | ecosystem: Environmental > Terrestrial > Soil > Unclassified ...
GACGCGTCGGCCGGAACGGTGGACGTGGCCGCGCTCGCGGGGCAGGACGCCTGGGGCGCGCTCGATCTCTCCACGACCGAAGACCTCACGGCGTGGGTGATGGTCTTCAAGTGGCTCGAGGAAATCGACGGGGAGGACGTCTCGGGGCTGAAGGTCCTGGCCAGGTTCTTCTGCCCGGAGGAGACCATCGCCGAGAAGTCGAAGCGGCACGGCGCGCCTTACGCCCTCTGGGTGAAGCAGGGCCTGCTGACGGCCACGCCCGGGAACGTCATCGACTACGAGGCCATCCTGGCCCAGGTGCGGAAGGACGCCGAGACGTACCGAATCCTGGAGATTGGGTTCGACCGCTACGGCGCGACCCACCTCGTCCAGACGCTCGAGCGCGAGGCCTTCAAGATGGTCCCGATCGGCCAGGGCTTCGCGAGCATGAACGGGCCGACGAAAGAGCTGATCACGATGACGCTCGGCAAGCGCCTGCACCACGGCGGCAATCCGGTGCTGCGCTGGATGGCGGACAACATGGCTTTGAGGACGGACCCGGCCGGCAACCTGAAGCCGGACAAGGAGAAGTCCTCCCAGAAGATCGACGGCATGGTCGCCCTCATCATGGCGCTCGACCGCGCGATCCGCACGGGCCAGAAGAAGAGCGTCTACGAGACGCGGGGGATGGTGGCCATCGGATGAAGCTCCGACTCCTTGAACGGCTCCGGCTGGCGATCCGCGGAGAGGTGACCGAGACGGACGTGAAGCGCCTGCTCGGCGAGCGCTACGTCATGACGGCGACGGGCATCCGTGTGACCGCCGAGACGGCGCTGCGGGTCTCGGCCGTGAAGGCCTGCGTCCGCGTCCTAGCCGAGGCCATCGCCAGCCTACCCGTCAGGATTTACCGCCGCTTGGACGACGGCGGGAAGGAGCCGGCTACCGATCACCCGCTCTATAGCCTGCTGGCCACGAAGGCGAATTACTTCCAGACGGGCTTTCGCTTCCGAGAGTTCCAGGTCGCGCATCAGTTGCTCCGCGGCGCCGGGTACGCGTTGAAGAACGAGGTCCGAGGGAATATCGTCGAGCTCCTCCCCATCCATCCGGACAGGATCAAGCTGAACGTCGCGAAGGGCGGCGCCATCAGCTTCGAGATCACCAGGGACGACGGCTCGCAGTTCGAGGTGCCGCAGGACAGGGTCCTCCATCTGCCTGGGCTTTCCTCCGACGGATTCCGAGGGCGGTCGGTGATCCAGGACCACCGGGAGACCCTGGCTCTGGCCGTGGCGCAGGAGATGTTCGGCGCGAAGTCCTACGGGAACGGCGGCACGAAGCGCGTCGTGCTCGAGCACCCCGGGGTCCTGTCCGAGGGCGCCCGCTCGAACATGGTGAAGTCCTGGAAGGAAAACTACGGCGGGATCGAAGCCCTGCACCTGCCGCTCGTGGCCGAGGAAGGCACGAAGGTGAAGGAAATCTCGATGACGGCGGAGGACCTCGAGTACATCGAGTCCCGCCGCTTCTCGATCGCGGAGATCGCCCGCATCTTCGGCGTGCCGCTTCACCTGATCGGCGAGCTCGACCGCTCGACGAATAACAACATCGAGATGCAGGAGCTCGAGTTCGTCATCCACACCCTCCGCCCCTGGTGCGTCCGCTGGGAGCAGGACCTGGACATGCAGCTTCTCAAGGGCGACCCGAAGTACTTCTTCCGCTTCTCTCTCGACGGTCTCCTCCGGGGGAACACGAAGGACCGCTACGCGGCCTATGCGGTCGGCCGCCAGTGGGGCTTCCTCTCGGCGAACGACATCCGGGCCCTGGAGGACATGAACGGCATCGGGCCCGAGGGCGACAGGTACCTCGAGCCGACGAATATGGTGAAGGCCGGCGATCAGCCGGATACCCAGCCCGCGGACGATCCGTCGAAGGTGAGCGCCCTCGCGACCGCCTTCCGCGTGTTCGTCCCGAAGAACGGGCACAAGCGCGGAGTGCACCCATGAACCGATTCCTAGAACTCCTGGCCGCCCACGCTCACGAACCGTGGGCGATGCTCGCTGAGGCCTTCCAGGAGATGAAGGCGAAAGCCGCCGAGCGGAACGACGTCGGCGCGAGCGCCAAGTCGATGATGGCCCTGCCGGGCACGGCCGTGCGGGTGGACAAGATCGCCATCATCCCGATCCAGGGAACCATCTTCCCGAAGGCGAACGACATGACGGCCTACTACGGGCTCGTGACGGCCGACGTTCTGCGGCGCGAGGTCCAGGCCGCGGCGAACGACCCGTCCATCGAGGCCATCATCCTGGACGTGGACTCGCCCGGCGGCGTGGTGACGGGCGTCTCCGAGGCGGCCCAGGCGATCCACGAGGCGGCCCAGCAGAAGCCGGTCGTCGCGGTGGTGACCGGAATGGCGGCCTCCGCCGCCTACCACCTGGCGTCCCAGGCCTCCGAGATACTGGTCCTGGGGTCCGGCATGGCCGGGAGCATCGGAGTCTTCATCGCCCACTGGGACATGTCGAAGGCCCTCGAGCGCTACGGCGAAAAGGTGACCTTCGTGCATGCCGGGAAGTTCAAGGTGGACGGGAACCCCTTCGAGCCCCTCTCGGAAACGGCCCGCGCCGACATGCAGCAGAAGGTGAACGCGATCTATGAGAGCTTCGTGGCCGACGTCGCCCGCGGCCGCAAGCGGAGCGTGGCCGACGTGAAGGCGAATTTCGGCGAGGGGCGGGTGCTCCTCGCCAAGGACGCGGTCGCCGCCGGGATGGCCGACTACATCGGGACGATGGGTCAGGCCGTGTCGCGGCTTCTGCGCTCCCAGAAGGGCGGATCCATCGGGGTCCGGGCGTTCACGACGGTGAGAGAATTCGAGGCCTTCCTTCGGGATGAAGGCAGGTGCTCGGCCGCGGAGGCGAAGCGGATCGCCGCCGCCGGCTACAAGGCCAGCGATCCCCGGGACGGGGAACGGGCCGAGACCTCGGGGGAGATGGACGCCGACGCGATGGCCGCGGCGCGCGATTTCATCGCCTCCTGTCCGCAGCCGTAAGCCCAAGGAGGGCTCATCAAATGGACGAGGAACTGAAGAAGCTGCTCGCGGCGGCGAAGACCCTGAACGAGAACCTGACCAAGGAGCTCGAGAAGGCCGCCGAGGAGCGCAAGGCGCTGGGCCGCGTGAGCGCGGAGACCCAGGAGAAGTGCGACAAGCTCGAGAAGGCCGTCGGCGACGCCGTCGCGGCCGGCCAGAAGCGCTGGGACGACATCGAGGCCAAGATCAACCGCGGCGAGCTCTTCGGCGCCGGCGGAAAAGAGGACCCGATCAAGGCGGAGTGCGAGGCGTTCAACCGCAACATGCGGATGGACCTCGCGGCCCGCGGCCACATCGGCTCCCGGCGCCCGCTCGACGTGGAGGGCTACAAGGCCTACAAGGTGGCCTTCAGCGCCTATCTGCGGCGCGGCAAGGCGGCCGAGATGGCCCCCGAGTTCATGGCGGCGCTCTCCGTGGGCTCCGACCCGGACGGCGGCTACTTCGTGCCCGCCGACATGCAGGCGCGCATCATCAAGCAGGTCTTCGAGACCTCGCCCCTGCGCGGCCTCGCGAGCATCATCACGACCTCCCGGGATCGGGTGCAGTTCCCGCTCGACCTCGACGAGTTCGCCCACGGCGGCTGGGTGGGGGAGACCGGCACGCGCGCCAACTCCAACACCGCCAAGGTCGGCGAGGCGGAGATCCCCGTCCACGAGCACTACTCGATGCCCCTGGTGTCGAAGAACCTGCTCGCGGACGCGGACTTCGACGTCGAGGCCTGGATCGGCCAGAAGGTCGGCGACGCCCTCGGCCGCGCGGAGAACGTGGCCTTCGTGACCGGCGACGGGGTGGCGAAGCCGAAGGGCTTCACGACCTACGCCGCCGGCACCCCGACCGCGTCCGACTGGAAGAAGATCGAGCGCGTGAACACGGGCGCGGCTTCGTCCTTCGCGGCCGACCCGGACGGCCCGGACGTCTTCATCGACCTCCTGGGGGCCCTGAAGCAGGGGTACGCGCCCAACGCCTGGGCGATGAAGCGCACGACCTTGACGGCCGCGCGCAAGCTCAAGGACGAGAACGGGCAGTACCAGCTGGTGCAGGTCTCGGCCGGCGCCGGTCGCCCCGGCTTCGAGATCATGGGCCTGCCGGTCGTCCTGATGGACGCCATGGACGCGCTCGGCGCGAACAAGCTGCCGGTCGCGCTGGCGGACTGGAAGGAGGCGTACACGATCGTGGACCGGGCGGGCATCTCGCTCATCCGCGACGAGTACTCGAAGAAGACCACCGGTCAGGTGGAGATCCTCTTCTCGAAGAGGGTCGGCGGCGCGGTGCTGAACACCGAAGCCATCAAGCTGGCGAAGTGCGCGACGAACTCGTAATCCGAGCCTGAACGCACGAGGAAAAGGAGAAAACGCGTGATCAAGAGAGACCTCAAGAACAACCTGGACACCGTCCAGTCCCTCGCGCCGAAGGCGAGGACCGCCAGCGAGAACGGCGCCGCGGTGGACCTCGCCGGCTATGGCGCGGCGATGGTCGTGTTCGACTTCGGCCTCTTCACGAACGGCAGCTTCACGCCGTCCGTCGAGGAGTCGGACAGCGAGAACTCGGGCTTCGCGGCCGTCTCCGCGGGGGACCTGGAAGGCTCCCTGTCGGTGGTGGACAGCAACACCGAGGACAACGTCCATCAGCGGGTCGGCTACAAGGGGAACAAGCGGTACATCCGCGCGGTCCTCTCCGAGGGGAGCTCGCCGGCGCCCGGCACCGGGTGCGTGGCGGCCGCCTCCGTCGTCCGGGGATGCCCGGACGTCGCGCCGCTGGCCTGAGAGCATGACGCAGGCGCCTGATCGCCTGCAGGCTGAGTGGGCTGGGGCCGCCGTCGCCATCTTGGGCGGCGGCCCCAGCCTCACGGCTTTGCAGGTCGAACACTGCATGGGGAAGGCCCGAGTCATCGCCATCAATGACGCGGCGCGTCTGGCCCCGTGGGCGGACCTGCTCTACTTTTGCGACGAACGCTGGTACCGCTGGCACGAGAAGCTCGTGCGCGGCTTCGCCGGGATGAAGGTGACCCTCGAGAACTACCGCCTCCGGGACGAGGTCCCGGGCCTGCTGTGCCTCGAGCGCCACGACGAGGCCGGCTTCTGGCCACACCCGGACGGGCTCTGCACGGGCTCGAACAGCGGGTACCAGGCCCTGCAGGTGGCCGCGCATCTCGGGGCGCGGAAGATCGTGCTGCTCGGCTTCGACATGAAGCCCGCGGCGGATGGACGGAATCACTTCTTCGGGGAGCACCCGGATCGTGTTCGCCCGGCGTTCGGGCTGTTCCTCCGGAGCTTCCCGGCCATAGCCCGGCACCTGGCCGACCGCGGCATCGAGGTCCTGAACGCGACGCCCGAGTCGGCCCTGGACTGCTTCCCGATGCGCGGGCTCGCGGAGGCCCTCGCGTGATTCCCATCAGCTACTCGGTCCCGACGGAGAAGTCATCGCCGCGCTTTTGCGCGGCCTTCGCTTGGGGATGCGGCGGACGGGTCGTGGACAACGCCGTTCTGGGCGAAGGCGCGCTCGCGCTTTTCGGGAGCGTCAAGCTCTGGCCTATGCTCGAGCAGGCCAGGCGAGAGGGTCGGGACTGGTACTACGGCGATCACGGCTACTTCCACCGGAGCGACCGATTCGGCCTCGAGACGGGCTACTTCCGCGTCACCCGCAACCGCTTCCAGCACGACGGCGTGAGCGGGCCCGCCGACCATGCGAGAGCGCGGGCCCTTCGGCTGGAAGTGCGGCCCTGGCGCACGACCGGATCCCACATCCTGGTGTGCCCGCCGGACGCCGTGTTCGCGGACCTGATGGGGCTCGACGCCAAGGCCTGGGAGATGGACGTCATGATCGCCATCCGGAAGCACACGGACCGGCCCGTCCGCTTCCGAGACCGGCTGAGCGCGACGAAGGGCCGGACGCTCGAGCAGGACCTTCGGGATTGCTGGGCGATGGTCACGTTCATGTCGAACGCAGCGGTCGAGGCCGTGCTCGCCGGCATCCCCATCTTCGCTCTGGGGAACTGCGCCGCCCTCGCCATGGGTTCATCGGACCTCGCCAAGATCGAAGCGCCATCCATGCCGGAAGGCCGGGAGAGGTGGGCGGCGGTTCTCGCCGCCAACCAATGGACGCTCCGCGAGATCGCGGACGGCCTGTGCTGGAGCCAGATCGGCGATCCGGAGGCCGTGCCGGCATGATCGTGTGGAACGGGATTCATTTTCCGAACGGTGAACTCCACCTGCAGGAGTGGATGAGCAAGGTGGACCGCCGCGACGACCTGGGACGCCTGACTTACCAGGCGCACAAGCTCGACGCCGCCATGGCGCACGTCCGAAAACGCCGTGTCGCGGTCGATGTGGGCGCCCACGTCGGGCTCTGGAGCATGCAGCTCGTGCGGATGTTCGGATTCGTTCACGCCTTCGAGCCCATGTCCGAGCACCGGGCCTGCTTCGAGCGGAACGTCGTCCCCGGCGTCGGGCGCGTGACGCTTTATCCGTTCGCGCTTGGAGCCGCGCCCGGAAAGGTGCAACTCGCGAGGTGGTCGCCGGACTCCTCCGGCGACACCGGCGTGGACCCGGAGGCCGAGCAAGGGAGCAAGCGCACCCGCCCGGCCGAAGCGATCCGGGAAGATGCGGACCTCCGCACGATCGACAGCTTCGGTCTGGAGGACGTGGACTTCATCAAGATCGACTGCGAGGGCTACGAGCTCTTCGTCCTGCAGGGCGCCGTCGAGACGCTCCGCCGGTGCCGTCCCTGCATCATCGTCGAGCAAAAGCCCGAGACTGGGATGCAGAAGCGCTACGGCGTCAAGCCGGGGGCGGCGGTGGACTTCCTGAAGGGCCTGGGCGCGAAGGTCCGCGCCGGGATCCAGGGCGACTTCGTCATGAGTTGGGGCTGAGAATGGGATGCGGTGACGAGCTGATGGCGATGGGCCAGGCCGAGACCCTCTGGAGGGCTACCGGCCGACGCGTAGTCATCGTTGGGCAGGATGGCGCGCCCCGATGGTCGGACCTGTGGCGCGGACACCCCGGGATCGCCGGCCGGGCCGAGGCCGGTTCGTCCCAGATCGTCCGACTCGTCAACGGGCCGGGTGCGAGGCCCTACCTCCGAGACTGGCGGACCTGGGGCGGACAGCCGCAGGCGACGTTCACGGCCTGGCGCGCGGCTGACCATCTCGGCACGATGCCGCTCAGCGTGTCGGAAGCCGCCAACGCGGCCCGGCTGGCCGCCGGCCTTGACCGGTTCGTGATCATCGAGCCCCACTTCGGCCGGACGTCGAGCCCCAACAAGGGCTGGGGCTTGGAGCGCTACCAGGCGCTCGTGGACGCGATGCCAGGCGTCTGCTTCGTGCAGGTCGGGCCGGCCGGGACCCCGGTGCTCCGCGGGACGTCCGGGCTGATCGAGACGCCCAGCTTCCGGGATGCGTGTGCCGTCATGGCTCGCGCGGCGGCCTACATCGGACCGGAAGGCGGCCTCCACCACGCCGCGGCGGTCTTCCGGCGGCCGGCGGTGGTCCTGTTCGGCGGCTTCACGTCGCCGCTCAACACCGGCTACCCGTTCCAGGTGAACCTTTACCAAACCGGCCCGGAGTCGCCGTGCGGCCGGTACGCGCCGTGCGGCCACTGCGCGGCGGCGATGGCCGAGATCAGCGTGCCGATGGTCGTCGCGGCCCTGGCCGGCGTTCTCGAGAGGCAGGAGGCCCGCTGTGGAAGGTGAGCTCGAACTCGTGACGGACGGCGCGGCCGAGCCGGTTTCGACGGCCGACCTCAAGGCGCACATGAAGGTGGACGGCTCGACCGAGGACGCCTACATCGCCGGTCTCGAGAAGGCCGCGCGCAGACTCGTAGAGCGCCTGACCGGAAAGCGCCTCATCAAACAGACGTGGGCCTACTGGCTGCACGCTTTCCCGGCCTGCGGCGAAATCGTGCTCCCGATCGGCCCGGTCTCGGCCGTGACGGGGGTATCCACCTTCGACGCGGCGAACACCGAGGCGTCCTTCAGCGCCACGAACTACTTCGTGGACGTGAAGTCCCAGCGCGCCCGGGTCCTGCTGAAGGCCGGCGCGTCATGGCCGTGCCCGGCGGACGGTCTGCGGGTCGCCAACGGCGTGAAGGTCGCGTTCGAGGTGGGCTACGGCACCGCGGGGACATCGGTGCCGGCGGAATTGATCCACGCGGTCAAGCTGCTCGTCGCGGAGTGGTACGCGAAGCGCGAGGCCTCGGCGGAGGCCAGCTTCAATCAGATCCCGTTCGGCATCCGGGCGCTGATCGCGCCCTACCGCACCTGGGGGACGGTCCTCTGATGATCGAAGCCGGCCGACTGAACCGCCGCCTCATCTTGGAGCGCCCGAATAATTCAGCGGGAGCCGCCGGCGCGGTCGTGGAGGGCTGGACGACGGTCGATACGGTTTGGGGCGAGCTCCGGGCGACCGGCGGGCGCGAAGCGTACACCTCCGGGAAGATGTCGGACGAGGTCACGCACCGGGCGCGCATCCGATTCCGGACAGACGTCAAGAACGACTGGCGCGTCCGCCTGCAGGACACCGCCACGAGCCCACCGGTGGAGAGGAAGTTCCGAGTGGTCGCGGTGATGAACCCGGACGACGGTCGCGAGCAGCTTCACCTGATGCTGAAGGAGTTTCCGGTGGGGGGCGGTGCCTAGCTTCAAGCTCGAGGGGCGGGCCGAGGTCCTGCAGGCGCTCCGGAAGCTCGGCGACCGCGCGCCGGCGATGGCCGTAGCGGCCGTGAAGAAAGCCGCGCCCATCTTCTCGGATGAGATTCGGCGGCGGGCCCCGGTCCGGACGGGCCTGCTGAAGGCGAACATCTCGGAGAAGGTCACCTCCACCCGCAAGGTGGTCATCGCCAGATCGGGCCCGCTCAAGGGCATTCCGGACGGTCGCGCCGTCTTCACCGAGTACGGCTTCCTGCACAACCGGACGGGAAAGCGGATACCGCCGCGGCCGTTCATGCGGCCCGCCTTCGAGTCGAAGAAGGGCGAGGTCGAGGCGTCCGTGGTCGAGACGCTTTCAGAGGAGATCGCGAGGACGGCCCGTGCCAGCGCCTAAGACCGTAGACGACGCGCTCCATGCGAAGCTGACGGCCGCAACCGGCGTCTCGAGCATCGTCAGCACGCGGATCCACCCGGACCGGGCGCCCGATGGCGTCGCGGCGCCATACATCGTTTTTCAGTTGATCTACGCCGATCAGGATCAGACCCTCGCGGGAGCCGCCGGCCTGGCCGAGCACCTGTTCCAGATCGACTGCTACGCGAAGGACGCGGCGAAGGCCAAGGAACTGGCCCAGCGCGTCGTGCTGGCGCTCCATGGCTTCCAGGGAAGCGCCGGCAGCGTGACGATCCGCGCCCTGCGGGCGAACCTCGGGCCGAGCTTCTTCTTCGAAGAGACCAAGATGTACCAGCGCGTCGTCGAGGCGCGCTTCACGATCGAGGGGCCGCTGTCATGAGCCCACAACCAGGAGGCATACGATGACGATGTACGCAGCGAAGGGATCGAAGTTCAAGCGCAGCAACAATGCGAGCCCCGAGACGTTCTCCGACGTCGCGCAGGTCCGCTCCATCGAGGGCCCCGGCATGAAGCAGGAGGCGGTGGACCTGTCCCACCACGGCTCCGCGGCCCGCGAGTACGGCGCCGGCCTCGTGGACAGCGGGGAAGTCTCCCTGGTGCTCCTGTTCGACCCGGGCGACGGCACCCACGACGCCAACTCCGGCCTCATCGCGGACCTGACGGTCGGCGGCACCGGGCGCTACCAGATCGAGTTCCCGGACGGGTCCACCGCGACCTTCACGGCGCTCGTGACGGAGTGCGCGCCCTCCGCGCCGCACGACGGCGCCCTGACGGCGAACGTCTCGCTCAAGGTCAGCGGCTCGGTCACCTGGGCCTGAGATGGGCGATCCGAAGCGCCTCAGCAAGACGGACATCCTGCAGGCCGACGACCTGGAAAAGCGCGACATCCACGTCCCCGAGTGGGGCGGGATCGTCACCATCCGGGCGTTGACCGGCAAGGAGCGCGACGAGTTCGAAGCCAGCGTGATGGTCCGGACGGGGAAGGAGTTGACGGTCAACCCGCGCCGGCTCCGCGCGAAGCTCGTCGCCGCCTCGATGATCGGAGAGGACGGCAAGCGCCTGTTCTCCGACAAAGAGGTCGATGACCTGGCCGCGAAGTCCTCGGCGGCTCTCGATCGCGTCTTCCGCGCCGCCCAGGAGCTCTCGGGCATCGGCGAGAAGGAGATCGAGCGCATCGAAGAGGATTTAGAGGAAACCCCGGCCGCCTAACGCGGTTCCGCCTGGCGCTCGCGCTGGGCACGACGGTCGGGGAACTCCTGGGCAGGATCACCTCCCGGGAGTTGGCGGAGTGGGAAGCCTTCGGACGCATCGAGCCGTTCGGCGAGCGGGTGATGCACCTGATGCTCGCGCAGCTGACGGCGGTCGTCGCGAACGCGAACCGGGGCAAGGAGGGAAGGAGATCAAGGCGGCGGACCTCCTCCCGCGATTCGATAAGGGAGAAGACCCATCGTGGGAAGACGTGAAGGAGCGGTTCAAGGCGGCCTCGGAGGAACCACGTGGCGGTAAACGTCGGGACCCTCCGTCTAAATCTGGCCGTCGATCTGAAGGCGTTCGACAGCGGCCTCCGAGCCGCTGAGCGATCGCTGGACAAGACCGCCAAGCAGTTCAACACGATCGGCTCCGCCCTGTCGAAGACCATCACCCTGCCCGTCCTCGGCGCCGCCGCCGCGGTGGCCAAGCTCGGCTCGGACTTCGAGAGCCAGATGCACAAGATCGAGGGGCTCCTCGGGGCGAGCAGCGGGGAAGTCGCCGGCTTCAGCAAGGCCATCCTCGAGATGGCAGGACCTACCGCCAGGGCGCCCAAGGAGCTCGCGGCCGCCATGGACAAGATCGTGGACGCCGGCTTCAAGGGCGCCCAGGCGGTGGACATCCTCCGAGCCTCCGCGAAAGCGGCCGCCGCGGGCCTGGGGGAGACCTCCCGGATCGCCGATACCGTCACGGTGGCGCTCAACGCCTACGCGCGGGAGCATCTCTCGGCGGCCCAGGCGACCTCTATCCTCATCGCGGCCGCCCGGGAGGGTCGCGGGTCGCTGGAGGAGCTCCAGCCGGCGTTCAACAAGGTCGGTCCGGTCGCCGCCCAGTTGGGGGTCCGGTTCAACGAGGTGGCGGCCTCCATCGCCGTGATGACGAACGCCGGCCTGGAGGCGGGGGAGGCGGCCTCAACCCTCCAGCGCGTCCTTTCCGTCATCCTGCGGCCCTCGGCGGACGCCCAGCGCGCCCTCCGGGAGATGGGACTCAGCGCCGACGGACTCCGCCGGCAGATCGCGGACAAGGGCCTCCTGAGCGCCCTCCAGACGCTCGAGGGAGCCTTCAAGGGGGACGAGGCGGCCATCGCGCAGGTCTTTCCGGGCATGAAGGCCCTCGGAGGCACGATCTCGTTGCTCGGCCAGGACGCCAACAAGGCCCGGGCGGTCTTCCAGACGCTCGCGAGCACCGGGGTGGGCGACCTGGACAGGGCATTCTCCACCATCCAGAAGGATGCCGCCTTCAAGTTCCAGCGGGCCCTCGCCGAGATCCAGGCGATCGGCATCGAGCTCTGGGGCACGCTCCGGAACCTCGCCGTGCCGGCCTTGGACGCCCTCGGGTCCTCGCTCAAGGGCATTCAGACCTGGCTGACCGGCATGGACAGCGACATGCGGAACCTGGTCCTCGTCCTGGCGGTGGTCGGGGCGGCCGCGGGGCCGGCTGCGCTCGGAATGTCGGCCTTCTTCAAGGCGCTTTCCGGCGGGTTCGCCATCCTGCGGGCGATGACGGCCCTCATCTTCGGCCTGACGCTCCCGGTCCTGCAGGCCGTGGCCGTGACCGCGGTCTTCGCCGCCGCCGCGATCTTCGTCTACAACCGCTGGCGCGCGATGGCGGAAGGCCTGCAGATCATCTGGGAGGCCATCGCGGACTCCTGCCGCGAGGTGTTCCAGATCAAGGTCTTCGCCATCATCAAGTGGTCGCTCGAGCGCCTCGGCGACCTCCTGCGCAAGTTCGGAGTCACGGTCGGAGCCCTCGTCGTCCCCGCCCTCGACTTCGCCGGAGGCGAGGTGAAGGACTTCGCGGCGAACCTCAAGAAGGACTTCGGCGACAGCGCCGACGCGGCCGTCCGCTCGATGGCCGAGATGGCGACGAAGCTCCTGCAGTCGCTCAAGGTGGCCGTGCCGGAGATGAACGTTCAGACGGAGGCCGCTGCCCGGGGCATCCAGAACATGGGGCGCGAGACCGCCAAGGTCGCGGAGACGGTGCCCAGCCTCTGGCAGCGGATCGCCACCGCCGTCGGCCAGTCGGCGGAAGCGATGGCCGCCGACATGAAGAAGGCCATGAACGGCATCGGGGCCTCGGTGGACGAGACTATGTCCGGGATGCGGCGCCTCCGGGACGAGACGATGTCGAGCCTCGGAAGCATGACGGGCCAGCTCGTGAGGGGAGAGATCAGCTTCGCGCACTTCGTCGAGAACGTGGTCGCCGGCATCACGATGATGATCGCGAAGATGATCGCATTCCGGGCGCTGGCCCCGGTCTTCGGAGGCCCCTTCGCCGGATCCTTCCTGGGCGGCTTCGCGACCGGCGGCTTCATCAGCCCCGGCGACTTCGGCTTGGTCGGAGAGCGCGGCCCCGAGTTCATCAGCGGCGGCCGGAGCGGCGTGACGGTGACGCCCATCAGCACCACGGCATCGGGCGGCGGACGGCAGGGCTCCTCCATGTCCTTCGTGAACAGCTTCAGCGGGATGGACTTCGGCGACGAGACCCACGCCCGCCGGATCGCCCGCATGATCCTGCGCCAGGTGCGCGACGGCGCGCCCGAAGGGCTGGACCTGGCCGCGGCCGTGGCGACCCGCTCGGAGCAGCGCAAGCGGAGGGCGTTCTGAACCTCCAGGCGAAGGCCCCTCCCATTTTCGCGAACGGGACCTTCCTGACCCGCTTCGCCGATGACGCGGACGACCTCATCCTCTCCCACGCCACCTCGCTCAGGCACCGCCTCTACGACATGAGCCGCCGAAGCTACATCACCTTCGCGGGTTCGGAGGCCGAGGGAATCTCCATCCTGGCCGGCATCTATGACGAGGGCGGACGCCTGGCAAGGGAGATCGACCTGATCGCCATCCAGAACCACAACCTGGCCGACCTGACGGTGGACGGCTCCGAGGACAACGGCTCGACCTTCACCGAGATGGCGAGCGAGTCCGCGCTGACGGAAGCGGACACGATCATCGCGCTCAGCAGCCCCATCGCGGCGGACAAAGTCCGGCTCACGGCCTCGGAGACCCAGGACTCAGGCGAGGCGAAGCAAATCGGAACACTGATCCTTGGGAGCGAGCTTCTCCAGCCGAGGGTCGGCCTGGCATCGTTCGACCCCATCGCGAACAGCGGCGTCATCGAGGACCGGATGGGCGACGGAACGCCGCGGCGGGCCTACGTCTACAACGCCGACGCCTCCTACATCCTCACCGATTACGAGATCGGCTTCCGTGGTCTGACGGACGACGAGGTGGACGAGTTCGAGGACAAGCTCCTGCATGCCGGCGAGCCGTTCCTCTTCATCCCGTTCCCGGCCGAGCGTCCGAACATCATCGCCCGCGTCGAGGTAGTCGCGTCCTCCTGGTCGCGCCGGTACCTCAGCCTGAACCGGGGGGCCGGCCTGGCCCTGGACTTCACCCTTCGCGATATGGGCGGCGCGTGATCGAAGTCTCCGACGCCTTCAAGGCGGCGTGGGCCTCGAAGACCTGGAAGTCCTACCGCCGAGACGTCCGGATCCGCAGGCGCTACTGGAATGGTTCGGACTTCGTCCTCGAGGATGAGTTCACGACGCTCCGCCCGGCCGACGTCAAGCGGGTCTCACCCATCATCCAGGCCGTAGACTCCGAGTTCCAATCCATCTTCCTGATCTCGGAGTTCACCATCGAGGTGGCCTCGCCGAACGGTGAATGGATGGTCAGCACCGGCAGCCCTTCGTTCTTCGCGATCGACGATACCGCGGCCGCCGGATACGAGCCCGTCAGCAGCGAGGTCGCGGTGGATGTGACGCTCGAGCTCGCGGACGGGAGCGAGGAGCCCGCGACGATCTTCACGGGGGTGCTCCGGAAGGCCCCGGCGATGAACTCGAACGACCTCACGGCGACGCTCGTCGTCGCCAGTCGGGCGCTCCTGCTGGAAAGGTCCGACGCGGAGAACATCTTCGACGCGGTCACGCTGGAGGACTGCGTGCCGCCGACCGGCGACGATTCGAACATGGACTTCGCGACGACCTCGAAGGGAGTCGCGGCGATCGAGGACTTCCAGGTGAACGGCGACAGCGTCCCGCAGGGCCGCGATGACGCCCTCCTGCAGTACACCTCGAGGGACGTCGGCGAGGACATTCCTGCCACCATCTCCACGACCCAGCCTCCGGAGGTCGGCCAGACGGCCAAGTGGTCCGGGCGACTGTGGAAGCAGGACATCAAGGTCGAGGACTTCGTCGAGGCGGTCCTGGACGAGGCCGGCATCGTGGAGCGCTCGATCTCGCCCGTCTCGTACCCCATCCCGCTCTCGGCCTACAAGCGCGTGGACAGCCAGGTGGAGTGGGAGGCTGGCACCACGCAGACGCTCCTCGACACCACGACCGAGCCCGGTTCGATCATGAACCGATGGCGGCTGCTGGACCCCTTCACGACGTCGGTGTACCAGGCCTGGCAGTTCATCAACCTCGCCGGGCGGTGGAGCGTGAGCGGGGGGCGGCTGAAGTCCGCGGCCGGGGCCGGAGGAAGCGGCGGCCCGCTGGCGATGTTCCCGTTCACTAAGAACACCGGCACCTGGAGCTTCAAGTGCGAGATCACGGCGGCCGGCCTGACCGTGGTCTGCTTCTTCCTCGAGAGCAGCAACGCAACGGACGGATTCGGAAACCCCACCGGCCAGGGCTATATCCTTGCCGTCTCGCGCGGCTCGAGCCCGACGCCGGACACGGTGACCCTTTACCGGCACAACGGGAACTGGGCGATCGGGGCGAACAGGACGACCATCCTGACCGTGGCAGTCGCGACCTCCGGAGACAATCGGTGGTCCGTGACGCGGGACGAGAACGGTTCATTCGAGGTGTTCAAGAACGGCGTCTCGATCGGTACGGTCGATGACCCGACCTATTCCACGGCGGCCTATTTCGGATGGGAGACCGGCGTCGCCGCGGACGTCTACTTCGACGACCTCTTCTGGAGTCCGCTCCTGATCGGCGACGAGACGCCCGACATCTCGGACTCGGTCTGGGAGGGCATCTTCGACCTCCTCGAGGCTCCGCCCTCGCTCCTGGCCCTGGATCGCCTGCAGGAGTTGAACGGCGGCGCGACGACGTTCAAGACCGCCGGCGCGGACGAGGATCCGATGAGCCCCGGGAACCCCGGGACCTTCGACGCCCTGGTGGAGGTGGAAGCTGTCACGCGCCAGATGCTCTCGACCGCGAAGCGGTTCCTCAAGGTCCAGGCGACCATGACCCCGAAGGCGCCGTCGAGCCCAGACGAGCCGACCATACTGCGCCTGCTCCAGGCGAACTACAGCACGCAGGACCTCTTCATCACCGTGGCGAACCTCTCGGGCCTGGACGGGTGGGCGGCGCTCGAGCGCTACGTCGCGCCCACGGGGTACGCGATGGGCTTCAAGGCCGACGGCACCTTCTTCCTGCGATCCAAGACGGCACCGGAGGCCGCGGCCGCCGACCTCACCCAGGAGAACTGCCTGATTGAGCTCTTGGAGTTCGACCCGGGCGACGACCGCATCAAGAACGTGGGCCGCGTCCGCTACAACGGCTACGTGGCGGAGTTCGATGGCGCCGACGCTGGCGAAGCGGAGCCGACGAGCGAGCAGCGCTTCGGGCGCATCGCGGGCAATGAAACCCTGGACGACGTCTTATACGCGAACGACGTCAGCCTGGGCGAGGCCCGAGCGGCCGCGATCTACTACGCCGGCTACCGGCGGGCCAGGCGCTGGCGCTTCCGATGCTGGCTCGTTCCGTGGCTCGAGCTCCTAGACCGCGTGAACGTGACGTTCCTCCGAGATCGGTACGCGGCATCCCCCGTCTTCGGCGACAAGCTCATGGACAGCGAGCCGCGCCGGAGGATGGCGGTCTGGGGCGCGCCCGACTCGCCGGTCTTCGTGAGCGGACAGCTTTGCACGGTCCTGGGTTGGACCCCGGACGTGGACCAACTCGGCCAGGGGATTCTCTATGTGGAGGAAGTTCTCGATGATTAAGCTCCTGCTCCTGCTGGCGGCCATGCTCCCGGCGCAGGCCGATACCGGGTGTTCGAACACGACGGGGTCCCTCATCTTGAAGAAGCCGCGGATCGGCATCACGCCGCTCTCCGACGCCATGCGATGCATCAACGACGACCTCGACTCCCTGTCGTCCTACGTCGCGCTCGACTCCGCGACGGCCCACCTGGCCTCGACCCAGACGTTCTCCGGCCGGAACAAGTTCACGGACATCGCGCTCTTCACCGGCGGCGCCCCGTTCAACGGCGAGACGGCCGGCGTGGGCCTCTACTACGCCTCCAGCATCGGCCACGTCTCGAACTGGACGACCGTCAGCGGGGGCATCGGGGTCCTCGGCGAAATGGACTTCCACGCCTCGCCCGCCGTGTTCGACGCCACAGTCCAGGCGACCCTCTTCTCCGGCTCCGGAGCGAGCCTGACCAATCTGCCGTGGTCGAGCTTGACGGGCTTTCCGTCCGGGTGTTCCCCGGGATCCTTCGTGACGACCGTCGGCGGAACACTCACCTGCGGGACCCCCACCTCCTACCCTCTCGTCCTCTCGGTCGCATCGAACACCTTGAACGGCTACATCCTGTCGAGCACCCAGGTCGTGACTGGATCGGTCACGGTTCAGGGTAGGTTCCAGGCGGACTCCCTAATCTATACGAACGGCACATCGGTCGGCATCGGCTCGTCTAGCCCCTCCGGGAGCTATGCGCTCGACGTGGTGGGGAACGTCAGACTGTCTGGGAACCTCGCGGCCAGCGGCGGGAGCAGCATCATCTCGGCCGCGAACTTCCTCGGCACCGGGAACGGAGGCGTGGACCTCCGCTTCCAGCCCAACGGTGGTCAGACGAACTTCTTCAACGGCGACGGCGCGGCGGTGGTATCCATCACGGGTTCGGTATTGGACGGAAAGATGGGCATCGGCACGACGTCCCCGGCCACCTATTTGAACGTGAAGCAGATCGCGGCCGGGACCGACGTCCTGCGGCTGGACAGGGTCGCCAGCGCCACGGGGAACCCACTCGTGCTCTACAGCAGCGGTGGCTATTACCTCGGCGGCTTCACCTGGGACGAGAGCGACAACCTGGCCCGCCTGAAGCTGATCAACCCCGCGGACACGAGCCAGTTCCACACGGCCTCGTACGCTAACTTCATCTTCGGGAATGGCGGCATCAGCGCGTCCCTCTCGTATAACTCGGCCGGGTTTTCATTCAGCTCCGGCTCATCGACGAGGACGGTCTCATTCGTCACGGGCTCGACGGGCCTGATCCATCTCAACAAGCGAACCAGCTTGGGCGGATCGACGAACCCGAGCTTGGCGGCTGCTGAGATCTATGCCGTCTCAGGCGACTCCGTCGCTCTTCAGGTGTCATCCGCCGGATTCAAGGCCATGGAATTGACCTCAACGGGCAACCTGGCGATCGGCGGAACCATGTCTGGGTCGTCGATTTCCGGAGGTACTTTCGGGGCCGTGAACGGATCGGCCCTGACGAGTATCACTGCCGCGAATCTGAGCGCCGGCAGCCTGCCCAGCGGCGTGATCGCATCATCTCTCGCCGCGATCACGACGGCAGGCACCTACGGCAGTGCGACCGTTATCCCGACCTTTAACCTGCGCGCGGACGGAAGGATCACGTTCGCCTCGAGCAATACCGTAACGGCTGGGGTCTCATATCCTCTAGACCTCGCGACCTCCTCAAACGTCGCGACAACCCTGCCGATGGATCACGGTGGAACCGGAACGACGTCGCTCACGAACAAGTCTGTGATCTTCTCGAACGGCTCCTCGCTGACACACGACCCGAGCTATTTCGCGTACGAACGCGGGTCAAAAGCAGCTTCGCTATCTCTTGGTACCGGCTCTCCATATACGGATTACACGGTGCTCACGATGCAGGGTCTGAACAACGCTGGCAACAACGGCATGATCTTCATGGGTCCGACCGGCCTGCTTCTTATGGGCCTCTACATGCAAGAGGGATCGGGCAACGAAACCGGGAACCACGGCGAAGACGGTGGCGCGGTCTTCTATATCAAGCAGCAGTGGAACAACTCTGGCGTGCAGGACACTCGGACGGTGTTCTCGATCGACACCCGAGGAGACCGAACCTACATCCTGACCGGCGGAGCGCTCTGCCTCTCGCCGACGAATCACGTCCTGTCGAAATGCACCTCGGCCGTGGATTCGTCAGGAAACTGCACCTGCCCCGAGCCGGCAGGCTACTAAGGAGAATCGCATGAAGAAGACTCTGGCGGTCTCATCGTTGCTGGCGATCTACCTGCTGTTTAGGAACTCGGACGGCACGCTGCAGGGGATCATCAATGCCCCGTCTGCGCCTCCGGTCCCGAGCGCGTGGACCGCCGTCCCGATCAACTCGACGGCGACGGTGAAGACGATCATGGGCCGGCTCGCAAGCGGCGGGAACATCACTCTCGTCAATGGCGTCGTGACCGAGACGAAATCGGTCGTCGTCATGCAGACCCAGACGCAAAGCAGCAGCCCATCCGACCTGAAATAGGGGGCCGATATGTCCCAAGTGATGGCGCTGCTGCCGTACCTCGGCCTGGGCACGATCGTGGCCAGCATCTCGAGCGTCTGGACGCGGCGGCGGCTCGCCAAGGTGGACACCGAGGCCCAGGCCGAGCGTGCCCCAATGGCGGCGATGCAGGCGATGGTCCAGCAAGCGATCGCGAGCGCCTCGGCCGCCAATGCCCAGGTGAAGACGCTGATGGAGAACCACCTGGCCCACGACCGCGAGGACCGCGACCGGCTGATCGAGGTCCTCACCCGCCAGACCGCGGCCATGGAGCAGATGGCCAAGGACCTGATGGAGCACCGGACGGAGGAACGCCAGCGTTCCGAAGCGTTCCATCTGCGCTTGAACGCCATCGAAGGGAGCCTCGGCCGGGTAGAGGGCCAGACGCGGTGACGAAATCCTGGTGGGACGAGCTTCTCGACTTCCTGGCTGGCCTCTGGGCCCAGCCGGCGGGGGCGCCGGCCGAGGCGTCTGCAGGCGTGGCCGTGCCGATCTGCGCCACCGGGTACGATCGGGACGCGGAAGAGGCTGGCAAGAGGGTCGCCATCGTCGCCTTCTGCGAAGAGCAGCTGGGCAAGCCCTACCTCTTCGGCACCGAGTGCGATCCGGCGGGGCCGGCCTGCGACACCTGGGACTGCAGCGAGCTCACCGAGAACGCCTACGACCGCGCCGGGGTCCGCCTTCCGGATGGGAGCGGCGCCCAGCGCGCCTTCTGCCGGCGGGTACTCGAGCCCAAGGCCGGCGACCTGGGGTTCCTGGACCCGAACGCTCACGGCGTCGGGCACGTCGAACTCTACGACGGCGCCGGGTCCACCATCGGCGCGGAGGGCGTGAAGGCGAAGGCCGTCCGCAGGATCCCGAGGACCTGGATCGAGACCCATCCGCGGTTCGCCGGCTGGTACCGGCATCCGAACTTCGCGCTCCCCCTGGAGGAGCGCGCGTGAGCCTTTGGCAGGTGGTCTGGATCGGCTACTCCTGCGCCTGGCCCCTCAAGGCGCTTCCCGACCGGTTGAAGCCGCTCCTCTGCAGCGCCGGCCCCGATCAGCGCATCTATGAGATGCGCCAGGCGGCCGACGCCAAGGTCCGCGAGCTCGGCCCGGGGCCCTCCCCGCGCCTGTTCGAAGTGACGCCGCTCGGAACGACGCTGGAGAAGAAGGTTCACTGGCGCTTCCTGGCGGACATCGAGCCATAACCGGAGGCTGACATGGACTGGATGAACCCCAAGGCCTGGGCGAAGGCGCTCCTGCGCCGCGCCGCCCTGATGCTCCTGAACCACGAGCTCGACTCGCTCGCGCTCGATGCGAAGGCCGCGATCGCCAAGAGCGGCCCGGGCGCCCTCGTCGGTCTCGGCGACAAGGCCCAGGAGCGGATCATCGGCGGCCTGAACTGGCTGGGCGCCAAGGTCCCGTTCGTGAAGGGCTTCACGGACGACTGGGCCAAGGCCGTGCAGGACGAGGGCGACAAGCTCGAGGAGCGCGCCGCGAAGTACGTCCTGGACGAGGGCCCGGTGGGCGTGGATCACGCCGTGGCCGCGGCGAAGGCGCTTCTCGCCTCCCGGCTCGGGGCCGCCTGATCGGCTGATGCTCCGCCGCTGGCGGGCGAGGAAGGGAGACGCATCGAGGCCCTTCCGACCGAGGCTGAAGCCGCTCCCGGTCGGATGGACGGTGGCCTGGGACCTCATCCGCCAGACCTTCCGCCGGATCCGCGACGTTCGAGAGAGGAAGCCCTAGCGGTGGCCAGGCGGCCGCGGGGCGCCATGCACCCGGCCTACAGGAAAGCCGTCTCCGGCTTCGCCCTCTGCTATCTGGTGATCCGGCTCGAGCGGCACGATCCAGGGAAGTACTGGCGGGCCTTCGCGGCCTTCATGCGCCACGGCGGGCCCTGGAGGACGGGGGAGTCCTGGCCGCGGTACATTAATAGTTAATAGTCGCGCGCGCGATTGACGTGCCTCAGCCCGCGGACCTCGGAGAAGAAACGCCGCCAGCGCCGACGTTCCTCGCGCGGCATATAAGATAAGAAGAGAGTAAGATAAGACAAGTACCCCCTACCCCCTGACCGCGCCGGAAGATCAGTACCCAGGAGGAGGCTGGGAGAGCCTCTGGATCTCGTCCAACTGATCCCGCTTCGCGTTCGCGACCGAGCCCGTCAGATCGGCGAACCGGACGATGAGTAGGCCGCTCCCCGCGGCCGCGGCGAGCAGCCCGTCCCCGCTCCGAGCCGCGCTGGCCGTGCCCACGACGAGCGCGGCCGTGATCGCCAAGTAGAACGCCCCGGTGCCTGTCGCGTCCTGGTAGAACCACCCGCCGCCCGGCATGAAGATGCCGTACGCGAGAGCCATCGTGGGATCGGGCTGGGCCTTGAAGACGTCGAGGTCGAGCTTGCCGGCGGCGGAGCACGGCGCCGCGGCCAGCGTTGCCGCGATGACTCCCGCGATCAGTCGGCCAGCCGCCCTCGAGGCCATTCGATCTCCTTACCCCTTCGCATGTGGAAGCCGCTTCCCGAGCAACTTCTCTACGGCCTCGGTCAGCGCTTCAACCTTCTCGCGGAGCTCCGCCAACCCTTCGTCAAGGATTTCTATACGCGGATCGGGTTCGCCGAGCAACTGCTCGCCGCCCTTGATGTCGCGGTAGTGCTGCGCGAGCCCGGCCGGATTGTGGCGCGGATGCGGAGCATTCGGATCAGCGCGCCAGCCTGTTCCACCGAATAGCTTGTCCAGCTTCGGGACGTACTGCGGCGGGATGCGGTCGAGCTTCTCGAATCGCGTCACTACGCTGGGGTGCACGCGGAGGGCGTTGGCGACCTCGTACTGCTTCAAGTGGCGGAGCTCTCGCGCTGCCTTCGCGGCACGCCCCGGCACGACGGGGCTGAACGGTTTCATCTTCGAGCGAGCCTCACGCGGCCTGCACGTCGGCTTGACATGCTGGCAGATTTCTGGCAATATATTGCCAGGACCCTATGAAACCCTCCGCGATCCGCCAGGCCCACACCTGGGCATCCCCGACGAGAAACCGATTCGGCCTTGGCCTGCTACTCGGCGAGCCGGCCAAGACCAAAGCGCCAGCGAAAGCAAAAATCCTGCGGAGGGTTTCGCAAGTAGCTGGCGCCTCCATTTTAGCCCTCCCTCACACCACCTTCAAGCCGGAAGTTTTCCCCGCGACGAGGGGAGAACTTGCCCCTGCCCGAGGGGGAACTTTCCCATGGCTCTGAAGGGCGCCGACTTCATCAAGGACGCGATCATCGCGCGATACGGCGGCGAGGTCAAAGACGCCATCGCGAAGTTCTGCGTCGAGTACCCCGAGTTCGAACCCCAGCAGATGCGCGACCTCTTCAAAGGGCGGAGCCGCCCGATCGGCGACTTCATGCTCGCGCTAGGGCGCGCGCTCGGCTTTCCGCACATGCCGCCCGAGTGGTGGGGCTGGGGCGACAAGAAGAAGCCAGCCCCGCGTTCTGGAGGGAAATCATGACGACCAAGTCGAAGCACACGCCGGGGCCGTGGAGCATTGCAGAAGGCTGGAGAATCTCTCCCAAGGACCTGCCGGTGATCGGCATCACCTCCGGGAGCCTCAAGGGCGACGATGGAAAGGGCATCGCGTGGATCGCATGCCACGGTCTCGACGCCGAACAGAACGCCCGCCTCATCGCCACTTCGCCGGACCTGTTCGAGTTCGTCAAGGAGATTGCGGATGAGCCCTGCTACGAGCAACCTGGCGAGTTCCCGGAGCCGGGCGAGTCCGGGATCGCGCCGTGCCGGTCGTGCCAAGCGCGCGCGCTCATCGCGAAGACAGAGCCTGAGCCGAGGAAGGCGGAGAAGGTGCCGCCCTGCGGCCTGCGGCACTGCAAGTGCGGCAAGACCAAGGCGCACAAGCCCTCGGAGAAGGACCTCGAGAACGCCCGCGAGATCGGCCAGGCGCAGCGCGAGGCGCGCCGGCGGGACGGCGCGGGAGAATGACCGTGGCCACCGAGATCGTGACGGTTTGCTACGTCTGCCACCCGAAGCGGCGCACCGGCAACGTATCGCACGGCCTCTGCAGGAAGCATTACCTCACGGAATCCGAGCGGTACAAGATCATAACCCCGGCCGAGAAACAGGAGCTCGAAGACCTCCGAAAGCGCTGACGTCCAGGCCTCGACACCACGATTCGCTCCCATGACCCCGCCCCGAAAGCCCACCTTTGCCGCTCGAACCACGACCCAGGAGGGAGCGTCCGCGTGACGCTCTGCGACCCCGATGAACTTAAAGACGAAGCCAGGAAGGAAGCCGCGGCGAAAGCGCTCCGGAGGGGCCGCGAGAAAGCGAACCGGCGACGGCGCGAAGGCCCGCCGGGCGACCCGCCGGAACCGGAGCCGTGCGAGACCTGCGGCTCCCAGGACTGCGCGGGCGATGGCGACTGCCCGCTGGCGCCCCAGAAGTGCCCCGAGTGCGATCGCGAAGGATGCGACGGCACCGGAGACTGCCCCGGCTACTACGTCCGTTGACGCGGTCGGCGGCACCACGAACGACGACTGATCCAGGAGAGAGACCATGTCCGAGGAACGAGCCGAGCAGCTTCGAAAGCAGATGGAGCAGATGCAGAGGGAACTGGAGATGATGCAGGGCGGCGGGTCGGGCGGCGCCGGCGAGGGCCCCGCGTGGCTCGGCGCTCCGCGCGCCGGGAACGGAAGCTCGAAGATGATCGGCTGGAGCGTCCCGATTGAGATCCCGGTCGAGGGCCGCTTCGGCCCGTGCCTGGTCACGGTGGACCTTTCCTTCACGATGGAATCCTGGAACGACGCGCCCAGCGTGATCCAGAACCTGATGCGCCAAGGCATGAAGGTCCGGAACTTCCAGCCTCGCCAGGACGGCGGCGGCAATGGCGGCGGCAACGGTGGCGGTGGCGGGGGCTGGGGCAACCGCGGCGGCGGTGGAGGGAACTGGGGCGGGAACCGCGGCGGCTGGGGCAACCGGGGAGGCGGCGGGAATTGGGGCGGGAACGGTGGCGGATGGGGCGGCAACCGGTACTGAGATGCCAGCGATTGACCCGAAGCCGAGCATCCTCGCGCCCATCATCGAGAACACGGCGGGCGCGCGACACCTGGTCCTCGACATCGAGACCCGAAAGGCCCCGAAGGAGCAGATCGAGCTCTCACAGCGCTTCTGGAAGCCGCCGTCGAACGTCAAGGACCCGAAGAAGCTCGCGGCCCGGAAGAAGCAGGGCCTGGCCAAGCTCGAAGAGGAGGCGGCGCTCTTGGACGGCGCGCCGATCGGGTGCATCGCGTTTAAGACGGAGTCCGAGGGCGCGATCTTCTACTGGGGAAAGCCCAAGACGGCCTTCACCTCCATCCCGAAGGTGCCGGCGAAGGTGTTCGGGTTCGCGGACGAGCGCGAGATGCTGATCGGCATCCGGGAGTGGACGGACGCGCGGGCGATGGCGACGACGATCATCGTCGGGTTCAACATCATCAACTTCGACCTCCCGAAGCTCCGGATCGCCTACTTGCGGAATCGGCTGCGCCTCCCGCTCCTGTTCATGCCCGACGCGCGGGCGGTCGGCGTCGAGGTTTACGACGTGATGCTGAAGCACTGCCGCTTCTTCAGCACGGAGAACGCCGGCGAGCGGTACGTGAAGCTCGAGGAGGTCGTCGCCCGCCTCGGCCTGCCAGAGTACAAGGGCATCGTCACCGGGCGGGAAGTTCCCGACCTCCTGGCGAAGGGCCACATCAAAGAGGTCGCCAGCTACAACTGGCTCGACGTCGCCAGCATCTACTGGGTGTTCCTCGCACAGACGGGCCAGTACGAGGACCAAAAGCAGTGATCCCCTTGGCCGATGGCGCGACCGGGACGCGCTCGATTAGCAGTCCGGCTACGACTGCCGTCGGCCACTCAATCTGAACGGAGACTCGATCATGGACAACACCTTCAACCTGAAGCTGACGAAGCCTGAAATCGACGCGCTCGCAAGGGTGCTGCCGAAGGCCGTGCGCGGATCGAAGCCCATCGAGGGCTCGCCGGAGGCCAACAGCCTCCTGGACAAGGTCATCGACACCTGGAAGGACTCGAACAAGAACTGAAGCCTGTTCAGGCGCGCCGCGTGAACAGGCTTTACGTGAAGTTCCAGACCACCTTCTGGACCCACCCCAAGGCGTTGAATGCCATGCGGATGCTGGGCGTTGACGCGATCCGCTTCGGCGGCATGATGGCCCGCCTCTGGTCCTTCGCCCGCGACAACACCCGGAACGGCGACCTGGCGCCGTGGGGCGAGGCCTACCTCGCGAGCCTCCTGCTTTGGGGCGGATCCCCGGCCGACCTCTTCAAGGCCCTCCGGGAGTGCGGCGTGGACGGCAAGGCGGGCTTCCTGACGGGCATGATGATCCACGACTGGAAGGACGTCACCGAGGAGCCAGGCAAGCGCCGCCGGAACCTGGGCGAGCAGGAGGACCTCCCGCTACCGACCGAGGACCCGACCGACTACGAGGGCATCCGGCAGGCCTGGAACAAGCGCGCGGAGGCGCTCGGCCTGCCCGCCGTCCGCGAGGTCACCCGCTCGCGGAAGGTGAAGATTCGGGCCCGCAACCTGACCGCCGAGACGATCGAGAAGGTCCTCGAGGCCGCGGCCAAGCAGCCCTTCCTCAGCGGGGCGAGCCAGGGCGGCTGGCGGATGGACTTTGACTGGCTGATCCGGAACGACGAGAACGCGACGAAGGTCCTCGAGCTCAAGTACGCCTCCTCCAGGGGAGGCCAGGCGCAGAAGGACGAGTACGCTGGCCTGCGGGGCAAGCCGTCGTGAAGATCGTGGAGAAGGTCCCGCCGAACGCGCCGACGGCCGAGATGGCCGTCCTCGGCTCGATGATGATCGAGAAGAAGGCCTGCGACGCGGCGCTCGCGATCGTCGAGCCCGAATGGTTCTACCACGAGCCCAACCGGATACTGTTCCGGGCGCTGTCGGAACTGCGCGAGGACGGCCGGGGCGTGGACATGGTGATCGCCCTCGAGTACCTGAAGGACCGCGGCCTCCTGGAGAAGGTCGGGGGGGAGTCCCAGCTGGCCGAGATGGTCGCCAAGGTGTCCACCGCGGCCCACGTCATCTACTACTGCGGCATCGTGCGCGAGCGCTGGCTCGATCGCCAGATCCTGGCCAAGGCGACCGAGATCGCCCAGTCCGGCTCGGACGACTGGCCCGCCCTGGCCGAGAAGCTCCGCCGCTACTGCGTCGAGCGGGAGACCTCCGGGAAGGTCGCGGTCCACGCGATCGACAAGGGCATCCACGACTGGATCGACAGCCTCGGCAAGCGCGCCGGCGGGTCCGAGCTCTTCACGAGCGGGTACCCCACGATCGACAACCGCATCGGATTCCTGATGCGCGGGGATTGGCTGACCATCGGCGCCAGGCCCAACCAGGGCAAGACCGTCATGGCGATCGAGGTCGCCCTGCACCTCGCCACGAAGCACAAGCTGCGGGGCATCTTCTTCACCGGCGAGATGAAGTTCCGGGCGATCCTGGAGCGGATGATGTCCAACCGCGCCGAAATCCCGCACAGCCGCATCCGGGTCGGCAAGCTCGACGAGCGGGACTGGCAGAAGCTGACGAACGCCGCTGGCGACCTGGCCGATCTCAACCTGGCCATCTCCGACGAACCCCAGCCGAGCATCCAGCAAATCGAGGCGGCGGTCCTCTCCTATCGGGCGGACTTCGTGGTGCTCGACTATCTCCAGCGCTGCACCTTCCCGAATAGCTCGAAGGACCCCCGCTGGAACATCAACGCCTTCCTCAAGCGATGGGACACCTTGCTCGCCCAGCATGGCCTGATCGGCGTGATGGTCTCCCAGTTCTCCCGCGAGATCGAGAAGGACCGCAAGCGATCGCCGCGCCTGTCGGACCTGGCCGAGAGCGGCAACATCGAGCAGGACAGCGACAGCGTCGTCCTCCTCCACAACCCCGAGCCCGAGAACGAGAAGCCGGACGGGGCGGAGCTCGAGGCGATCGTGGCCAAGTCCAAGTTCGGAGCGAAGGGCATCGTGCCGCTGACCTTCAACAAGCGCATCCTCCGGATCCGCGAGAGCTACCAGGACGATCAGACCGAGCTTGGAGGTGGGGACCTATGAAAAGGCGGAGGAGCATCGTCGTCGCTTACGACCCGGGGATCAAGTACGCGGGGCTCGTGGCCGTCAACGTCGCCGGCGGGACGGAGAAGCCGCCAGTTGTCGCGATCAAGTCCGTGGCGAGCTCGCGGGACGACTCCGCCGCGCGTCGGTCGCTCGACTCGATGCGCCGCCTGCGCCTGCAGGCCCGAGCGCTCCTGGAGTTCTTGGACGAGCACGGCGCGCGGGTGCTGATCGGCGAGGTCTCGGACGAGGGCGCCAGGAGCGCCGCGGCGGCGGCCGGGATGGCCTACGCCCGCGGCATGCTGGCGATGGTCGAGGAGATTCGCCCCAGCCTGCCCTGCGTCTGGGTGACGCCGAACGATAGCCGGAACGCCGTGGTGCCGGAGGACGAGCGCCGCGCGATCCGAGAGATCGCCAAGGGCGCCGTCTTCAAGAGTGGTGCGAACGCCGGCAAGAAGAAGCCTGGCGAGATGGGCAGGCTCCTGAAGGAGGCGGTCATCGAGCACGTCGGGCGACGGTACCCTGGCGTCTTGGACCCCTTCGAGAGCGAGGCCGACCGCCAGGCCGTGGCGGATGCCCTCTCCATCTACGAGGCGGGGAAGGGCTCCCATGTCGTCCGGCTTCTGGCGGGCGAGCGCGCCTGACTATGGATTCCGAGCGGCGTGGCCCGGGTCGGACGAGCGAGGCGTTCTGGCCGGCGCACGACACCACCGTCTGCACCTGCCGGCGGGTCGTCAAGGTGAGCCACGCCGGCGCGATCATCTACCGGACCTGCAGGTGCGGCACCGCGCCGACCTGCCTGAACTGCTCCCGCCCGCTTTCCGGGTGCTCGTGCCCCACGAAGCACGGCCAGCGGATCGTCATCGGGGAGCGGACCTTTATCGTCGTACGGGCTATCGAGCCCGCATCTGAGCGAAAGGAGTGGACCTAACCATGGGACCGAAAGAGCCGCTGGCGGCGCGTCCGCCGGCGAAGCTGAAGAAGGGACGGAAGGAACCGGCGGGCTCGAGGGGCAAGACCCCGGAGATCCCGCTGCCGGGTGAGGAGGGGGGCAAGCAGCGCGCCGTGGGCACCCTGCCGGGAAACAAGGAGCCCCAGGTGGTGAAGGGCAACGGCAAGCCGCCGGCGCTCGTCGTCGAGCGCGCGACTCGCCTCGCCGACCTGGAGGATAAGCGGGACGACATCAAGGCCGAGATCGACGAGGCTCGCGGTGAGCTCGCGGACTCGATGAAGGCGAACGACGTGATCCACTACGTCCACAAGGGCGAGCCGGGCCGCGCGATCCGCCAGTACGACCTCGAGACGCTGACCCGCCTGCGCTCGAAGAAGTCGAAGGACGACGTCGGCGGGACGTCGGAGGACTGACGCATGACGGTCAACAAGCGGCTGTTCGTGGGGAGCCTCCCGTACGACACCACGCAGGAGCAGCTGGAGGAGATCTTCAGCGCCGTCGGCAAGGTGGTCGCGACGAAGGTGATCATGGACAAGTTCACCGGCCAGTCGAAGGGCTTCGGGTTCGTCGAGATGGGGACCGAAGAGGACGCGCTGAAGGCGATCCAGACGCTCAACGGCTCCAAGCTGGGCCGGCGGGACATCATCGTCAGCGAGGCGCGGCCGAAGGTGCAGGCATGAAGCCCGGGGGCCGCGGCGCGTCTCTTGAGCCAGCGCGACCGCGGCCCCCGGCCCGGGAGGGGAACATGAAGATGCTGAACATTTCGCCGGACCTGAAACTGCCGCTCGATGCGGTGACGCAGACGTTCGGAATCCTCGCCGTCCGCGGCGCGGGCAAGTCGAACGCGGCCGTCGTCATGGCCGAGGAGATGCACAAGGCCGGCCTGCACTGGGTCGTCATCGACCCCAAGGGCGACTGGTGGGGCATCCGGAGCGCCGCGGACGGCAAGGGCCCGGGCCTCCCGGTCGTCATCTTTGGGGGGCGCCACGGGGACGTCCCGCTCGAGCCCACCGCCGGCGAGATGATCGCCGACCTCGTGGTCGATCAGAGGCTGAACAGCGTCCTGGACGTCTCGCAGTTCACGGACGGGGAGCGGAACCGCTTCCTCGCTGCCTTCGCCGACCGCTTCTACCGCAAGAAGGACGAGACCCAGCCGCCGACCCACCTCTACGCCGAGGAGTGCGACGAGTATATCCCGCAGAAGCCCATGCGGGAGCAGATCCTGCTTGTCCACTTCTTCCAGCGCCTCGTGAAGATGGGCCGCGCCCGCGGCATCGGCGTCTCCCTCATCAGCCAGCGCTCGGCGGTCGTGAACAAGAACGTCCTGACCCAGACGGAGAACCTGATCGTGCTCCGGACGACGTCGCCCCAGGACCGGGCCGCCGTCGCGGCCTGGCTGGACTACCACTCGGAGAAGGCCGACATCCTGCAGTCCCTGCCGAGCCTCGAGAGCGGGCACGCCTGGATGTGGTCGCCCCACTTCCTGAAGGTGGTCAAGCGGATCGTGTTCCGCCGGCGGGAGACGTTCGACTCGGGCGCGACGCCCTCGGTGCGGTCGCACGGCCGCGCGCCGGCGACCCTTGCGGACATCGACCTGGGCGAGCTCCGGACGAAGCTCGCCGCGACCATCGAGCGGGCCAAGGCCGAGGACCCCAAGGAGCTCCAGCGCAAGATCATCGGCCTCGCGCGGGACCTGGCCACCGCGAAGGCGCACAAGTGCGCGCCGGCGGCCAGCGCGCCCAAGGTCGTGGAGGTCCCGGTGATGAAGGACGCGCAACTGAAGCGCCTGGAGACGGTGGCGGCCAAGCTCGAGCGGGCCATCGCGGCCGCGGACAGCGCCGGCCTGGTCGTCCGCGAGGAGCTCCGGAAGGTCGCGGAGGCCGTCCACGACAAGCTGAAGACACTCCAGCCCGCGGAGATCCGCAAGGCCGCGGGGATCGCGGCGCCGCTCCCGCACCACGCTGGCGGGCCCCAGATCATGCGCCCGATAGCGCGCGGGGCCGAGGCCGTCGTGGGCCTCAACCGGGCGCCCGGGGGCTACATCGGCGTGGGCAAGGAAGCGTCCACGTTCATCGAAGCGAACCGCCCGCTCCTGGAGTCGGGCGAGACGCTGAACGCCGGGGAGCGGAGGATCCTCGAGGTCTTGGGGCGCGCCTACCCGCTCCACCGGACGAAGGCCCAGATCGGGACGCTGGCCGGCATGACGCCATCCGGCGGCACCTTCCGGACATACTTCCCGAAGCTCAAGCGCCTGCGCCTGCTGGCCGAGAACGACATCGGCGTGGTGATCACGCCAGAGGGCCTGGCCGCGATCGGCGGGAAGCCCGCCGAGATGGGGCAGCAGGACGTCGTCGAGATGTGGCGACGCTCGCTCAACGCGGGCGAGCGGAAGCTTCTCGACCTGCTGATCAACGCCAGGGACGGCATGACGAAGGAGCTCCTGGCCCGCGCGGCGGGCATGGAGCCTTCTGGCGGGACGTTCCGGACGTACCTGCCGGTCCTGAAGCGGAACGGCCTCGCGCAAGAGCGCGACGGTTTCATCTATCTGGGCGATGCGCTGATGCTCGCCGAGGAGAGGCAAGCATGATTCCCGCGACCCTACCGCCTCGCATCCGGACGCTGCCGAAGGACCCGGCTAGCGGGTACCCCGTGCCATGGTTCGTCGCCTGGTTCGACGGCAAGCCAGACTTCCGCGTGGTGGACCACGTCAAGCTCGTCCGCGCGGTCAAGGAGCGGCGGTGCATGATCTGCGGCGGCGTCCTCGGCCGATACCTCGCCTTCGCGATCGGGCCGATGTGCGCCATCAATCGCGTCTCGAGCGAGCCGCCGTCCCACACCGACTGCGCGACCTTTGCCGCGAAGGTCTGCCCATTCCTCGCTAACCCGAGCAAGCCCAGGCGCGAGACCGACCTGCCAGAGAACGACGGCATGGCCGGGGAGGGCCTCAAGCGTAACCCGGGCGTCGTCCTCGTCTGGGTGACGAAGCACTACGCGCCTTTCAGGGCGCCCGGCGGGGCTGGCGTTCTGTTCCAGATCGGGCCGGCCGAGGAGTGGTTCTGGTTCGCGCAGGGGCGCGAGGCGACCCGGGCGGAGGTGCAGGCCTCGATCGACAGCGGCCTTCCAATCCTGAAGGAGGCGGCGAAGGTGGACGGCGCGGAGGCCGCCCTGGAGCTCGCCGCGGCCAGCGCCCTGCGCTACTTGCCGAAGGAGTGACGATGCCGAGAGACGCGAGAAGGGAAGGAAGACAGGTCTGGGCCGGCACGAAGCCCGGCCCTGTCCACTACAAGGGCCGCGGGAGCGAAGACACCGCCTGCGGCATCTGGGTCGTAGGCGGCTCGTTCCAGTGGCGCCTGGTGACATGCAAGAAGTGCCTCCGGACCCGGGCCCGGATGGACCGCTTCAAGAAAGCCCCGGTGGAGGTCTGATGATCACGTTGATCCAGAAGTGCGACAAGTGCGGCGAGTCGTGGGACGCCAGCAAAGAGAACGCGGAGCAGCTCTGGGAAGTCGGCATCACCTTTGCCTGCCACCCCGTCCGGTCGGAGTACCGATCGGCGCCGACCGAAGATCGCCAGACGGACTGGTGCAGGCCGTGCATGGTCAAGGCCGGTCTGCTCGGGACCGAGAAGGAAAAGAAGGCCCTGCCTCCGGAGCATAAGTGCCCGACGCTGGAAGAGCTCATCGTCGAGATCGCGAGGAACTCCTGATGCCGAGGCTCCCAGAGAAGTGCCTCATCTGCGACGAGCCGTACCGCGTCGCTTGGCTGGACCTCCACGGCATCGCCGGATGCATCACCTGTGGGGCGCCATACCAGGTCTTCTTTTACGAGGGCGATGGCGCTGACGCGAAGCGCGTCGAGAAGCCGGTCGAGTTGAGGATCATGCCCGAGTGCGTGGAGTGGACGCGGTCCTACTGGAAGGCGAACCGGCGACACGTCTGCCCCGGAGCCTTCGTGCTGCAGGGATCGAGGTCAGACCGCGCGGATCGTGAGGACTACGAAGCCTTCAGAACCTGGCTCGAGACCCATCCGGTCCCTGCCGTGGTGGCGGAACCCTGACCATGGGCGACGAGGATCCGGAATGCTGACCGCTCCGCCGCCTGCCCGCACCGTCCCGTTCCGGCTCGCGCCGGACGGCGTCTACGAGGTCGTCGCGGCGGACCTGTTCTGCGGGGCCGGCGGGACGTCCACCGGCCTGGTGGAGGCCGTCGAAGAGCTCGAGCGGGAATACGGCGTCGAGATTCGGCTGAAGCTCACGGCCGTGAACCACTGGGACGTGGCCATCGAGACGCACAGCGCGAACCACAAGTTCGCCATGCACCACTGCAGCGGCCTGACCGGCATCGACCCGCGCCAGGTGATCCAGGGGCCGCTCGACCTCCTGGTCGCCTCGCCGGAATGCACCCACCACTCGAACGCCCGCGGCGGCAAGCCGATGGACGATCAGTCGCGCTCGAGCGGCGACGACGTCGTCCGCTGGATCGCGGCCCTCCGGCCGCGCATGGTCCTAATCGAGAACGTCCGCGAGTACCGGACCTGGGGCCCGCTCGGAGCCGATGGGCGCCCGCTGAAGCGGCGGAAGGGCGAGCTCTTCCAGAAGTTCCTGGCCGACATCCGGGCCCTCGGATACTCCACTGAGGACCGCCTGCTCTGCTGCGCCGACTACGGCGACCCGACGACCCGGACCCGCCTCTTCATTTTCTGCAAGCTGGGCGGCGGCGCCATCGCCTGGCCGCCGGTTACCCATGCCCGCAACCCGGAGGAGATGCTGATCGCCGGGATGGCGAAGTGGCGCACGGCCCGCCAGGACGTCATCGACTGGTCCGACCTCGGCCAGAGCATCTTCAACCGCAAGCGGCCCTTGAGCCCGAACACGCTGCGCCGCATCGAAGCGGGCCTCAAGAAGTACTCCGGCATCAACCTGGGCGGCTTCCTGGTGAAGCTCTACGGCACGAGCAGCGCGGCCTCCGCCGACGCGCCCGTGCCCACGGTGACAGGCGGGGGGAATCACCTCGGCCTGGCCGTCCCATTCCAGATCCGGACGGACTGCACCGGGGGCAAGACAGCGGGGTTCCGGGGCATCGACGACCCCGCGGCGACCGTTGTCGGGAGTGGCGGCCTCGGCGTCGTCCAGCCCGAGGCTTTCGTGGTGACCAACGCCCACGGCGTCCATGACCTGAAGGAGAACGAGCGCCGGGCGCGGTCTGCGGACGAGCCCATCGGCACGGTGACGGGCTCGAACGAGTTCGCCGTGGCCCAGCCATTCCTGATCGGCCAGCAGTCGGAGGCCGCGCCGCGCTCCGCTGACGAGCCGGTGCCCACCGTGGCGGCGAAGGGCGCGATCGCCAAGGTCGAGCCATTCATGGTCGCCCACTTCGGCGAGCGGGACGGCCAGGAGCCCCGGACGCACAGCGTGGACGACCCCACGCCGGCGGTCACCTCGAGGGGCGCCGCCGAGCTCGCCCAGCCATTCGTCACCGAGTACCACGGGGACGCCGAAGGCGCGGAGCGGGTCCGCCCTGTCAACGAGCCGATCCCAACGCTGGACTGCGCGAACCGCTTCGGCCTGGCCCAGCCGTTCGTGATGAGCGCCGGCGGGCCCGAGGTCGGCCCGCGGAGCACCGAGGACCCGACCCCGACCGTCCTGACGCGCGACCACCTGGGCGTCGCCGCCCCGTTCGTGGTGGGCGCGGGCGGCCCGGAGCGGGCCGGGGAACCCCGGTCGGTGGACGAGCCGCTGAAGACGGTCCTCGCCAGCGACCGGAGCAAGGCGGTCATCGTCCCGGTGACGCACCCGGACAAGCCGGGGGACGACCCGGCCACGCGCACCCGGAGCGTCGATGAGCCTATCCCGACGATCACGACCGCCCGCCGCGGAGAGCTCGCGCTGGCGGAGGCCTCGTTCATCCTGCCGAAGCGGGGGCGCTTCGGGAACAACCAACCGCGCTCGGTCGAGGATCCGGTGCAGACGGTCGTCCCGCACCACGGCGCGGGCTACGTCGTGTCCGCGATGCTCGTCCAGTACAACGGAACGGCGGACGCGCAGAGCGTCGAGAAGCCCCTGCCGTCGCTGACGGCGAAGCCCCGCTTCGCGCTCCTGGTCACGTTCACGAACGGCCAGAAGTGCCTGCTCGACATCCTTTTCCGGATGCTCCGCCCTCGCGAGCTGGCGCGCGCCCAGAGCTTCCCGGACTCCTACCAGTTCATCGGCACGACCGAGGACGTCGTGAAGCAGATCGGGAACGCCGTCCCGGTGAAGACCGCCAGGGCCCTCTGCAAGACCGCCCTGACGCAGGGGGCGCTGGCATGACGGTGCGCGAGGCGGACGCGCTCCTGGACTGCGACCGGTGCGGCCCGGGCGTCGAGCACATCGAGCAGGCGCCGGTCGCTCTCGGGAGCTATTCCGGTGGCCCGAACCGATCCCGTTACCGGTGCGCGCGCTGCGGGGCCCAGCGGACGGTCTCGAACAACGCCGGATCGAAGAACCCGCCGCGGGCGCGATGGACGCCCCGGCGACCCAAGGAGAGAACGTGATCGACGTCGCGCACTACAACAAGCAGTTCAAGAAGTACCCCGACCTCAACGAGTCGAAGGGATGGATTCACGGCGTCTGGTACTGCGGCGCCTTCTACACGTCCAGCCTGTACGGCCAGTACCCGCCGACCTTCCTGAAGCGGGCGCTCGCGCTGTTCCCGACCGTGAAGGAGGACCGGATCATGCACCTGCCCAGCGGCACCCTGACGGGCCCGGGCATGACCGTGGACCTGATCCGCGACGAGATCAGGAAGCCGAAGGTCCAGGCCTCCGCCGAGAAGCTCCCGTTCGAGGACAACTCCTTCGACCTCATTCTCTCGGACCCGCCCTACAGCAAGGAGGACTCGAAGAAGTACGGGTGTCCGCCGTTCCCGCTCCGTGGCATGTTCCAGGAGGCCCGCCGGGTGCTCGCACCCGGCGGATATCTCGGGCTCCTGCACTTCTTCTACCCGACCTTCCGGCGGGCCGACTGGCAGATGGTCGCGATGATCGGCGTCTGCACGGGCTCGAACCGCAAGGCCCGCCTCTTCACCATCTTCCGGAGCACCAAGCAGGCGTGAAGAGCTTCACCCACTCGAAGCCGTTCCGCGGGGAGACCGACGTCTGGCTGACGCCGCCAGAGATCATCGACGCCCTCGGGCCGTTCGACCTGGACCCGTGCGCGGCCCCAGAGCCGCGGCCGTGGCCGACCGCCCGGGTCCACTACTCCGAGGCCGACAACGGCTTCATGCGGCCCTGGGAGGGGTTCGTGTGGATGAACCCGCCCTACGGGCCCCAGCTGGGGGACTGGCTCGGGCGCCTCGCGGGGCATCCCGGCGGCGGGATCGCGCTGACCTTCGCCAGGACGGAGACCGAGGCCTTCCACAGGCACGTCTGGCCGGTGGCCTCCGGCCTCTACTTCCTGCGCGGCCGGCTCACCTTCTATAGGCCCGACGGCACGATCGGGCCGGGCAACGGCGGAGCGCCCAGCGTCTTGAGCGGGTTCGGCGACGAGGCGCTACGACGCCTCGCGAGTTCCCCGCTGAACGGCCACCTGGTGGTGAGCTCGGCGGCGATCATCCTGCGAGCGGACGGGAGCGCCGCCCAGACGTGGCGGGAAGCCCTCGAGGACGCGCTCGCCGGTAGGGAGCTACGACTCCGCGACATCTATCGCGCCGCGGAGGCCACGCCCAAGGTGCGACGCGCGAAGGCCCACGGCCACAACTGGCGCTCGCAGATCCGGCGCGCCCTGCAGGTCTACTTCAAGCCCGTCCAGCGCGGCGTCTGGGCGCCGGCATGACCAAGGAGAGCGGCATGAAAACGAAGCAGGCAGGGCCCGGCGCGTTCGAGCCGGCGTTCCCGATCGAGAAGGTGAAGCCCGCGAAGTACAACCCGCGCAAGCTACTGAAGCCCGGCGACCACGACTACGAGGCGCTGAAGCGCGGCATCTCGGAGTTCGGGATGGTGCAGCCGCTCGTGATCAACAGCGTGAACGGCGTCCTCGTCGGCGGGCATCAGCGCCTGCAGGTCCTCAAGGACTTGGGCGCGACGTCTGCGCCAGCGGTGCTCGTGCCGATCGCTGACGAGAAGCGCGAGAAGGCGCTCAACCTCGCCTTGAACCGCATAGGCGGCGAGTGGGACGAGGAGAAGTTGCGCGCGCTCTTGACCGGGCTCGATGCGGACGCGTTCGACTTCGAGCTCACCGGCTTCGCCGATGCGGAGCTTCGGAAGCTCATCGAGTGGCAGCCTGGCCTGCCTGGCTTCGACGAGAATATTCCGACGAAGCCGTCGCGCCCGATCACGAAGGCGGGCGACCTGTATCTCCTCGGCGAGCACCGTCTTTTCTGCGGCGATGCGACTGTACCCGAGCACGTAAAAATCGCCACGGGGGGGGGGTACTCCCCGGATGCTCTTCACGGATCCTCCGTGGAACGTGGCGATCGGCGGCGACAACAATCCGAAGCACCGACAGCGGCCGGGCCTCAAGAACGACGACCTCGGCGCGGACTTCGGTTCGTTCCTCCAGGCTTGGGCGAAGGCGGTTCTCCCGTGCATCGAGGGCGACATCTACTGCGTCATGGGATGCGGGGAGTGGCCGACCATCGACGCGGCGCTTCGCGGCGCCGGCATCCACTGGTCCGCGACCATCGTCTGGGTCAAGGACATGTTCGTCCTCGGGCGCTCGAACTATCACCGGCGCTTCGAGCCGATCTGGTACGGCTGGCCCGAAAAGGGGCGCAGTTCTTTCCGTGGCGGGCGTGACCTCGACGACGTCTGGGAGGTGCCGCGGCCTCGCAAGTCCGACGAGCACCCGACCATGAAGCCGGTGGACCTGGTCGTGCGCGCCGTGAACAACAGCAGCCGCCGTGGCGACCTGGTGCTGGACAGCTTCGGCGGAGCAGGGGCGACGCTCCTCGCCTGCGAGACGCTGAAGCGCCGGTGCGCGATGATTGAGCTTGAGCCCGGGTATTGTGACGTGATCGTGAAGCGTTGGGAGATGGCGACGGGCAAGAAGGCCGAGCGCGAGACGGCCAAGGGGAAGCGCTGAAATGGACCTGACACCGGAGAACAAGGCGAAGATTAACGACCTGGACTACGAGCAGCTTCTGTCGCGCTGGCGGAACGCGCCAAGCGGCGACCCGTGGTTTCAAGGCGAGACGGGCGACTACTGGGCCGCCCGGATGAAAGAGCTTCGCGAGAAGGGCGCCGACCACGTCGCCGCCTCGAAGAGCGTCGGATGGGAAGGCCGATGAGAGTAGACCTGGGCGACGGCGTGTACGCCGACCTGCTGAGGGACGGCGTCGTGATCGACAAGGGCATCGGCGAGCCGCTGAAGCTCCGCGCCGCGCAGGTCGTCCGCCTCGTGACGGCCCTCGAGCGCCAGGTGGGGCTTCGACCATGAACCGAACCGAGCACCTTCTCTTCATCGTCGCCGAGGAAGCGGCCGAGGTAGGCCACCGCGCGAGCAAGGCAGCGCGCTTCGGGCTTAACGAAGTCCAGTCCGATCGGAGGGTGTCGAACCGCGACCGCCTGCTGGGTGAGTTCGCCGACCTCTGCGGCGCGCTCGAGCTTGCGACGGGCTCGACGGTCGAGCAGATCGTCCACGACCTCCGTCCGATGTTCGAGGCGAAGAAGGCGAAGATCGAGGAGTTCCTCCGCTACTCGGCGGAGCAGGGCACATTGAGCGAGCTCCAGATCGGCCAGGAGCTCTACTACGGCATGGTGAACGACGGCGGGGCGCTGATCCGCCGCACGGCCGAGGGCTACGAGCTCTACGAGATCCCGCTGTACGGCGGAGAGCCGCGCTTCCACAAGACGCTCCTGACCTTGGGCGAGGCGCAGGGCATCGCGGACGGCTGGACGTGAACCAATTGCTGGCCCGATTGCTCGAGGTCGCGCGGTACGCGAAGCGCGTCCGGACGGCGGAGAAGAACTGGCTCGACCCAGCGCCGCACGACCTCCGCTACCTCGACGAATCGGTCGCGCTGTGCGACGAGCACGGGGACATCCCATCGTGAAGGTGAAGCTCTGTGCCCGATGCCAGCACCGCAGGCCCGTGGCCCTCTTCTGCCGCGACCGACGAAGGCCTGACGGACGGAGCCCCTATTGCCGGGCATGCCGCATGGCCGTCTTGAGGCGGTGGAGGAGAGAGAACCCGGATCAGTACCGGACCTACAACCGCGAGCGGATGCGCCGCTACCGGGCGGCCAGGAGAACGGCATGAAGCCCTACGGCGGGAAGCGGAAGGCGCGGTGCCCAGTGAAGGGGCATGGGACCCGGTGTGGCGTCGCGAAGGACATCGCCCACGAGCAGGTCACCGATCCGGGCCGTAAGAAGCGCGCTCGCCGCGAGGCCATCCGTGAGATTAACCGCGCTGTCGCGGAGATGATCGAACGGTCGCTGACGCCCGATCAGAGGGCTTGCCGCGACAAGGGGCTGATCTGATGGGCTGGAAGAGCGGGCTGAACCGGAAGGCGGACAAGCCGCTCTTGACCTCGTCGCCCATCTGGCGCGGGGTCGTCATCGAGCACCACGACCCGCGCGAGGCCCAGGACTACGTCTGTGACAAGCGCGAGATGTGCAAGCACTGCCGGGTCGTCACGGAGCACGTCGTGCGCCGCGGCGAACACGTCGAGATCAGGACCTGCCAGGCCTGCAAGCGCGATCGCCACATCTGGCTCGCGGACGAGCAGGAGCAGCTGCCGGACGACACGAAACCCAAAGGAGACGAACCGATGGCCAAGAACGAGACCGTGACCGTGACAGAAGACCCCATGACGACGAGGATCCGCGAGCTCGCGCGCGAGGAGATCGCCGCGACCGAGCCGCGGGGGGGGGGGCATCTCGGAGCAGGACGTGCGCGATCTGATCGCCGAGATGTTCGAGAAGGCGGCCGGCGCCCTGCGCGTGGGCACGACCGAGCGGGCCGAAGGCCGGGAGCCTGCCGCGTCGCCGTGCGAGCGGACGCCCGGATGCTCGAAGCTGGCCGGCCACCGCGGCCGATGCCCCAAGGGCTGACCGCATGAAGCCCGTCACGAACCGATGCAAGCGGTGCCAGAAGCCCACGAGCACGACCCCGGCCGGCCTGTGCCGCCGGTGCGCCGCCCGCGTGGCGAAGGCGGCCAAGACGTGAGCGAGCATCCGCTGGAGTGCCTGCGCCGTTGCGTCGAGTGTGGGGCGTGCGAGTGTGGGACTGCCGAAGAATTGAAACGGCTTCGGGCCGAGGTGGTCGCGCTGGACTTGAAGTACACCGAGACGCTAGAAACGTGCCGCGCCGAGACTGTGCGGGCCAATATCGCCGAGTCCCAGGCCGACCTCTACAAGCGCAATTGGCAGGACACGGAAAAGACCTGCGTCGCCTCCGAGTTCCAGACGGCGGCGACCCTGAAAGCGTGGGACGATCTCCAAGCTATCGAGGACTCGGACTCCCCTGACTTCCAACCCGCGCTTGAGAGGATGGACAACGCCGTTCGTGCCTCCGATGCCGGGAAGCTCCTTCTCGGCGCTTCGCGCGCCATGGTCAAGGCATTCGACGAGATGACGGACGGGCATCACGGGATCACCATCCACATCGGCCCCGGAACACGTTCGTTCGAGCGAGCCGTCGAGGCCAGGAACAAGCTGAACGAGGCGGCGAGATGAAGGCGATCGTGATAAAGCAGCCGTTCGCGGGCCTGATCCTGACGAAGGCCAAGAGCGAGGAGTTCCGGTCCTGGCGGCCGCCTCGGGCCATCTTCTCCGAAGGCATCAGCGAGCGCTTCCTGATCGTGGCCGGCAAGAGCCCTGACCCGCGCATGAAGGGACGGAGCGACATGGACGGGGCCTGCTACATCCTCGGCCAGGCCATCGCCAGCGCGCGCATCGAGGCCGTGCGCCAGCCGACGCCCGAGATGTGGATCGAGCCAGGATGCCCGAGCGGGTACACGGGCTGGGCCTGGAAGCTCGTGGACGTCGAGAAGGTGCCGCCGTTCTGCGTGACCGGCCGGCTCGGCTTCTTCGAGGTCGAGGCCCCGTCCCACATCATGGCCCAGATGGCCGCGGCGGAACCGACGTGAGGCGCCTGCTCTTCCTGGACTTCGACGGCGTCCTGAACGGCGCCGTGTGCTGGGAGACGAAGCACGCCCATACCGAGATGGACAAGACCGAACCCGATCGGCATTGGGCGCTCTGCCCGGAGATGGGCGAGCAGCTCAAGCGGATAGCCGACACGGTGCCGTCGCTGGAGATCGTCGTGTCGAGCACATGGCGGCTCGGGACGCCGATCGAGAAGCTCCGCGCCCTCCTAGCGCCCTTCGGCATCGCGGGCGAGAGGGTGATCAGCGCGACGCCTCGCTTCGGCGGCCAGATTCGAGGCCTTGAGATCGCGGACTGGCTCGTGAAGAACGGGGCGTTCGAGTCGCGCATCGTCATCCTGGACGACGACCGCGACATGGGCGTCCTGTGGCCCCACCTGATCTGGACGGACTTCAGGAAAGGCCTGACGCCCGCCGATGCGGACGAGGCGATCAAGCGGCTGACGGCGGTTCTCCCCGTCGATGGGCGACCCCTCTAAATGATAGAGTCCGTCGGCGCGCAGGAAAAGCCGAGCACCCAGCGAGAGCGGGGGCGGCGTTTCTGGTCGCGCCGGTACCGCGAGCCCGTCTCCGCCGCCGGCGCGATCGAGATGTCCCGAAACCTCCCTCCCCTCTTCGACCTCCTCATCCGCTGGGCCCGGCACTGACCGCGAGCCGATCCATGTCCACGAAGGCCGTCATCTACGCGCGGGTGTCCTCCCGCGAGCAAGCCGACGAAGGCTATTCCATCGAGTCGCAGCAGAAGCTCCTGCGCCGGTTCGCCGAGGACCGCGGCTATGAGATCACGGCCGAGTTCGTGGACGTCGAGAGCGCGAAGACGTCGGGCCGCGAGCAGTTCAAGGCGATGCTGGCCCACCTCCGTCGGCACACCTCCGTCACGACGATCCTCTGCGAGAAGACCGACCGCCTCTACCGCAACTTCCACGACTACATCGAGCTCGACGTGGACGGCGGCGGCCTGACGCTCGTCCTGGTGAAGGAGAACGTCGTGTTGAGCAAGGAGTCGCGCTCGCACGAGAAGCTCGTCCACGGCTTCAAGGTGCTCCTGGCGAAGAACTACATCGACAACCTGAAGGAGGAGACGGCCAAGGGCCTCCTCGAGAAGGCCGAGCAGGGATGGTTCCCGCAGCAGGCGCCCGTCGGCTACCGGAACAACAAGGCCGAGAAGACCATCGAGCCCGACCCGGCGAAGGCCGCGTTCATCAGGAGGCTGTTCGAGCTCTTCGCCAGCGGAACGTACACGATCGACACGGCCCGCGCCCAGATCACGATGGAGGGCCTGCGCTCGAGGACGGGCCGGATCCTGTCGCGGAGCGAGATCCACCACATCCTGTCGAACCCAATCTACTACGGCGTCTTCCGTTGGCAGGGCGCGCGCTACGACGGCAAGCACGAGCCCATCATCGACCGCCCGCTCTTCGACGCGGCCCAGGCGGCCATGAAGCGCCACAACAAGCCCAGGAAGACGAAGCACGACTTCCCGTTCCGCGGCCTGCTGACGTGCGGCCGTTGCGGGTGCGCCTACACCGCCGAGCTCAAGAAGGGCAAGTACGTCTACTACAGATGCACGACGTCGAAGGGGAACTGCTCGCGCGACTACATCCGCCAGGAGGACCTCGACGAGAAGCTCGCGGCCGCCGTCAAGGCGATCCATATCGACAAGGACGTCATCGACGAGATGCTCGAGACGATGCGCGAGAGCCACGGCCAGGAGAAGGCATACCACGACGCGGCCGTCGCCTCGCTCCAGGCGGAGTACCGGCACCTGCAGGGCCGAATCGATAAGGCCTACGAGGACAAGCTCGACGGTCGGATCACCGAGGACTTCTGGAAGGCGAAGACCGAGGCGTGGCGCACGGCCCAGGAGAAGGCCCGCGGCGCGATCGCCGCGCACGAGAAGGCGAACCAGGCCTACTTCGAGCAGGGCGCCGACCTGCTACGCCTGGCGTCGAGGATGTATGACCTCTACCGAGTTCGAAGTCTGTCCGAAAAGCGCCAGCTGCTCGATCTGGTGACTTCGAACTTTACCGTCACAGGGAAATGCGTCGTGCCTGTTTACAAAAAGCCCTTCGACATTCTCGTCGAAGGGCTCGCTTGTCCAAATGGGCTGCCCCGATTGGACAACCTTCGCAACTCCCTGCAGGGATGGCTCCGAGACGCGGTCGCGATCCAGAGCGCCGCGGCCTCCACGCGGGCGATGTTCGCTGCCTCGGGACACCTCGCCATGTGCTGAGTCTAGGGGACGTACAGTCGCGCGCGCGACTATTAACTATAAATGTACCGGGGAAAGCCCGGATTGTCTGCCGAAAGGAGAGCGAGGAACGACGTCAGCGAAAGCGAGATTCGACGAACATATAAGATAAGAGTCAGATAAGATAAGAGTACACTACTACTACAGCGATCAGCGACCTTCGGAATCAAGGAAATCGAAGACCGTACGATCGCGACGAACGACAGCCTGGCCCAACGGCCAGGATTCCGCCGCGGCCTCCGCCGCCACCGCTGCAAGCGCGTCAAGCCTCGAGGAGGCGATCCCCGCCCTGGAGCGCCCTCCGAAATGCAAAAAGTCGAGATGAATTGAAAACAGCCCCTCCTGCAAGCGTGCTCTCGTCGATAGGCATTTCTCGACGAGGAAGTGCATCTAGACAGTGTGCGGGGAATGTGGCAAGAAGTTGCGCTCGTTGCACCCAGCCAGTAGAATTTGAGCGTTGCCGAGAAAGCCGACGAGCCCCTGCAAGCAGTTCCCTTGTCCGAACATGGCCGAGCCCGGCCGTGGAGCTTGCGCGTCCCACCTGTCCGACCAAGCGAAGATAGAGGACCACGATCGCGGGAGCAGCGCGAAGCGCGGGTACGGCGCGCAGCACCGCGCCTGGCGCAAGCTCGTCCTGCACCGCCATCCCGTCTGCGTGATCCAGGTGCTGTGCAACGGCGCGCTCTCCATCGTCGCCGACCACATCGTCCCGCTCAACCGCGGCGGTACGTTCGCTGAGACCAACGGACAGGGCGCGTGCGAGGACTGCCACAACTGGAAGCGGGCGACGCTCGACAAGCGCGCGATGACGCTCGAGCAGATCCTCGCGGCCCAGGACACGGCCAGGCAGACGAAGCATCTTCAGCCGGACGCCCACGTCGCGGACGAGCGCGCCGACGCGGACGGGGGTAGGGGGGGTGAAATCCTCGGAGGAAAAAGCCCGCGACCGGCCCCCTGCCTTCGCGCGCGTGGCCGCGAAATTCAGGCTGGGGGGGTCGCGTGACCGAGGAGCCCTCTGTGGAAGTCGCCGCCAGACTCGAGATGCAGGCCGGCCCCGCCGGCGCAATGCTCCTCTTCCACGGGATGCCGGACGAGCTTTCCAAGGCCGTACACGTCCCGCTGGCGCTCAAGGTCAAGGCCGAGTGCGGCGAGGACTACCTCGTGGTGACCTGCCCGACCCAGTGGTGGCGAGCGGTCGCCGCGCCGGATGCGACGATGCTCGGCGGCCGGTACAGCGAGGCGCAGGCGAAGAGGCTGGCGGAGGCCTTCTCGCGATGAAGCGCGGCCGCAAGACCATCCCCTCGGAGAAGAAGCGCCTTGCTGGCAACCCCGGGAAGCGGCCTCTTCCGGCCGAGACGCGCAAGGCCAAGCTCGACGCCGGCGCACCGAGCGAATGGCTCGACGCGGAAGCGAAGGCGGAATGGCGCCGCGTGATCGACGAGCTCCGCCGGCTCGGCACGTTCACGGTCCTCGACCGGGCCGCGCTCGAGGGCTACTGCAGGACCTACTCCCTTTGGGTGAAGACCCACAAGCAGATCGCGGAGCTCCCGGGCCTGGTGGTGAAGAGCCCGAGCGGGCACCCGATGGAAGTTCCGCACCTGACGATCGCCCGCAAGCTCGGAGAGGACATGCGTAGGTGGGCGGTCGAGTTCGGCATGACGCCCTCCTCTCGCGCGAGCCTCTTCGGTTCGGAGTACGAGCCGCCCAAGCCTTCCGCCAACGATCCCGCAGCGCTGACCGCGGTCGAAAACGTCCAGGTCAGCGATGAGCGAAGAGCAGCCTCCGTCATCTTCCACGAAGCCTGAGACGCTGCCGCACTGGCGCGTCCGGTACGCCGCCCTCCTGCGGGAGGCGAGGAAGTCCGGCGTCCGCTTCGAACGGGCGTCCGCGAACCGCGTCGTCATCTTCATCGAGGGCCTGCTCCGCCACGTCAAGGGAGAGTGGGCGCGGAAGCGGTTCAAGCTCATGCCGTGGCAGCGGAAGCTCCTCCGGACCTTCTTCGGATGGAAGCGCCCGGCCGACAACGAGGGCCGCCGGTACCGCCTCTTCCGGGTCCTCTACCTCGAGGTGCCCCGCAAGAACACGAAGTCCACGCTGGCCGCGGCGATCACCCTGTACCTGACCTGCGGGGACAGCGAAGAGGGCGCCGAGGTGTACGGCGCCGCCGGCGACAAGGAGCAGGCGAAGATCGTCTTCAACGTC